>ERZ808270.48-NODE-48-length-77976-cov-4.869650_pt1 | contig 77976 bp, 48 predicted proteins | sample MGYA00521082_ERZ808270 | MGnify/ENA primary metagenome ERZ808270 (study PRJEB31516, sample SAMN03275594) | gut metagenome | biome: mammalia-associated habitat; material: feces | host: Papio cynocephalus | place: Kenya | collected 2012-07-27 ... | reverse complement strand
TAAATTATCGCCTTCTTGCTTTCCCTTTCGGACGCACTGTCTCTTGCTTTCCCCCTTCGGGGAAAGTGTCTGCGTTAGCAGACGATAGAGGATAAATTTTAATTTTTCCTTATGTCGCGGCTTCCCCTTGGGGGGAAGGTGTCGCCGTACGGCGACGAATGAGGGGCGTACCTTGTTTTCTCCTTTTCCACTTTTTCTCTAAGGAGAGAAAAGCGCGAAAAAGCCTACGGCTGCGGGAATCCTTGTCGCGTTGCCGACAGGCAAGCGCGGCAAGTAGAGTGGCGTGCGAATGTGAGCCGAGAGAGGATAAATTAAAAAAATTTTTTCTATAAAACAAAAAATCGCCGGGCAGGTTGCTTTTCCGCAACCCGCCCGGCGGTATTTATTTGGCAATATTGCTTGCTTTCCCTTTCGGACGCACTGTCTCTTGCTTTCCCCTTCGGGGAGAGTGGCGGCAAAGCCGCCGAGAGAGGATAAATTTTAATTTTCCTTTATTTGAGCCTTCCCCCGCGGGGGAAGGTGTCGCCGTACGGCGACGAATGAGGGGCGTACCTTGTTTTCTATACGAAAAATTTCAAACAAAGTGGCAACTGCACCGCCGCTGAATCATCGGCTCGCAAAGCAATCCGCCCCCAAAGTGCAACCAACCCCGCACCGTCCGCAAACCTTTACTCAATCGCAATATACGATCTTTCGGGCAATTTCTGCGTTACTTTCGGGATTACCAAAGACAGAATGCCGTTTTCGTACTTCGCCTTGATGTCCTCTTTCGATACGTCGTCGCCGACGTAGAAGCTGCGCGAAGAGTATTCGGAAATTTCCTTCCGTCTGTACACCTTGTTTTCCTTCTTGGCGTTTTCGCCGTTCGCTTCGTTGCCGCCTTCCTTTTCTTTCTTCGAACATACAACGTTCAGATACCCGTTTTCCAAAGAAAGCTTAATCTGTTCTTTCGTAAATCCGGGCACCGCCACTTCCAGGCGATAATCCTTGTCGGTTTCGCTGATGTTCGATTTCAGATAATCGGCTTCGTCCGCAAACACGGGGCGGAAGAAATCGTCCAGCGCGTCAAATAAAGAAGTATGCTCCATATGATTGTTATTTCTGTTCTGCAAATAGTTTTTCATAATAATTCATCTCCTTAAATTCAAATCGATTTCCGAAGTTCGAACGGTTCCGCGCTGTCTTTCATCGCGCCTTTCCTTTCGTTCTTCGCTTATTATTATAAATACGATTTTGCCCGTTTAAACGCATATTTTACGAAAAGTTTTAAAATTTTTAAAATGGCGGAAAATATAAAAAAAGCCGTTTAAAACGGCGTTTTTCGGGGTAAATATGCGTTTTTTTCAATCGTTTGACGGCTGTTTGTTTTTTTCGGCGGCAAGGCGCGCAAGCAAGCCGATAAACGATTTCGTGGCGGCGCTCACGGGCTGTTTTGCGCGCCGCACAAGATAAATCGAACGGCAGGGCAGCGGCGTATCCGTTTTCAGCCGACGGTATTTCGCCGAAGCCTTTTTCAAAAACACGTCCGGCACCAGCCCCACGCCCAGCCCGTAATCCACAATGGGCAGAATCTGGTCGGCGGTGGCTACTTCCACTTCGGGGCGGAAGGTGATGCCGCGCATGCGGAAAAAATCGGTATACGAATCGTAAGAGGCGGTCTGCCTGCCCAGCGTAATCAGCGGAAACGCGCACAGTTCCGCCAGCGTATACGTTTTTTCCGCGTCCGCGGGGTAATCTTTGCCGCATACGGGCACGTCGGCGCAATCGGCGATTTTGTAATATTCGAAAGCCGGGTCAAACGTTTCGGCAACGGAAATCACGGCAATTTCGCACTGCCCGTTTTTCAGCGCGGCAAGCGCCTGCGGCGAGGAGTGGTTGGAAAGCAGAATGTTGATTTTCGGGTGCGCTTTTTTATACGCGCCGAGGGCGGGCAGCAGCACCTTGTGCAAAGCCACCTCGCTGGCGCTCACCGAAATATACCCGCCTTCCAGCGCGGAAAATTCCGAAATTTCCCGTTCGGCGTTTTCTATCTGTTCCACGGCGATTCTGATGCGCGCGTACAATTCTTCGCCCTCCGGCGTCAGGCGTACGTTTCTGCCCGCCTTGTAAAACAACGCCACGCCCAGCTCATGCTCCAGCTTTTTAATCGTGCGCGTCAGGTTGGGCTGGTTCGAATACGTTTTTTCCGCGGCAACGGTAAAACCGCCGTATTTCGCCACGTTATAAAAAATCTTGTAATATTCGTAATTGATATCCATCGTTTTATCCTCGGCTGAAACAATACGTTTTTGATATGGAATATCGTGAAAAAATACATTTTACATATTTTACGTTTTGTATTATACTGTGTGCTTGTTTGAATGTCAAGCGAAAATCAGGTAAAAACGAGGTGTATTTATGGATAGGTTGTTCGAATGTCTGGCGGCGGCGTTTTGTATGCTGCCGTTCCTTACGGACGTCATACTGCAGCTGAAAACGAAGAAAGGGTTTATTCCGCCCGTGTTCGGCGCAACGTTCGCGCTGGGCTTTTTCTTCGGCGCGCTGGCGCATGCCACGGGGCGCGGGGCGGGCGTGCCGCTTGTCTTTTATATCGCGGGCACCGTCGTCGCGTTCTGGAGCTTTGTTCTGAAAGCCGAAAAATCGGAAGAGAAAAAGGACGAAGCGCTTTACGGCGGCAATGCGGGTAAGTGCGGCGGCAAAGAAGATAAGCCGCAGGCGGAAAACGGAAAGAACGAAAAGGCAGGGCGCGCGGCATGAATAAAGATCTTACAAGCGGAAAACCGTCAAGCGTTCTGTGGAAATTCTGTCTGCCGCTGTTCGGCAGTATCATTTTTCAGCAGCTGTACAACATTGCGGATAGCTTCGTTGCGGGGAAATTCATCAGTAACGACGCGCTTGCCGCGGTGGGCAACAGCTACGAAATCACGTTGATTTTCATCGCGTTCGCGTTCGGCTGCAATATCGGTTGCTCCGTTATCGTATCCAATTTTTTCGGCGCGAAGAAGTACGGCGAAATGAAAACAAGCGTGTATACGTCGCTTATCGCGGGCGGCGTGCTGTGCGGCGTTTTAATGCTGATCGGCGCGATTTTCTGCGGCGGGCTGCTTCGCCTGATCAATACGCCGGAAAACATTTTCGCCGATTCGAAGTTATATCTCGATATTTACATTTACGGCTTGCCGTTCGTGTTCTTCTATAATATCGCCACCGGTATTTTCTCGGCGCTCGGCGATTCGAAAACGCCGTTTATCTTTCTTGCCTGCTCGTCCGTTTCGAATATCGGTATGGATATTCTGTTCGTCGCGGCGTTTAAAATGGGCGTTGCGGGCGTCGCGTGGGCAACGTTCCTCTGTCAGGGCGTCAGCTGCGTGCTTGCGGTGCTGTTCGTCGTGCTCCGTCTGAAAAAAATCGGCGCGGGCGAAAAAACGAAGCTGTTCTCGTTTGCGATTCTCGGCAAAGTGGCGGTGATCGCCGTGCCCAGCATCTTGCAGCAGAGCTTCATTTCGGTGGGCAATATCGTAATTCAGTCGGTCATCAATACGTTCGGTTCGGAAGTAATGGCGGGGTACTCCGCGGCGGTGAAACTCAACAATATGGTGGTAACTTCGCTCACCACGCTGGGCAACGGCATTTCCAATTACACCGCGCAGAATATGGGCGCGGGGAAGCACGCGCGCGTGAAGCAGGGCTTCCGTGCGGGGCTTGCCATCGTGTGGATCATCTGCGTTCCCATCTGCGCGCTGTACCTCATCGCTGGCAAGTATCTGATGTACGCTTTTCTGGACGACGTAAGCGGCGTGGCGCTGAAAACGGGGCTCACGTTCCTGCGCGTGATTTCGCCGTTCTATTTCGTCATCGCGGCGAAACTGGTTGCCGACGGCGTGCTGCGCGGCAGCGGCATGATGAAGCAGTTCATGGTAGCCACGTTCACCGATCTGATTCTGCGCGTGGTGCTTGCCGAAGTGCTTGCGCTCACGTCGCTCGGAACAACGGGCATCTGGATGGCATGGCCGTGCGGCTGGTGCGTTTCCGCGGCGCTTTCCATAATTTTCTATCGCGGCGGCGCGTGGAATAAAATGCCGGACGCGGAAAATAAGGAAGAGGAAATCGTCCGCGAGGAAGAAGAACTGGAAGAAGAAACCGAGGGCGACGGCTTGTAAAAAACAGTTTGAAAAAACAGCCCGAAAATTAAAAAAAACACGTTGAAAATCGGCAAAAAATTGCTATTTTTTGCCGATTTTATTGCTTAAATTGCGTTGTTTTTCCATAAAATCGAGGTAAATTTCGCCGTTTTTGATTGAATTTCCGGCGTTTTTTACCTCGTTTTCAACGTTTTTTCCGGTATTTTCCGGCATTTTTTCGCCGTTTCCGGGCGGTTTTTTCAATGCGCTTCCGGGCGGCGGTCCGGGCGTTTTTTCAAGCCCGGCGGGGTAGGGGGATTTTAAAAATTTTAAAAGACCGAAATTTTCCATAAAGAATCACCGTGAATAAAAATGAACGGGAAAATTAAAAAAAGAGCGGAAGAAAAAAGAAAAAACGGGGAAAATTCGATTAAAAATACGTAAAGGCAGTCGTTTTTGTTTGCTTTAATCGCCGTTTTGATATATAATAGAATATGCGTTAGTATCGTCGGAATATGAGTTTGCCGTAAATCCGCACGGATTTATGCCGCAGACGGATTCCGATTTACACTTTTGAAGGAGAATGATCTTTTATATGCGGAGTTTGAAGAAAAAACTTACCGTGCTTCTGGCTATGGCTACGCTTGCGTGTTCGGCGGCAACGCTCGCTTCCTGCGCAGGCAGCGATTTCACGCCGCCCGCTCAGGCGGATACCACAAGCGACAAGGTTACTTCCAACGGCGGGTTCCTTGTGGAAACGGGGGATTACGTATACTTTATCAACGGCGCGGCGGAAGCCTCGGCGGATAACACCTACGGCAAAGTGCAGAAAGGCGCGCTGTATCGCATTGCGAAATCGGCGCTGAAAGCAAAATCGTACGACGCGGCGGAGTGCGTGGTGCCTTCGCTGTTCGTGGCGCAGAATTACGACGGCGGCGTATTCATCTACGATAATTACGTGTATTTCGCTTCGCCCACCAACGAAAAAGAAAAGGACGGCACCGTTTCCACTTCCTGGCTTTCGTTCAAGAAAGTGAAGCTGGACGGCACCTCTTCGAAAAAGGAAGCGGACAAGTATCTGTTCCGTCTTTCGGATAATACGGTTTCGTACCGTTTCGTGAAGGGCGCGGACGGCGTGGTGTACTGCATGTATGTGCAAAACAGCAACCTCTATTCGTTCAACACGGATACGGGCGTTACCACGCTTTTAGTGAAAGGCGCTTCGAATTATTATTTCGATACCGAAAACCTTGAAAACGGCAGCGTTTACTATCTGATGAAAGTGCCCACCGCGATGACGGCGGACGCGGGCGAATTCGGCTACAACCAGCTGTACCGCGTTTCTCCCGAAGCCACCGCGACAACGGACGCGGATAAAGCCGCGTATACCGTGAAAGACGGGGCGGGAGAGTATAAAGAATACGCGTTCGACAAGGCGAGCCTTGTAAAGAACAACGCGGATTTCGACGGCAGCGATATTTCGCAGTACCCGTACGTGAACCTCGGCAGACTGGTTTTGGACGGCAGAGGCGGCATCGATCCGCAGGACGAAAAAACGACGTTCAACGACGCGGACGAAAACAACGGGCACGCTTCTTATACCTACGCGGTGCTTTCGTACAAGGGCGGCAGAGTGCTGCTTACCCGCAAGGGAAGCCTTTCCGACGATACGCCCGTATATACCTTTAAAGACGAGCAGACGAAGAGCGGCTGGAACACGGTAACGGCGAACGCCGAAAAATTATTCAGAGTGGCGGACGATTCCACGAACGCTTCGGCAAGCGCGATTTACTACGAGACGGGCGACAACCTTGCGTATTTGTACGTTTCGAACAGCTATATCTGCAGAACGGAAGTGAGCGCGGACGGTACGCTTGTAGAGGACGGCGAACGGCTTGCCGAAACGGTGGCAAGTTCCGCAACGCTGTGGAAAACGGAAGGCGAATACCTGTACTATTACGGTTCGGCGGATTCCGGAAACAACCTGTACCGCCTGAAATACGACGGCGCGGCTTCCGCTTACCGCAAGAACCTTTTGATCGGCGACGAGGACAACAGAGACGCGGAATATTCCCCCGCGAAGATTCTGGACGTGCAGTGGAACGATTCCTGGTATAAGCCCGAATTTGCGGACAATACGCTGTTCTATTGCAACGCGCAGTCGTTCGGTTCGCAGTCTTTCGACTATATTTATACGGCGGATTTAAGCGGCAGCGGCGAAAACGGCACGATGACGGCGGCGGAACTGAAAGCGCTGAACGAAAAGTATACTTCCGTTACGGATTATTTTTCCGACTGCGCGGATACGGGCGACGACGGCGAAAGCCTGAAACTTGCGCTGCAGTATTATTTCCGCACGGGCGAGCTGACGGCTTACGACGAATTTTTGGCGGAAGCGAAAAAGCAGGGCTATAAGGATTACTACCGCTACGGCGAATATGCGCAGGCGGAAATCGCGGCGTTCAGAAATCATACGGCGCACGGCGAAAACGATTTTGCGACGAAGTTTAAAGACGGCGACGAATATTACGACAGAGAATCCTACTTTATCAACCGCATCGGCACGATGACGGAAGCGGACGCAGAAGCGATTGAAAAAATCTGGCGCACCGATTTCGTGAAGCCTCTGCCCGATTTATCTTCCGACGACGGCGCCTGGTCTACGGCGAAAAACGTTTGGGTTTCGATTGCCGTTGCGGCGGGGGCGATTGCGGTGATTACGGGCATTACGCTGCCCATCGTGATTTCGCATAAGAAGAAAGCCAAGCTTGCGGCGGACAGAGAAGCCACGAGAGTGAGAAAGCCGAAGATCGATACCACCGACGATAAGAGCATCGACGTGTATGCGACGGAAGAAAAGCCCACGGAAACCACGGCGGAGACGACGGAAAACGCCGACGGCACTGCGGAAAATAAAGAGGAATAAGGCTTTGGATATGAAAAGCGTCTTGCGGAAAGCAGGACGCTTTTTTGCTGCCGAAAAATGGGCTTTGGATTTTTGTGAGGGGTGTTTGAAACAGCCGTTCGAAAAGGCGGGTGCCCCTCATCAAAAGGCGGGCGCCCCTCATCAGTCAACGAAGTTGACAGCTTCCCCCCAAGGGGAAGCCTTGACGTAAGGAAAGAATTTAAACTGACCTCTATCGGCGGCTTTGCCGCCACTTTCCCCGAAGGGGAAAGCAAGAGAAAGGAGATTCGCCACTCTACTTGCCGAGATTGCCTTAAAACGGCAATTCGACAAGGGTTCCCGAAGGGGAAAGCAGGGGGACTGCATCAAAGGCGAAAACTAAAAAATACAAACGATACGCTACAATCCGTTATGAACAGGAGAAACCTGCCCGAAGGGGAAAGCAGGGGGACTGCATCAAAGGCGAAAACTAAAAATACAAACGATATGCTACAATCCGTTATGAAACAGGCGAAGCCTGCCCGAAGGGGAAAGCAAGAATTACCCCTCACCACCGCCTCGCGGCGGAGCCTCCCCCCAAGGGGAAGCCTTGACGCAAGGAAAGGCTTCACATTTTTGCCGAAGAAAATTTGCAAGCAAAATTTTATGCAGGCAAGGGGGAAGGCTTAAATAAGGCAAGAATTTGCAATAGATCTCTGTCGGCTCGCATACACTTGCCGCAAAGAAGACGAAGTTTTCTTCGGAGAAAATGCGGGTTTTGAAAAAATACGAAAAAAAATTATAAAAATCCGAAAAATTGCACAAAAACAGTTTACAAAAGAAAAAAATACTAATATAATATAGCAAAATGCCGTTTCCGAATCCCGCAAGGGATTTTTTTGCGGCGGATAACGAAACGAAAAAGAGGGACTTTTATTTATGGCAAGATACGAATTATGCCCCAGATGTCAGCTGAATTTCATCGACGCGGATAAAGAGGAGTTCTGCGAAGTGTGCAGAATGGAACTGAACGGCGAAAAGACGTTTACCGATAATTTCGAAGAGGCGGATACCGAAGAAACGGAACTTTGCCCCATCTGCGGCGAAAATTATATGCGCGCGGGCGAGAAAATGTGCGACGAATGCAAGAAAAAATCGGAATACGAAGAGGACATCGAGGAAGAGGAAGAAGAGGATCCCGATAAGGACGACGCCTGGAGAAGCTACCTTGACGACGATGACGCCGGCGACGATATTGGCATCGACCTCAGCGGCGAGGAGCTGGACGACGAGGACGAAGAAGAAGAGGAAGAAGAGGAAACGCAGAATTCCGACGACGATTTCGAATATGTATCGGCGGACGATTACCTTGACGACGAGGATGAGGACGACGATGACGACGAGGACGATTCTTTCGACGACGATGACGCGCCTACGCCCAAGAGCGGTTCCGGAAAGAAACGCCGCCGCAACGACGACGATGATTTTTAATTAAAGCCGATTCTGTAGCGTAAAAACCCGATGTTCGGGGTTAACGCCAAAAAAATTCCATAAATAAAAACAGCCGACGACGGAACGATTGTAAACCATCCCGCCGTCGGTTTTTTATTGTTTTTATTTCAGCGGCGTTGCGCCGCCGTACGCCGCGATTTAAAGATCGTCGGCGTCCTGTACGGGCTTTTCTTTCGGATTCAGCGGCTTGCCCGTATAGCTGCCGTTGACGTCCGATTTCGAGGTGAGCCCGATCAGGCTTTCTACCTTTTTCGAAAGCTTTTTCATGGGGAAGCCCTCCTTTTTGCCGCCGTTACGGCGGCTTTATGCGTTAGTCTTCCTCTTCTTCGTGCTCGTTGGCGGAGCCTTTGCAGTTGCGGGATTTGCCGCAGCCGCTGCAGTTCTTCGTGTTGCCGGTACGGCTGTTGTTGGTGCGTTTCTTGTTTTCGTTGTTGTTCTGATTTTTCATTTTATTCTCCTTTTAAAATCAAATCTGCAAGGTAAGCGAAAATTCTTCCGGTCAGACGCGGTTGCCTTCGAAAGGCAGATGCAACATTACGCGCCCTTGTTCCGCGCCGCAGAGCGGGCAGGTTTTCCAGGCTTTTTCGCCGACAGCCATGTGTCCGCAATCGCCGCATACCCAGAGTACAGGCGAATCCGCGGAAAACAGCGTGCCGTTTTTTACCGCGCCTGCAAGATAATCGAAAATGATCCGGTGAGAATCTTCTACTTTCGCGATCAGCTTGTAAAGCGCCGCAATATCGGCAAAGCCTTCTTTTTTCGCCGTTTCGGCAAATTCGGGGTAGAGTTCCGTTTCCGCCGTTTCGTCGTTTGCGGCAAAGGCAAGCCCTTCTTCCAGCGAACCGGCATGGAAAGGATAGCCCGCTTCGACGTCGATATTCTCGCGGCTGCCCGCCTTTTCCTGTAAGGTTTCGAAGAAGCGCTTGGCGTGGAACGTTTCGTTTTTCGCGAGCGTTCTGATTTCGTCCGCAAGCGTTTTATAGCCTTCCTGCATCGCCTGTTTCGCGATAAGCTGGTAGCGCATGCCCGCCTGCGATTCGCCGGCGAAGGAACGCGCTAAGTTTTTAAAGGTCTGCGTTTTTTCAAATTGCATAAAGTTTTTGTTTCCTCCCTGAAAGGACTTTCGCCGTCCTTGTACCAACATTATGCAGCCCCAAAAGGCAAAATATCCGCGATTTTTTGGCAAAATCCGCGGAAAAACAGGGTAAAGCTGAAAAAAACTACCAAAACGCTTGCATTTTTTCGTGCGGCGTATTACAATATGTAAGGAAAAAATACGAAGCGCGGGAGCTGCCGCGCCACGGCGTATCCGCGCCGCACGGAGAAGAAATTCCGCGCGGGGAAAAGAATACGCTTAGGCGGCGGGAATAAACAGGACGGGAAAGAGGAAAACTGACAATGCTGCATATAGTGCTTGTGGAGCCTGAAATTCCGCAGAACGCGGGAAACATTGCGCGGACGTGCGCCGCTACGGGGTGCGTTCTGCATATGGTGCGACCGCTGGGATTCGAAGTTTCGGACAAGTATTTGAAGCGCGCGGGGCTGGATTACTGGAACCTTGTGGACGTGAGATATTACGATTCGTTTGACGAGGTGCGGGAAGAGGCGGCGCGGGAGAATGCGGCGGCGACGTTTTACTTTTTTACGACGAAGGCGAAGCGGGCGCACAGCGAGGCTGCCTATCGGGACGGCGATTACCTTGTGTTCGGCAAAGAGACGAAGGGGCTGCCCGAAGAGCTGCTGGTGGATAACGAGGCGACGTGCGTGCGGATTCCGATGCGGAGCGAAGCGAGATCGCTGAATCTTTCCAACTCCGTGGCGGTTGCCGTGTACGAGGCGCTCAGGCAGCTGGATTACCCGCACCTTTCGGAAGAAGGGGAGCTGCATCGGCTGCACTGGAAGGGCGAGGACGGCGCCGAGGGAGAGTAAAAGAATGTTGATTTCGACGAAGGGAAGATATGCGGTGCGGGTGATGCTTTCGCTGGCGGCGCATGAAAAGGAAGAGTATCTTACGCTGAACGCGATTGCGACGGAGCAGGCGATTTCGGAAAAATATCTGGAAAGCATCGTGGCTTCGTTGGCAAAGGCGGGGCTGGTGGAAGGCGTGCGGGGCAAGGGCGGCGGATACCGCCTGTCGCGCGAACCGAAAGATTATAATCTGCTGGAGGTTTTGTCCGTTTCGGAAGGTTCGATTTCGCCCGTTTCGTGTCTGGAATGCAAGCCGAACCCCTGCGCGAACGCGGGGGCGTGCAAGACGTTGCCCGTGTGGGAGAAGCTGCAGAACGTCATCGACGATTTTCTGCGCGGCGTTACGCTGGAAAGCGTTCTGACGGACGGCGTTGCGGGAAATGCGGCGGACAACGAAAAGGGGCAGGCGGCGGAAAAAGAGTGCGACTGCGGCTGCGAAAACGCCGAAATCGAAGGAAATGCGAAAAACGGCGGCGCGTGCTACGATTCCAGAAAAAAATAATTGAAAAATTTTTCTTCACACGGCATAAACCTATTGACAAGGTATGTTTTGCGTGCTATACTATAAGCGCGAATAAGAAAGGAGCCTTTGAAAATGAAGATTTATCAATCGGCGGACGAGCTGATCGGCAGAACGCCGCTGCTGGAACTGAAAAAAATAGAAAAGGAATTTAACCTGAACGCGCGGCTTCTGGCGAAGCTGGAATACTTTAATCTGACGGGTTCGGTGAAGGATCGTGTAGCGAAAGAGATGCTGGACGACGCGGAGAGACGCGGGGCGTTGCGCGAAAATTCCGTGATTATAGAACCGACGAGCGGAAACACGGGCATCGGGCTTGCCGCGGTGGGCGCGGCGCGCGGGTATAAAGTGATGATCGTGATGCCGGATACTATGTCTGCCGAGCGCAGAAAACTGATGAAAGCGTACGGCGCGGAGTTGGTTTTGACGGACGGCAAGAAGGGCATGAAGGGCGCGATAGAGAAGGCGGAAGAACTTGCGAAAGAAATTCCCGATTCGTTTATCGCGGGGCAGTTTGTGAATCCCGCGAACCCCGAAGCGCACAGAAAGACGACTGCCGAGGAAATCTGGGAAGATACGGACGGCACGGTGGATATTTTTGTGGCGGGCGTAGGCACGGGCGGCACGGTTACGGGCGTTGGCGAAGTGCTGAAAAAGAAAAAGCCCGGCGTTTATGTGGCGGCGGTGGAGCCTGCGGCTTCGCCCGTGCTTTCCGAAGGAAAAGCCGGTCCGCACACCATTCAGGGCATCGGCGCGGGATTTGTGCCGAAAGTTCTGAATACGGGCGTATATAACGAAGTGGTGCCCGTTTCCGGCGACGACGCGTTTGCGTTTGCGCGGCTGACGGGGAAGAAAGAAGGCGTGCTGGTGGGCATCAGCTCCGGCGCGGCGCTGGCGGCGGCGATACGGATTGCGCAGCGGAAAGAGAACGAGGGCAAGACGATTGTGGCGCTGTTGCCCGACGGAGGCGACAGATATTTATCGACGGCGCTGTACGAGGATTAACGAAGAAAAATAAAGATTCACGCGGTAACGGGAATCGGCGGGAATACGAAAAGGAGAAACGGACGATGCGCAGGATTTATGCGGATAACGCGGCAACGACGAGAATGAGCGATAATGCGGTGAAGGCGATGTTGCCGTTCATGCAGGACAATTTTTACAACGCTTCGAGTTTGTACAGCGCGGGGCAGGGAGCGAAAGAGGCTCTGACGGCGGCGCGGGAACAGATTGCGAAACTGATAGGCGCCGAGACGAACGAAATTTACTTTACTTCGGGCGGCAGCGAAGCGGACAATCAGGCGATTTTATCGGCGGCGGCAGCGGGGGCGCGCAAGGGAAAGAAGCATATCATTTCCACGGCGTTCGAACACCACGCGGTGCTGCATACGCTGAAAAAGCTGGAAAAAGAGGGCTTCGAAATCGAACTTCTGCCCGTGGGAACGCAGGGCAATATTACGGCGGAGCAGGTGAAAAACGCCATCCGCGAAGATACCTGCCTTGTAACGACGATGTACGCGAACAACGAAATCGGTTCGATTCTGCCGATTGCGGAAATCGGCGCGGTGTGCCGCGAAAAGGGCGTAACGTTCCACACGGACGCGGTGCAGGCGACGGGGCATCTGCCCATCGACGTGAAGAAAGAGAATATCGACATGCTTTCGATGAGCGCGCATAAATTTCACGGACCGAAAGGAATCGGCGCGTTATATTGCCGCCGCGGCGTGTTTTTGCAGCCGTTGATCGAGGGCGGCGCGCAGGAGAGAGGCAAACGCGCGGGCACGGAGAATGTAGGCGCGGCGTGCGGCATGGCGGCGGCGCTGAAAGAAGCGTGCGATAATATGGAAGCGAACACGAATAAGCTGTTGAAGCTGCGCGACGAGCTGATTGCGGGGCTGGAAAAGATTCCGCACGGCGCGCTGAACGGCACGAAAGAAAACCGTCTGCCCGGAAACGTGAGTTTCTGTTTCGAGGGGGTAGAGGGCGAAAGTCTGCTGCTTTTGCTGGATGACAAGGGCGTTTGCGCTTCTTCCGGTTCGGCGTGCACTTCGGGCTCTCTGGACCCGTCGCACGTGCTGCTTGCCATCGGGCGCCCGCATGAAGTGGCGCACGGATCTTTGCGGCTTTCGCTTTGCGAGGACAACACGGAAGAGGACGTGAAGTATATGACGGAAGTGATTCCCGGAATCATCGAATATCTGAGAAGCTTCTCGCCGCTCTGGAAAGAGAAAGTCAGCGGCAAAAAGCCGTTTGTGATTTAAGCGGCGTAACCGGGCGTGCGGGAAACAACCCCGCGGAAAAGAAAAACGGATAAGCCCTGCGGGAGACGGAAGCGGGGCAAAAGGAGAAAATATTATGGCGTTATACAGCGAAAAAGTGATGGATCATTTCAGAAATCCGAGAAACGTGGGCAGCATAGAGAACGCGGACGGCGTTGGAGAAGTGGGCAACGCGAAATGCGGCGATATTATGAAGATTTATCTGAAAATCGATAACGATATTATTACGGACGTGAAGTTTGAAACGTTCGGATGCGGTTCGGCGATCGCTTCTTCTTCGATGGCGACGGAGATGATTAAGGGCAAGCCGCTTTCCGAGGCGCTTACGCTGACGAACAAGGCGGTGGCGGAGGCGTTGGACGGGCTGCCCGCCTATAAAATGCACTGTTCTGTGCTTGCCGAAGAGGCGATTAAGCGCGCGATTAAGGATTACTACGATAAAAACGGCATCGAATACGATAAGTCGCAATTCCCTGCGGACGAGGATTGCGACCATTGCGCGATGGTGTAAATTTTTAGCGGAAGCGACGGAAAATCAGCAGAAAATAAAAGCGGAGCGGCTATAAAAAAGTTGCTCCGCTTTTGTAGTGGGTAACCTAAAACAAATTTTTTAGACTTATTCCATAGCGTATTGCACTATCATAGGGTCGTCATAGGCGCACCACAGCGATTTGTTTTCGTCCAATGTGCGGATTTGCTTTATTTCGTCGGCAGTAAGTTCAAAATCGAATATGTCGAGATTTTCTTTCATTCTGTCTTTGTTGACCGTTTTCGGGATAACCACTATATCACGCTGCACATTAAATTTTAATGCTATTTGCGACGGCGTTTTTGAATATTTTTCAGCAATCTTTTTAAGCGTGGGGTTTGATAAAATTTCTTTTATGCGATGTTGTGCCAACGGTCCCCACGCTTCGTGCTGTATATTGTACTTTTTCATCCATTCGTGCAAATAGTGTTGTTGCCAGAATAAATGTGTTTCAACTTGATTTACAGCAGGCACGATTTTATTGAACGTAGCAATATCCGCCATACGTTCCGCAGAGAAATTCGATTACCGATAGCACGTATTTTGCCTTGCGAATACAAATCTTCCAACGCCCTATATGCACCGTAGTAATCGGAAAGACATTGATGAATTAAAACCAAATCCAAATAATCGGTTTGTAATTTTTCCATGGACAAAAAAACCGATTGTTTTGCTTTTTCATAGCCGAAATCCGTTACCCAAACTTTTGTTGTAAGAAAAATATCTTTGCGGGAAATTTCGCTGTTTTTTATTGCGCGTCCAACGCTTTCTTCATTGTAATATGCTTGCGCCGTATCTATCAAACGATAGCCGACTTCGAGAGCGTCCGAAACGCATTTTTCGCATTTGTCGTTTTCGATTTGAAAAACGCCGTAGCCGATAATAGGCATTTCTATGCCGTTGTCTAATTTTACCGTTTTCATAAAAACCTCCGAAAAATTTTTTAAGTTTGCAATGTATCAAATAATAAACGAACTCAAAAAATTTTGCCTTTGGCAAAAAAACGATTATACATATCGGTAGATGATAACTGTGTTTCCATATTTTTATTATATCAAAAACGTCGAAAATTTTCAAGCATATTATGGTCAAAAATAAATTTGGCACTGTGGCGGGTGCTTGATATGGCAAGTGCGAGTCTTTGCGTCGTGATACAGCGCGGCGGAGAGGAAAAAATTGAATCGACCTCTCTCGGTTGATTGTGCAGACACTTACTGCGGAGGGGAAAGCAGGGGACTGTGTGCAAATGGGACAGCCGATTGATTTTTAAAAATTTTTTGCCGAAAATATTCGGGAAACAGAAAACAAGTTGCGCCCCTCATCCGTCGCCGTACGGCGACACCTTCCCCCTGAGGGGAAGGCTTAAATAAGGGAAAATTAAAATTTATCCTCTATCGGCGGCTTTGCCGCCACTTTCCCCGAAGGGGAAAGCAAGGGACTGTGTGCAAATAGGACAGCCGATTGATTTTTAAAAATTTTTTGCCGAAAATATTCGGAAAACAGAAAACAAGTTGCGCCCCTCATCACCGCCGCTTCACGGCAGAGCTTTCCCCCCCCCCAAGGGGAAGCCATGAAGCGGTGAAAATTTTATGCAGGCAAGGGGAAGCTACGAAGCGGTGAAAATTTTTCGGTGAATGTATAAAAATTTTGTAACCGGGCTATAAAATACGCGTTGCGGAAAGCAACGGTGAAAAAATGAGGTTCGGTATGAAAAAAAATTGCATAACTTTTTTTGCTTCAATCATAATAATTTTGTCGGCGCTGTTGATTACCGCGTTTTCCGCGGGAACGCTCGGCGGGGTCGGCGGCGATAATTCCGGCGGCGTTACGGCGGAATATCTGCGGATTCATATCCGCGCGGATTCGAACGAGGACGCGGCGCAGCGCGTAAAATACGAAATCCGCGACGAAGTGGTGGATTTTCTTATTCCCGTGCTTGCCGTTGCGCACGATAAAGAAGCGGCGAAAGCCGCGATACGGCGGAATTTCGACGGTATAGAGGCTGTGGCGGACAAGGTGCTTGTTCGCCGCGGGTTCGGTTATCGGGCGAAAGCCGAGCTGAAAAAGGAATACTTTCCGTCGCGCGTGTACGACGGCGTTACGCTGCCCGCGGGGGAATACGAAGCCCTGATACTTTGCCTTGGCAGCGGCGAAGGAAACAACTGGTGGTGCGTGGCGTATCCGCCGCTGTGTTTTTCGACGGCGGGAGGGAAAAACGTGGCGTATAAAAGTCTGATTCTGGAACGGATTGCGGAATGGAAAGCGCGGCGGAACGGCGATTGACGGCGGGCGGCGGCGCGGGCGGCAAAAATCGCGGCGGCGCGGGAAAAAATTAAATAAAATACGAATAAAACGCACATTCCTCTTACATACTTTTAGAAAACCGACGACCGCGAGGGCGGGCGTCAAGGAGAGGAAAGGATGAAAAGAGTGAAAAGGATAGCTGTGGCTGCCGCGGGGTTGTTTATTTACTGCTGTGCGGCGGCGGTTGCGGCGCCGAGGGCGAAAGCGTACGAAACGGGCGCGTATACCGCGGAATACGGCGCGGACGGCGCTTCTGTTTCCGCCGTGGCGGTGCTTCGCAAAGGATCGAAGGGCGACGAAGTGAAAGAAGTGCAGCGTCGGCTGAAACAGTGGGGGTACTATTCGGGAAGCGTGGACGGCATATTCGGCGCGGGAACGCGCGCGGCGGTGATTTCGTTTCAGAAGAAGAACGGCTTAACGGCGGACGGCGTGGTGGGCAAAGCCACGTACAAGGCGCTGGGAATGACGGCTTCTTACAACGTGCTGGCGGGCGGCGGTAGCGGCGGTTCGACGTATACGAGTTCCGATTTGTATCTTCTGGCGAAAACCATTTATGCCGAGGGCAGAGGCGAGCCGTACACGGGGCAGGTGGCGATAGGCGCGGTGATTCTGAACCGCGTAAGAAGCTCCGCTTTTCCGAACAGCGTTTCGGGCGTGGTGTATCAGAAAGGCGCGTTTACGGCGGTTTCCGACGGGCAAATCAATCTTTCGCCCGATTCCACGGCGATGAACGCGGCGCAGGACGCGGTGAACGGGTGGGACCCGACGGGGGGAGCGATTTATTATTATAACCCCGCGGTGGCGACGAGCTCGTGGATTTTTTCGCGAAAGACGGTTACGGTGATCGGGAAACACGTGTTTGCGGTGTAAGGAGCGCTTCGGAGCCGTCCGGCGCGGGCGCGACAAGGAAAGTGTGAAAAGGAGAGAAAAGGATGCAGGAAACGAAAACGGGTAAAAACACTTCTTCCGGCGAGGAAAAAGTGGAGAATATCGCAAAGGAAAAGGCGGAAAAAGGCGCCGCGGGAAAGCAGTGGAAAAAGTCCGTTGCAACGAAAAACGCGGGGGGCAGAGGCGGAAACAACGCGAAAAGCGCGGAGAAGAAGCAGGAAAACAAGGAGAAGAAGCAAAGCGAGAAATCGGCGGCGAAAAAGCGCGTGGAGCTGGCTTTGAAGAAAGAGGAGCGCAAGGCGGAGAAGCAGAAGGCGAAAGCGGAGCGCGCGAAAAAACGTGCGGAAGCGCGGGCGGCGAGAAGAGAAAAACGGCTTGCGGCAAAGGAAGAACGCAGAAAGAAGCGTCTGGACGGAAAAGAACACCGCAAGGAGCGGGAAATCGCGATGAAAGAGAAGCGGGCGGCGGCGAAAGCGGAACGCAAAGCGCTGCATGCGAAACGGCGCGCGGAAAAGGAAAAACGCCGCGCGATACTGAAATCGGAAACGCGCGAGGCGCGCGCGAAGCGGCTTGCCAAAGAAAAGGAAGCGCGCATTGCGGCGAAAAAGGAAAAACGCGAAAAAAAGTACCGCCTGAAATTGCAGCGGCGCGACGCGGCTTTGAAGAGAAAACAGCAGCGGCTTGAAAACAGAGAGCGCAGGCGCAGCGAAAACCATGCGCCCGGCTTCGGCGGCTGGCTGGCGGCGGTGATTTCGCTCGGCGTGGTTACGCTGGCGCTGGGCACCGTGGTAACGGTGGAAGCGGTGAGAATGAATCAGGCGGATATGGCGCTTTCCACGGGATACCGCGGCGCGCTGTACGAGCTGACGGGGACGATTTCGGACGTGGACGGCGACCTTTCCAAGGCGCGCGTGGCTTCCGGCAGACAGACGCAGAGCGAACTTTTTACCGATTTGCTTGTGAAAACGAGACTGGCGGAAAGCACGCTGGAAAAATTCCCGGTGGATAGCGAAACGGACGTGAACATGACGGCGTTTTTAAACCGTACGGGCGACGTGGCGCAGGGGATTCTGGAAAAGCTGCGCGCGGGCGAACAGCTTTCGGAGAACGATTATAAAACGATTGAAACGCTGTATGCCGTAAACCGGAAGATTCTGACCGAGCTGACGGAGCTTTCGGAAGAGCTGAGCGATAAAGACATGGCGATGTTCATGAAAGATAAGGCGGGCAACAAGGTGTACGAACACTTCCGCAATATTGAAAATTACGCCCTCGAAGGGGGCATCGCAGAGGGAAACGAGGGGGGTATAGCCGCGACGAACGGCTCCCCTTCGGAAAATTCCGACGGGAAAAAGAACGCGGAAGGCGGCGTATCTTCGGCGCAGGCGGAGGAGATATGCCTGAAGTATTTCGCGGATTACGACATAGCGGAAATCATGTATGCGGGAGAGACGGAGTCGGGAAAAATCGACGCGTTTAACTTTTCGATGACGGACGCGCAGGGGAGGAAGATTTACGCCGAGATTGCGAAAGAGAACGGGGCGCTGGTGGGCTTCGATTTCTTTGCCGATTGTTCCGCGAAGAATTTCGATATCGATAACGCGCTGACGATTGCCGAAAACTATCTGGATTTTCTGGGGTATGAAAACATGACGGCGGTGTGGGTGAACGAAAGCGGCGTAAACGCTACTTTCCTTTTCGTGTATGAGGAAAACGGCGTGGCGTACTACCCGGACAGCGTGAGCGTGAAAGTGTGCGAAGAACGCGGTAAAGCGGTGGGATTCGCTGCGAAAAATTTCCTGAATAATCATAAGCGCCGCGGGCATGTGCATGCGGGAACGGAAGCGGCGGAAACGCTTGAAACGGCGGCGAAAAAGCAGCCCAAACCCGCAAAACCGCCGAAGGGGAAGAAGCCTAAGATGATCGGCGAGGAACAGGCGGAAAAGGCGTTGAATTCGCGACTTACGGTGCTTTCTTCGCGCAAAGCGGTCATTAAAAAGGGCGACCGCGAAAGACTTTGCTACGAATTTGCGTGCAGCTACGGCGAGGACGGATATTTCGTGTATGTAGACGCGTTCAGCGGCGAGGAAATTCAGGTGAACCGCGTGCTGGCTACGGCGCAGGGGCAGTACCTGAGATAAAGGAATGTTTAACGGTTTTTTTGGAAAGGAAAAAGGCTATCGCAGAAAGTATCTGCGGTAGCCTTAAATGGTTTTTATAGAAAATAAGTTGCGCCCCTCATCAGTCAACTTCGTTGACAGCTTCCCCCCAAGGGGAAGCCCACGAAAGAGGCATAAATTTTGATTTTAAGCGGGTTTGATATGGGGCAGTGCGGTATTCGACTGCCCCTCATCACCTCGCATTGCGAGGAGCTTCCCCCCGGGGGGAAGGCTATATCAAAGGTATAAATATTAAATTCAAACGGTTTTGCAACAGTCCGTTACAAAACGGGCGATGCCCGCCCCGAAGGGGAAAGCAAGAGAAAGGCGATGATTTAAAATTTAAACGGTCTGATGCGGGGCTAACGGTAGTCGGCTGCCCCCTCATTCGTCCAAAGCTTCGCTTTGTCCACCTTCTCCCCAAGGGGAAGGTTATATCAAAGGCAAAAATATTAAATTCAAACGGTTTTGCAACAGTCCGTTACAAAACGGGCGATGCCCGCCCCGAAGGGGAAAGCAAGAGAAAGGCGATGATTTAAAATTTAAACGGTCTGATGCGGGGCTAACGGTAGTCGGCTGCCCCTCATTCGTCCAAAGCTTCGCTTTGTCCACCTTCCCCCCAAGGGGAAGGCATGGCATAAGGAAAGGCTTCTCATTTTTGCCGAAAAAATGAAGTTTACCGAATTTTTTTCAGGCAAGGGGAAGGCTATATCAAAGGCTTATATATTTACTGGTTGTTTTCGATAGAGGCGATGGCTTTTTCGACGACGTTATCTACCGTGAAGCCGAATTTTTCGAACAGCTGCTTTGCGGGTGCGGACGCGCCGAACGTGGTCATCGCCACGATTTCGCCTTTGTCGCCCGCGTATTTGTACCAGCTGTAAGGAGATCCCGCTTCTACGCATACGCGCGCTTTGACGGCGGCGGGAAGAACGCTTTCCTTATAATCGTCGCTCTGTTTTTCGAATTCTTCGATGCAGGGCATGGAAACGACGCGCGCTTTGACGTCTTTCGCTTCCAGCGCTTCTTTTGCCTTGACGCAAAGTTCCACTTCGCTGCCCGTGCCGATTAAAAGCACGTCCGGTTTGCCTTCGCAGTCTTCGAGAATATAGCCGCCTTTCAGGGCTGCTTTGCCGCTTCCTTCATACTGCGGCAAGTTCTGGCGGGAAAGCACCAGCGCGGTGGGTTCGTTGCCGGAAAGCGCGGAAATCCATGCGGCTGCCGTTTCTTTGCCGTCTGCGGGGCGATATACTTTCATGCCGGGAACGGAGCGGAGCGCGATGAGCTGTTCTACGGGTTCGTGCGTGGGACCGTCTTCGCCGACGCCGATGGAATCGTGCGTGAAAATGTACGTTACGGGCAAGCCCATAAGCGCCGCAAGACGAAGGGCTGGTTTGCAGTAATCGGTGAATACGAAGAACGTGGCGCAGTACGCCTGAACGCCGCCGTGCAGCTGCAAGCCGTTGCAGATTGCCGCCATGGCGTGTTCGCGGATACCGAAGTGCACGTTGCGCCCCGCATAATTTTCCGCGGAGAACGTGCCGTATTTCATCGTATCCGTATCTTTCATCACCGACTGGTTGGAAGGCGCGAGATCGGCGCTGCCGCCGAAGAGGGTGGGCAGTTTCGCCGCGATTTTATTGAGCACGACGGAAGAGGTGCCGCGGGTTGCCATGGGCTTATCGAAGGAATACAGATCTTCCATCGCCGCGAAATCGGGTTTCTTGCCCGCCATGGCGTCTTTATACTGCTGCGCGAGTTCGGGATAAGTATATTCGTATTCCGCGAACATCTTCTTCCACTGCATTTCTTTTTCCGCGCCCGCGTTTGCTGCCAGCGCGCAGTGTTCGTATACTTCTTTCGGGCAGGCGAACGGCTCTTCTTCTTTCCAGCCGAGCTTTTCCTTGGATTTTTTGAGATTTTCCGCGCCGAGGGGTGCGCCGTGGCTCTTTTCGCTGCCTTCGAGCGGCGAGCCGTAACCGATGCGGGTGCGGCAGATGATGACGGAGGGTTTATCCGTTCTTTCTTTCGCTTTGGCGATCGCGTCGGAAAGGGCGACCACGTCGTCGGGAGAGGTGGCGAGGTCTACGTGCAGTACCTGCCAGTTCTGCGCCGCGAAGCGCGCGCCCACGTTTTCTTTGAAAGTAACGTCGGTATCGCCTTCGATAGTGATATCGTTATCGTCGTACAGTAAAATGAGTTTGCCGAGAGCGTTGGCGCCCGCGAACGAGCAGGCTTCGTAGGAAATGCCTTCTTCGAGGCAGCCGTCGCCGCAGATGGCGTACGTATAATGATCGACCACGGGGAAGCCGGGGCGATTGTACGTAGCCGCAAGATGCGCTTCCGCCATAGCCATACCTACCGCGTTGGCAATGCCCTGACCCAAAGGACCCGTGGTGGTTTCGACGCCCGGCGTGTGCCCGTATTCGGGATGCCCCGGCGTTTTGCTGTCCAGCTGACGGAAGTTCTTTAAATCTTCCGTGGTGATGCCGTAACCGTATAAGTGCATCAGCGCGTAATAGAGCGCGGAGCCGTGCCCTGCGGAGAGAACGAATCTGTCGCGGTTGTTCCACTTAAGATCGAGGGGATTGCAGTTCAGAAAGTTCTGAAACAGCGTGTATGCGATCGGCGCGCAACCCATGGCGATGCCGGGGTGCCCCGAATTTGCTTTTTCGATTGCTTCCGCCGATAAAATTCTGAGAGCGTTGATGGTAGTTTTCTGTACGTCCATAGCTTGTTTGTTCTCCTGTTTTCGTTTTTTATGTTTGCCGCTTTTCCGCGGGGAAACTTTTTATTGTTTCAAATAATTTTCTGCGGGGGATAAATCGAGAAAATCGAATTCTTTTAAAAACGCGTACAATTCGGATACGATTTTCTTTACGCCGCCTTTTTCTTCGCTTTCCGCGTTGGTGGGAAGGATGGGTTCGTGCAGGCTCATCCGGACAAGCAGCCAGCCCGCGCCGTGCGCTTGATCGAAATTCAGCCGCACGCCCTCGTGATTGTCTTTTGCGGGGGTGATGTACGGTTTTGTCGCCGAGTATTCTTTCAGCCGCTCGATGAGATTCGCGCCGAGCGTTTTAAAGTCGCAGTCCGGCTTGAATTTAAAGCGGAGCTCGGCGGCTTCGGCGGGCATTTTCAGATCGGCGATGAGGTCGGTTAAATTTTTGCCCTGTTTCGCCGCTTTCGCAAGCGCGATTAAAAGCCTTGTGATAAGGTAGGCGCCGTCGTCGAGAAAGTAGTTTTCTTTCAGCGCCGCGTGCCCGCTGGTTTCGATGGCGAGCGGGGTGTATTCGCCCGCGGCGTTCAGCCGTATCGCCTCGTTGATGACGTTTTTATAGCCTCGCTTGAAACGACGATGCTTTCCGCCGTGCGCGGCGATGAATTCCGCAAGTCCGTCGCTCGTTACCGAATCGGTTACGATGGTGCCCGCTTTTTCGGACAAAAGAATGGCGGAGATGAGCGCGATGAGGCGGTTGCGGTTGATTTCTTCGCCCGTGGAATCCACGGCGCCCGCGCGGTCGACGTCCGTATCGAAAATGACGCCGAAATCGGCTTTTTCGCGTCTGACCGCCGCGCAGATCGACTGCATCGCCGCTTCGTTTTCCGGGTTGGGAATGTGCCCTTTGAAATACCCGTCCGGCGTGAGGTACTGCGAGCCCGCGGTATCGGCGCCCAGAGGAACGAGCACTTTTTCCGCATAGAATCCGCCCGCGCCGCCGCCTGCGTCCACGATGATTTTTTTGCCTTTCAGGGGCGTTTCTTCGTTGCAGGCGTCGCGCACCTTTTTCACGAGGTCGGCGGCGTACTTATCCATATAGCTTTCGGTTTTTGCGTTGCCGCGCGCCGTTTCGGGAACGGCTTCGTAAGGCTCGCCCGCAAGCGCGAGCACTTCCTTGACTTCGTCGGCTTCCAGTCCGCTTTCTTTCGTGAAAAATTTCAGCCCGTTGCGGTTGAACGGCAGATGGGAAGCGGTGAGCATGATCGCGCCGTCCGGCACGTTGTTTTCGCCGCCGAAAAATGCGGCGTCCTGCAGCAGCATGAACATGGAGGGGGTGGAGGAAAGTCCGGTGATTAAAAGATCGTTGCCGCTTTCCGTAATGCCCTGTCCGGCGCCGGATAAAAGTTCCGCCGCGGAAATCCGGGAATCGTGCCCCACCGCCACGAGGACGCGGGATTTACGAAGGCGTTTTTGCAGCCAGAGGCAGAAGCCGCGCGCAATGTCGCGCGCCGCGGTTTTCGTAAGATTGACTTCTTCGCCCGGAACGCCTTCGGAGGCGACGCCGCGCACGTCGTTACCGTTTCTTAAACGGGAATAATCCATAATCGTAAGCCCTTTGCGGAAGCGTTGCGCCGCCGCGTTTGCGCCGGGAAAAAGCCGGCTGTTTTATGCAGTGATTTTATACGTATTCATTATAGCGTGTTTTTTCGTTTTTTTCAAGTAATTGAGGGGAGCTTTTTGAAAAATGCGGGAAAATTTACGAAAAAACCGCCGCGACCGGAGTCGCGACGGTAAAAAAAGGAGGGTAATGTATAAGCAAGTTTATGTTTCGCGGCTGTCCTCTCTCGGCTCGCTGTCGCTCGCCGCTCTACTTGCCGAGATTGCCTTAAAACGGCAATTCGACAAGGGGAGCACGAAAGGGAAAGCAAGGGGGAGCGTTGACCGGATGACTTTTCGGAGATGGAACTGCCCCTTCGTTTGAAAATTTTTTGAACCGAAAATGTAGCCGCCCCTCATCAGTCAACTTCGTTGACAGCTTCCCCCCAAGGGGAAGCCTTGACGTAAGGAAAGGCTTCACATTTTTGCCGAAAAAAATGAAGTTCGCTGAATTTTTTTCAGGCAAGGGGAAGCCGCGATATAAGGCAAGATTTTAATTTGACCTCTCTCGGCGCTACGCGCCACTCTCCCCGAAGGGGAAAGCAAGAGAACAGAGGTTTTCTCAAAGGGAGGAAAGCAAGGGTATATCAAAGGCAAAAACTAAAAATACAAACGATAAGCGACAGTCCGTTATGAAACAGGCGAAGCCTGCCCGAAGGGGAAAGCAAAGAAACGGCAAGGATTTAAAACAGCGTTTCGAATACGCGCAGCAGCGAATCGACGAATCTGCCCAGCCAGCCGCGTTTCAGATCCGGATAGTCGATTCTCTTGCAGAGGGGGAAAGTGGAAAGATAATCCGCTTTGAGCGAGTCCGCTACCGAGCAATCGGAGAAATATACGGCGTTTTCGAAATTCAGATACAGGCTGCGGTAATCGAGATTGATGGTGCCCACCACGGCGAATCTGTCGTCGGTGAGAATGCTCTTCGCGTGAACGAAGCCGGGGGTATACGTATATATCTTCACGCCCGCTTTCATCAGCGGCGGGAAGTTCGCCTTGGTAAGGCGGTAAGTAAGCTTTTTATCGGGAATGCCCGGCGCGACGATTCTTACGTCTACGCCGCGCTTCGCCGCCGAACAGAGGGCGACGCGCATTTCGTCGTCGAGAATCAGATAGGGGGTGTATATCCACACGTAGCGCCGCGCGCGGTTGATAACGTCGAGATAGACCGTTTCGCCCACGCTCTCTTTATCGAGCGGGGAATCGTCGTACGGCTGCAGGAAGGCGCGTTCGCCGTCTTTCGCCGCTTTCGCCCGCGCCAGAGATTGCTCTTCTGCAAGCGTATCGGAGGGGACGGGAGCGGAGAAATTGTAGAACAGAGACACGTCGTCTTTATCTTTGCGGAAGGCGTTCCACACGTTGAAAAACAGCATGGTGAACGTGTTTGCCGCGCTGCCGCGGATGCGTAAACCCGAATCTTTCCAGTTGCCGAAACGGACGATTTCGCCCACGTACTCGTCGGCGAGATTGATGCCGCCGGTGAACGCCGTTTCGCCGTCCACGACGATTTGTTTGCGGTGATCGCGGTTATTGATGCGCACCGTGAACACGGGGGCGATGGGGTTGAACGTAAGGCACTTGATGTTTTCGTGGAGAGATTCCACGTATCTGTCGTACTGCGGGGGCAGCGCTTTCAGGCAGCCCGCGTTATCGAAAATCAGGCGTACCTGTACCCCTTCTTCCGCTTTTTTTACGAGCGCGGTTAAAAATTCCGACCACGTTTTTCCCGGCGAGATGATGAAGTATTCGGCAAGGATGAATTTTTTGGCGCCGCGCACCGCTTCCATGATGGCTTCGAACGTTTCTTTACCGGAGGGAAAGTAGGTGGCTTCGCCGTCGTAAGAGGCGGGGAAACCCGCGAAATCGGAAAGGTATTTCGTGATGCCGCAAGGCTTTGCGCTTTCCGTTTCGTCGGCGGATTCGCGGGGGGTATCGTCCGTTTGTTCCGCTTTTTTTTCTTTGGGCGTACGCGAGAACTGCGAAGCCGAAGGGGCGGAGAGCATGGGCGGCGTGCCCGGAATACATTTCGCCGCGGGAAGCGCCGCGTAGTTTTTCTGTTTTTCGGCGTTGATTTTCATGTTCATCTTTTTTGTGGGGCGACCGTCGCCGTAAAGGAAGAACATTAAAATACCGAACACGGGCATCAGCAGAATGACGATTACCCAGCCGAATTTGCCCGAAAGCTTATCGTTGTTGTTGATGATGTGCAGAAGCAGCAGAAAGGCGATGACGTTGGTTGCCAGAAGCGTGAGTACGGCGTTGTGCGAATTTGTGTAAAATACTTTTACGAGCAATACCGAAACCAGCGCGATCTGCAGCAGCATGGCAAGCCCCGTTAAGAAAATTCGGTTGTAAATGATGACTTTGCCGCGCCTGTCGCGATACAGAATTTTTTCTATACGACGGCGGCGTCTTTCGCTCATTTGCTTCATGCCGTGCACCTCTTCGTCTGTTTCTATTAAATACAGTATACCTCTTTTTTTATATTTTGTCAACCGCCGCGCGGAAGTTTGCCTTCCTTTCACCGATATTTCATTTTTTTGCGGGTTACCGGCGCTTTTTATGGCGGAAAAAGGCTGAATTCGGGGAAATTATCACTTTTTCGTCATTTTACGGCATATAATAAATAGCCCCGCGGCAGGCTCTGACGGGCGGAAGCGGAGCGAAAAGGAGGAAACGGACATGGAAATTTCCTATACGTATCTGCGCAGCAAGGAAGTGGTGAACCTGACGGACGGGAAGCGGCTGGGCAGGGTGTGCGACGTGGTGTTCCGCTACCCGGAAAATGTGTTTCTCGGCATAGTGGTGCCCGGAAACAAAGGCTTTTCGTTTAAAAAGGGAGACGTGTTCATCGACGTGAAATGTATCTCCTGCATCGGCGAGGACGTGATTCTGGTGCGCGCCGAAGGGCTGCGCCGCGCGGGGAAAAACCGCGGGAAAGTTTGTCCGCCGCAGGGAGCGCCGTCCGCGCGGCAGGGGGTACCGTGTATGCCGGGAGAGGGATCGCCCGGAGGATTCGCGCCGCCTTTGTATCCGCCGGCGCCGCCGTATGCGCCCGCGCCGCGGGGAGACGGAAGAAGATCGTTCGACGAATACGAATAAGAAAACGGCGGTATCGCGGGTTGCGCGGAGAGAACGCGGTTTGCACGGGCGGCGCGCTGTTGGTGTGGGGGAATGTTGTTTGTGTGGGGAAAGTTGCCGGCGCGGAGGGAAATGAGCAAAAAGCTTTCCGCGGCGGGCGAGGACGGGCGAAAACCGTTGACAAACGCGCTTTTTCGTGGTATAATTTTGCAAAAATCAAGCTTGTTGATTGCCGTTTTTGCGTTTTTTGCGCGGGAGCGGAGAAAAGAAGGAGCATTTTTGCGATGAAAAACGTTATTCTGACGGGCGACAGACCCACGGGCAGACTGCATATCGGGCATTACGTAGGTTCGCTGCGCGAACGCGTGCGGCTGCAGAACACGGGAAAATTCGACGAAATTTACATTATGATTGCCGACGCGCAGGCGCTGACCGACAACGCCGAACACCCCGAAAAGGTGCGCTCCAACGTGATGGAAGTGGCGCTGGACTATCTTGCCTGCGGCATCGACCCCGAAAAAGCCACGATTTTTATACAATCCACGGTGCCCGAACTGACCGAACTGACGTTCTACTATATGAATCTGGTAACGCTTTCGAGGTTGCAGAGAAACCCGACGGTGAAAGCCGAAATTCAGCTGAGAAATTTCGAAACGAGCATACCTGTGGGCTTTTTAACGTATCCTATTTCGCAGGCGGCGGACATTACGGCGTTCGGCGCGACTACGGTGCCCGCGGGCGAGGATCAGGCGCCGATGATAGAACAGTGCAAGGAAATCGTGCATAAATTCAACGCGGTGTACGGCGAAACGCTGGTGGAACCGGAAATCGTGCTGCCCGCGAACAAGAACTGCTTCCGCCTGCCGGGGCTGGACGGTAAGGCGAAGATGAGTAAATCGCTGGGAAACTGCATTTACCTTGCGGACGAGCCTGCCGCGATTAAGGAAAAGGTGATGTCGATGTATACCGACCCCGACCACATCAAGGTGAGCGACCCCGGAAAGGTGGAAGGGAACACGGTGTTCACCTATCTTGACGCGTTCTGCCGCGAAGATCAGTTTGCGAAGTACCTGCCCGACTATAAAAATCTGGACGAACTGAAAGACCATTACCGCCGCGGGGGGCTGGGCGACGTAAAAATAAAGAAGTTCCTGATCAACGTTTTAAACGAGGAGCTCGCGCCCATTTACGAGCGGCGCAAGGCGTGGGAAGGCAGAAAGGACGAAGTGCGCGAAATTCTGCGCCGCGGATGCGAAACGGCGGAAAAGAAGGCGGCGCAGACGCTTGCCTCCGTGCGCAAGGCGATGAGGATAGATTATTTCGGCTGAAATGACGCCGTTTCCGCGCGGATATGTTGCGATAAACAAAAAAAATACGAAAAAAAGAAAAATTATCGGGAAAAACGGCGCAAAAAAAGTTGCTCAAAAAGCAAAGATATGCTAAAATAGATAAAGCTAAAAAATACGCACCCGATTTTTCGCGCGCCTACCGTGTCCGTAAATCTTATTCAATGCGGATGATGAAAGGCGGTGATACGCGAAGCGGGGAGGTTTAACGGAGGCACAATTATGGCAGTTATCACAATGAAACAGCTTCTCGAAGCAGGCGTTCATTTCGGACATCAGACGAGAAAATGGAACCCGAAAATGAAGAAGTACATCTTCGCCGCGAGAAACGACATTCACATCATCGACTTACAGCTTACCGTAGGTCTGATCGAAGAAGCGTACAAGTTTGTATGCGACAGCGTGAAAGCGGGCAAGACGGTACTTTTCGTGGGTACGAAGAACCAGGCGCAGGAAGCGGTGAAAGAAGAGGCGGAACGCTGCGGACAGTTCTACGTGAATTCGCGCTGGCTGGGCGGTTGCCTTACCAATTTCAAGACGATGCGTTCGCGCGTGGAACGCCTTGAAAAACTGGAAAAGATGGAAGCGAACGGAGAGTTCGAGCTTCTGCCCAAGAAAGAAGTAATGCTCCTTAAAAAGGAAATGGGCAAATTGCAGGCGAATCTCGGCGGCATCAAGAACATGAAATCGATGCCCGGCGTGATGTTCGTGGTGGACCCTCACGGCGAAGAAATCGCGGTGAAGGAAGCGAAGAAGATGGGTATCCCTGTAGTGGCGATTACCGATACAAACTGCGACCCCGACGAAATCGATTACGTGATTCCCGGCAACGACGACGCTATCCGCGCGATCAAATTGATCACGTCGGTGATTGCGAACGCCGTGATCGAAGCGAACCAAGGTGCGGAAGCTCTGGCGCCCGCGCAGGAAGAAACCGCGACCGAGGCGAAGGATATGGAAGAAGTCGTGGCGGCGGAACCCGCAACCGCGACGGAAGAAAAAGCCGATTAACAGGCAACGAAAAACAGGGACGCGCCGTGAGAGATTTCCGATCGGCGCGTTCGTGAAATTCCGGCGTTCCGGAAATTTTGCGGCAATTTTTTCCGACGTTTCCGTTCTGAACGGACAAGCGGGAGGAATAGGCGCGTCGGAACGCACGGGAAAACAAAGAAATATCAGGGAAAGGAGAATAAAACAATGGCGTTTACGGCAAAAGACGTAATGGCTCTGCGCGAAAAGACGGGCGCGGGCGTAATGGATTGCAAAAAAGCGTTGACGGATACCGACGGCGATATGGAAAAGGCAATGGACCTTCTTCGCGAACGGGGCATTGCGAAAGCGGAAAAGAAGGCTTCCCGCATTGCGGCGGAAGGTATCGTATACGCGTATATCAAAGATAAGAAAGGCGTGCTTGTAGAAGTGAACTGCGAATCGGACTTCGTGGCGAAGAACCCGCAGTTTACGGCGATTGCCGAAGAAATTTCGAAGGTGATTCTTGCGGAAAAGCCCGCGGACGTAGAAGCGCTTGCTTCCTGCAAAGTTTCCGACGGCAATACCGTGGAAAATTATCTGAAAGGACAGACGGCGGTTATCGGCGAAAAGATTGCCGTACGCAGATTCACGGCGTACGAAACGGAAGGCTTCCTTGCGAAGTACATCCACCTCGGCGGAAAGCTGGGCGTGCTTGTGGACATGGCTGGCGAAGAAACGGAAGCCGCGAAAGAAGCCGCGCACGAACTTACGCTGCAGATCGCGTTCACGAAGCCCGCATATCTTTCCGAGGACGAAGTTTCGACGGAAACCCTTGAAAAAGAGAAAGAAGTGCTGAAGCAGCAGGCAATCAACGAAGGCAAGCCCGAAGCGATTGCGGAAAAGATGGTGCTCGGCAGAATCAAGAAGTTCTATGAAGAAAACTGCCTTCTGAAGCAGGCGTTCATCAAGGACGACAAAAAGACGGTTACCGACATTCTGAACGCGGCGGGCGCGAAAGCGAACCGTTTCGTGTTCTACGTGATGGGCGAAGGCTTGGAAAAGAAGAGCGAGGACCTGAGCGAAGAAGTTGCGAAGCAGGTTGCCGCGGCGAAGAAGTAAGACGAATTTCTGATTTCGGAATCGTTCCGGAGAAGCGTTTCTCCGGAACGATTTTTTCTTTATGCGCTTTTTGCTTGCGTTTTTGTGTGTGCGGCGGCGGGGCACGGCGGGCGGCGGCTATTTTCGGCGCGATTTCTGTCGGGTTCGGCTCCGTCGGTTCGGCGGTTGATGTCAGCCGCGCGTGGCACGGCGGGCGAAGCGGCGGCGGTTTATTGCGAGAAAAACGAACGCGTGTATACGGGGAAAATGTTGATAGATGGGAAATACGTGCGGCAGGCGGCGCGAGGTGTGAAAAGTCGGGCGGAAATGCGCCCTGCGGACGAAAACGGTTATCTGAAAAGTAAGCCGCGGGTAACCGGAAACGTGCGCGCGGGCGGGACCGGAGAATCGCGGAAAAACAGGTAAAAATTAACTGTTTTTGTGGATTTTTCATACAAAAAAGGCAAATAAAGGCGAAAAAAACGCGAAAAACGGGCTAAAAAAGCGCAACGCCGTTAATTTACTTGCCAAATATGTTCAATCGTGATATAATTGAAGAAATCCGTGTGCCCGTACGGCGCACGCGGTACGATAACGAAGAAATACGCGGTTTCGGGCGAAAAAAACAGTCGGGAAATCCGGACGGTTCCCCCGAAGAATGTGGAGATAAATTTGAGCACAATGGGTACTGTTACGTTGGAGCACGGCGCGGAGAAGAGCGCGGGAAAAGTTAACAAAGAAGTCGCTTTTTCCGAAGCGGCGGAGTCCGCGTGCTGCCCGATGGATGGAAAAACGGAGGCGCGCGCCGAAAACGGCATGGCGGGCAATCCGGATAAATTCGACGTTACGAGGAAATATTCCGACGAATATTACGAGGAGTATATCGCCGCGTTTCAGCCGAACATGAAAAAACGGTACGTCTATCGTTTTTGCAAGCGGGCGCTGGATATTGTTTTATCGCTTCTGGCGATTATTATTTTTTCGCCGTTGTTTCTGGCGATAGCGATTGCCATCAAGTGCGATTCGAAGGGACCCGTGCTGTTTAAACAAAAGCGGATGGGGCGGAAAGGAAAGGTGTTCTACTGTCTGAAATTCCGCTCGATGAAGATAACGGCGCCCGGGGATACGGCGACTTCGATTCTCGATCACCCCGAACGATATATGACGAAAGTGGGAAAGTTTCTGCGTAAATTTTCGCTGGACGAGCTTCCGCAATTATTCTGCTGTCTTTCGGGAAAAATGTCGATTATCGGGTATCGTCCGCTGATCCTGAGCGAAGCGCATTGCAACGAGATGCGGGCGCGGCTGGGCGTGTTTGAGATGCGCCCCGGCATTTCGGGCTACGCGCAGGTGCACGGGCGCGACGACGTGTATTATAAAAACAAGGCGATTCTGGACGCGTATTACGTGAAACACGCTTCGCTGTGGCTGGATATTAAATTGTTTTTCCGCACGCTGGTGGCGGTGCTCCGCCGCGACGGCAACGACGCGGAAAAAATACGCTGAAGCGGGAAACGACGAAAAAAACGGAAAAGAGTCAGAAAAAATGCCGTACCCACGGCTTTTTTCGCATAGAGAAAGAAAAATTGCGGAGTTGAGGTGCGAAAGAACAGATGAAAAAAATTTTATTGCTTTGCGGCGCTTCGCAGACCGTTCTCAATTTTCGCGTGGGATTGATACAGGCGTTAAAAGATGCCGGCTGGAACGTTTCCGCATCGGTGCTTGATTCGAAGTATAAGGAAGAAATACGGGCTTTGCCGATTGACAGGTTGTTTTGCGCGGAACAAAGCAACAGAAGTCTGAATCCTTTTGCGGTTCTCCGCCTGAAAGGATATTATAAACAGATAATAAGAGAGATACGTCCCGACGTAGTGATGACGTTTATGCTGAAACCGAATACGCTCGGCGTGGCGGCGGCGCATAAAGCCGGTGTGAAACATATCGTTTCGATGGTTGAAGGCGCGGGGGACGTGTTTATCAATCGCGGTTTAAAATGGGCGATCGTTCGCAAAACCGTTTGTTGTTTGTATAAAAAGTCTTTTCGGTATTGTAAGAAAATTATTTTTCTGAACAACGACGATAAAGCGGAATTTATCGGGCGGCGGCTTGTGAAAGAAGAGCAATGTAAAGTGATTCCCGGAGTGGGCGTGGACCTTGAAAAGTTTGCGTTTATGCCGATGAAAAACCGGCGTACGTTTCTGATGGTAGCCCGTATGCTTAAAACCAAGGGCGTTTACGAATACTGCGAGTGCGCGAGAATCGTGAAGAAAAAATATCCCGACGCCGTGTTTAATTATCTGGGCGCGGAGAGTACCGTAACGCTTTCCGATATACGGGAGTATATCGACGACGGAAGCGTGAACTATCTCGGCGTGGCGAAAGACGTACGGGCGTATCTCGGAGAATGCACGGCGTTTATACTGCCGAGCCGTTATCGCGAAGGCGTTCCGATGTCGATAATGGAGGCGGAAGCGACCGGGAGAACCGTGCTTACAAGCGACAATATCGGATGCAGGGAAACGGTGAAAGACGGATACAACGGGTTCCTTGTAGAGGCTGCCGATGTGAAAAAACTGGCGGAAAAAGCAATCTGGTGTATCGAGCATCCGGAAGAAGCGGAAGAGATGGGAAAAAACGCGCGGTTGTTTGCGGAAGAAAAATTCGATCAACGGAAAATTAACAAAATCGTGCTGAGTATTATCGGTGAAGATGTCAGCGGGGAAAATAGAAAAAGTTCCGGAAAACAGGAGTTGCAGATTGGTTAACGTAGCGGTGTTGTTGTCTGCCTATAACGGCGACAAATATATAAAAGAACAGATTGAGAGCATACTGAATCAGAACGGCGTGAACGTAAAACTGACGATTCGCAACGACGGCGGCGATCCGGAAGAGAAAACGAGGAAGATTATCCGCGAGTACGTTGCGAAAGACGAAAGAGTGTCTTTGATCGACGGGGAGAATCTCGGCTGCGCAAAGAGTTTCTGGCAGCTGTTGCGGGAGACTCCGGAAGCGGATTATTACGCTTTTGCCGACCAGGACGACGTGTGGCTGCCCGATAAACTGAAAGCGGCGACGGATATGCTGCGCGGATACGACGATACGATTCCGCAGCTGTACTGCGGCAGCGTACGGGTTGTGGACAGCGCGCTGCAGCCGATTGCGGGCGCCGCAGCGGGCGGAAAAGCGTATGCGACGAAATTTCCGCTGCCGTTTATAAAAAGCATCGCGCCGGGGTGCACGTTTGTATTCAACGAACGGGCGCGCGGAATCTGCGCGGAATACGACGGGGCGCTGGATATACACGACTGGATGATGACGAAAATCGTTTCCGTGTTCGGGGAGATACATTTCGACGAAAACGCGTATATGCTGTACCGGCAGCACGGGAACAACGAAATCGGGGCGACGGGGAAAATCCGTTCGAAATTCCGTTCGGTGAAAAACGTTCTGAGCGGGAAATGGAGACGCGCCGTTGCGGCGCGGAACGTGCTGGAAGCGTACGGGGGGAAAATAGAAGAGGGCAGAAAGCGGGAACTGGAGATTCTGGCGGAATACGGCGACTGCTTTAAAAACAAACGCCGTTTATTGAAAGATAAAAATTACAGGTTGCGCGGTTTTGCGGACAAATTGGGGTTCAGAGTATGCGTTTTGACCGGGAAACTTTGAAGGTTTCGTCGCTGAAAGAAAAATGGAAAGACAAGAACTTGTACGACTGCGTTGTACGGGTGTTTTTGTTTGTGTTTTTATTCTCTTCCGTGTTGCTTCCGTACGATACGTTTTATACGAAAAAACTGTCGTGCGCGGCGTTGCTGGTACTGACGGGAATTTATTTTTTAAGGAAGAAACGTACGATGGCGGACGCCTGGATAATTTTTCTGGGCGGCGCTGTGCCTTTATGGTACACGCTGGATTCCGTGCTGAAAAACACCGATAATATTTCCGCTGCCGTCAGTATGGCGTATCCCGGTTTTCTGCTGCTGACCGCGATACTTCTGAAAGGATTCGTAAAAGATTACAAAAAATATTATCTTTGGGCGCTGAAAGCCGAAAGCGCGATTATCGTACTTTCTGTGTATTTCGATATATTTTCGATGATGAAAATTACCGAAAATCCGATTCTTTCGTGGTATGCCCGCACGGAAAACGCCATGATAGGCAGAGGCTCATACTTTTTTACCTACTATATGGTGTTCATCAAGACTTCGCCGCTGCTTCTGATTCTGTTGTTCGATTCGCTGAAAAAGGGCGACTTGTTCTGGGCGGTAATCAGCGCGCTGGCGTGTTATTTTTCGGGCACGCGGGCAAACGTGTTTGTGATGCTTGCCCTGCTTGTGATATATCTGGCGTTCTTTCAGAAACAGGCGCGGATGAGAATGATTTTCGTGGTTGCCGCCACGTTGATCTGTCTGTTGTTCTGCAATAAAATCGTAGACAGAGTGATTACGATTTTTGTGAATAAAGCGGGTTCGGACGCGACGAGAGACGGGCATTTGCAGGGGATGTTCGTTCTGTGGAAGAACAAACCTTCGGATTTCTTTTTCGGAACGGGATTCGGCAGCAGCTATTATTCTTACGGCACGAACAGATTTGAAAACAACGTTGAATTATCGTACTGGGATATGATACGGAGAGTGGGGCTTACGGGATTTCTGCCGTTTATGGCGACGCTGTTGTATCCGATTGCCGCGATGACGATTCCCGCTTATCCGTTTGCGCCGAAGTTCGGAAAATGGAAACTGTGGACGAGAAATTACGACATATTGTTGCCGTATATCGGGTTTTTGCTGATTTCCTATACGAATCCGTTTTTGTATTCGACGACGGGTTTTTCGTTCCTGATTCTGTTATATTCGGCGATACTGAGAACGAACGAAACCGTTCGCGGGGAAACGGGAACGCTGCCGCTGCGCGCTCTCGGTTCTGCGATGGAAACGGCGGAAATGTAAAGGACGGGGAATACAAATGAAAGGAATCATACTTGCGGGGGGGAGCGGAACGAGATTGTATCCGCTGACGATGGTAACAAGCAAACAGCTTTTGCCTGTGTACGATAAACCGATGGTGTTTTATCCGATATCGACGCTGATGCTGGCGGGCATCAAGGACATACTGTTGATTTCGACGCCGTCGGATCTGCCGAATTTCGAAAGGCTTCTCGGCGACGGGCGGCGGTACGGCATCAACTTATCGTATCGGGAACAGCCTTCGCCCGACGGTTTGGCGCAGGCGTTTCTGATAGGGGAAGAGTTTATCGGAGAAGACGCCTGCGCGATGGTGCTCGGAGATAACGTGTTTTACGGAAACGGATTCGGAAAGACGCTTCGCGCCGCGACGGAAAACGCGGAAAAAAACAAAAGGGCGACCGTGTTCGGGTATTACGTGAACGATCCGGAACGGTTCGGCGTGGTGGAATTCGACGAGCGGGGACAGGTGGTATCGATAGAGGAAAAGCCGGAAACGCCGAAGAGCAATTACGCGGTTACGGGGCTGTATTTTTATCCGTCCGGCGTAAGCGAAAAGGCGAAGGCGGTGAAGCCTTCGGCGCGCGGCGAGCTGGAAATTACGAGCCTGAACGAGATGTACCTGAAAGATAAAAAGCTGGACGTGCAGCTTCTGGGGCGCGGATTCGCCTGGTTGGATACGGGCACGACGGATTCTCTGGCAGAGGCTTCGAATTTTGTGCAGATGATGCAGAACAGGCAGGGAATTCAGATTTCCGCCCTGGAAGAAATCGCCTACAAAAACGGCTGGATAGACAAAGCGGAACTGCTGGAGTCTGCGGACAGGTACGGAAAATCTCCTTACGGAATGCACCTGAGAAAGGTAGCGGAAGGGAAAATTCAGTACTGATACGACAAAGAGGAAGAAAATATGCGCGTTTTGGTTACGGGCGTGAAAGGACAGCTCGGATACGACGTAGTAAACGAATTGAAAAAACGGAATCATGAAGTTATCGGCGTGGACGTGGAAGAGATGGACGTTACGAACGAGGCTGTCGTAAAGCGCGTGATCGGCGGGACGAAGCCGGACGCGGTGATTCACTGCGCCGCCTGGACGGCGGTGGACGCGGCGGAGGAGCCGGAAAACGCGGCGAAAGCGATGAAAATCAACGCGGACGGCACGAGGTATATCGCGGAGGCATGCCGTGAAACCGGTGCGAAAATGATGTACATTTCCACAGATTACGTGTTTGACGGGCAGGGAGAAAAGCCGTGGAAGCCCGATTGTAAAGCATATGCTCCGCTGAACGTGTACGGCGAAAGCAAACTCGGCGGAGAGAAAGCGGTGGAGGAACTGCTTGAAAAATATTTTATCGTCCGCATTGCGTGGGTGTTCGGGAAAAACGGAAACAATTTCGTGAAAACGATGCTGAAACTGAGCGAAACGCACGATACGCTGCGGGTGGTGAACGACCAGATAGGTACGCCGACGTATACGTACGACCTTGCAAAATTGCTCGCGGATATGATTGAAACGGAAAAATACGGAGTATATCACGCGACGAACGAGGGCGGATACATTTCCTGGTCGGAATTTGCGGAAGAAATTTTCAGACAAGCCGGAAAAAACACGCGGGTGATTCCCGTAATGACGGCGGAATACGGAATATCGAAGGCAAAACGCCCGTTCAACAGCCGGCTGGATAAATCGAAGCTGGTCGCTTCGGGATTCGGGCCGTTGCCTTCGTGGAAGGACGCGCTGAAAAGATACCTGAACGTTCTGAAGGAGAATTCGTAGTTTGGGCGCTTTTTTTAAAAAAGTTCTGTATGCCGTTGGCGCGAATCTGCTCAGTCTGCTGGTTTCCGTGCTGACGACGCTGATCGTTCCGAAATTTCTCGGCGACGCCGTGGAACAATACGGGTATCTGAAAATTTATCTGTTTTACGTAGGGTATATAGGATTTTTTCACCTGGGATGGTGCGACGGGATTTTTCTGCGCGACGGCGGAAAGCAATGGAGCGAACTGGATAAGCCGTTGTATGCGGGACAGTTCCGTCTGCTTTCTTTGATGCAGCTGGCGGTGGGCGCGTTGATTTCCGTGTTCGGCTGCATATTCGCCTCGAATGCGGATTATAAATTTATTTTTGTTGCGATCGGCGTGAACGTTCTCGTATATCTGCCGCGCACCATGCTTGCGTATTATCTGCAGACGACGAATCGTATCAAAGAGTATTCTTCGATAACCACGGCGGGCAGATCCGTTTACGGCGTTTCCATCGTTCTTATTCTGCTGTTTTTTTCGCGGAGTTACAAGCATTTCGTCATCGGAGATATTATCGGAAAGACGGTGGCTTTGTTTGTGGCGGTATGGTGGTGCAGAGATATTGTACTGAAAACGAAATCCGCGCCGCTTAAAGCCACGTTCAAAGAAGCGGGCGTGAACATATCCGTGGGCATCAAACTGTTGTTCGCGAACATTGCGAGCATGCTGGTTACCGGCATCGTGCAATGGGGGATTCAGACGAAATGGGACGTGGCGACGTACGGTAAAATTTCTTTTACGCTGAGCATTTCGAATCTGCTGTTGCAGTTCATCAGCGCGGTGGCGCTGGTTTTGTACCCGACGTTAAGACGGACGAACAGCGAAAGCCTTACCGGAATATACGGCGTTCTGAGAAACGTGCTGATGGTGCCGATGCTCGGCTTTCTTGCGGCGTATTATCCCGTGGAGCTGATATTGTCTTATTGGCTGCCGCAGTATGCCGAAAGCATGCGATATATGGCGATTCTCTTTCCTATGTGTATTTACGCGGCGAAGAATACGCTGCTGGTGAACACGTATCTGAACGTTTGCAGAATGGAAAAGAAGATGCTGTACATCAATCTGGCAAGCGTGGCGGTGGCGGCGCTGACTACGGCGGTATCCGTTTTCGCGTTGCGGAATCTGACGCTGGCGATGATGAGCGTGGTGGTGAACCAGATGTTCTGCTGCATTACCGGGGAAATCGTTTTATCGAAGAGGATGAACGTTGCCGTGGCGAAGGATAACGTGCTGGAAGCGCTGCTGACGGTGTTGTTCGTCGGCGTGAACTGGTTTATCGGCGGCTGGACGGGCGTAGCGTTGTATTGCGCGGGGTACGTTTTGTATCTGGCGCTTAAAAGCAGGGATATTAAGCAAACTTTCCGGAATCTGAAAGCGTTGCGGAACGGAAAAACGGAGGATAAAAATGGGACAGATTAAAGTTTTGAAAAACGCGGGAAATATAAAAGGGCTTTGCGTTATAGAACCGGCGGTGCACGGCGACGAACGCGGGTATTTCATGGAAACGTATAACGCGCGGGATATGCGCGAAGCCGGACTGGATATGACGTTTGTGCAGGATAATCAGTCGATGTCGAAAAAAGGCGTGCTGCGCGGGCTGCATTTTCAGAAACAATATCCGCAGGGAAAGCTGGTGCGGGTGATTTCGGGCGCGGTGTTCGACGTTGCCGTGGACTTGCGGAAAAATTCCGGAACGTTCGGGAAATGGTACGGCGTGGAGCTGACGGCGGAGAATAAGAAACAATTTTATATTCCGGAAGGGTTCGCGCACGGATTTCTGGTGCGTTCGGAAACGGCGGAATTCTGTTATAAAGTTACGGATTACTGGCATCCGGACGACGAAGGCGGCATTATGTGGAACGACCCGGACATCGGCATCGACTGGGGAGACGTTTCCGACGTGATTTTAAGCGAAAAGGATAAAATTCATCCGCTGCTGAAAGATTGCAAATTTGCGTTCGGGGAGAAGAAACAATGAGTGAAACGGTGCTTATAACGGGCGGAGCGGGGTTTATCGGTTCGAATTTCGTGTACCACATGCTGAAAGAACACCCCGATGATAAAATCGTGTGCGTGGACTGCCTGACGTACGCGGGGAATATGTCTACGCTGGCGGAGGCGATGAAAAACGAGCGGTTTGTTTTTTATAAAACGAACATCTGCGACCGCGCGGGAATTTATAAAATTTTTGAAACGGAGCATCCGGATATCGTTGTCAATTTTGCCGCGGAAAGCCATGTGGATCGTTCGATTGAAACGCCCGAAATCTTTTTGCAGACGAATATTCTCGGTACGCAGGTGATGATGGACGCTTGCCGGAAATACGGTATCGGACGGTATCATCAGGTTTCGACGGACGAGGTTTACGGGGATTTGCCGCTGGACCGACCCGATTTGTTTTTTACGGAAAATACGCCGATACGTACTTCTTCTCCCTATTCGGCGAGCAAGGCGTCGGCGGATCTGCTGGTGCAGGCGTATCACAGGACGTTCGGGCTGCCCGTTACGATTTCCCGCTGTTCGAATAATTACGGGCCGTATCATTTTCCCGAAAAGCTGATTCCGCTGATGATTGCGAACTGTCTGAACGACAAGCCGCTGCCCGTATACGGCGAGGGGTTGAACGTGCGAGACTGGCTGTACGTGGAGGACCATTGCCGCGCGATAGATCTGATTATTCATCGCGGGAGAGAAGGCGAAGTGTACAATGTGGGCGGACATAACGAGATGAGAAACATCGACATCGTGAAGCTGATTTGCGATTATCTCGGAAAGCCGTACAGTTTGATAAAGCACGTAGCCGACCGAAAGGGGCACGATATGCGCTATGCGATCGATCCGACGAAGATTCACGACGAACTGGGCTGGCTGCCGGAAACGAAATTCGCCGACGGCATTAAAAAAACAATCGACTGGTATCTCGACAACCGCGAATGGTGGGAAACGATAGTGAGCGGCGAATACAGAAATTATTACGAAAAAATGTACGGCGGCAGGTAATGCAGCCGGAAAAACAGAAACAGGTCCGGGGGCTTCCGGGCTTGTTTTTTTGTGCGCTTTGCGCGTTTTTTGTCGGCGCTTTCCGTTTCGGAAAAAATGATCGGGTGCTTCCGATAATTTGTTTCTGAAATTGCCGCGGGGCGGAAAATCGAAAAAACCGTTCGAATTACTTGACTTTTTTGCGAAAAAAAGCTATAATAAAGCATAATTATATCGCAGACGTGCTTATTTTACCGCGATATATGCAAAAATTGTCCCCTAATCGCATTATTAAATGATTTCAATTTGTTTTTTCTATCGGATATGTCGATTCGAAAAACAGAGAAAATTGCGATTAAAGCGTTTTTTCGAATAAATCAATCGGATAAATCGATTGATTATCGGGCGAAAACGGGCGGGCGATTTACCGATTTACGCGAATTCCGGCGGCGCCGCAAAGCGGAAAGCCGCTCAGGATACAAGTTTTTAACCGAAAAACGGAGGTATATTCTTATGAAAGACAAGAAACACTTATTCCTCAAATTGTTGTGTTTCACGTTTCTGCTCGGCTCTACGGCGGCGGGAGGCGCGGCTTGCAAAGACAAACCGAACGAGCCTGCGATTCCCGACGGCTACGACAAGCCTTTCACCGACGTCGGATCGTATTACGCCGACGAGGGAGAGACGAGAAACACGTTCGATCTTACCGATTCGGCGTTCACGCTGAAACTGGGCGGGCAGACGATTGACGGCACCTATCTTTTCAATGGTACCAAATTGCGGCTGGTTACGACGGACGGAACGATTATCGAAGCGACGTACAGCGAAGCGACGATTTCGTTTACATACGGCGACCATACGTATACCTTCCTCAGAAACGTGGAATATACCGTAAAATTCGAGATGAACGGCGGCGCCGCGCAGGCGGACGCGAAAGTTCTGAACGGCAAGAAGCTGGAAAAACCCGCCGACCCCGTAAAGACGGTTGACGGCAAAGAATTTGCCTTCATCGGCTGGTATAAAGATTCCTCGTTCAAGGAAAAATATTCGTTCGACCAGCCCGTTACGAAGAACATCACGCTCTACGCTTATTTCGTGGAGCTTTTAGGCACGGAAGAATACACGGTTACGTTCTCCGGTTACACGGGGGCGGAATTCCCCGGAAAAACGACGGGAAGAAAGCTGTTTAATCTGCCGCAGCCCGAAGAAAATGACGGAGCGAAATTCCTCGGCTGGTGGTACAGCGCGTACAACGACGGAACGAAGCTGACGGCGAAATATAACGAAGGCGACGCGATTTACGAAAACATCGTGCTGTACGCCGTATGGGAAAATTCCGGCGTTCCCGCGGTTTCCGTGGGAGAAAAGGAAATTTCCTGGACGTCGCTCGGCGTGAACAAGTCGTATGAAATCACCGTTGCGAAACTGACGGACGACGGCACGGAGCAGACGGTGCGCGAAACGACGACTTCCTCGCTCAGATATTCGTTTGATTTTTCCGCGGAGGAAGCGGGCGATTACGTGGTTACCGTAAAGAGCGGCAACAGCGAGACGAAAGCGTATTATAAAAACAAGACGCTGGCGCGTGTATGTCTGTTTGCGGTGAAGCAACCTTCCGTGTTTACGTTCGGCGCCGTGGAAGGCGCGGAAAAGTATCTGCTTACGTACGAGTGCGGCACGGAAAATCACGTTCATGAAGAAATCGACCTCGGAACGGATACGTTCTACGATTTCTCCGGCTGCGATATGAAAGATAACGGCATTACGTTTACCGTAACGGCGGTGGCGAAAGAAGGGTATCGCAATTCCGTATCGGAAACGTATACGTTCGACGGATCGCTGGCGACGCCCGAAAACTTCGTGCTTGACGGGAAGAACGAAAAATTATCGTGGAGCGCGGTGAAGTACGCGGATAACTATCTGTTGACGATCAACGACGGCGAAGCGATCAATATGGGCACGAAAACCTCGTTTGACCTGAAAGGTTATGCGAAGGGCGAATATACGTTCAAACTGGTTGCCGTGGGCAGAGGATTCAAAGATTCCGACGAAGCAACCGTAACCTGGACGAAGAGCACGCTTGCCGCGCCTTCGAAGCCGGTACTGAACGATTACACGCTGACCTGGAACGCCGTGGAGGGCGCGAAAGGATATATCGTTAAAATCGGCGAAAGAACGATTGACACGGATACGAACACGTATACGTTTACCGCGAGCGATTTTGCCGCGAACAGGACGTACGCGATTTCCGTCTGCGCGAAAGACGAGACTGCGGCGGGCAATTCCCTGTTCAGCGAGATTCTCACGCTGACGACCGCGGTGGAGCTGAACCCCGAATATTCGAACGGGACGTTGACCTGGAACAGCGTTGTAGGCGCGAAGAAATACGAAGTACAGGTGAACGACGGCGAAATTTTCGAAGTGAGCGGCGCTTTCGCGAAAGTTACGCTGACGACGAGCGGAAACAATATTTTGCGCGTGCGTTCGTACAATGCGGCGGGCGTGGCTTCGGCATGGGCGGAAACGACGGTGGAAGCGTATACCGTGAGCTACAACGTAGGCGAAAGCGAGCAGACGATTGCGGACAGATATTTTGCGACGGGCGATGAAATTACGCTGCCCGAACCCGATTTCAACGGCTATGATTTTGCCGGCTGGTACGACGGCGAAAACGGGACCGGAACGAAGTACGAACTGACTTACGGCGCGTTGCCCGTATTCGAAAACGACGGAAATCTGACGTTGTATGCGAAGTGGGAGCCGAAATCGTATCATCTGACTCTGGACGGCAGCACGTATAACGCCTCCGACTTATCGGAAGGAGCGACTGTGAAATACAGACAGCCGTTCACTTTACCCGTGCCCGAATCGAACGACACGAACCGTGCGTTTGTGGGCTGGTTTAACGGCAACACGCAGGTAGCGGACCAGAACGGCGCAAGCATCACCGAAAACGGCTGGCAGTATCTCGGCGGCGCTACGCTTACCGCGCGCTGGGCGGAAATATTCGAATACGAAGCCGGTTTCGGCGGCTATAACGTGAAAAAGCCCGCGGCGGGCGCGAAATATCTCACTACGATTACCGTTCCCGCGACGTATAAAGGCAAACAGGTGCTGGAAATCAAAGCGGAAGCGTTTACCGGATGCAAAAATATCGTTGCCATCAACATTCCGAACAGCATCACCAAGATTGTGCCGGAGGCGTTCTCCGATTGTTCCGCGCTCGAATCCGTAACGATTTACGAAGTAGAGGGCACTGCGGACCCGGTGTACTATTCTCCGGAAATTACCGCGGCAGACGGAAAGACGCAAAAGGACGGCGTGGTAATCAAAAACGACGGCGTTACCGGAAAGACGCTGTTCTATTTCCCCAACGCGAAAACCGGGAACAGCGGCGTTTATACCATTCCCGACGATGTGGAGACGATTCCCGCGGAAGTATTCTCACGCAGAAAGCTGACGAAAATTGTTGTGCCTGCAAGCGTTACGAACGTGATGGCAAACGGTTTTGCTTCCATAAGTTCCCTGACGGAAGTGGAATTCCTTGCCGCACCGGAAGGGACGGAAGAAAAAGCGCTGACGATCGACGAAAAAGCGTTTGAAAGCTGCTACAATCTTGAAACCCTGATTCTGCCCGCACGTCTTATGACGATGAAGTTGTACGACGCTCAAGCTGCCGACGGTTCTTATACGCAGTCCGTATTCAAAGGATGCAGCCATCTGGCGAATATCGAAGTGAGAGGCAATGCGGCGACGGGGCAGGCGCAGGTATATTCCGCGCAGAACGGCATGCTGCTGAGCGCCGACGGAAAAACGTTGTTGTATTATCCCGCAGGCAAAACGGATACCGCGGTTGTACTGCCCGATTCGGTAACGAGAATCGGCGACAAGGCGTTTTATAAGAACACAAAAATTACGGCGTTTGCGGTGCCGGCGAGACTTCAGTATATCGGCGAATCGGCATTTGAAGGTTGCAGTGCAATTACGACGCTGACGTTTGAAGGCGGTGAGGATGACGCCGACCTCAGAATCGAAGATCGGGCGTTTTACGGCTGCTGGAAGATTGAAGCGCTTACGCTTACGGAAAATGTACGTTATATCGGTACGTCGGCTTTCGGCGATACGAGAAACATTACGGAAGTAACCGTAAACAGCAGCGGCAGCGTTACGTTCAAAGACGGGGCGTTTGTTTCCTCTTACGGCGGAAGCAGCGTAAAAACGCTGCATATCGGCAAGGGGCTTGCGAACGTGGATATTTCCGCGGTGTTCGGCGGCACCAACGCCGTACTTGCTACCGTAACCGTAGATAAAGAGAACGACTATTACTACGAAGGCAGCGACGGCGTTATTTACGATAAACATCTGAGCGAAGAACAGGTAAATATTCCTACGAAGATTTTGTACTACCCGATGTTGAAAGAGGGTGAGTACGAACTTCCCGGATCGATTACGACGATCGGCGCGAACGTGTTTGTAGGCAGAAAGAAGCTTACGAAAGTTACGATCGGCGCGAACGTAACGGAAATCGGAAACGCGGCGTTCAAAGACTGCACGGCGCTTACCGAAGTGGTGTGGAAGAAGCCTGTCGCTTCCGCGGAAGGAGAAACCGCCGAGGAACAGGCGCTGACTCTTGGCGACAACGTGTTTTCCGGGTGCTACGGGTTTACGGCGTTCGAGCTCCCCGCCCGCGTTACGTCTCTTGGCGAAGGGGCGTTCCAGAATTGCAAATATATGACTTCGTTCACGTTTGAGGAAGGCACGGGCGAGCTTACCATCGGCGCGAAAGCTTTTTCGGGCTGCAGCGCGCTTACCGCGCTTACGCTTCGCGAGGGCGTTGTGTCCGTGGGCGACGGTGCGTTTGCAAACTGCGCGGAACTTGTCAGCGTTAGTCTGCCCGCTTCCGTAGAACGCCTCGGCACATGGGCGGAAGTTAAGGAAGAAGGTTCGGAAACGAAGAAATATACGTTTGTTTCGATGGACCTTTTCAAATCGACGGGTGTTTCTCCGAAGCTGGAAAGAGTGGACGTAAACGAAAACAATACGCACTATTATTCGGAAAACGGCATGCTCTTCGGGAAGTACGAGAAAGAAGGCGACGAATCGACGGCGAAAGAAGTGCCGGTGAGATTGTATTTCTGTCCGTTTGCCAAAACGGGCGATGTGAAACTGCCGAACACGCTGATTGAAATTTATAAAGAAGCGTTTGCTTACAATACCGGGGTTACTTCGGTGAGCTTTAACGGCGAATTGGCGGGAGAATCGTTCGATATCGGCGAAAATGCGTTGTATAACGCGAAAGCGCTGACGACGTTTGAACTCCCCGTAGGATTGAAAACGATTAAAACCGGATTGTTCAAGGGGTGCAGCGGTCTTGAAACGATTGTTATCCCCAACACGGTATCTTCGATTGCCGCGGGCGCCTTCCAGGGGTGCGTTTCGCTGGCTACCGTAGACTTTGCCGAGGGCAATGATGAAAATCCGTTGGTACTGGAAGACGGATCGTCTACTTCTACGAGCGGCGGCAGCTCCAGTACCGGTACTTTTACGGGCGCATTCTCATACTATACAAAAACTACCGGGTCCAGTTCTTCTCAATCAAACGAGAGCTGCATTTCGCTGACTTCGATTACGTTCCCGAAGAGACTTGCTTCTATCGGTATTTATGCGTTTGCGTATTGCACAAATTTAGCGACGATAGATTTCGGTGCGGATTCCGACGTTTCGGTGATCGGCGACGGCGCGTTTACGGGTACGGCGTTGAGTATGATTAAAAACGGAGAGGACGTTCAGGCGGACGAGACCGGAAAACTTACGCTGACTCTGCCCGAAAAACTGACGGCGGTGCGCGCTCAGGCGTTCTATGAAACGAAGTTCCCCGAAAATACCACGATTAAAATCGGTGCAAACGTTACCGATTTCGGCGAAGATACGATTTCTTCTGCTTCGTCCTATTCGAGAAACGGGCAGGTGTTTGCAAAATCTAACGTGAAGGAAGTGATTTTTGCTGATAACAGCAAACTTACCACCGTGCACGAACGGGCGTTTGCTTATTCCGATAGCTATGACACGCAGGCGCTTACTTACGTTTCGTTTGGCGATAACAGCGCGCTGGAAACAATTAAAAACAGTGCGTTTGCTTACTGTAAGCAGCTTAAAGAGGTTGATTTCGGCAAAAACTGCAAGCTGAAAAAAATCGAAGGGAATGCGTTTGCTTCCTGCCAGCAACTGGAAAGCATAACGCTGCCCGCAACGATAGAAGCTATAGAGTCGAAAGGAACCCGCGGCGGCGCTTTCTACGGTTGCTCCGCGTTGGAATCCGTAACGTTTGAAACGTATGCGGAAACCGACGAAGAGACGGGCGCGGTGAAAGGCAAGAGTTCGTTGCAGTCTATCGCTACGCAGGCGTTTGAAAACACGGGACTTACCTCGTTCAAGTTCCCCGAAACGATTGAAGTGCTGAACACCGGGGCGCTGGGAGCAGAACTGTTTAAGGGATGCAAACAGCTGAAAACGATAGAACTTTCGTCTACGGTGGCAGATATAACCAACGTATTCGACTATTGCGGTTCGATCAGCGAAGTAAAACTGCCGACGGACGACAGCGGAAATCAGCTTGGGTACTTTAAAGCGGACGGTTCTGTGATATACAGTACGGACGGAACGGAAATCACCTATATTTTAGGCGACGTTCCCGAAACGTTTGCAATCGCGGACGGCGTTACCACGCTGAAATCCGGCGTGTTTGCAGGAAAAGCCACTTTGAAAAAGGTGATTATTCCCGCAAGCGTTACGGCGATAGAAGACAGAGTTTTCTATGATTGCATAGGCTTGGAAACCGTGGAATTTGCGGAAAACAGCGCGCTTGATACCATCGGCGAATGGGCTTTCAGAAACTGCGTTTCGTTAAAATCTATCGCGATCCCTTCGAAAGTTACGAAACTGAACGGATATACTTTCTATAACTGCAAATCGCTGGAAAAAGTAACTTTGCCCGAAAAACTGACGCATATCGGATATTATTTCTATACTTATTACGGTGTGGAAACAACGGGTAACGACGGAGGTTTCGTATTTGCACATTGCGAAAACCTGAAAGAAATCAATATTCCGGAATCGGTACAGTGGATTCAGAACTATTCGTTCCTGAACTGCAAATCGCTGACGGAAATCACACTGAACGCGAACGACAAGCAGGTTGGCGAAGGTGCGTTTGCTAACTGCTCTTCGTTGAAAAAGGTAACGCTGGGAGCGAATATCAAAACGCTTCCTTCGAAACTGTTTATCAACTGCACGAGTCTGGAAAGCGTGGTCGGCGCAAATTCGACGAATCAGACGGAAGGCGAGCCGAAAGCAGATCTTTCGCAGATTGTCGGGTTCGGGTATATTTACGTGACTTCGGGAAAGAAGCAGTTTAAAGTCGGTTCGTATACTTTCCAGAATTGTACTTCGATTAAAGAAGTGATTCTGTCTTCGGCAGACGCAAGCAACGTACTCGGAGATTATTTATTCGACGGGTGCACCAACCTTGCTTATGTGAATAAAACGAAAGTGGACGGCACCGAAGAAACGCCCGTGTATTTAAGCAGATTCCCCGATCAGCTTGTATATCTCGGAAAATATTCTTTCAGAAATACGGCGCTTTCGAGAGTACGTATGCCGGATAGTCTTACCAGTCTCGGCGAAACTCTTACGGGGGATTCCGGATATACGGGAGAACCTTCGGCACTGTGGAATACTACCGACGGAAAGGAAGATGAGTACAAGACGACTTCCGCGAAAATGTCCGGTACGTTTGACGGCTGCACGCAGCTGACTTATCTTGACCTGAACAACGTTGTGAGAATCGGCGGGCTGGCATTCAGAAATTGTCCGCTTACCGAGGTTGCGGGAACGAAAAACGCAGAAGGCAAGATTACCGGCGAACTGGATCTTTCGAAAGTGCAGGTATTCGGCAAAGGCGCGTTTGCGGGAACGGGACTGAAAAAAGCCGACCTTTCCGGCGTGTGGTACAGCAATACCGGCACCACGAAGTCGAAATATCCTATGGGCTTCGGCGACGGTGCGGAAAATTCCACGACGCTGCTGACAAACTCGGATAGCGAAGGCGTATTTGAAAACTGCGCTCAGCTTGAAACGGTAACGTTTTCGGAAGTAACTTCCGGTGCGTACGGAACGTCAAGCAGTCAAGCGGCAAAAATAACGCTGGGCAAGCTGATGTTTAAAAATTGCGGCAAACTGAAAAACGTTGTGTTGCCCAAGAGCGTTACGGCATTGCCCGAAGCCGTGTTCTACGGGTGCTCTGACCTGAGCGGCATTGAGATTAGCGGTACGCTTACGACATTCGGTAACTATTCGTTTGCCGGTTGCCGTAGCCTTGAAAGTATCGATTTATCCAAGGCGACGCCGACGAGCGTTGCAACCGGTATGTTCGACGGGTGCGAAAAATTGGCGGACGTAAAGCTGAATACGGGTAAACTTACATCCATAAGCAAATATGCCTTCAGAAATTGCACGTCGCTTGTGAGCGAAGTTCCCGAAGACGCACCCGAAGGCGCTAAGATTTCCGCTTTCCCGTTTACTTCTTTAACGAAAGTTACTTCATTCGGGGAGAGTTCATTTGAAGGATGCACCGGGCTTACGAAGCTGGAAACGGCTACGTTGGCAAGCGCTACGGGCAAGATTACCATCGGCGTTTCGGCATTCAGAGGCTGTTCTTCGTTAACTTCGGTTACGCTTTCGAAGAACGTTACCACTATCAATACTTCGGCATTCGGAAGCTGCGCTAAACTGACAACGTTCAATACGGACGTAAATACGAATTTCGAAGCGAAAAACGGGTTGCTTTACAAGGCGGACGGGACGATTATCTGCATCCCTGCCGGTCTTGTAATTGAAGACAATACGATTGCGCTGGGAGAGGACGATAAAATCGGCGCGGGAGCTTTGGACGGCTGCGTAAACCTGAAGAAGCTGGTTCTTCCCGAATCGATAACGACGATTGCTTCCAAGTACTTCCAGAATGCGACATATCTTGAGGAAATTGTAATTTCTTCCAATACGGAAAGCATCGGCGATTATGCGTTTGACGGTTCCGGTTTGAAGAAGATTACTTATAACGGATATGAAAGTGACGAAGCGGAAACGCTGAAAACTTCCGTATTCCCCGCAACGCTGAAAACGATCGGCAAACAGGCGTTTAAGGGAACTCAGCTGGAAAAAGTTATTCTTCCCGAAACGCTGAACGGCGTTACGTACACTTCTTCCGGAGCAATCAGTACCCGCTCCGTTGCAGCCGGTGCATTTTCCGGTTCTGCATTGCAGAGCGTTGTGATTGAAGGGGCGGAAACGTATCTGGGCGGTTCGAGTACCGGTGCCGACGGCGTATTTGCCAACTGTGTGAATCTGACGGACGTTCGATTCCTGAAAGATACGGCGCAGTTCGGACAGAATATGTTCTACGGCTGCTCGGCTCTGACGACCGTTACTCTTCCTTCCGGTGCAGAAACTCTCGCTGCATCGATGTTCCAGAATTGCGCGGCTTTGACTTCCGTTACGTTACCTGCGAACATAACTTCGATTCCTAACAGCCTTTTCCGCGATTCCGGTATTACGGAAATCGTGATTCCCGAAGGCGTTACGGAGATTTTGTACGACGCGTTTAACGGTTGTACGAAGCTTACAAACGTAACGCTGCCGAGTACGTTAACCTCTCTCGGCGGACGTGTGTTCAAAGGTTGCACGGAACTGACTTCGGTGCAGATTCCCGACGGCATCGAAACTCTGGACGGGTTTACCGATTGCACGAAACTGCAATCCATCAATGTTCCCGATACGGTTACGAAGATTGCTTCCGGTGCGTTTGATAACTGCACCTCGCTGAAATCGATAATAATTCCTTCCAGTGTTACGACGGTACAGGTTGCGTTCAGCGGCTGGACGGCAGAACAGACGATTTACGTTGAAAGATCGGCTTCCGAGGTTTATAATCTCTGGAACGCGGATAAGGAAAGCGGCTTCGGATGGATGATTGACGTTTCTACCTATTCCGGGGAGAAACAGACGATCAGCCAGTGTTTTGCGAAGATTGTGTGGAATTACAGTCCGGAAACGACTACCGCGGGCGAAAACGGAAAGTAATCCGCAAGACAAACGAAACTATGAATCGATAAACGGATTCGAGGGGTTTAAACCGGTCGGCGGCAGCGATAAGCTGTCGCCGGCTTTTCGTTTTTTCGGATTGCATAAACTTTGCATAAACTGCATAAATATGGAAACATTTCCGCGCGGTTCCTGCATATAATAGTAAAAATAATTGTCCTGCATGTATATTTGTTTTTTGTCCGTTTTGCGTGGTAATTTGATTTTAAGATAGAATCGATTCGAAAAATCTATCAGAAATCAGTTATTTATTCGCGTTTTCGGTCGGGAATGCTTTACAAATCGGGGAAAATGTGATATAATCTTAACATATATCGTTTAAGAACGAAATTCGGGCGGTATATAAGAAAAAAGATTCCGGAAGCGCGGGAAAAACGCGGCGGAAAAAATCTAAAACGGAACAAGGAGGTTCGGAGAGATGACAAGCGAAGTATTTAAAAAGTATTACAAGAGGATCGGGCGCGAAAGCATTCTGAAAGCATTGCTGTGCGGTTTGACGATTGGTTTTTCGCTGATGTTCGTGTGCATTGCCGCCAGCTGGCTGGCGGGGTTCAAGGCGGGCATTTATATCGGACTCGGACTGTTTATCGCCGCAACGGCGATTGCGACGCCGCTGTTCTATAAGTTTAAGTTCCGCCCTACCACAAAGAAGATTGCGCAGCGGATAGATACGCTGGGGCTGGAAGAAAGAATCCTGACGATGGCAGAACTTGAAAACGACGAATCGTTTATCGCGATGAAGCAACGCGAGGACGCGATGAACGCGATGAAATCGGTGAGTTCCGAAATGCTGAAAATCGCGGTATCGGTACCGTTGATTGCGGCGGTGGCGATCAGCGCTACGCTGGGCACCGGCATGACGGTGGCGGCGGCGGTGGCGCCTGACGGCGGAAAGCACTTCGTGGATTCGCTGAAAGAAAAGCAGACGTACGATATTACCTATACCGTGGAAGGCAAAGGCTGGGTGATTGACTTCACGAAAAAAGAGAACGCCGCGCTGCTTGCCGCGGTGGATGCGAAAAACGAACAGACAAAAATAGATCTTGCCAACGGCAAATATTTCGAAACAACCGGCATTGCATGGATTCCCGATACGTTCCAGAGCAGAATCGGAATTTCGTATAAGGCGCCCGGCAAGGTGAATGCGACGATAGTGCTGGACGGCGTGAATTTTGAAGATACGGCGTATACGTTTGAAGTAACGGAAGGCGAAGAATTTGGAGTGAAGCTGATGGCGCTGCCTCAGAAAGGATACGTTTTCGTGGGGTGGTCGGACGGAGTAACTTCCCCGTACCGCGAAGATATGGAAGCGACGGCGACGAAGACCGTTACGGCGATGTTCGACCAAGTTGCGGATCCGGGCAGCGGGAAAGGCGACGGTCAGGATCCGGGTGAAGAACCCGGCGACGCAGATTCCGGCAACGGCAGCAGTAGCAGTTCTTTCGGAGACGGTTCGGGCGATGGAAATAATAATAACACCAATTCCAACGGCGAAGGTTCGAAAGCGGCGCCCGCGAACCAAATAATCAACGGCGAAACCTATTACGGAGATGTATTCAACGAGGCTTACAGCGAGATGCTTGAACGCATGAAGGACAACAATTCGCTTTCGGAAGCGGAAAAGAAAGCGATTGCGGACTATCTGGATTCGATTCGCAAATAAAGAAACAACGACGCGGGAGAGGAAAACTCTCCCGCATTAAAATCGGGATAAAACGGAGGGAAAATTGCGTGATTTCATTCACGTGATTTTTCGCGTTAAAAGATATAAATTACTAAAATACTAACAGCAAAGGAAAGAGGAAAGTAAAATGGTTACAGAGAAAGACATCGAGCAGTTCAGCGAACAATGCAAAAATATTTTCGCTCAGGTAGCGCGCGACGTTATCGGTCAGAAAGAAGTGGTGGAAGGAACGATCATCGCGATGATTGCGGGCGGCAACGTTCTTCTGGAAGGCGTGCCCGGCGTAGGTAAAACGCGTCTGGTGCGTTCGCTGGGAAGAGTGTTCTCGCTGCCGTTCTCGCGTATACAGTTTACGCCCGACCTGATGCCCGCCGACGTTACGGGTACCAACATCATCACAAAAGACGCGCAGGGGAATTCCGTGTTCGAATTCCAGCCGGGACCGATTTTCAGCAACATTATTCTTGCCGACGAAATCAACCGTGCCACGCCGAAAACGCAGTCCGCGCTTCTCGAAGCGATGCAGGAGCACACCGTTACGGTAATGGGCGTATCGCGCAAACTCAACGAGCCGTTCTTCGTGCTTGCCACGCAGAACCCGATAGAACAGGACGGTACGTATCCTCTGCCCGAAGCGCAGATGGACCGCTTTATGTTTAAGCTGATCGTTCCCGATCCTTCGCTGGACGAGCTGATGGCGATTGTAAACATGACGCAGAAAACGATGGCGGAAGTTGCGGAAAGCGCCTGCAACGGCGAGCAGCTTCTGAAAATGCGCGAAACGGCGAATCAGATTCCCGTGGCGGAAGAAGTGCTGCGCTATGCGATGATTTTAACCGCGGCGACGCACCCGGACGGCGAATGCGCGGCGGAAGCGGCGAAGAAATACATCCGCGTGGGCGCTTCGCCCCGTGCCGGACAGGCGTTGATTTCCGCGGCGAAAGTGAAAGCGCTGATGAAGGGAAGATTCAACGTGGCGTATTCCGACGTGGAGGAACTTGCCTACCCCGTACTTCGCCACAGAATCAAGATGAACTTCGAAGCGATTGCCGAGCGCGTCAGCGCGGATCAGGCGATTTCGCAGATTCTGGAAGAAATCCGGAAAAAGTACAGAAGCAAGTAACACAAGCCGCCGGGCAGGCGGAAACGATAAAGAGCGCAGGGCGCCTTTCGCGCCTTGCGGGAGAACACCGGAGAGAAGGATATGAAGCTTTCTTACCTGAACGACGGCTTTTTCAGCAGACTGGAAACGCTGGCGTTGAATTTACAAACAAACCTTTCCGGATATTTCGGAGGAAAACACCTGGTGAGCACTTACGGGCAGACGGTGGAATTTTCCGATTTCAGAGAGTATCAGCCCGGCGACGATATCCGCCGTATCGACTGGAATCTGTACAGCAGATTCGAAAAATACTTTCTGAAACTGTTTACGGACGAACGGCAGATGCAGGTGCAGATTTTTATCGACTGCTCCGCGTCGATGGGGAAGGACAACCCTAAAAAAGCGGCGTACGTGGTGGCTACGGCGGCGGCGCTCGGTTTTCTTGCGGTTCAGAACATGGACAAAGCGTCGTTCTATCTGATGAAGGGCGACAACGCGGAAAACGAAAACGGCACCATCGTGGGGAAAAACGCGTTTTTCCGTGCGGTGAAAACTTTGGAGGACATCGATTTCGACGGCGAAACGGACATTGAAAAATGCGTTACGAATTGCCGCGATACGGGAACGAACAACGGGCTGACCGTGATTATTTCCGATTTTTTTACGGAAAGCAACTGGAAAAAAGCGGTGGATTATCTCGCGTACAAAAAGCGGCAGGTGCTGCTGGTGCAGGTGCTTACGCCGGAAGAAATCAATCCCGCGTACGACGGGCGCGTGAATCTGCTCGATTCCGAAGCGGTGGACGCTTCCGACGAAAAGAACATGAAAGTAAAAATTACGCGCGGCATGCTGAAAGCGTACGAAGAGGCGCTGGAAGAGTTCCGCGCGGAGCTGAAATCTTTCTGCGCGAAACGCGGCGCGGATTTCGTTTCGGTGAATACGGATACGCCGATTGAAAAAATGCTGTTCGGCGAATTGTTAAAGGTAGGGATTATGGAATGACGCTTATCAATAAAATAGGACTGATAGGTCTGCTCGGTGTTGTGGCGCTCATCGTAATTTACCTGATCCGCCCCAATTATCAGCAGAAAACGGTTTCCAGTACGTACGTATGGAAACTGAGCCTGAAAAAGAAGAAAAAGAAAGTGCCGGTGAGCAAGATACGCAACCTGTTGCTGTTTCTTTGCCAGATGCTGGCGCTTACGTGTCTTGCGATGGTGCTGATGAAGCCGGCAATCGTGCTTAAAACGCCTTCCGAAATTTCCGAGGCGATTCTGATTATCGATACTTCCGCAAGCATGCGTACGGAAAGCGCCGAAACGGCGACAACGCGTTTCGAACGCGCCGTAACGCAGGCGGACGAACAGGCGAAGCAGGTGCTGCGCGGCGGCGGAACGCTTTCCGTGGTGCTTGCCGGCGACGAAACGGACTTTTTGTTCAAGCAAATTTCCGGCGACGGCGCCGCGGCGACGGTTTCGGAAGCGCTGAAAGGGCTGGACATGCAGGATTTCGGGTATGTTTCGGCGGATATCAACGGCGCTTTGAAAGAGTGCGAAGATATTTTGTACGGCAATCCCGACGCTATGATTTACGTATACACGGACGCGAGCTATTACACCACGCCCGACGGCATTGAAGTGGTGAACGTGGCGGAAGAAGGCGAATGGAACGCCGCGATTTTAGACGCGCGCGCCGTATGGGACGACGGGTACTACTCGTTTACCGTGCAGGTGGCGTGTTACGGCAAGGACGCCCGCCTTTCCCTGAACATGAGAGTGTACGGGGTGAACGGCGAAGCGGGCAAGAGCCTGAATTTCACGGTTGCCGCGGATTGCAACGACAACGAAACGACGACGCTGATTTTCAGATACAGAAAAGACGGCGAAGCCGCCGATACGAACGTGAAAAACCAACAGGTGTTCGACCTCGGCAATCTGGGCGGTTCGGATCAGACGAAAATCAATTCGTTTTCTTCCGTGCACCTCTCGTTTTCGGGAGATATGGAAGATTGCTATGCGCTGGACGATAACTTCGACGTGTTCGGCGGACAGAAACAGACGCTGAAAGTACAGTACGTCAGTGCGGAACCGAATCCGTTCGTAAACGGCGTGATTTCTAACCTGAGAAGCGATTTCGCGGATTCCTGGGATATTCAGCCGACGGAAGTGAAAAAAGGCGAAACGGGGGCGACGCAAGGGTTCGACCTCTACATTTTCGAACGGACGATGCCCGAAAAAATGCCCACGGACGGCGTGGTGTTTTTGCTGGATCCCGCAACGTCGCCCGAAAACTGCGGCTTTACGAGAAGTTCCGAAGTGGCGCTTTCGCCCACGAACGGGAAGTATCCGTCGCTCTTCGGCGATACGGAACACGCCGTGATGAAGAACGTGGACCCGAACTATATCCGCGTCAGCCGTTGTCAGGTGATTTCGAATTACGACGCAAGTTATCAGGTGTTGATGTCTTTGAATCAGATGCCGATGCTGATGGTACGGAACGATATGCCGGGCGGCGCGCAGACGCTGGTGATGAACTTTTCGTTTGCTTATTCGAACCTCGGTATTCTGCCGGAATTTTATCTTCTGATGAAGAATTCGTTCGAATACTTCTTCCCCGCGACGGTGGAAAAATACGTTTTCGCGGTGGGCGAAAAAGCGGAACTGAACGCGCGCGGCACGTCGCTTACGATTACCGGCGGGAATATGGAAGAACCTCTGGTGATTACGGAATTCCCGGCGACGATTACGCTTTCGGTGCCCGGAACGTATACGCTGAAACAGACGACGTATTACGGCACGGAAACGGAAGAATCCGTGTACGTGAAAATGCCGGAAGCGGAAAGCAACATTACGGAAATCAGAAGCAATCTGTACAGTCCGGACCGCGAAAAGAACGAGGCGGACTATTATAAAGACGTGCTTACGTATATTGCGGCGGCGCTGGTGGCGTTCCTCTTCCTTGAATGGTGCCTGCACCTGAAAGACGGAGTGTGAGGAGGTGAAAATATGAATCGTTTTTCCATACATTTTTCATATCCTTGGCTGCTTCTGCTGCTGATACCCGCGTTTGCGCTGGCGTTGATTCCGTATTTCCGGCTTTCGAAGCGTTACAGAAGAACGCGGAACCGCATCGTATCCATCGTAACGCATCTTTGCATGATGGTGCTTTGCATCTGCGTGCTGTGCGGTATTCAATTCCGCTACGTGAAAACGAACAAAGAAAACGAAATTCTGCTGCTGGTGGACGTTTCCGATACCGAGGAACGGGCGCAGGCACGCCGCGACGAATTTGTGCGGACGGTGCTTGCCGACGGCAGATACGACGGCTACAAGATGGGCGTGGTAACGTTCGGCTTTACGCAGAATTACGCCGTGCCGCTCACGTATAAAGTAGACGATATTTACGATATGTACAAGGCGGCGGAGCTGCCCGATACGAGCGCGACGAACATCGAAGGCGCGCTGAAATACGCAAAAGATTTGTTCGGACATCCCGAAAGTTCGAAAGTGGTGCTGATTTCCGACGGACTGGAAACGGACGGAAACGCGTTTTCCGCCATCCGCGCGCTTACGGCGCAGGGAACGGTGGTGGATACGGCGCTGATTTCCGAAGCGTTCATCGAAAACGACGTGCAGATAACGGGGATTCAGCTTCCCGAAACGCACGTGAAACCGAACGAGGACTGCACCGTGAAAGTGCTGCTCCGCAGCAGACAAGTAAATAAAGACGTGCGCGTGGTGCTGAAAGACAACGGCGAAGCCGTGAAAGTAACCGACGCGGACGGCAAAGAAGAGGGCGCGAAAGTTACCGACCTTGCGCTGGGCGCGAACGAGATAACGTTTACCCTGAAATTCGCTTCCGCCGGCGTGCACGAGATTACGGCGGAAATCGTTGCCGCGGGAGACGCTCTTGCGGAAAACAACGAATATACGACGTATATCAACCTGCAGTCGTTCAACAAAGTGCTGATTATCGAGCAGAAGAGCGCGGAATCGGAAGCGCTGGTAAAACTGCTGAACGACAACGAATACGCGGTGGACCGGCTGAATCTTTCCGGCACCGAACTGAAAACGGCAAACGACGCGGAGCTGAAAACGGTAACCGATTTAAGACGGTACGACCAGGTGATTATGAACAACGTATCCAACGGAGACCTGGCGCGGTTTGACGGCTTTACGGAGATGCTGTACAGCTATGTGAACGATTACGGCGGAGGGTTGCTGACCCTCGGCGGCGACGACAGCGAAGGCAACGCGCACGCGTACAGCCGGAGCGACCTGAAGGGAACGCAGTATCAGGAACTGCTGCCCGTGGAGGCGATCAATTATACGCCGCCCGTGGGACTTGTGGTGTGCGTGGACCGTTCGGGAAGTATGTCCGAATTGTTCGAGTATGCGCGCGCGGGCTTAAGATCGTGCTACGAAGCGCTTACCGAGCGGGATTACATCGGCATCGTGTCGCTGGATAACGAATACGGTACGATTCTGCCGCTGACTTCGAGAACGAACGCGAACGCGATTACGCGTGCGTTTGCGGACGACGCGCTGAAAACGACGGGCGGTTCCACGAATTTCTTCAGCGCGCTGCAACGTGCGGGCGAAATGCTGCAATCGAACAAGCAGGTGGAAAAGCGGCACATCATCATAGTGTCGGACGGGTACTGCAACGGCGAAAACGACCCTCCTTACGACGAGGCGAAGAGCCTTGCGCAGAGAGGAATTTCCATTTCCATCGTACTGGTGGGGTCGCCTTCCGCCGACGTGAAAGAAAATATGCAGAAGCTGGTTGAGCCGGGACAGACGCTGAAACTGGGCGGACGGGTAACCGAAGCGAGCGGCAAAGATCTGATCGACGAAATGTATAACGATCTTCGCGCGAAGCAGGTGGAAGAAACGGTGAACGAGCCGTTCGCGCCGATCGTGAAATCGCCCACGTCCTCTATTTTCAACGGCGTGGAATACGGCATCAATCAGGATACGGGCAGCAGCGGTTCGGGTAGCGGCTCGGACGACGAAAAGGAAAAAGACGAGCGCGACGCGTTCAGAATGCGGGTGAAGCTGGGCGGCTTCTACGGCGTGAAGAAAAAAGACGGCGCGGAAACGCTGCTGACGGGCGAATACGACGTTACGCCGCTGTACGCGCAGTGGAAATTCGGCGCCGGAACGGTGGGCAGCTTTATGTGCGATCTGACGGGGCTTGCCAGATGGGACGGCTCGCAGTCGTGGTCGGCGGAGTTTATGGCGGACGCCAACGGGCAGAAGCTGATTCTGAACATCATCGACAATCTGATGCCGCTTGAGGACATCTCTCCCGCGGCGTACGAATATCAGCTGACGGAACGCAATTATACGAACACGCTGCGGGTATACGCAAATCTGGAAAACGGCGAAACGCTGGAAGCGAAGCTGGTGTGCCTGAGTGGCGGGGCGGAAGATTATTCCGTTTCTCTGAACGAAATTTCCGACGGCGCGGACGTGTACGTGATTACGCCGTTCGGCAAATCGAACCAGTACAGCCGCTGCGAATTTATCGTGAAAAAAGCGGGCGTGTACAAGATTCTGCTGACGAAGCGGAACGCGGACGGCGAGGAGATCGCGCATCAGTCGGTGGAACTTTACAAGACTTTTGCGTTTTCGGAAGAATACAACCTTTACCCCGAAACGGACGACGCGGAATCGTTTCTGGTGCGGCTTGCCGCAAACGGAAACGGAAAGAAAATAGAGGACGTTACCGACCCGAAGGAAGTTTTCGAAGGGTTTATTACGGGCATCGAAAGAACGTTCGACCCGCGGTACCTGTTTGCGATTCTTTCCATCGTGCTGCTTCTTACGGATATCGCCGTGAGAAAATTCAAGTTCAAGTGGCTGCACGAAATCATCCGCGAAAAGAAACAGCAGAAGGAAAATCGGAAAGCGGCTTAGCCGCGGCGAAGCTTTGTTGCCCGGACAGATTGATTTTGTCCGGGCGGCGGGCTTGAAAGAGGAGAACGCTATGAAGAGATTAAAGAGTTTATTATTAACGCTGACGCTCGTCATCGCCGCGTTTTTTTCCGCATGCGCCAAAGAGGAGTCGCTGGAAACGCCGACGAATCTGGCGGTGGACGTAGATAATAATTTAACGTGGAGCGAAATTTCCGGGGCGCGTACTTACACCGTGGAAGTTACGAACGTTTCAAGCGAGGAAAAAGAGGAAAAAAGCGTCAGAAAAGCCACGCTGGATCTGGCGTTTTTACAGACGGGCGATTACGTGCTGCGCGTACGCGCAAATTCGGGCAAACAGGATTCCGTGCAGTCCGCATGGTCGGCGGGGCTGGAATTCCACATGAATTACACCACGGGTTGCGTATACACGCTGATCAACAATAATTCGGAATACGAAATCACGCAGGTAGGCACTTCCACGACGGGCACGGTTACGTTTGAGGACGAATACCGCGGCAAGCCGGTAACGAGCATTGCGGACGGCGCGTTCCGCGGCAGTTCGAGAGTAACGGGCGTGGTGCTGGGCGCAAATATGCGCTCGGTGGGCAAAGAAGCCTTTTACAACTGCGCGAATCTGGAAACGGCGACGCTGAACGACGCGCTTACTTCCCTCGGCGCCGGCGCGTTTCAGAACTGCAACGCTCTGACGACGGTGAACATTCCCGACGGCATCACGACGATAGAAGAAAGCACGTTCGGGTATTGCTATTCGCTGGAACACATAGAAATCGGCAGAAACGTGCAGACGATCGGCGCTTCGGCGTTTTCGAACTGCAGCGCGATGAAGGAAATCACGTTGCCCGATTCGGTGGTTACGGTGGCGCAATACGCGTTTTTCGGTAATACCGAGGCGACGAAACTGACGACGGGAAAAAATCTGCTGTACATCGGCATACAGGCGTTCGGCAAATGCACGGCACTGACGACGATTGATTTTTACGGAGCCGACGGAGAGGACAAAGGCAGCCTGATTTCGATAGGCAACAGCGCTTTCCGCGAATGCACGGCGTTGCGCGAAGTGAAAATTCCCGATACGGTGGAAACGCTTGGTTCGTACGTGTTCGTTTCCGATACGGCGCTGGAAACGATCGTTATTCCGGACAGCGTTACGCGCGTGGGGGCTTCGCTGATTTCCGGTACGGCGATTGCGCTTGCGCAGGAAGAAAGCGGCTATATTTATGCGGATAAGTGGCTGACGGAAATTACCGAGGCGAAAAAAACGGAGCTTTCCGATAAAGACAATAAAGTCAATCTCAATGTGGCGATCGGCAATACCGGCGCCAAAAAGACGGAAACGTTGCCCGCGGATACGCGGGGCATCGCGGCGTCGGTGTTTCAGAATTGCAACGGCATCTATTACGTGCTGCTGCCCGAAAGCGTAAAAACGGTGGGCGCGTATGCTTTTTCGAGCTGCGCAAGTCTGCTGTCGGTACGTTCGGTGGCGGGGGGCGCGCTCAGGCTGCTGGATTCGGGCGCGTTTTATAAATCTTCGTTGCTTGCCACGGCAAGCTTCCCCGTAGACAATCAGACGGGAAAAATCGGATTGCAGACGATCGGCGCGCTGGCGTTTTACGGCACTGCGCACAACGGTTCCAACATTCCCGCGACGGTAACGAGAATCGGACAGGACGCTTTTAAAGAGAGCAGCCTCTGGACGGCGACGAAAAACGACGGCAAAGCCGTGGTTACCGCCGGAAACTGGGTGGTTGGCTTCATCGACGGCACGGACGTGGATTCGGTATCGATGGCGGGCAAGAAAGGCATTGCCGATTACGCGTTTAAAGAATGCGATACGATTTCCGACGTTACGGATACTTCCGACGTGGAATATATCGGCAGAAGCGCGTTTTATATGAGCACGCTCCGCAGCATTTCGCTGGGCAGCAAGATTACGACCATCGAAGATTACGCGTTTTACGGCTGTCAGCTGAGAACCATCGATTTGCCTGTGAATCTTACGTCTATCGGGCGTTCGGCGTTTTACGAAACGCAGCTGGCGAGAGTGGATTTTTCGAGATCGAACAAGCTGGAAACGGTGGGCGCGTATGCGTTTTTCGGCTGCACGAGTCTTGAAAGAGTGAATTTCGGCGATACCGTGAAAGAAATCGGCGCGTATGCGTTTTACGGTTGTTCGGCGCTGGATTTGTCGCTTCCGGGGTCGGCGCTTCCCGATTCGCTGGAAGTTATCGGTTCGAGCGCGTTCGGAAAATGCGAAAATCTGAAAACGGTAACGTTCGGCAAGGGGCTGAAAGAAATCGGAAGCAGCGCGTTCAGCGACAGCGGACTGATTTCGCTGCATCTGCCCGACGGACTGGAAAAAGTGGGCTCGTTCGCGTTTTACAACAATGCGTCGCTGAAAGAAGTAACGTTCGGCAAAGGTCTGAAAGAAATCGGTTTTTACGCGTTTGCGGAAGATGCGGCGCTGACGGACATCACGTTGCCCGAAGGGCTGGAAACGCTGGGAACCGGCGCGTTCAGATACTGCACGTCGCTTTCTTCGGCAACGATAAGCTCCACGGTGAAAGACATCGGGCTGCACGCGTTTTACTGGTGCGATTTCCTTACGATTTACACCGACGCGGGCGCGACGGACAGACTGTGGATTAAATTCTGGAATTCTTCCTATCGCCCCGTAGTGTATTCTTGCACGCTTTCGGAAGATAAATCTTACGTTGTATCGATGGTTACGGGCAATACGGAATATACGACGGCGGTGGGCGGCGTATCCGACCCTGCCAGAGCCGGCTATACGTTCGGCGGCTGGGCGACGAGCGAGAACGCGACGACGGGCGAATACACCACGGCGGAAGCGGCGGCGCTGCCCGCGGGCACAACGCTTTACGCCGTATGGACGGAACGGTCTGCGGAAGCGGCATAAAACGAGCTTTCTCCGCCGCGCGGGTTTTACCCGCAGGGAGGCGGAAAGGCGAAATACCGGTTTGAAGCGTGAAAATTTTATCACAAAGCCGAAAGCACGGTGAAATTTGTTGATTTTTCGCGAAAAAAGTTTTATAATATTCGAAACGGAAATTATAGAGGGTAAGAAAATCGATTTTTTCCGTTGATATAAAAAGTCCGGAAACGTCCGGACGAAACGATTCGAAACGATTCTGACGATGAGCAAAGAAGGAGATTGCAACATGAAGAATAAAACAAAGAAAAAATCTTTGCGCACATTTTTATTCGTACTGGCTGCGGCGGGATGTCTGGGCGCGGCTTCCTGCGCGAAAGATAAGATTACGTTTTCTTTCGCGGTGAACGGCGGCGCGGAAATCGCCGCTGCGGAAGTGAAGAAGGGCGAGGAATATTCTCTGCCCGTACCTACGCGCGAAGGCTACGAATTCGAGGGCTGGTATACCACGGAAGATTTTTCCGGCGATCCCGTTGAAAAAATCAGCGACGCGCAGGAAAACCTTACGTTCTACGCAAAATGGGCGAAGGTTTACACCGTAACGCTGAATTTAAACGGCGGAACGCTTTCCGTTACTTCCTTCAAAGCGAAGGCGGGCGCGAATCTTTCCGGATTGCTTGCGGCGTATACGCCCGTAAAGGAAGGGTACGTATTCGGCGCATGGTTCGACGAAAACGACAAGGAAATTTCCAAAACGGCGACGATGCCGGAGGGAGATCTCAGCCTCACCGCGAAGTATAAGGTGAGCTATAAGGTGGAAATTTACCGCCAGAATCTTACGCAGGACGGCTACGATAAAGACGAGCAGGCGCTTGAATATTCCGATTATCCCGGTACGACGGTGAGCGCGGAAGAACGTCTGCGCGGATTCAGAGAAGTAAAGAAGGACGGCGAGAACGGCACGCTTGCGAAAATCACGCTGACGGAAAACGCGGCGGAGAACGTGATGCGCCTGTATTTCGACCGCGAAACGTTTACGGTTACATACAGAGTAACGTATCCGGACGGTTCGGGCACGGCGAGAAGAACGGCGGATTTGCTGTACGGCAAGAGCATGAAAGTGCCCTGCGATTTTACGGCGGAAGGGTATGTTCTCAAGGGCTGGAGCACGCGCGAAAACGGCGAGGCGGAATACCTTGCCGATACGATGAACCATTCGCTGTACGGCGAGGAACAAACGGAAGAATCTTCCGACGAAGTGGCGCCCGAAAGCAGCATGAATCTGTTTGCCGTATGGGAAAAGGGCTATACCGATATGTTCGGCGGCGGCGATTATCTGTATCTTTTCGATAAGACGGCTTCCGATATTTATCTTTGCCGCGGCGGCAAGTTCTTCAAAGGCACGTACAGAGCTTCTAATTCCAGCTTCGAATTCAACGGCGCGAGCGTGAACCTGAACGGAAAACTGGTGAGCGAAGACGCGTTTGCGTATCTGGACGACAGCCGTTCCGGTATGGCTACCGCGTTCGATTACGCGACGGGCAAAACGGACGAGACCAAAACGATTACGTTCAAAAACGACAACACGCTGGAATATATCCGCACGGAGGGCGAACTCAATCATTCTTCCGTGGGTACGTATCTGCTGGACGAGGACGGCTACTTCGTGGCGACGTTCTCCGACGGCGAACTGGAAGGCAAAACGCTTACGTTCTTCCGCGGCAATTTAAACAGCGGAACGAAAGTTTTCGTGCAGAGAAACGACGAAGAAATCGGTTCGATGTACCGCCATGTGGTAAACGGTTCGTCGCTGATTTTAAGCTCGATGTACGCCGACGGATATATGCAGCTTTCGCTGGACGGCTTCGGCATCGCTTCGCTGAACGCGGGCACCGCCGAAAACCCGCAGGTTTCGCAGTTCTATTACACGATGGCAAACGGCGAAATCACCTTGTACAATTCTTACCGCTCGCCGCAGTACACGCTGCGCGTGTTCGATTACAACGGCAAAACGGGCTGGATGTTCTATAATGCCGATTACGACCGCACGATCGAAGGAGAGAACGGCGCGACCATTACGATGGACGGCGTTTACAACCTTTCGTATAAAAACGCGGACGGCGTAATTACGGACGGTTTGTACGCAACCTCTTCCGCCGTGATGGGCACGATGGTGGGGATGACCGTAAACAACGTGCCGTACAGATTTATGATTACTTCCTACACGGAAGAAGAAATCGGTTCCGACGGCAAGACGACGACGGTTACGAAGTACAGCTTTACCGAAAAACCTTCGACGTACGCCGAATATTATTTCCTGAGCGCCGACAGCTCTCAGCCGCAGCAGGGTCCGCTTTTCGTACTGGACGATAAAGCCGCGGGTACGGCTTCCATTTACGAATACGTATCGATGGCGAGATCGTACGTGATTGCTTCCGAAGGTACGTACACGCTGACGGACGGACTGTACACCTATACGGCTACGCAGAGCTACGAAGTAACGGGCGGTATGGGACTGTACGACGTAACCAACCTGAAAACGGCTGTGCTGTGTCTGGATACCACCAGCACTTCTTACCGCGTGTATTACTGGTACACCACCACGATCGGCGAGGAAGTGGAAAACTATCAGAAAGCTTACACCTCTTCCAACGCAAAAGTTACGCTGAAGAAAATCGGCAGCATTATGGTGCTGGATAACGACGGCATCGTTACTTCGGGTACCTATTCCACGAGCACGAGCACGAACGTAACCACGATTACGAACGGCAGCAGCACCGCTTATGTGAAAATCGACGAAGAGAAAGGTACGTTCGAAGTACTCTGGACGTCTCCTTATTCTTCGTATCTCGTAAACGAGTACGGTTCTGCCGACAGAACGCAGTATCTTACGTTCGACGGCACGGGCACTTCGGCGGGCGGCGGCGCCACGTATACGGTGATTACCGGTTCCGGCGAAGAAAGAGTTACCACGACGTACACGGGTACGTTTGTACAGACCGAAGAAGGCGATCCGTACAATTCTTCCCTGTATGTGTGCGTATTCACGGGAAAAACCGACGATGATCAGGAAATCACTTTCAGATTCCTGCGCGTGAGAGGTTCTTCCTCGATCAATATTTACAGATACAACGAAAATCTGAACGGAGAATATACTTCGGCGACGGAAGGCATTCTGAATCTGGACGGATACGGACTGCTTGCCGAATATGTGGCTCCGAACGGCGCAAGCGTACGCGGCGTTTACAGCCTGGTGCGCGGCGAAGAAAATCTGCTGTATTTCTATTCGGCGGACGGCGACACGTATTATTTCGACCTTGCGGAGGATAACACGTTCAGAATCCGCGGCAACGAATACGGCACGTACTTCTTCATCGATAATCAGCAGCTGACCGGACTGGCGGCGGAAATGGACGGCTACGGAAAACTTTCCGTATACGATGCGGAAAACTCCACTTCCGAAAACAAAATTTATGTGGCGGAAAACGTAGATTATACGAGCAATAACGGCGAATACACGTTCACCTGGGCGTACAACGGCGAAACCAAAACCACCACGGGCGTCATCAGAGGACTGTCGTCGGGCAATTCCACGATTCCCTGCTTTGTGATTTATCAGTCGGAAACGGTTGCGATAACGTACGTGAATCCCGACGATTTCTCGCTGATCGTTCTCGATAAACTGGGCGGCGCCGTGAAGTACGCGGCGAACGGCACGAAAGAATCCGGTTCGTACACGCTGATCAGCGACAGTCTGTTCTACTATGTGAATTCGAACGGCTCCGCCGCTTCCGTATACGGCTATGACGCAACGGCTAAGACGGTTTACAAGTGCGAATACGCGAACGAATTCAGCTATTATACTTCCGACCTCGACGCGATGCTTTTCACGTCTTACGGCGTGGCGGCAATCAACGGCGCAAGATATTATTATCAGAGAACGAACGAGGGCGTTGACCTGTATCGCAGAACCAACGCTTCCGACGCAAACGAATACGGCTTCAAAAAGACGGAAAACCTGTTTACGTTCGACGAAAACGGCGATACGCCCGCACAGCTGGTGTACGACGAGGACGGCAAAACGTATTACAAGAACGAGGGCTGGAACCTTTCGTTCGAACGTGCGGAAGCAACGAAGAATCAGTATCCGCTCACGTTCAGCGACGTAGGCGACGAAGGCGGCAAAGTTCCCGTTGCCGGATTGCAGTTCGCTCCGACGGGCACGGCGGAATTCTCCGTTTCCGGTACCATCTGGTTTACGTATCACGAAAAGGTGCAGAAAACGGACGGTGCGGGCAACCCCGTAGAGGACGAAAACGGTCCCGTATATATTCCCGGCAAAGAACACACCGTAAACAGATCGTGCACGGTATCGCGTGTGGCGGTTGTCGGCGATGACGGAGAAACGACGTACCGGATGTACCTTACGTTCAACTATTTCCGCTTCGATATTTCGGTGGAATACAACGGCGCCGATTCCGTGAACCATTACTCGGTGAGCGGATTGAATCTGATTCAGTCGTATTCGTCGTTCAATTACGCGTTCTACAGCGCGCTGGCTTCGATGATGGGGAGCACTTCTCCGATTGCCGACCCCGGAACGCTGAGCCTTCAGATTAAATTCGACGAGAACGGCGACGAAGTACACCGCCATATCGTATCCGCGTTCACGGAAGCGAGCGGCTATACGGATTCCGAGGGCAACCTGTTTGAAATCGACGATACGTACACGCTGAACAACAGCATGTACACCGCGGATTTCGTGGCGAAGGACGGCAAGAACTATCGCCTGTACATGCAGCAGATGAGCCAGTACGGCATCAGCGGCTATTCGATGATGATTACGCGTCTCGAAACGCTGAAAGACGGCGATTATACCGTAACGGCGGAGCGCGTGGTTGCTTCCGACGGAGGTTACAACAAGGGTTCGTACGTATCTCTTACGCTTACAAAGGGCGAGGGCGACGACAAGACGGAGTACACGGCGGATACGCTGTTCCGTACGGGCGCGACGGCTCCCTGGACGTACGTGGTGAGAGAATACAACGAAAATAAGAGAATTACTTCCACGACGTATTTCGAAATCATGCTTACGGAAAAAACGGCGGGCGTAGGAGAAACCGGACTGACGTTCTTCGAAAGCGTGAAAGTTACCGAAAAAGCGATGAACACGTACTACACGGAAAGCGGCAAAAACGACGGCAGATCGTTTGTGGACGTAGGCGACGACGGCGTGAAGCTGCTGGCGCTGAACGGCACGGGTTACGTGATTACGGAATGCACGTATGACGAATCGACGGGCGTTTACACGGTCACCGCTTCTTCGGGCAAGAAATTCAGCGTTAAGGTAACGGGCGATACCGCCGAGATTACCGAAATCGTTGAAGAAAACGAATAAAAAAATCTGTATTTTCACGGCGGAGCTGCGTTAAAGCGCTCCGCCGCGGAACGAATTTTCCGGAAAATGCCGAAAACGAACGAAATTTGCGAGAAAACAACAAAACGTGCGCGGACGGCAGAGAAAAATCCGAAAAATTTTCCTTTATTTATGTAAAAAACAGAAAATTTGGCATACTACCGCTAATGTCGCTTTACTTTTTTCAGATTTTTGTATATAATATTGTCGGTATTGTATGAAACTATAATCACACGGTATATACGCTTCGCCGCCGCGGCGGACGGAAACGGGTTTTACGCGAATGCGTTTCTGCGGGCAGGGCGGGCGATCGGGCTACGTATAAGGATGACAAGATGACTAAGAAAGCAAAAAAATATTCCATAAGAATCCTTGCCTTAGCAATGGGCTTCGGCGCGGCAGGCGGATTCTTCTTCGAAAACTTAGGAAAAGAACTCGGCGACGGTTCCGCTTCCGCGGATCTCGCCATTTCCCGCGTGGACGGCACGGTGAAAACGAACACGGAAGATTACTTCGACGCGAACGTAACGTATAAACTTCCTTCTACCGTTTCTTCTTCGCAGGAAATTTCCGTTATCGTTTCGATGAACGCGGATTCCGTGCTGGACGCTTACGAAAATTCGGATAACTCCCGTACGGTGAAAGAATACGTAACCACGGGCGAAGCCCGCGCTACGGCACGCGCTTCCGAACGCGAACGCAAAAAGCTGATCGAAAAACTGGATAAATCAGGTTTGAAATACGAGCTCGGCGAAAAGTACGATACCGTTTTAAGCGGCTTCGAAATCACCATCAAAGCGAAAGATTTCGAAAAGGCGAACAAGATTCTTTCTTCCGACGCCACGCTGATTGTGGGCGACGTGTATGCGCCCGCCGAAACGCAGGTGGTTACCAACGACGTAGACGTGTACGATACGGGTATTTTCGACAGCTCGAATTCGAAATATCAGGGCGACGGCGTTGTGGTTGCCGTGCTCGATACCGGTCTCGACTATACGCATACGGCGTTTTCCGTAGATAATTTCACCACTTCCGACGAAGCGTTCACGCTTTCGACGGTGGCGGAAAAAATCGGCAGCACGGCTGCGGCGAAAAACTCCGTAGGGCTTACCGCGCAGGACGTATACGTGAGCAGAAAGGTGCCTTACGCGTACGACTACGCCGATAAAGATACGGACGTGGCGCCCATCAGCTCGGAACACGGCACGCACGTTGCGGGCGTGATTGCGGGCAAAGACGAAACGATTACGGGCGTTGCGCCGAACGCGCAGCTCGCCATCATGAAAGTGTTCTCCGATACGCAGTCGGGCGCGAAAACTTCGTGGCTGCTGGCGGCGCTGGAAGATTGCGTAACGCTGGGCGTGGACGTAATCAACATGTCGCTCGGTTCGGGCTGCGGCTTCACGCGCGAAGTGGACGAAAAGGAAGTGGCGGACGTGTACGATCAGGTGCGCGCCGCGGGCATTTCGCTGATCGCTTCCGCCGCGAACTCGTATAACGCTACGATGGGTTCGGAAAAGAACGGTAACAACGGGCTGACTTCCAACCCCGATTCCGGTACGGTAGGTTCGCCTTCCACGTACGAAGCGGCGCTTTCCGTGGCTTCGGTAGACGGCGTGAAAACCCCTTACATGGTTCACGACGGCGAAATCATCTACTTCACCGAGGCTTCCACCTCCGACGCGCAGACGAAGAAGAGCTTCGTGAGCGACGTTTTGAAAACGGTGGGCGACGATGTTACGGAACACGAATTCGAATACGTAACCATTCCCGGCATCGGCAGATCTTCCGATTATATGGAGCCGGACGAATACTATAAGGGCAAAATCGTGCTGGTAAAGCGCGGCAGCTCCACGTTCGAAGAAAAAGTGCGCGTGGCTCTGAAAGAAAAGGGCGCCGCGGGTATCATTATTTACAACAACGTTTCCGGTAACATTTCCATGTCGGTAGGCGCGAACATCGGCGCGGTGTGCTCGCTTTCGCAGGACGAAGGCGAAAAGCTTGCCGCAAGCAAAACGGGCATTCTGAAAATCGCCAAATCGCAGGCGGCGGGTCCGTTCATGTCCGATTTCTCCTCGTGGGGACCTACTTCCGATTTGAAAATCAAGCCCGAAATCACGGCGCACGGCGGTGAAATTCTTTCCGCCGTTCCCGGACAGAGATACGAAAGACTTTCCGGTACTTCGATGGCTGCGCCCAACCAGGCGGGCGCCACGGCGCTTATCCGCCAGTACGTGAGATATTCCGGCGTGTTCGGCAACGATACGCTTGCCGCAACGGAAGTTACGAAGCGCGTGAACCAGCTGATGATGTCCACCGCGGACATCGTGCTGAACAAGAACGGGCTGCCCTATGCCGTCAGAAAGCAGGGCGCGGGACTTGTAAACATCACGAAAGCCACCACTACGGCGGCATATATTTCCACCTATAACGCCGACGGTACCGAAATGGATAAAACCAAACTGGAACTCGGCGACGACAAAAACAAGACGGGCGTATACGAAATGACGTTCGCCGTAAACAACATCAGCGACAAGACGGTTTCTTATAACGTCGATTCCGTGATGATTACCGAGGGCGTAAGCAAAACTTACACTTCGCACGGCGATACCACCGTTACGCAGGAAGGCTATCTTCTTTCCGGCACGCAGACGCAGGTGGTTTCCGTAACGGGCAGCGGCTCGCAGAACGGCAACACCGTAACGGTGCAGGCGGGAAGCAGCGCTACGGTAACTTTGAAAATCACGCTTTCCGAAGCGGATAAGCAGTATATGAACGAATCGTTCGAATACGGCATGTATGTGGAAGGATTCGTGAAGCTGGAAGCTGCAAGCGGTACGAGCGTTTCTCTGAACGTGCCCCTGCTTGCGTTCTACGGCGACTGGACGGAAGCCCCGATTTTCGACGAAGAATATTACGATACGAACAAAGACGAGCTGAATACCGGGCTCGACGCCGAAGACAAACTGATGGCGGACGCTTATGCGACGCGCGTTATCGGCGGCTTGTACAGCGATTATATCACCACGCTGGGCGCGTATGCGTTCTCGCAGGATCCTTCGGCTACGCCGATTGCGGCAAACAAAGAGCACATCGCCATTTCCAACCAGGAGGGCGAGAACGGTTCCGTGAATAAAATCCGTTCGGTAACGGCGGGACTTCTGCGCAACGCGAAGAGAGTGGATATCACCATTACGGACGCGGCGACGGGCAGAGAGATTTATTCCGAATCGAAATACAACGTGCGCAAGGCGTTCAACGGCGGCGGGTCGATTTACGGGTCGTCGATCGATCTCGATTTCAGCGCGCTGGAAAACAATCTGAAAAACAACACGAAATATCTCGTAAAGATGACTTCGTACATCGATTACGGCGCCGACGACGAACAGAACAACGTGCGCAACACGTTTGAATTCCCGCTGTACATCGACTTCGAGGCGCCGATCGTTACCGACGTTGCTTATCGTACGGAATACGATTCCGTAACGAAAAAGACGAAGCTGTTTGCGGATATCAGCATTTACGATAACCATTATACGATGGGCGTTTCCTTCGGGCAGATTACCACCTCGCAGGATCCGAATTACCTCTTCTCGATGAAGAGCTTCGGCAAATACGTTACGCCCGTATATTCCGAATTCAACACGACTTCGGTGGTAACGCTGGAACTGACCGATTACGTGGCGCAGATCAAGAAAGATTCGCTGAACGTGAGAAACGAACACAGCAATACGTTTGTGGCTTCCTGCTACGACTATGCGATGAACCTCGCCACGTACGAAATTCGTCTTCCCGACGAAATTCTGGCAATGTATTTTGCCGAGGACACGATTAAGCTGAACCCCAACGAGACGAAGCCGCTTTCGGAAGCTTTGAATATCTTCCCGAACGAAAGCTGGATTCAGACGCTGGACGTAACCTCGTCGGCTACCGACGTGGCGGACGTATTAAACCAGACGATCATCGCCAAGAAGAGCGGCGACGCGGTGCTTACGGCTACCGGGTACGACGCGAACGGCAGAAAAGTAACGGCTACCGCTACGGTGCACGTGCTTGCCGAGGGCGAAGAAGGGTATGACGGATCGTATTCGCTGCAGACGGTGAACAAATTCGATCTGACCGGATATAAGACGAACAAAGCGTACTATTCGCTTTCGTCCTCCGAAAGAGAAATCGGCGCGACGGGCGGCACGTATTCGTTCGGCGGCGTGTACGAGCTTTCGATGTATCCTTCCGAAAGCGTTACGCTGCAATATATCCTCGATTCCTACTATCCGGCGCTTACGAAGGTGGAATTCACCGCCAGTAACGGAAACGCCACGGTGAGCGAGGACGGCACGATTGTGGCGCAGAAAGAAGGCAGAACCACGATTACGGCGGCGGTTACCTACAACGGCGAATCTACGCTGCACATGCTTACCGTTGCGGTTACGGTGAAAGAACCGTTTGCCTTCAACAGCATTTATCTCAACACATACAGAGGGCTCGGCGGCGAAGTAATCATTCCCGACGACCGCGGCATCACCACGATCAACGCGTTTGCGTTCTCCGGGTACGAGCTTGTGGAAAAAGACCTCAGCGCGGGCGACGTGATAGACGACGAATCGCCGTATCATACCAAACAATCGGCAATCGGCGAAAACACGATTACGAAAGTAGTGATTCCCGAAGGCGTTACCACCATCGAACAGTATGCGTTTGCGAAGCTGACGGCGCTGGAAGAAGTGGTGCTTCCTTCCACGCTGAACCTGATCGGGCTCGGCGCGTTCCAGGGCTGCACGAAGCTGACGAAAATCAATCTCGAAAACGTACAATTCATTAACGAACGCGCGTTTTCCGGTTGTGCGCTGGCGGATACGCTGGGCTATGACGAAAGCGGCAAACCGAAAGCCGCAAAGATGGTTTCCATAGGAAACTATGCGTTTGAAAACTGCAAACTCGATACGGTGGCGCTGCCCGAAACGGCGCAGTCGATCGGCATCGGCGCGTTCTCGAACAACAAAGAACTGATTAACGTAGAATTCGAAGCGGCGAAAGTAAAAGTGGGCAAGAGCGCGTTTGCGGGCTGCACCGATCTTACTTCCATCGACATCAACGCGGCGGTTATCTCCGCCTATGCGTTCCGCGGTTGCACCGCCCTGAACAGAGTGCGCCTCGGCGCGGACGTTTCCGTCATCGGCGAATACGCGTTTGCCGGAACAAGCGTTGAAAAATTCGATTTGTCCTCCGCGAATTCGTATCTCGAAACGAAAGAAAACGGAAAATATATCTGCAAGGGCACGGAACTGATTGCGGCGGCTCCCAAGTCGGGCAACAGAGTAACGCTTCCTGCGGACATCACGGCGATTTCCACGGGCGCGTTTGCGGGGAATTCCTCGCTGTTTGCGCTGACGGCAACGGGCGTTACAAGCGTGGGCGATTATGCCTTTACCGATTGCACGGAACTGACGACTCTGAACCTCGGCAAATTGACGACGGTGGGCGCGTACGCGTTCGCGAATACGAAGATTTCCGCGACGCCCGATTTGTCCGAAGCCGAAAATATCGGCGAATATGCGTTTGCGATTACCAGAATTACAAGCGTGAATCTGCCCGAAAACGTAGTTGTCGGCGAATACGCGTTCGCTTTGAACGATAAACTGGCAAGCGTAACGATCGGCAACGGCGCAACGATCGGCGAAGCGGCGTTCTACTCCCGCATGAGCGATTATTCGTACGAGGGCACGGGACAGTTCTCTCTCGGCTACTACAAAACGTACGAATACGAAGTGAAAGACGGCAACGGTGCGACGACGAACAGATACACGTATTATTCTTACGACGTTCTGAAAGGTAACGTATCTTCGCTTACTTCGCTTACGATCGGAAAAAACGTAACGATCGGCGATTATGCGTTTGCCGGCAACGCAAAACTTGCTTCGATTCTCTGGAGCGACAGCAACGGCGAGGGCGTAACGATCGGCAAATACGCGTTCTACAACGCGGCTTCGCTGGCTACGGCAGACCTCTCCGCTCTTGAAAAAATCGGCGAAGCGGCATTCTCCGGCGTTCGCAGACAGGATGTGCGCGTGAGCGACAACACGATTTACCCCGCGTATCGTCTCGAATCCGTGAACGGACAAGAGAGAATTCTCGACTATATTTACACCACGGCGGCGGCTCCGCTTGCCGCGGCGGATCTTACGAACGTTTCCGAACTCGGCATGGGTGCGTTCGCATACAATCAGAAACTTGCTTCGCTTACGTTCGGCGATAAGCTGACGGCGGTGCCGGGCTATGCCTTTACCGGAGCTACGGCGCTTTCCGCGATTACGTTGCCGGAAACGATTACGGAGCTCGGCGCGCAGGCGTTCTATTCCGCACAGATGACTTCTGTGGATTTGTCTCACGTCGACGTGATCGGCGCGCAGGCGTTTGCGAATACTCCGCTGGAAAGCGTAACGCTGAAAGCGGGCGCGAAGATCGGCACCGGCGCGTTTATGTACTGCGACAGCCTTAAGGAAGTTGCAAATCTGGATAAAGCCGTGGAAATCGGCGCTTATGCGTTCAGAGGCGCGGCGTTTGAAAAAGCGAATCTCGCGGCGGCGGAAAGCGTAGGCGATTACGCGTTTGCTCTCTCCGCGGTGAAAGAAGTTTCGTTCGGCGAAAATCTTGCGACGCTCGGTGAAAACCCGTTCTACGGCTGCGACATCGAAACTTTCGGCAAGAAAGAAAAAGTTACGTTCGGCGAACAGGAAATCGGCGAAGAAATCAATGAGAACTATTCTGTCAGCGACAGCGTGAAAGTCGTGAACGGCGTTCTGTATCAGAGCGTTCCGAACGGACAGGAACTGGTTTCGTATCCGAAACTGAAAAAAGCGACCGATTATGCGGTGGAAAACGGTACGGTGAGAATTTCCGCGATGGCGTTTGCCGGCAACGAAAATCTCAAGCACGTAACGATTGCTTCCACGGTGAAAGCGCTCGGCGATAAAGCCTTCTACGGTTGCGACGCGCTTTCGGTGGTGGTGTTCCTCGGTTACGACGCACCCGCGCTGGAAGAAGCTTACGATTCGACGTATGCGGCAACGGAAAACCTGCCTTACAACAGCGGTTCCGGCAACGTTTCCATTTCGAAGTATTATATGTGGAACGCAAGCGCGTCGCACGGCGAACTGTTCTATTACGGCGCGACGTTTGTGGACAGAATCGGCACGATCGATAAAACGCTGGTGATGGTTCGTCCCGCAAACGGGCAGAATTACGATTCGTTTATTTTCGGGCAGTATTTCTCGGCGACGATTGACGGCAACAACGCGGCAACGCAGGAAACGCTGAACGTCATCGCGATGATTGCGGCGCTCGATAAGAACATTACGCTTGAGGACGAAAAAGCCGTGGTTGCCGCGCGTGAAGCGTATAACCTTCTCAGCGTGGAACAGCAGGCGCTTGTTACGAACTACGAAACGTTGGGCAACGCGGAAAACACGATTGCGTATCTGAAGGGATTGAATCCTCCTACTCCGGAGCCCGATCCCGACGATAACAATCATTCGGGCAAAAATTACGGCTTTATCATCGGCGTGGCGGTAGCGGTGCTCGGCTGTGCGGCGTTCGTTATCGTGTTTGTGCTGAATACGAAAAAGAAAGCTGCGGCGTCGGTTGCGGGTGAAGAAACCGTAACGGAAGCCAAAGACGAAGAAAATACCGCCGACGAAAACGAAGCGGATAACGGCGAAAAGAAAGATTAAAGCAAGATAGTATCGGGAAGCTTGCGCAGGCAGGTTTCCCGATGAAGAAAAGAGAGAGCTTATGAAGAAGAAAATCTGCACAATTTTAAGCCTTTCCTGCATCGCGGCGGCATGCGTTGCCGTGGCCGGGTGCGCGGAAAAGTCCGCTGTGGACGATTACCGCGACAAGGGCTATAAAATTTCCGTAACGTACGACGCGAACGGCGGCAAGTTCATCGGGCAGGAAAGCGTTAAAATTATGGATATGTTCAATCCGGACGATTATGCCGCGGCAGCCGACGGAAAGAAGCATATCAAGCTGACGATGCCTACGGATCCCGTGCGCCCCACGGTAACGAGCGACCACGTTACGCTTACGAAAACGGAACATTCGCTGGCGGGTTGGTATAAAACGCGCGAGCTGATGAAAGACGAAAGCGGCGCGGTGGTGGACGAAAACGGCAACGCCCTTACCGAAAAGGACGATATGTACTTTCTGAAACTGACGGACGCCAACGGCGAAGAGCGCGCCGTAGTGGTATACGACGGGCAGTATTTCTATGAAGGCGAAGCTTCCGACGGCGACCTGATTAAAGATACGGCTACCAACAAATACATTTACGAACGTTCGAAAGCGGAGGCGAAACTTGCCGAATCGGTTACGCCCGCCTATTCGTATTCCGATTACTGGGATTTCGAAACGGACGAAATCGAGTATTCCGAATCGGACGGCGAAGTGAACATAACGCTGTATGCCGGCTGGGTGCCGTATTATCAGTACTACTATTACGCGAAGAACGAAAACGGCGAGTGGGAAAAGTACGGCGAATCGTATTTCGATTACGTGCTGAGTTCCACCGACGAACGCTATTCCGATCAGGGCGAAATGTCTTTGCCCGGCTGGGAGGGCGGCAACGGCGCGATGAACTACGTTTCCACGTATAAGAGCGGCGCTACGAAAGAATTCCCTTCGATATCGGGAAAAACCTTCAAAGCGGCATACGCCGACGCGGCATGCACGCAGAAGTATACGGATAAAATCACGCATAACGGCACGCTGGATACGGCGACGGCTTTGCCGAAAAACAGAATTCAGAACGTGTACGTAGAATTTTACGACGAGGAGATGTTCAGAATTTCCACCGCCGAACAGCTGGCAGCCAACGCCAAAACGAACGGCAGTTACGAGCTTCTCGATAACCTCGATTTCAAGGATACTCTGTGGCCGTCGGTACTTGCGGCAAATACGTTTACCGGTAAAATGTACGCTTCAAGCGGCACGGTTACGCTGAAAAACGTAAAAGCGCAGTATTCCGGCACCACCCTGAACGGCGGTCTGTTCGGAGCGGTTGCCGCCGGCGCGGAGCTGAAAAATCTCCGGTTTGAAAACGTTACTATGGATTTTGTGTCCGCCACTTCGAGGGAAAACGATGCAGGCTACGGCTTGTTCAGCGGCGACATCGACGAAAACGCGGATATCGAAAACGTTACGATTGCGGGGGCTAAGCTCCGTCTGGGCGTGGTTCAGCCGCAGGGCAGTTACAAAATCAATCTTCTTGCCAACGGCAACGTTACGGGGCTTACGCAGGAGGGCGAAACGGAGCTGGAAGTATACGGCGATGCGGCAATCGGCTGCAGCTACTACTATTTCGATCCCGAAAAGATTGTCATCGACGTAACGACGAAAGAAGTAAAACTTACGTTCCTGTACGCTTCTGCCGATCAGAAACGCTACTACGAATATTATACGATTACGTGGGACGAAACGGGTAAAACGACGGCAACGCCGCAGAAACCTTACGAACAGGATTCGTAACAGAAAAAAACAGGTAAAAAACTCTTAATAGCGGAGGTAATGCAATAATGAAGAAGAAAGGCTTATACAGAGCGTTGGCGATAGCGCTGTGCGGCGCGATGAGCGCGGGCACGCTGGTTTCGCTGGCGGGCTGCAAGAAGAACAAGCGCGACGCGATCGTTCTGATGACGGAAGAGCTCAGCGGACTTTTCAACCCGTTCTACGCTACGTCCGGCACCGATCAGGACATTGTGGGTATGACGCAGATCGGAATGCTTTCCACGGACAGCAACGGCGACACCGTTGCGGGCGAAGACGTGCCTACGGTGGTGCTCGATTACGAAGTAAAATCGGGTACGGCGGAATCCGTTTACACGTTTGTACTGAAGAACAACATCAAGTTCTCGGACGGCGTTCCCCTTACGATGAACGACGTATTGTTTAACATGTACGAGTACCTCGACCCCGTATATACGGGTTCTTCCACGATGTACTCCATCAAAATCAAGGGCTTATCCGAATACAGATTGCAGCAGAAATCTTCTTCGGGCGGAAGCGACGCGGAATCGCAGCTGTCGGCAAACGCCAACAGATACGCAACCACCCGTATCAGAGAACTGATCGAAACGTATCAGGAAGCCGGAAAAATCGCCGGTTCGCAGAATACGTATCAGCTTTCCGAAGCGGATATGAGAGACGCGATTGCAAAGCGTACGGTATCCAACGGCTATAAATCCGCCGTGGCTTCCAAATCGGAACAGGCAAACTTCGATTATAACGCGCAGTTGCTTGCCGACTACAATCTGGCTTTAAAGACCTTCAAAGAAGAACTGGAAGCGGATTTCAAGGCGGCGAAAGAATCGTATGACCTTACCACGATGCCTTACAGCGAATGGAAAGATCTGCTTTCGAACGACGTATTCAAGTTCTTCCTTTCCGAAGGCTATATCACCCCCAAGTACGAACAGGTACAGGGCAGAGACAACAAGCTGAAGATTACGGGCTTCGACGGCGAAGTGGGTTCGTACGATACGGAAGAAAAGGCGATTAACCGCGTATACACCGATAAAGTTAACAACGAACTGCACAACGTATTGCAGGTATGGGGTACCGCTGGTACGCTGACCACGGAATTCGCCGCGAAAGCAAAGGAAATCATGCTGCGCGATACGATGGGCGATTCCGCTACGCTGGTATATCCCAACATCGAAGGTATCGTTTCGCTGGGACACACCACGACGACTTCGGAAGTTACCGTGAACGGCAATAAGTATCAGGTAGCGAACGAACACAACGAGGACGGCACGCCGAAAGATTCTTCCAAGCACGACGTACTTCAGATTACCATCGAAGGCACCGACCCGAAAGCTATTTATAACTTCGGTTTCACCGTGGCGCCCGCGCACTATTACAGCGCCGACGCAACGCATCCCAACGGCAGAGAAATCAACATTGCCGAAAATAAATTCGGCGTGGAATATGCTACGGCTTCCTTCCAGAGC
>ERZ808270.47-NODE-47-length-81061-cov-7.279621_pt1 | contig 81061 bp, 70 predicted proteins | sample MGYA00521082_ERZ808270 | MGnify/ENA primary metagenome ERZ808270 (study PRJEB31516, sample SAMN03275594) | gut metagenome | biome: mammalia-associated habitat; material: feces | host: Papio cynocephalus | place: Kenya | collected 2012-07-27 ... | reverse complement strand
CGGGTCTACCGTGATAGCTATAAGAATGGGATGATAGGTGTGAAAGTTGGGATAAGCTATCTAAGTTTTACCCGTTGGCGGAATTCTTAGTTAACGGGTAAACAAGTTGACAAGTTAACGGGTAAATAGGTCATAGGCTGCATGTTTCGTTAAAAACGAGAACGATTGGAGTCTACAAACTTACTTGTTCACCTGTTAACTTGTCACCTCGTTTACCAATTCCGCCAACGCGTAAGTTTTCGGATTTAGTAGGAACGGATCTTCAACCGGCTCATGGCAAATCCGAGTTGCCTATTACGATAGGGTCTCTTCTAAAGCACTTCGCCGTCTTCGTCAGCCCATTCTTCGCTGACGTTGATTTTGGGATCAGTGTCTGTGCTTGAGGTTGCCAATATTGCAGCCGATTCCATTTCCACCACCATAATACGAGGTGATATATATTTCTTTTTCATAACATTTCTGCTTATCATATTCAATGTCATCCGTTTTTACTTCACCATCACTTTGTGTCCGCCGATGATGTAGACGATTCCCTTCTGCATCTTGTTCACGCGGCGTCCGCTGAGATCGTATATCTTGCCGTCACCATCGAAGGCGTTGTTGCTCTCCACGGAGCTAATGCCAGTAGTGTTGCCTGTGGGCAGATAGAAGCAGGGAACGGCATTTGCTGACGAAACTTTCAGATAGCATCTGAACTGTGCTATCTTTATCTGATTATCATTCTTCACCTTATAAAATGCAGGGAGGTTGCTGCCTGCCTTCTTCTGAAGCACATAACTTCCAGCAGGGGCATAAAACGTATTATTTTCGTTGCCAGAGAAATACACCGTCTGGAGGGGATTGTCGGTCTGCTCGTCGTTGTAGTAAGCTATATATAATAAGCGTGCATAGTAACTAACGTCACTGCTTGACGTGTTGTAGAGAATCACTGGCAATCCTGCTGGGATCTCATCCTTTGTAAACTCTTCAAGCTGCAGTACATCGCCTTCTGTGCCAGCGACGGTGTAAACTTTCACATTCTCCTGTAAGGAATTGGCTTTGGTGGATATAGATATGGGCAATGCCATGGTCAATAGGCTGTTTGCTTTCACAGAGATGTTGGGATATACGTTGGAAGCTGCTTTTATAACATATTTGCTTGTTAAAGACGGATACTGTTCATAGCCGATATGCTGCTTCCACGGACCGCCAGCAATGTTGCTGTTGAGCACTTTATAACAGAACGTGCCATCAAGCACATCATCGTCCGCAGACAATACTTTTGCATCATCACGAAGGTCTTCGGTCTTATTGTCGACAACATACACATCTTCGTTTATGCTGCCCTTGCAGCCATACGCACTGCTGCCTTCTATGTAGCCCGTCGACAGACAGCGCGTGATTGTGCTTTTGTAGTATGTGCCTACAGGATCCCAATTGTCGCATACGAATCTGCCATAGTCTGCACCACTTATAATCTTACCATCGAATTGGCAACTTTTGATAGTGAAGGCATTCTGAGCCGTACCAATGAATCCTCCGACACGTGCATTATCTGAGTTACATGTGATTTCGACACTTGACACACAGTTCTCTATCACGGTTTCAACAAATTGTGTTCCCCAATTCGATGATTCAGTGCATCCTATGAAACCTCCTAAGTGTGAATAGTTATAATTGTTTGTGATTTTCCCTGCAACCCGCAAGTTCTTTATATATGCGCCATTAGACCATGTTATAAATCCTGCACTTTCTGCACTGTTGTTGATGTCGATGGTAATGGTGTGACCATCGCCGTCGATGATGCCGCTAAAATGGTCGAATGTCTTACTGTCGGCATCAAGAGTGATGTCGCTCGTGAGCTTTATGTTTGCGCAGTTGTCTCCTTTGCTTACCACATTGTTCCACTCGCTTGCCGTGCCTACAAGCGTTGGCTCAGCTGCAGTGACAATTACAGAGTAGAAGGCTGTTGTCTCTGCATGGCTGTCGGTCGCGGGATATGTGTATGTCACACCTGCTACGCCGGTCTTTCCCGTCAGCGTTATGGTATTGTCATTAATAGTCACCACTTCAGCATTTGTAGTGGTTATAGTTGGTGTCTCACCCTCCACGTTGCCAACGGGCGCGGGCTGCACAAACGATTGATAGTTTTCCGTGTTGTAACGGTAAGTATACTGCGGGAACGATACTGCTAGTTTTGCTAAATTATCGTCCGCATTGGTGATTTCCACGCTCGCCGTGCTTCCGGCATTTGCAGCCAACACACCATTCGCATTGAGCAATATCATCAGCCCTAATGCTACTATCGACTTTGAATAACTAATCATGATGAACTTTATTAGGATAGATTACCTATGATGAATACGTTTTATGCGTGCAAAGGTACAGAATATTTGAAAATGTAGCATATTCTTTTACAATATTCTATATCAGCGCGAATACTATATGGATAGAGATAGATTATGTTACATTTCTGACTTTCCTTCGCCATAACACGCGAAGTGCATATATATGTGCAAATGATCCGACATTCAATAAGGACAATGTACATCTGCCTTGCAACCTTGCAATAAAACTGCTATTTCCACACAATATTATGACTGCAACATTCGTGATTTTAAGGTAATATTGATCATGATAGCGAAATTTGCAATCGAAATAAAGAACATATTAATTTAAATCTTTTCATTATGATTAATCTCGAAAAAGGACAACGCATAAGTATGGACAAGGGACTTTCCCTTGTAGGTGTAGGATTGGGTTGGGATCCGAATGAGGGTTCTGGCTATGATTTCGACTTGGATGCTTCTGCATTTATGCTGGGTGGAAACGGAGAGATTCCCAAGCAGGAGTTTTTCGTCTTCTACGGCAATCAGAAATCGCCTGATGGTTCGGTAGAATCTACTGGTGACGACTTGACTGGTGGCAACAGCGATGGCGGAGACGATGAGACTCTGAATGTGGACTTGACAAAGGTTAACCCGCAAATCCAAGAGATTATCTTCACGGCTACTATCTATAAAGCAGATGAACGCCGTCAGAATTTCGGACAGGTGCGCAACTCGTATATACGCATATATGATGCCAAGACTAATACCGAAATTGCCCGTTATGATTTGGACGAGGACTTCTCGGTCGAAACAGCAGTAGAGTTTGGGCGTCTTTACCGTCATAATGGTGAATGGAAGTTTGAGGCTATCGGCAATGGCAATAAAGGTGGCATGAAAGCCTTGGTCAACAAATACGCAAAACAATTCGCATAATAACTAATGGCAATTAATTTGATAAAAGGACAGCGAGTTGAAATAGAAGCTGGACTTACCCGTTTGAAGGTAGAGATGGGTTGGAAGGTAAATCCAAATGCCCAACCTCCATACGACTTGGATGCATCTACATTTTTGTTGGGAAGTAACGGACAGATAGAAAACGAATGTGATTTTGTCTTCTATGGTTCTCCTAATAAAGTGCAGGCATTGGACGACAATGGCAATCCGCTTTATGATAAAAATGGTGATCCTGTGATGCGCCCTATCTCTGTAGACAAAAGCGTTCTGGGCTCGATAGACGACCTTGGCGATGATGACGATAATACGGGCGAAGGTAATGAAGAAATAGAGGTTGACTTGACCAGGACCTCTCCTCACGTCAAAGAAATCCTTTTCACTGCCAGCATCTATTGGAGTCAGTCTGATGCCAACGACCCTCGTCTCGCTCCCCGAATGAAGTATAACTTCGGTCAGGTTCGTGATGCCTACATACAGATAAAAAATGCTGTGAATGGCGAGGTGATATGCCGATACGACCTTGACGAAGATTTCTCTACAGACAAGGGCGTTGAGTTCGGTCGTCTGTATCGTCGCGATTCAGAGTGGAAATTCCAGGCTGTAGGCGAAGCACACAAGGACGGGCTGGAACCTATTTGCCGTAAATACGCATCAAAATTCATGTAGTGAGGGTTAACAACATTCCATGATGTAAAGATTAGAGTCTATGATTAGTTTAGAGAAATATGGTGATACCACTTATGTTGATTGGTCAAGATCAACGCCCAATTCGCTGTCAAACGGAATTGTCATTGAACTGAGATGGACGTTTATTGAGATGCGAGAAAGAAGAAACTTCATTCGTACTCAATATGATAAAGTTGCGCATTTCTTGAGAAGCATCTTTATTGGTGACGAGGATTTGGATCTGGGCATCTACTATGAGATGCAGGATGGCACAAAGAGTTTGATTGACCCCATTCAATTCAGCAAGCGCGGTGGTCCCCAGAATATTCCGACGAAACAAGGGTGCTTTACCCAATTCCCGTATATTTGGCATCAAGGCGACGATCGTGGAAACAAGGAAACGTCATGTGAGAGAATCTACGTGAATCCGAAGGGACTTAAGGACGTTAAGAAATTGTATGTCTATGCCTTTATATGGCGTGGCGTTCCACATTGGTACAAAACGGATGCAAAACTGGAAATTAAGGTTGGCGGACAGTCATGCGTGTTGGTAAACCTTGATCAGACCGAAGAAAAAGGACGATTCTGTGTGACTGCTGAAATCAGTACAAACGGAAATATGTTAGAAGTAAAGAAATTATCAACGTTCCATAAGAACCACTCTGCATGCGATAGTGCGTATGGGTGGAATTTCAAGTGGACATCAGGTACAAAATAAAAATACGCTTATGGCTATAAGACTTGAAAAGGGACAGCGCATCAATCTTGAAAAAGAGAGCGGAACGAAGTTGACCAACTTCTGTGTGGGCTGCAACTGGGGGGCTATCGTCGAAAAAAGATTCTTCGGCCTTTCAACTCACGTTGTCGACGTAGACTTAGACCTTAGCTGCATGATGTTTGACGCAGCAGGCAATGTGGTGGATCACATATGGTCACCCTTGTATAACTTTAGAGGCAAATTGCCACAGGGAAAATTAGACTCTAATGACCACGCTTTGCATCACACAGGCGACGATATACATGGTGACCAAAATGGTGATGACGGTCTTGACAATGAGATTATAACGGTTGATTTGAATCGTGTGAGCTTGAACGTAAACTCTATCGTTTTCTTTCTCAACATCTATAACAACAATGAGTATAGTGGCGATTTCTCTGGAATTCCCTATGCTTCGATTCGTATGTTTGAGGGAACTCCAGATAAAGCGCCCAAACAAATCTTTGCACAATACGACGTGGCAACTAAAACGGAATGTGTTGGCAAACGAGCTTTAATTATGGGTAAACTTTACAGGCACAATGGCAATTGGAAGTTTGCCGCTATTGGTGATGCTTTTGAAGACCGAGTCATAGTTCAGACCATAGCCCGCGTGGCAAGAGATTATTCAAAATAAATACCCAAACATGCACTAAATCTTAAAAGAAGGACGATGGGATATTATCATGAAATAATAGAATATCTTGGTACGCGTGATGCCCGTTTTACGATTTATGGCACGGTGCTTGGCATATTCGTGCTCTATCTGATACGAATCGTATACAGAGCCTTTGTCATTTGGAAGAGGCTTTTAGTTGAAGGGAGTCAACGCTCATTCAGCCATTTCCTGATATGGATGCTTTATCATTATCGTCAATGTCCGCGATGGTTGCGTTTCTTGTCGGTTAAGATGGCAAGCGTTTTGGCTTTTTTCAATATCAATTTGTTCAAAACTGCCAGAAGGGCACGAAACAAGCAACGTTACGCGACTGACAATAAAAAGAAGGTTGCAAAACGGTCAAAAGTATATAAGAAATAAAGGCAGATAATATATTCCAATATCCTTCTAAGAATTTTATACAAACAGTAAAGATACAAAACAATGAGAAGACTTCCCGTATATCTACTCCTCGACACCAGCGGCTCCATGTATGGCGAGCCTATCGAGGCTGTGAAGAATGGCGTACAGACGCTTATCTCCACTTTGCGTAGCGATCCGTATGCGCTCGAAACAGCATACATCAGCATTATCACATTCAACAGTTCTGCCCAGCAAGTCACACCGCTCACGGAGTTGGCTGCCTTCCAACCACCTACGATTGACGCAAGCGGCTGCACAGCATTGGGCGGTGCTTTGGAACTACTGTCGCAGAAAATAGACTCTGAAATTAACAAGACAACGGCTGAGGTAAAAGGTGACTGGCGCCCATTGGTGTTTATCATGACAGATGGCGAGCCTACCGATTCTATGACCAAAGGCTTGGAAGAGTTTAAGAAGCGTAAGTGCGGAATGGTTGTGGCCTGTGCCGCAGGACAAGGTGCCAATACCAACACGTTGAAGCAAATCACAGAGAATGTGGTTCAGCTCGACACAGCAGATAGCGCTACAATCAAGGCTTTCTTCAAGTGGGTATCAGCTTCTATCAGCACGAGCAGCAAGTCGGTGGAAGAGACGGCTGCCGAAGCCACCACTATGAGCGAGCTTCCGCCTCCCCCTCCCGAGGTGAACATCGTGGTGTAAAACACAGAGCAAGTATTGTCGGGTGGTGCTCTTCACTTATGGCATCACCCGATATTCAGAATAACTTACAATTATGAGCAGAAGATTACCTGTATATATACTGATTGACACATCCGGCTCAATGAAAGGCGAACCTATTGAGTCGGTAAAGGTAGGACTTTCAGACATGATAGCCTCTCTTCGCCTTGACCCCTATGCATTAGAAACGGCATGCATCAGCATCATTACATACGACAAGGATGTGAAGCAGATTCTGCCTCTGACGGAACTTGAGAATCTGCAACTACCCGATATAGAATGCCCTGACTCAGGCCCCACTCATACCGGTGCAGCACTGAATATGCTATGCGACTGCTACGACCGTGAAGTGAATATGGGGTCGAAAGAGCAAAAGGGTGATTGGATGCCGCTGCTGTTTGTGCTTACAGACGGCAAGCCATCGGACTTGATGGTATACGATGAGGCTATCAAAAATGTCAAGCGCCATCAGTTCACAAATATAGTTGCCTGTGCCGCTGGCCCAAAAGCTAAAACAGAGCCATTGAAGAAGCTCACCGACAATGTGTTCACGCTCGACACAATGGACAGCAGCACATTCAAGAAATTCTTCCAGTGGGTGACAATCAATGTGCAACAAGGCGGACGAACTATGGGAGTGACAGATAGCGTGGAACTTCCACCAGCTCAGGCAGAGGTGAATGTGGTGATATAGGATCCTATCTGTCGTTGTTGGCGATTGCTACTTCGTTGATAAGTGTTTCCAATATTGCATAAATTCGAAATTGCTAAGTAGACTCTAAAATGGAACATGAATATAACTCAATCAAATTCTGGAATTTGCCTGCCTCTGTAAAAATGACATTGGACAATAATGCCATAAATATACAAACCAAAGAATATCACAAGGAAAACGAAGTATACGTAAATGAGGCTCAGGTTATAGAAAAGTTCCTTGAGAACCTACAAAGGTACCTCAAAATCTATACGTATAAAAGGAAAGGCAAAAAGTACAAGTCTTTTGTTTTTCATGCTATAGCTCTGGTTCTTAAGCAACGTATTGAGAGTTACATCCTTTGTGATAAGACAGGGCATGGCATTGTGACTATCAATCTATCGTCAGACATGTTGCAAATCTATTCCAATCCAGACGGCATGTATCATATAAGGTTGCTGAATGCTGTGGTTTGCCGTGAAACGAATAATATTGATCTTATCAATGCTTTCTTGAAACAATTGTCCTTGAAATTTGACGATGCAACTTTCGAAATGGCAGAAAATTCAGAACAAAAGTACTTTACCATTGATATCATTCTTCGTGAAGACGCCAATGACAAAGATGCTTGTTACCTTTTCCAATGGTATTTAGATAATACACTCTTAGAAATACGCCGAGAAGTTGCAAAGGAATGGAAAGTGTTTCAAAAAGAACATGCTGATAAACTTTATTGTTACAACAATTTTCTCTAAAGAAAGTCTTCTTTAGCTCGTGGATAGGTGATAAGGCATTCACATCTTAAATTCGAAGGATTAAACGCGGATTTGAAAGAAGAAACTTTAATTACCCCGAAAGTAAAGAATGTTTGTTGAACAATCTGTCTTTATAAAAATGAAGCTATGAATTGCAAGATCGTAGGTTATGAGTATAAGACCCTTGAAGTGGTGCTTTCACCAGGAGAGTCTTTTTATGCAGAGCGCGGTAGCATTGTGTATGTGGACGAGGCTTTGCAGCGTGATGCTGAATGGAATGGTAGTGGTGCGGGTAATGGGCTCGGCAATTTGATTGGCGGCGTATTGCGCACAGCCCTATCAGGAGAGTCAATTTTGATAATACATTTCTATAACCCTACTAATGCCAACAAGAAAATGGTATTGTCGGGCAGTATGTGCTCACTTGTTCCCATTCGTCTGCAAGGTGAGAATCTGATTTGCCGCCGTGGACACTATGTGGCATCTACTAACAAGGTAAAGCTTAACCTCAACCTCAATCTGCAAGGCTTGTTGGGTGGTGTCGGTTTGTTTCAGAAAGTAGAAGGCAATGCCACTGTATTTCTCGATTCGCTGGGTACACCCATAGAAAGGATATTAGCAAATGGAGAAACAATAGAAGTGGACGAAAACCACATAGTGGCTTTGCATGGATTTCAAACTTCGCAAATACAGGCAGGTTGGTCGTTTGGCAATGTACTGAGAGGCGAGGGATTGAGCCTGATGAAGATAACAGGACCAGGAAAAGTTTATCTGAGTCCTATACCTATGATAATTCCTAAACAATAAAAAATTAATACGATGAGACGATTACCCATATATTTCCTCGTTGACGTGTCGGAGTCGATGGTGGGAGAACCTATAAAGCAAGTAGAGAACGGCATGCGCCAGATCGTGCAGGAACTGCGCACTGACCCTTATGCACTCGAAACGGCTTTTATTTCAGTGATTGCATTTGCTGGAAAGGCCGAGAGTTTGTCGCCATTAACTGAACTGTATAAGTTTTATCCGCCAACGTTTCCTATTGGTGGTGGCACATCACTCGGCTGCGCTCTTGACTTCTTGATGGACGACATTGACAAAAATGTGGTGAAGACCACAGAAGAGCGCAAAGGAGACTGGAAACCCATCATATTCCTTTTTACCGATGGCACGCCTACAGATGATCCCTCATCAGCCTTTGCACGATGGAACAACAAATACCGCCGCAAGGCCAACCTCGTGGCTATATCTATCGGCAAGAATGTCAACACTCAGTTGCTCGGACAGATTTCTGACAATGTGCTCCGACTGAACGACACGGACGAGATGTCCTTTAAGGCTTTCTTCAAGTGGGTGACGGCGTCCATTCAGGCAACGAGCGTTTCTGTCACGGATATGGGCGACGACAGCGTGGCGTTGGCACCTACCACAGGCATCAATCTTGAGAAAGTAGATACATCAAAGCCTTGCATTGTGGATGAAAACTACACGGTGCTCTTAGGCAAGTGTTCCAACACCAAGAAGACTTACCTTGTAAAATATGCCAAACATATTGCTCCCATAGAGGGATTGGAGGGATTGGATATGAATGGCACAGATTTCAAGCTTGTGGGGGCTTATCCTGTAGATGAGGAGACTTATAACAACTTGAGCGACGGCCAATCGAATCAGCATATCAACACGATGTCGCTTCGTGGCATGCCTACGTGCCCTTGCTGTGGCGCACAGTTTGGTGTGGTGATTTGTGAATGCGGAAATATCATGTGCTCTGATGGTCAGACCACGGCTTGCCCTTGGTGTGGCATGGAAGGCTCACTCGGCGGAATTGCTGAAGGAGGCATGGATATAACAAGAGGAAAGGGGTAGCATTATGACATTAGACAAAGCTTTACAAATTCTCATAGGCGATCAAGAGGACGACAAGGCTGAAAAAATGCTTCGCTTCTTGTCAGACAAATTATGGGAACTTTATAATACATACGTTATGGACAAAGTGAAAATGGCTGATGGCGGACTGAAATGGAACCTCAACATTCCTAATGCCAAAGAGAATATAGCATACAGCCAGACCATCATGATGCCACAAGTCAACTCTGACATATTGAAGAATGTGGAGCTGGTACTTGTGGACGTTAAGGGACTGGATGAGGAGAACCACGGACTAAAGTTGACGATTGCGCCCGATGGCAAGAGTTTTGCCATTACCGGCACACCTTCGTTGGAAGCATTTCGCAAAGATGGTGCCATGGCTGAGTCTACATTTGAATTGACATTGGTCTATAAATTCTGTGGCGGAATAGAAATGCCTGAAGGCAAGTCGACACTGGAGCATAAGATACCATTTGTCATCAATCAAGACCCGCGCAAGCTATGGCGCAACTTGCCTGTGGATTGGGAGCACATGCCCGAGCCCAAATACCCAAATGACGACACGCAGGTGGAGTATGTAAAGGTAGAAGCCCTGGCAGATGGCACGCCGCAGAAGGACATCGTGGCTGCAAGCAAACGCGGTCGTAGCCATGCACAAGAAGGCAAACCGCGTGATGACTATTTCCGCATGGCGCACATGGACAATGGCTGGTACATCATGGCTGTGGCCGATGGTGCAGGTTCAGCAAAATATTCACGCCAGGGCTCAAAGATTGCTTGCGATGAGGCGGTGAGTCATTGTATGTCAAAACTCGGACAGAGCAAGGCTTTTGAAGACGCTATCGGAACTTATAGCCATCTGCATGATATTACGGAAGAAGAAGCCCGTAAGATTGTGGGCAATCACATCTATACTATTGTAGGAGAAGCAGCATTCAAAGCTCACAAAGCCATACAAGCAGAAGCTGCGCTCACAAAGCAACCGATAAAGTATTATGCCACGACTCTTCTGCTCACCATTTGCAAGAAGTTCAGTTTCGGATGGTTTGTGGCTTCGTTCTGGGTGGGTGATGGTGCAATTTGTCTTTACGACAAAAATGCTCATACTGCTAAAATATTGGGTGTACCCGACGAGGGCGAGTTTGCAGGACAGACACGCTTCCTTACAATGCCTGAAATATTTAAGGACTCTACGGCGCTATACCAACGTCTGCGTTTCAATATAGTAGATGACTTCACGGCATTGTTCCTAATGAGCGATGGCGTGAGCGACCCGAAATTTGAAACAGATGCCAACCTCAACAATCCTGACAAGTGGGATGCGCTATGGGACGACCTAAAAGAAAATGGCGTAGAACTGACTGACGACAATGAGGCTTCGAAAGACCAATTGCTTGACTGGCTCGACTTCTGGTCGCCAGGCAATCACGACGACCGCACAATAGCCATCCTATATGAGGGTGAGCCGAAGGAGAACGAGAACACAATAGAAGAGAAATCCGAAGAGCAATCCGAAGAGCAATCCGAAGAGCAATCCGAAGAGCAACCTGAAGGACAACCTGAAGAGCAACCTGAAGGACAAAAAAACGAATAAGCTATGGCAAACAAAGTTACGTTAAAGGCACAAGACGGCAGCACCGTTGAGTTTTACGACGAGATAAAAGCTCAGGGTGGTGTAAAGGATGTGTATTTCTCAACGGATAAGACGTATGTCGTGGCTTTCTACCGCAAGCCTATCAATGCTAACGACAAGGCTCGAATCAACGACATTGTCAATGTCCATAGAAATCGTATCTTCACCAATGATGCCATAGGTCAGTATTGGAATCAGTTCTTTGCATGGCCAACAAAGATTGTTGAGTGGAAAGGACTGACGGGCATTGTGATACCTTTCTACGACAAGAAATTCTTCTTCAGCGGGGTGGCCGACTCTTGGCCGTTCATCAAGAACGGACAGGAAAAAAACGGCAAATGGTTCTCGTCGGCCAAACTTATTAACAAATTCGTACCAGCCGATCAAAAGGGCACTTTCTTGGACAGACTGCACATGTGCCTAAAGATAGCACGCGCCATGCGACGGCTTCATGCGGCAGGACTTGCCCACTCTGACCTGTCATACAACAACGTGCTCGTTGACCCATTGAGCGGCAATGCCTGTATCATCGACTGCGACGGACTTGTTGTGCCACACAAGTTTCCTCCCGAGGTGGTGGGAACACCTGGCTTTATTGCCCCAGAGGTGCTTGCCACGAAGGCTCTCAAGGTGGACGATCCGAAGAAGAACCTGCCTAAAATAGAGACCGACCGCCATGCGCTTGCCGTGCTTATCTACTCCTTCCTGCTCAACCGTGATCCATTGGATGGAGGCAAGGTGTGGGATGTGGATGACCCGCAAAAGGATGACGACATGCGCTACGGTTCAAAGGCTTTGTTCATTGAGCACCCAACGGACAAGACCAACCGTGTGAAGCCCGACCAGCTGGCAAAGGCACAACTGCCACAAGGCGACCCTGCCAAAATGCCTTACACCATATGTGGCCCATACTTGAAAGAGCTGTTCGACAAAGCTTTCATTGATGGTTTGCACAATCCTGCCGCCCGCCCCTCAGCTCTGCAATGGGAGGAGGCTTTGGTGAAAACTTGCGACTTGGTGCAGCCATGTCAGAACCCTAAGTGTGAGGCGCATTGGTATGTGTTCGACAACACCACCAAGCCACGTTGTCCGTTCTGTGGAACTGAGTACAAAGGCCAACTGCCGATTCTCAATTTCTACTATGCTCCCTCGCACGGAAAGTATATATCCGAGAATTACCGATTGATGGTATACGACAAGCAGACTCTGTACAAATGGCACGCCAACAACCTTGTGCCTTGCAACGAGAAGACGAGTGCTGAGGAAAAGAAACCCGTTGGCGACTTCCACTTCTACAACGGTCAGTGGATCCTCATCAACCGCCGTCTGCCGGATATGTATGATGTTACAGACAAAAAGCCCATCGGCATCGGGCAGTACGTGCCACTCACCGAGGGCAGACAAATACTCCTTGACAAAGGGCAAGGAGGCAGATTAATTGTTGTTCAACTTATAAATAATTAAAGTCATGGAATTAAATTTGAATGATGACAAGAGAAATGTCAACGGTCGTTTGGAGGTAACCGACAACATGAAAGAGAACCTTTTGACAGCAACCAAATGGATAAAGTTCTTGAATATCATTGGTAGTGTAGGTACGGGATTTTATGCCTTTGCAGGTTTTGGTTTTTTCTTTTATGGAATTATGTCTGATGATCATAATGCTGGAGCTTCCATCCAAGGGTTAGTTTTTCTAGCAGTAGCTGCTATCTACTATCCCATGTTAAAGAGAACCTTTACTTTCATTAAGCAAGCTCGTTCTGCATGCAAGTTTGATGACAATGAAGAGTTTGCAGGGATGTTTGACAGTCTGAAATTTGTTGTAAGATACTGTGGAATACTTACTGTGATAGTATTAGTCCTTCTTGCAATAACACTTACTGCTTTAATTCTTTCAGAATTCTTTAGAGCTATTGCTCTTACATAAGGGTGGTCCTATAAAACCTGCCGTAATGAATTGTGCGTTACCGGAAGTGTGATTTTTCTCTGATAATATGGGCGGCTCAGCAATTCAAGTTAGCTTGATTGCATTCGCCTTGCACCATATTTTGAGGTTAGTAGTTGAAAGCATATCGAGCTATGTGACTAAAAATACTAACAAAATTGCACGTTCGGGAACGTACAAGGCATTAGGCACTGAAGTCTCGGATTTAGGCAGAATAGATAAGACCTAAAACAGTAAATAGCGTCAAGTTGCAATGTTGCAAAAAAGTCATCTAAGTAAATAGGAATATTCATTGTAACATTATGTTTTTTCCATCTAAAGCAATAAATATCATACCTTTGCAGCAGAAAAAATAATCAATTGAGTTAGGACCTTACTTAAAAGCAAACTTATGAGCCTAATAACCGCTTTTGCAAAATTAGCCGCGAATATCCCCAGTAATCTCATTAAGAATCGTTCTGCTGATGTTGATACTGAGGTTCCTTGGAATAAAGAACGCGAAGAATTGATTAGCCGTGCGCGTTGGCTCTGTCAGGAGGTAATTGTTGCTCCCAACGAGCTGATAAAGAAAATGCCGAAAGAACTCGGCCGCTTCTATGGCGGGCAGTGGGCCATCTACTCATGTTGCTATACTGCCGTGGCATTGGCTAACCTTTGCCGTATTTATCCCGACACAAAGGAGGAAATGTTGCCCAAGATAGAGGAACTCATTGAACTAACCGACACACCTGCCATTCGCTACTACGACACCATGAAGTGGAAAGAGGATGCGATGGATGGCTTAGATGGCCCCAACGATCACATGACGTATCTCAGCCTGTTGGCATGGATCATTACGCACTATAAGTTTGCAGGGGGCGGCACTCGATTTGACGAATTGCTCGAAGCGTGCTGCCAATCGCTCCATCGCAATATGCTTCTTAGCCCCGACCTAAACCTGCGTTCTTTTCCCGGTACTCCGATATTCTTGCCAGACATGCTCTACACCATCGTGGCACTTCACAACTATGAACAGCTTTACAACAGTGGAAAGTTCCAAGATGCGCTTAGCCGCTGGCTGGAGAAGGCACAAACGATATGGCTTGATAATGAAACGGGACTACTCGCATCTATGCTAACGAAGAAACTGCGCAACCCCAAAAGCAAGGTGCGCGGTTCGTATACAGCACTGAATTGCTCGCTATTGGCGCTATGTGCAAGTGAAGCCTTCGCTCGCAGCCAATACGAACAGTTCAAGAAACTTTTTGTAAAGAAAACTCCTGTATTCGGCATTCGTGAGTTTATTGACAAATCGCCCATGCTCTCTTTCGATGTCGATGCGGGGCCTATTCTGTTTGGGCTCAGTCCGTCGGGCACCACCTTTGCTTTGGGAGCAGCCACATGGTTGGGCGATTGGAAAATGCGTAGCCGGCTCTTGCAAACAGCCTCTATGGCAGGCGACACAATCGTAGATAAAGCTCAAGACACGTGCCATTATCGCTTAGGCGAGATAGCCCTTTGCGGTGAAGCCGTAGCCTTAGGCATGCGTACCATGGCTCGGCCACAAACATTAGCTGTAGAGGCTTGTCTGCTTAGACACTGAAGTGATTAGGACAGCAGATACTACAATACAAGCCCATTATACATTAACGAGAGGGCAACCTTCAAAAAAACAGAAATTATGAAAAACATCATTCAAAGTCTGGCATTAGTGTTTATCGTGTTATCATTATGCTTCGGAAACGCCTCTTGCTACAACAAGAAAAGCAGTGCTCGAGACAGCCTCGAACATAAAGTGCACCTACTCATGCAAAGTGGATATGCCAATCGCAATGAATTTGGCATCATGCTGAAGAAAGCCGAAATCAGTGGTGACACGCTTCGCATAGTTTATGATTATGAAACATTAGACAATGACGAAGCATTGCAAATGCAGAGGGTGAGCAAAAATCCCACTTCACAATACAATCAACTTCATTCGATGATACTGATGGGGCTTACGTGTGATAATGCAAACGAGAACTTGTTTGATGGACTCAAGACATGGCAACAAGCAGCTGAAGCTGGATTAAAGGTACAAATCATATACAAGGGTACGATAGGAGAAGAAGAAATCGTTATTAGTGCTACGTTTGATGCCAAAAAAATCATGGATGAGTACAATCATAGTTCCCCCCAACAGATAGCCATGCTCTATCTAAACGAGATACTTGAATTAGACAGAAATAAGTTATCTGAAGATTTAGGGAATGGCTTGACACTGCAAGATGTAAATATTCAGGGCGATTACCTTGTCTACACGTTTAGCACAATATACCCTTATTCTGTGCTAAAAGAAACTATTAACGTAGAGACAGAGCGTCATGATCTGCTCAAGCAAATCGGTGATGCTGCAAACACTAAGGATAAAAGGTCCTATCAAACCCTTAAGCTTGCTCAAAAAGGCATAACCTACCGCTATTTATCGCGCAATAAGGACCAATATATTGATATCAGCGTTTCGCCTGAAGAAATGAGCAAAGCTGTATTCACAGGATTTGATGAAGAATACTAAAGCACAAAAGCATCATATTTATTGTTCAACTTATAAGAAAATAATGCTAAATTTTGCTTTAGGAAGCATCTACTCATTCGCGTTGTGGGCGACGCGTCTCGCGTTGGCATTGGCTTGAAACTGCTATTCATGAGAATTGTTTCTTCATTCTTACTATGCCGACGCGGGACGCGTCGCTCACAGAACTGGGTGAAAAGACAAGGCTAAATCTAACACGTTTGCTCAAAAACTCTTGTCAATTACTTCCGCTGCACAGATTTGCACATTCTGACTTCAGTTTTGCCTCGCGCACGCGCGCGCACGTCACAGAGTTTCTACCTCGTTTAGGGCTATTGCCTACACTAATCATTCATATCTATCTGATTATCACCATTCTCAGCAGTGTAAGATAGGGTAGATTGCCGTCACTCTGCCGTCACTCTGCCGTCACTTTGGCTATCGCTTGCACTGAACTACTGGATTGTATGAGAGCGAAAAAATTAAGTGTGGGAAGCGGAAAAATTAGGTATGGGAAGAGAAAAAATTAAGTATGGGAAGCGGAAAAATTTGGTATGGGAAGAGATCGTGCAGTCAAAGAGCATGAGTGTAGGGAGCAATCTTCACTGCCTACACTCTGTAAGAAGCTGAGTATCAAGGATTTGCTACAAATAAGTGCAAGATGTACGGATAAATGCCTATAAACTTACTGTAACGCGCGCGTACGCGTGCGCGAGCATTAATAATTAATCTCACCCAAACGCGCGAAGCGTAATTAACGAACGTAAACATCCCATACAAGCCGTATTTATTTCTACAATACGGCTTGTATGAGATGCTTACGCTGATTTTTTTCAGTGAACACTACTTAATCCAACATCACGAACGCAGCCCAATAGTAAGGCGACCGATAGCGACGCCTTATTTGCTCAATCGCATTATTAAATGCTTCGTGTTTTGACATTCCACTTATCCAATTGCTATAAAAGGCATCCATTAGTTGCATTGTAGCATGGTCGTCAACTTTCCACAAACTCATTATCAAAGACTCCGCCCCGGCGAGTTTAAACGCTCTTTGGAGTCCAAAAACGCCCTCACTCGATTTAATCTCGCCAAGTCCAGTCTCACAGGCTGAGAGTACGACCAATCTGGTGCCAGACAAATTGACGTTAGAGATTTCTTCCGCAGTCAATATACCATCTTCAATGCCACGAATAACACCATTTCCTGTCCAAGCACGGTTAGCCCCCGAAAAAAGAAGTCCAGAACGAATCATTGCGCTCGGTTGCGCATCAGGAGATCGATGTCCCTGAAGAAAAGAATTTAGAGCTATTTCCCTTTTATCGGTCAAAAAGAATCCATGAGTTGCTATATGTATCAAGTCATGACCATGAGCCTTATGCTTGAAAGATTCTTCATTGGCATTCGCACCAGATATTAATGTAGCATGGATCCCTGCGCTGTCGAGTCTTGTGCAAATGCTTTCAGCCTCTATTTTCGTGCCTGGCAAATATTGCCATCCGCTTCTCGCCGGCTTATAATCCTCATCAGTCGCATTCCAATCATGCAATTCGTCTTTCGTATAGCTTCTTGAAGCTGCAAAAAGTTCACTATCCATTGCATCATAGCGTACGCCACCATAGACTATAGCCGATGATAAAGCGAACCGTTTATTATTCTCTTTTACATGCTTAACCTGGGATGTAGATGTCAATCGAAACAGATTATATTTCTGTCCCATATACATACTATCTAAGGCTATTGCATTAAACGAAACATTATTCAGCAGACCTACAGGGGATAAATATACATTCCGCACTCCTTGCAAATAGGGTTCGATGGGCTCCCATATGCTCTTGTAAATCCTTTCTCCTTGAGTTCTTGAGCCCCATTTATACAAGTTGGAAATATAACGGTTTAGCGGCAATGATTTGGAACGACTGAGAATGCTACTTATCTCCGATTCTTTACTAAGCCTCACGAGAGTTGGACTATCAGAAGAGTTTCTTACAATAGCCGCATAATAATCTGGATCGGCACAGATGCTGTCACCGTTCCACGAGGGTATCATCAGAAATTCAATTGCACATTCGTCAGAGCCTAAGGATTTCTTTACACTGTGCCAATCATATTCCCTTCGTATATCGGAGAGAGAAACGTATCCTTGTACAAATTGTGTAAGATTTTTATCAATCGTATTGATGCGTTCTCTCACTTGCATTGCTGAGTCGCGGTCTAAAGTCAGCGAATCCTTATTCTTTAGCAAAAATACTAATTCATCATATTGCTTTTCTACCTCTTTATTGCCCGAAGTTACGATTCGTTCCCTTATTCTATTCGATGTACGAAGTAACAATCCCTTAGAAAACAAAGCATTGTCGTAAAGACGAGCATTATTCTTCACATCATTGGCTTGCACGAGCCAAGAGTTGAGAATTTGAATGTAAGGATTATAATATTTCCAATATTGTTCACGTTCACTATTAGAGAGAAAGCAAAATTTCGAGCAGACATCATTTATTATCGACTCTGACAGATCTCTTATTGTGGCACTTGCTTCTTGATCTTTAGTCAACCACCGAACATATGCGAGATTGAACAAGATTTCATTCTTTTGAGCTGCAACTGCTAATGGCAAACACTGGGTAAGGATGTAAATACTCGTCTTGTAATCCTTTCTGCTTATTGCATGCACGGCAAGGTTATTATACAATAGTGTAGCTTGCATCGAATTGTGATCTTTACACAGAGATAGTCCTTCTTGTATGATTTGCAGACTTTCATCATTGTAGCCCATGTCGGCATATATTGTGCTCATGCTCGAAAGTATCGGCATCACGATACTTTCCAAATTGTGGGCAGATGGCAACTGTCGCAAGGTATTGCGTGCAACATCTATCATACATTTTGCCCAGAAGAATTCTTTTTGTTCATTGAGCACCAAAGCATAGTTGTTCAAGCACTTCACATATTCGAGCGAAAAATCAAGATTCTTCTCGTATAGGTATTTCGCCGTTGTGAAATATTGATTCGCTTTCGCATAATCCTTGAGGTAATAATATGTTGTTCCTAGACCTGATAACGTACTCCTTACATAAGGATTATTCTCATTTCCAAATTTCTTTTGTATTTGAAGAGAACGCTGGAATGACTCTTCAGCCTTTCGGATATCATTACGTGACAGACAAATCGTAGCTATTTGGAAATAAGCTTCGGCCTTATCACTCTCTGAAGCATTTAATAATGTATCAGAAAGGATAATATAGGATTCTTTTTCCAAATTCTCATATTGAGAGAGAGCAGCGTAATATTGTCCCAACAACTTATGATATAACAACTTTCCGCCGTCGACTTGTTCTAAAGTCCGTTTACGAGTCTTTACAAGTGCTATAGCCTCGTCCACCTGGCCTTTATCATACAGGACTTTGGCATTGTTCAGGAGATGAGTTACATCCTTGCTTTTCTTTTGAGCCAATGCCAACAGAGGAAGGGAAACTATCAATATGAGGATAATTCGTTTCATAATTGTGAGCCTTATGTTTATCATTTTTGTTTTAATATCTTCTTATCGTACAACTGCACCTTCGCTTTAGGAACAACCTTACCAGCTGCAATCAATAGATTATAATAATCAGTTATCTGATTGTTGTGACGATAACAGTCTTCCATTATCGTACGAAGTTTCATAGCTTCATCAATATTCCCCAACTTAATATACGAGAGGAATAGATTTCGATAGTTGAGCAGCATATCCTCATCATAATCAAGATTGCAAATTCTCAAGATGCTAATAGCCTTCTTATAAGATTCTATGGCTTGATCTATTTTATTTTGTTTTCCTAAATTTGCTGCAATGTGATACAAACACTCTGCATACCTTTTATTGTTTTCACCCTCATGTTCCTTTATATATTGCATGGTTACAGCCATTACAGATATAGAATTCTCGTAATCATGACATTGCTCACTATAATAGGAAGACAAGAGATACATAGGCATATATGCATTTGCATCATCCTCTTTATATGAGTCTTTTTGCAAAGAAAAGGCAGCCCAATAAGCCTGAACTACCTGTGCGTGATATTGCTTAACCTCATAACAATGAGCCAAACTCATAAGACATTGTCCATACCAATGTCTCACTGTAGGATCATTTTTATCTTGAATATACAGATATTGCCCTTTGATCAACGCACTCTCATAGGTTGCTATAGCTTGATCTATATTACTATTTTCCCATTCTTGCCCTAGAGCCCATAGTAGTTCTATATATTCGCTGCTAAATATTCCCATTGTCGTTTCACGTATCTGGAGGGCTTTATGTATATGCTGAATTTTCAACGCTCTATCTCCATCAATCATTTCTAAGCCTGCTGCATAACAATAATGATACAAGTACCTAACAGAATCGTTCTCTGCATTTAGTGTCTCTAATGAGATACCTTGTACATCATGAAATGCATTCATAAAAGCCTCGTCAGACTCAGCATTATACATCCGTAACAACAAATCCTTGACATTGGATACTTGACCCAACGTCGTATGACTGCTTACAACGAAGAGTACAAACAAGAGTAGAAATCTCATACTTTTCACGCATAAAGATTAATAAAAGATGAGAGGTTGCATCGCATACCATTCTCTATACGACACAACCTCAGTTTTTCATCACAATAATGCCAAACTTCGCCATTAGTTCGTCAGAATAACATAGCGATTGGCTATCGGGCCACGATTTACCACTTTTATGGTGAAACGTCCTGTCCACCTAGGCACCCAACTTACGTAACAATCATCTGTGTAGTCTGTATCGCTTGCAATGAGGTTACCATTACCATCATACACATACAGATCCAAATCAGTATCACCATCACCAGAAACAGCGACCTCAGCAAGATAACCAGCTACGAAGTTTATTCGATAGGAATCTGTACGATTAGCATAGACAGTAGTGACACCGCGACGTGGTCCACCCACGGCACCACGATTGGCACCATCCTTCTCTGTCTCAACATTCTTAATCAAAGCCAAGAGATGTTCATCACCATCAGCGAACTCTTTTGCGTCTGCCAAGACCTTGGCAAAGTCAAAGGAAACCTTTTCCTCTTTAGTTGATGATGTCGCAGGAGTTGACGATGTTGCAGGAATTGATGTGTCCTTTTCAGAACCAAATTCCTGCGTCGGAGTCTCAGCCATGATTTCTAAAGCCTGAATCAAGGGTAATGCGCTTTGCTGTGCATAACCATAGCGAATCAGATCGTTGGCCAACTTCAAGGAAGAAAGAGGTGCTGAGACCTCACCTTTCAACTCGTCTTTTGCCTCTTGAGCATGTACACTCACAGACAAGCTCGTTAGCATTAATACTAAAATGAATTTCAAATTTCTCATATGCGTTATTTTAAATGGATTGTACTTCCTTCTTTTACTGATTGGATATTAGAGCTATAGCGAATTTACAAGCCGCAGCAACAATGCATTAGCGACGACGAACTACACGCCCCGCTCCTTTGCAATTATGGCAATTATATGAATGACCATCAAAACCTTGTACATTTCCTGTTCCATGACAAACAGGACATACCACGACGGTTAACTGACCTGCAGCCCTCATTGAGCCATACTTTAGGGTTTGGTTTCTCGCGGCCCTATTTACAAGATCCTTCGAAATTTGCGTAGATTTGTTTACATTTTTCTCAGCAACACGCGTACAGCTACGTAATAATGGTACTGCTTCTTTTGCTACTACACCATATCCACCAGCTTCGACTTTAACAGGCCAATCTACGAATGTGGCCAATACGATGAGTACTACAAATGCTTTCTTGATAAACGATTTCATAAGCAACTAATATTTGATGATTAAAGAATTGATTTTATGATCCATATGACAACGACCAGAAATACTATGATATAGAAGCAACCTATTGGACTGAAATCCTCGTCTTTCTTAGATTCTCCGATTGCGGGATTTGTATTATCCTTGTTCTGGGCTTCTCTCGTGTCTTTGGGTGTCACTATTATAGGTGGCGCCTTAAGCATGGGGGAATTAGCTCTCGGAACTTTTCTTCCATTTTGTGTTAGAACAATAATTCGGCACAAATCACTAGACTTCACAAAAATCTGTGTATTGCGCTTTTCTATGGTATAATTCGCGTCCACTCTCACGCAAATGCTAGAGTTTGTCTGAGTCAAATTTACCCATGGTGCTGCACACGATACATTCCAATCTGCATTTGCCTCTATAGCAATCGATTCGTTGCTTTCTTTTGCATCGAAGAACAGAATTGTTTTAGAAACTTCTAGATAAGTAGGTTGCGGATGATTGAACATAGCATCACCATTACTATTGATCGTTATTTCTTCATTATCATCCAGATTCGTTAGGTGTTGTGATGGTTTGCTCTTCAACCTCTTCAAGATTTCTTTCACACTTTGAGGCCGCTTTGCTCGATCCGTGTTCATCATCCATACCACTAGGCTCTTCATTTCCTCTGAGATACCAGGCATAGACAAAGCTATGTGCTTATCCTTAGACTTATCATCAGAGATATTCGTCCATGTAGGCACGACGTTACAAGTTAGCAGATGGTACACAGTTGCACCAAGAGCATAGAAGTCCGTCCATGGTCCTAACTTATCATAACTGCCGTCCACTTGCTCTGGTGGAGCATACCGATTGGTTAACGCTACTCCCGAGAAAAAGGTAGCTCCCACACCTTGTATATAATCTTTGCTTGCTCCGAGGTCTATCAACTTTAAATAGCCTCTCGATGTCTTCATGATATTGGAGGGCTTTATATCAAGATGCAGCAGCCCTTTGGAATGGATCGCATTCAAGCCATCAAGTATCTGTTTCAGATAATTTCGTACTGTAGTTTCGGCATAAGGCGAACGTTTCTTATTTAGGTAATCCTCTAAATTCGCGCCCATTACGAACTCCATCACATAGTACGCTGTACCATTTTCTTCGAAACAATCGTACACTTTCACCACATGCACATTGCTTATCAGCCTTAGTCGCTCATACTCTTTCTTGAACTTCTCGAGTTGTGCGTAGAAGAGTTCTTCCTGTTCACTACTTGTACTTACCGACACCCCATCTGCTTCACGATAGTTTGCCGTTGTCATAAAAAATTCCTTGATGGCGACCTTCGTATTATGCGCCCCATATACAGCAAGATACGTGATTCCGAAGCCACCCGATGAAAGGTGGCTTCGGACTAAATACTTACCATTGAGTACAGTTCCTATGGGAAGTGTAGAATCTTTGACTGACATGATTAGTTCAAGCGGTTATAAGTAATCGTTTCTTTTTTACCATCGTCATCAGTAGATTCCGTCACATATTTGTTGTCCTGCAACATGATGATGCGTTCGGTTGAAGCCTCAAGCAAATTTGACTGGAGTTCTTTTGCAAATGCTTTTGAGTATTCATCCAAATCACTTCCTGTGAGTTCGCCCAAGAAAGAATCATCTGATGGATCGAAGTACTTCACGCTTGTAACCTTTACATCGGCAGTGGAGGGAGATGAAACGATTTCTTTTTCTCCATTTACTTTCCATTCGCCACTACTTTTATAGTTAATCATCACTTTCATACGAACTTTTGTCCCATCTATTTCCGTTTCTTGAGAACAAGATATATTAGCCGTTGATGTAAACGTTCCATCCGCATTGTTCGTATCCACGCCATCATAAACGACTTCTGCTCCATCTGTGGTTGTCATGCTCTTACTATAGCGCCATGATCCGACCACTTGATCCTTCGTGCTTTGACAAGCGGTAAATCCTATCAAAGCTACTACGATTGCAATAAATGAGTAAAATACGTGTTTCATATTGAGTTGATTTAGATAGTTAATTTAATTCGTTTCTTATGTCAAGAGAATGTAACCCTTACCGCCATGTGCCCTCTTCGATAACGGAAATTTGTTTCCCATTTTTGAATTTACACTTTTGGTATGTATGATTATTGAAATACCACGTTCCTATTCCATTACGCTCACCATTTCTATAATTACATTCTAAAGAGCCCGCGTAATGTTTACGTTTTTCTTTCGGCCAATATTCTGTGCCAGAACCACTCATAAAGCCATCTTCATAATTACCTTTGTACATCCATGTTCCATCGCTAAGAGTGTAAGTTCCCTGCCCATTGAATAGTCCATTTTTTATATCACCCTCGTAGGTACCACTGCCATCTGTTATTCTCCCATGACCATCCATTATTTGATCAGAAGAAATTGTTCCATTGAAGTAATCACCATCACGATATTTTAGAAGTCCATTGCATTCTCTTCCACTGATTGTGCCTGAGAACGACTCTCGGATGTCATCTTCTGCATAGTGTATGGTACGCTGGCCATTTGGAACTTCCCATCTGGTTCTTGCGTACCTCTGCCCGTCAATAATACAATACACATTGGCAGGACTTTTTGAATCTACGTACCAATCCGTTGTACTTTGCGCCATGGCTTCTAAGTTGTTATTTTGAGATACATTTCCAAATGCTTTTCCATTTCCAAATAGTAGTGCGAGTCCAATCGGCACAACGATCCAGAATATGATCCACATGATGTTATTGCCGTTATGATCTGATTGTGTAGCAGTGCCTTGGCCATATTGGTTGTCTTGGCTTTCGCCTTCGGCAAAGAATAGTAACACATTCCAGAATGGGACGAACATCCATGCGCCCGATTTGCCTAAATCGTGGCAGCGCTTGGCACATTGTGCATAAAGAAACAAAAAGAGGGCTGCAGTAAATGAAAGGAAAACAATGATGTAATTGTCTAATCCATACTCTATGCCATCTGCCATTAAAGCGAACACTGCAAACCACGCGACGAAACCTGCTACATATGAAAGGAACAACTGCAGACGTCCTATTCTTCCCTTGGAGGAGAACGGACGGAAAGAGTCTCTGACTTGCCAATCTTCAGCAGCTACGTTTTCGTTTCCTCTGGCATTGTTAGTGCTATTCTCTCTGGCATTGTTACTCCTATCCTCTTCGTTATTCTGCAAGACATCTTCGGCACGATCTACCTTATCTTGTGTCGCAGACATTCCATGCGAATTGATATATGCTAATGCCTCATTAAAGCTGACACGGAATAATTCGCTATACCTCCGTGCTAAGAGGATTTTAGAGTAATCTCCTTGAGAATCTGAGTTATCCGAATGCGAGGGGGCCTCTACAATGGTATTCTCGGAAACATTTGTAGTGCTAGGATGGCCTTGATTCTTATCATTGTATGGCGTGTTCGCTGCAGTTATTTCTGCTGCGTTATTACCCTCAAGATTAGCCTTAAACTCACGTACAGTCTGCGTACGCTTCCTCACGCTCGGTCGCATAGCATCTTCCACCACCTTTATCAAGTTTTCAGGTACATGCTTAGCATGAAGCTCATCATCCAAGAGGTCTTCATCGCTTACGAGTTCGGACGCTGCGGGAGGAGTTTGACCCGTGAGGAGTTTATAGAGAGTGGCACCGAGAGCGTAAACGTCGATAGTGGGACGAAATTCTCCGCTTTTGGCTTGATTGCTTTGCTCTATTGGGGCATAGCCTGCGGTACCGAGACCGATATTGGTAGAGGTCTCGGGCTGTCCATTGGCATCGTAATGCTTGCTCAGTCCGAAGTCGATCAAGAAGATGTGGCCATCACTTGCTCGACGCATGATGTTGCCTGGCTTGAGGTCGAGGTGAAGCATGTGGTGCTGCTCATGCATATAGATGAGTGCATCGGCTACAGACTTGATGATGCTTACGGCTTCATCAGGGCTTACGGGGTTGGACTTGATATAATCGTTGAGGTTCTGTCCCTCGACGTAGTCCATCACATAGTAGAACGTGCCGTTCTCGCTGAAGAGATCGGTCACGCGCACAATGTTGGGATGTTCAAGGCGAGAAAGGTTTTTAGCCTCTTTCTGAAACTTGTTGCAATAGTTGTACGACAGGCTTCCTTCTGTCATGCCCGTTAAGCTACCATCGTCTCCACGCGAGTTGACCTCCTTCATGAAGAACTCTTTGATGGCAACTTTTTTGCCAAGATGCACGTGCTCGGCAAGGTAGGTAATGCCGAAGCTACCTTGTCCTAAGACACGCTCTATTTTGTATGCGCCCTCACGCAGGAGGGTGCCTATTGCTAGTTGTTGCATATGCTTTTATTTTTTAGGTTGTTGTTGGGGAATATTCTTTAAGTTCGCATTTTTTAGATTTATCTTTAAAGAATCCAACTGCTTAGTCGCCTGTTGCACATTATCTAATGACTTATCGAGGCTTTTCTGCCATGCTGGTTTGGCACCACTCTTTGCTAAGAAGTAGACTATCACGATGCCTACGATAAAGGTTAGTATTTCACCAAGACCTTTTCTCTTTTCTCTTTTCTCTGACATAATTATTTGTTAGGCTTAGACGTTTTCTTTTCTTCCTTGGGAGTATCTTTTCCTTTCTTGAACATTTCACCGACAATACGTTCGCTTGCATTTGCATCCCGATTGCCATTTACGCTCGTTTGTGGTTTTCCCTGGTCGGTGGGTTTGATGGGGGTGCTAGACTCTCTCGATCTAACGGGTTTATTGTCCAATGTCTGCAATTGTCTTTCGGTAGAAGTTGGTGCGGACGTTGCACCTTGAGAGGAAGCAGCCTGTAGAGATGTGTCCTTTTTGGCTGCACCACTATCATTCTTCTCTGCGAAGCGAACTTTGGAAGAGTCAATCTTGACGCTATCGGGCTTCGCGCTCTCTTTCGTTTCGTTTTTGTTTGCGAGAAGAACATACGATACACCTGCAGCAATAATGACCAATAGCAATGCTACTAATAACCAAGGCAACAGATTGCGACGTTTAGGCTGTCGCGGAGTGGTTGAGGGAGAAGGATCGGCTGAGGAAGAAGTGGCAAAATCAGGATTTACCAAAACGCCTTGGGGCTCTTGCGACCGAGCAGGAATAGGCTTCGGAGCAGGATTGGCGCCTACGACCTTCTCGATATGGATAAGGTGCGCCGTGTGGTTGTCTTTATTCTCCTCTGTCACGCTGCGAAGCATTTCGAGCTTTTCCACGTCTGTGGTGTTTGGCTTGGTGATGATGTTGAGAATGTTGTCGTCGGTGGACTGCTCGAGCATGCCATCGGAGCACATGTAGAAGTAGTCGCCCGGCTGAATGTCGGTAAGGTGAGCAATATCGGCTCTGGCGCGTTGCTCCTGACAAGGCTGCATGGCACGCGTGATAACGTTTTTCTGCGGATGGTGCAGTGCCTCCTCTTCTGTGATCTCGCCTATCTTGACAAGGTCGTTGACGAGCGAATGGTCTTGCGTACGGAATACGATGTGTGCAGAGACCTGCTCCGTAGCTGGGCGCAATTGATAAACGCGGCTGTCGCCGATGTGAGCTACTGTAGCACCCTCTGCGTGCAAGCAAAGGAAGGTAAGCGTGGTGCCCATCTTACGTTCGGCCCCGTCGTCCTTAGCGTCGAGCGCATCGTAGGCTGCAGAGAGAGCCTGGCGGAAGAGGTCATCGCTAAGCGGTTCGTTAGGATTCCACTGGCTAAGGATTGTGCGACTCAGTTGCTCACACACCGTGGCAGAAGCCACCTCTCCTTTCTCATGTCCGCCCATTCCGTCGCAGAGTACGAACAGACGATCGTCTGCCGTAGACTGACCTAAGGCAGGGAAGAGTGAGTCTTCTTGATTGGCTCGCTTTCCAAGCTCTTGCAGGCTATATGCTTTAATTTGATATTTCATTCGTAGGTATTGATTATATTCTAAAAGTTAACTCCGTGCCGCCCATCTTGATGCGGTCGCCATCCTTGAGAATGAGTTGATCAAACTTATCGATAAGCGAACCATTGAGATAAGACGGATTCTTGTTTTCTCCGTTCTTCAATAAATGCACGATTCGTCCGCTTTGGCTGAACACTTCTATGATGGCATGACTGCGACTCATGGTGCGATCAGCGGTCTCCACCTGTATGGAGGCTGTCGACGTGGTGGCTTTCCGTCCGATGGTGTTGGTGCCCTGTCGCAACTGATAGCTTCTGCCCATCGTATCGATGAGTCTTCCTATCACTGCTCCAGGAGCTGGGCCTATCTGGGTTTCACCTTCTCCGCCCGACGGGGCTTGACCAAAACAAGTGCGAGTTTCCTCACCATTACTCTGTGGGCTGCCCGTGTTTCCATATTGTGTTTCCTCGCATGAGTTTGTGGGGGGCACATAGCGTTGACATTGGCCTACGATGTGCTTCTCCTTACACACAGGACAGGTAAACGAAGCCGCATTGATATTCGGAGCATTATTTAGGCGAAGTATCTTACCACAGGTAGGGCATTTTATTTTTATTATATCCATTTATCTAATAAGTTAAGGATGGTCCTATTACCATCTCATCACGGGCATATTGTTGGGAAATCTGCCCCACATCACAGGGTGCTGCTGATTGCCCGACTCTCTGCTGACCTTGGCACTGACGTAGTTGAAGAGTTCCTTGGCCGTGATGACACGATCGTGGTTGGCATCAGCACCACCGCGCAACCCGTGCTGCAGGGCATAGGTGAAAAATCCGTTGGTCATCCGCGGGTTTTCGATCGATACTTCATTGCTTCGGCACGAGAGGAAGAGCATAACGTTGCTATCCTTTTTCACGCCTCCGCTCCGACGCCCCGAGTTGCTATTCTGGCGCATAGCTCCCGCGAAACAAGCATCGGCAAAGATCATCTTGTTGCGGCTCTTGCATGCCGCCATAGCCGAATAGATGCTTCCATAATCGAGTATGCCGTCGTAGCAAACGAAGCCTCCCGGCACACCGTGTCCGCTGAAGAACATGACCACAATATCATTCGTGGTAGCCTTTGCAGTCATTCCTCGCAAGGCAGCTTTGACTGTAGAGAGCCGAGCTTGACTATTGATGAGGAGCGAAGTCTGAGCACGACGATTCTGCTGATACACCCACTGCATGGTGGCAGCATCGTTGTGAGGCAGGCGAAGGTCGTTCTGTCGGCCGGGATAGTCGGATATACCTACCGAGAGCAGATAGATCTTCGCCTCGCCCTGCAAAGGTATAGTAGCCAATAGTAAGAACGCTAAGAGCCACGTCCTTACGGTGGAACTATGCATTTTGGAGATCAGCATCGTTGTCGTAGTCTGGCAGATTATCGTTCATGGCGTAATGCTCCTGCTGCATCATCTCCTGCTGGGGATCACAAGCATTCTGGAATTCTTGCATCTGAATATTATCGTTGGAAACGTCGTACACCTCTCCTTCGTCAATCTGCTGGTTTTGATTGTAATCCACGAATGCTACATCTGCCACACCATCATAGTCAACATCAATCACAGCACCTATATACTGACCATCAGTGAGCACGGTTGTCTGTATCATATTGCCATCATCGCCCGGCACTTCGTATACACCAAGCACCTGAACTTGATTGTCGTCTGCACCCATATCGTTGCTTGCAGTATGCAGATTGGGATCGTCTTCCATTACGGGGTCGGCACCACCAGCGTGTGAATAGTCTGTTTCACCATTAGGTGCCACCTCATCGATAGTAGGATTGACTTCGTGTGGGGCTTCTGTTTCGGGCTGAGGCTGATTGGCTTCTTGATCGTCTTGAGGATCTGCCGTAGCCTCAACTTCCTGCGATTCTGTAGCATTTTCCGCCATTTGATGATTGTTCTCCTCCTGTTGGTTATTAGCTTCATCATCTACCGCGGCTTCCGCGACCAATGTCGCTCCACTGCCCACAGCTGCACCTGCCGCGGCTGCTCCAGCTATGGCTACACCACTCTTTCCGCGTGCCTTTTTCTTAGGCTGTTCGGTCGTTTCAGCGGTTGATGTTGCTTGCTTTGCCTGATTATTATTGCTCTGAGGCTGACTGATGATTGTTTCTTCGTTGTTCATTGTTTTATGTTTTTAGAGGTTTTTGATACCGCAAAGTTAGGCTGCATGCTGCAAGTTGTCAAGCAATCTGCAGGTGTTTGTAGCAAATGCCCGAGTTATTGTACGAAGCGTCAGTGAGTGTACTTACATCCGCATGAGAAGCACTGCTTATTATACTCTATGTTTCGATACGGGATGGTGCCGAAAGGCCTGCCACACTTAGGGTTAGGGCATCGGTATTTCTTAGCAAGTTCTTCATTAAGGTCGTGTATCTGCTGAGCTACGCTTCCTTCTACTGAACCTTTGTAGAAAAAGTATACTGCCAAGGCAAGCGCACCCAACACAATGATGATACGTATTCCTCCATCGATACTAGGAATCAAGCCTACACACACACCAAGTAGCGACAAGATGCCTTGCAAGCGCTGCTGATTGGCACGTTTTGAAGCCCTATTCTGAATGTCAAGCACTTGCTGCTCATATTCATCCCATACCGCCTTTAGGGGGACTAGAGAGAATGTTGGAACGTCTTTCGCAGGCCGAGGAACTGAGCCCTGTGCCGGAGCAGGAGTCCCCATCACCAATTGCAGTATCTGCTGCAAGGGCAAGAGGAAGCGGTCTCTGCCCAGCTCTATACGGCTTGTCGGCACCACGGCCTTGCTAAACACTTGGTTGCCGTCCACATAGGTATCATTCTGCAGATTCAGGTTCTCGATGTTGATGCTACCGCCATTGATCAAGATACGACAGTGCTTACGACTGACCGAAAGGGGAACAGTGCCCACTTGTCCGATATAGAACTCACGACCATTGTCTACTCTGCAGTGAAGACGACGCGCGCCTTCTTCTCTTCCGACGAGGATTTCCATGCTGATCTCATTCTGGTTTGTTCGTGACTACTGGAGTTGCATACGAGGGAAGCATCATCTTCAACTGTTTGAGCGCTTCCTTGGAAATGCCCAGTCTGAAAGCGAAGTTCACGCCATCAGTAAGCATCAGGCTTTGCTGCAGGGGCATCACGCGGTAGATGAAGCTAATGTTCACAATGAAGCGTTTGCCCACGCGCACAAAGATAGCGGCACGCTCGCGAAGGCTTTCGCTTACGAGTTGCTGCATACGGCTTAAGTTCATACAAATGGACACTTTCTGCTTGTTGATAAGAACGATATTGGTGTAATTGCCATCTCCCTCCATATAGACTATTTTGGAGCCATCGAGACGAATCAGTTCATCACGAGTGTTAATGCAAAAGATTCTGCTATTCATAGATGTATAGAAGTAAAAGTCGCTGTTACGAGATAGTCCTATCCATATAGGTACGGGCTCTCTGTGTTCACGCAACGGCTGAATTAGTATTCAAGATTCTTGGCATAAGAAAAGCGTGGTACCATTGCCCATTGCCGAAATAGAGGTTGTGGAAGAGACCTATTCAGTATGCAACAGACAATAGCCCACGCTTGTAGAGAGGTAAATTGCGAATATAACACACGTTTGCCCCACGCCACCTTTACAGGGAGGGCGTGAGGAACGTATACAATGATACCAATGTACGCGTGAGCGATATTGTACCGTATGTCTTACTGAATATCGAAACTTCCACATTTCTATTTCAAGACAACGTTCAATACGCTCATTCTTTGGAGTTTTCACAGCAGATGGTCGTTACGATCTGCTCCAACTCTAAGCGCAAAATTAAGCATTATTTTCGACAAACAAACTTTTTGCCATTTTTTTTGTTTGTTCAGACTATATAATGCTCTTGGGGGGGCAGTCTGTTGCACAGCATTGGTGGCGGAGCGTGACTTTGGATAGTATGGTTAGCAAAGGGGCGCAGGCTGACCGAAGGAGTCTCAGGGATAGAGGTAAAAAGGGCACTGAGCGAGGTAGCTACTGAATGATCTTACTTCCACAAATCTATTTCACAACCTCTACTCAGCGCCCTACCGCTATGTGTGCGAGTAATCTCCACCGGGGAGGAATTACTTCTTGGTCACTGTGCCACGACGGGTATCGAGTTTCCAGGTGCCAAGCGACGTCTTAACCACGTAAATGCCTTTTTGGGCAGAGATCAGTCGAGCCTTCATGCCCATGAATGAGTAGGAACCGTCGCTGAGGCGCTCCACGGTATATCGGCCAAGGGGAGTGTTGATCACGATGCTTCCCGACCGACTGCTTACCACTCCGTAGGTCGTGCCAGAGGGTGCACTGGTGAGTTTCTGCTTCAAGTCTTGCAGGGCGGTCTGCAGTGTGACGTTCGTCTTTTCGTGGTCACGAGTGTTGCTATTGGCATAGGTTGCGGTGCAAGCAGTTGCTGCGAGCACGAGCGAAAGAATCATCTTTTTCATTTTCTTTAGTTTTTAATATTTGGGGTTCTTTATTTGTTTTGACGCTGCAAAAGTACACGGCTCGCTGTGCTGGTGCAAACTTATAGACAATACTTGTACAAGATGCCCCGTTTATTGTACGACTTGTGCTGATGGAGCGATTTTACTAAAGGCGGATTGCTTCATTCGCCTGCTCGCCCGCATTCCGTTCTTATTACTGAATCTTGTCAATTACTTCCGCTGCACAGGTTTGCACGTTCTGACTTCAGTTTTGCCTCGCGCACGCGCGCACGTCAAAGAGTTTCTACCTCGTTTAGGGCTATTGCCTACACTAATCATTCATATCTATCTGATTATCACCATTCTCAGCAGTGTAAGATAGGGTAGATTGCCGTCACTCTGCCGTCACTCTGCCGTCACTTTGGCTATCGCTTGCACTGAACTACTGGATTGTATGAGAGCGAAAAAATTAAGTGTGGGAAGCGGAAAAATTAGGTATGGGAAGAGAAAAAATTAAGTATGGGAAGCGGAAAAATTTGGTATGGGAAGAGATCGTGCAGTCAAAGAGCATGAGTGTAGGGAGCAATCTTCACTGCCTACACTCTGTAAGAAGCTGAGTATCAAGGATTTGCTACAAATAAGTGCAAGATGTACGGATAAATGCCTATAAACTTACTGTAACGCGCGTACACGTGCGCGAACATTAATAATTCATCTCACCCAAACGCGCGAAGCGCAATTAACAAACAATTAATGTTCAATTAACGGCTATTAATGTTCAAAACGCGCGAAGCGCAAGATAGGCGGCTCGGAAGTACAAAGGGAAAAACAAGCTTTTTCCTTTGTAATGCATTCGGTTTGCACTAACTTTCGCTTCGCGCAAGTTAGGCGGCGGCTCGGAAGTACAGAGGAAAAAACAAGCTTTTTCCTTTGTACTTCTCTCGCCTTGCACTAACTTTTCTTCGGCAAGTTAGGCGGCACCTCAGCATTGCAAAGCAAAAAACGAGTTTTTTCCTTTGCAATGCATTCGGTTTGCACTAACTTTGCACCCAAAACAATAAAAATACAACGAATGAACGTTTTAGAACTCAGCGAACAAGAGATACAGCGCCGCAACTCCCTAGAGGAATTGCGCAAGTTGGGCATCAACCCCTACCCTGCTGCCGAATACAAAGTAGACGCTTACAGCGACGATATTAAGGAGAACTTCAACGAAGAAGAAAAACGCGAAGTTTGCATCGCAGGACGTCTGATGGGTAAACGCATCATGGGTAAGGCAAGCTTTGCCGAACTGATGGACTCTAAGGGACGTATCCAAGTGTACATCACCCGCGACGACATTTGCCCCGACGAAGACAAGACTTTCTACAACACCGTATTCAAGAAACTGCTCGACTTGGGCGACTTCATCGGTGTGAAGGGCTTCGTGTTCCGCACACAGACGGGCGAAATTTCTGTTCACGCTCAAGAAATCACACTTCTCTCAAAGAGCCTTAAGCCTCTGCCCGTAGTGAAAGAGAAGGACGGCGTGACATACGATGCATTCAATGATCCTGAGCTCCGCTACCGCCAGCGCTACGTCGACCTGCTAGTCAACCCCGGCGTGAAGGACATCTTCCTAAAGCGTACACAGGTGATTAAGACCATGCGCGAGTATTTCGACGAGAATGGCTACACAGAGGTAGAAACTCCTATCCTGCAGCCCATCCCCGGCGGTGCAAGCGCACGTCCGTTTATCACTCACCACAATTCGCTCGACATCGACCTCTACCTCCGTATCGCTACAGAGCTTTACTTGAAGCGCTTGATCGTGGGCGGATTCGAGGGCGTATATGAGATCGGTAAGAACTTCCGCAACGAGGGTATGGACCGTAGCCACAATCCTGAGTTCACCTGCATGGAACTCTACGTGCAGTATAAGGACTACAACTGGATGATGTCGTTCACAGAGAAACTCTTGGAGCGCATCTGTGTGGCTGTAAATGGTAAACCCGAAAGCGTGGTCGACGGTAAGACGATTAGCTTCAAGGCTCCCTTCCGCCGTCTGCCCATCCTTGAAGCCATCAAGGAGAAAACTGGCTACGACCTCAACGGAAAGAGCGAAGACGAGATCCGCGACATCTGCAAGAAGCTCAACATGGAGATCGACGATACCATGGGCAAGGGTAAGCTGATCGACGAAATCTTCGGCGAGTTCTGCGAAGGCACTTATATCCAGCCTACCTTCATCACCGACTACCCCATCGAGATGTCGCCGCTTACGAAGAAGCACCGCGACAATCCTGCGCTGACGGAGCGTTTCGAGTTGATGGTCAATGGTAAGGAACTTGCCAATGCTTACTCCGAGCTCAACGATCCGATCGACCAAGAGGAGCGTTTCCAAGACCAGCTCCGCCTCTCTGAAAAGGGCGACGACGAGGCCATGTTTATCGACCAAGACTTCTTGCGCGCACTGCAGTATGGCATGCCTCCCACCTCGGGTATCGGTATCGGCATCGACCGACTGGTGATGCTCATGACAGGTCAGACTCAGATACAGGAAGTGCTCTTCTTCCCACAGATGCGTCCGGAGAAGAAGGCTCCTCGCGATAAGGCCGACAAGTACGTAGCAGCTGGCATTGCCGAAGAACTCGTACCTATCCTCCAGAAGGTGGGCTACTACCTCGTGAGCGACCTCAAAGACGTAAAGGCTCAAAAGATCCAGCAGCAGATAGGCGAAGTGATTAAGAAGTTCAAGCTCGACATCACGAAGCCCAGCGTGCAGGATATCGAGGGCTGGAAGATCTAGTTAATTTGCTAATATGGCAATATGCTAATATGACAATATGCTAATATGGCAATATGCTAATGGGCTAGCGCTTGAGAATGTGGCAGAGAACTCTTAACACATTGCTAGGCGAAGCACATTAAAATATAGTCAGGCGAAGCATATTGGCATATTAGCACATTGGCAGGCGAAGCACATTAGCATATTGGCACATCGCCAGGCGAAGCACATTGGCATATTAGCACATTGCCAGGCGAAGCACATTAGCATATTGGCATATTAGCACATTAGCACATTGCCAGGCGAAGCATATTGGCATATTGGCACATTGCCAGGCGAAGCACATTAGCATATTGGCATATTAGCATATTAGCATATTAGCATATTAGCATATTAGCACATTGACATTGGCATATTAGCACATTGACATTGGCATATTAGCACACATATTCGTGGCTTACGATTTAGGAAACATAGCAGTGATGGGAAGTGGCTCGTGGGCCACTGCCATAGCAAAGATGCTACTCGAAAGAGTGGAGCATCTGCATTGGTATATCCGTAGGCAAGACGCCATCGACGACTTCATACGTACGGAGCACAACCCTTCCTACCTTACGAGCGTACATTTCGACACCTCGCGCATTACCTTCTCGACCGATATCAACGAGATAGTGCGCGCATGCCGCACGCTCGTGTTCGTCACCCCTTCACCCTATCTCAAGAACCACCTGCGCAAGCTCAAGGTGAAGCTCCACGACAAGTTCATCATCACAGCCATCAAAGGCATCGTGCCCGATGAAAATCTGGTCTGTTCAGAGTTTTTCCGACAAATATACAATGTGCCCGACGACAATCTTGCCGTGCTCGGTGGTCCGAGCCATGCCGAAGAAGTGGCGCTCGGCCGACTCACCTACCTCACCGTAGGATGTGCCGACAATGAGAAGGCACGTGCATTTGCCGAGACCTTGGCTTCAAGCTATGTGAAGACCAAGACCTCATACGACGTGATCGGTATAGAATACGCCTCCGTGCTCAAGAACGTCTATGCCATAGCAGCGGGCATCTGCAACGGACTGAAATATGGCGACAACTTCCAGAGCGTGCTCATGTCGAATGCCGTGCAGGAGATGAACCGCTTCCTGCGAGCCGTCTACCCCATCGACCGCCAGATCTACGACAGCGTCTACCTGGGCGACCTCCTCGTGACGGGCTATTCCAACTTCTCACGCAATCGCGTGTTTGGCACGATGATAGGCAAGGGCTACAGCGTGAAGTCGGCACAGATCGAGATGGAGATGATAGCCGAGGGCTATTATGGCACCAAATGCATGAAAGGCATCAACCGCCTTTACCACGTCAACATGCCCATCCTCGACGCCGTCTACAACATCCTCTACGAACGCATCTCGCCCACCATCGAGATTAAGCTGCTCACCGACTCATTTAGATAAGAATATACTTTTCGAGCCGCGATTGCCATACAAAGAGAATTGTCAACATTCAGAAGATTTATAACAGATATCAGTATGCTCCACACAGAAGAAAAATACATAAGCCTGCTGACTGACTTCGGTTTCAAACGCATCTTTGGCACGAAGCCCAATAAGAGTCTGCTCATAAGTTTTCTCAATTCCCTATTTGATGGCGAGCAGGTGATAAAGAACGTGAAGTATCTCAATAGCGAGCATGTGGGAGATGTTTTTACCGAGCGTAAAGCCATCTTCGATGTCTATTGCGAGAATGAGAAAGGCGAGAAGTTTATTGTAGAAATGCAAAACGCCTATCAGACTTTCTTCAAAGACCGATCACTCTACTACTCCACCTTCCCGATACGAGAGCAAGCGCCCAAAGGCGATGAATGGAATTTCAAGTTAGAACACGTATACGTCGTAGCACTACTCAACTTCGACATGAAAGAAGATGCTTTCGATGAGAATAGCATCAACCATGACGTAGGCCTTCTTGACAAGAAGACACACAAAGTGTTCAACAACAAGCTCACATTTAAGTATGTAGAAATTGCCAAGTTCAGCAAAAAAGTAGACCAACTCCATACACTTTATGACAAGTGGCTCTTTATTCTGAAGAACCTCTCACGCCTCGATAGCCAGCCCGAGAGGCTACGCAATGAAGTATTCAATAGACTTTTCAAAGAAGCCGAAATAGCTCAGTTCAACAAGGCCGAACTAAAAGAATACGAAGACAGCCTAAAAGCCTATCGAGACATCAAGAATTCCTTGGACTCTGCCGAAGAGAAAGGATTTCAAAGAGGCATTGCTGAAGGGAAAATACAAGGCATTGCTGAAGGGAAAATACAAGGCATTGCTGAAGGGAAAATGCAAGGCATTGCTGAAAAAGCAAAGAGCATTGCTACAAAACTAAAGCAAGCAGGAATGCCCATCAAAGAGATAGCGAGCATCACAGGATTGAGCATTGAGGAAATTCAGAATAGCTAAACAGATCTAACCAAAGCGACCTTGCTGCACAATGGTGCACCACAGCGTCGCTTTGGTTCTCTTTTTCACCGCCAAGAGCCCAAGCCGTGACAAAAACCGCCAAAAACAGATACTAATCACTATTTTGTAGGCAAAAACTTGGCTAAGCCCAATAAAAAGAAGTACTTTTGCATACAAAATCAAGACTTGTTACGCAACAAATAAATAATCAATATGTCCTCTACAAAGAAAATCAAGACCGCGCTGGTATCCGTGTTCCATAAAGACGGATTAGAAGAGCTCCTTGCCAAGCTTCACGAAGAAGGTGTGCAGTTCCTCTCAACTGGCGGCACACAAAAGTTTATCGAATCATTGGGCTACCCCTGTCAGAAGGTTGAAGACGTGACCACATACCCCTCAATCTTGGGCGGACGCGTGAAGACCCTTCACCCCAAAATATTCGGCGGCATCCTCGGACGTCGCGAACTTGAAGAGGACCAAAAACAGATGGCTCAGTACGAGATTCCCGAAATCGACCTCGTCATCGTAGACCTCTATCCCTTCGAACAAACCGTGGCAAGCGGTGCAAGCGAAGCCGACATCATAGAGAAGATCGACATAGGCGGCATCTCACTCATCCGTGCTGGAGCAAAGAACTTCAAAGACGTGGTAATCGTACCCTCAAAGGCTCAGTACAAGCCCCTGCTCGACATCATTACAAAGAATGGAGCTCAGACCGAACTCGAGGAACGTCGCTGGTTTGCCACCCAAGCTTTCGGCGTAAGCAGCCACTACGACACCGCTATCCACAATTGGTTTGAAAAATAATTAGCACACAATCACACAGTATATGGGATTCTTTTCAAAGTTTTTCTCCTTTACGCAAGAGTTGGCTATCGACCTCGGTACAGCCAACACCATCATCATAGCCGATGGCGAAATAGCCGTCAACGAGCCTTCGGTGGTGGCACTCGACGCTCACTCTGAAAAAATGATTGCAGTGGGCGAAGAGGCTAAACGCATGTATGAGAAGACTAACAACCAAATACGCGTAATCCGCCCCCTGCGCGACGGCGTAATCGCCGACTTCAACGCTTGCGAGCAAATGATGCGCGGACTGATCAAAAAAGTTCACTCTGGCAAGCGCCTCTTCTCTCCCTCACTCCGCATGGTAATCGGCGTGCCGAGCGGCTCAACAGAAGTAGAGCTACGTGCCGTACGCGACTCAGCAGAGCATGCTGGCGGACGCGACGTGTTCCTGCTCTACGAACCTATGGCTGCTGCTATCGGTATCGGTATCGACGTCAATGCTCCCGAAGGCAACATGATCGTTGATATAGGTGGCGGTACTACAGAGATTGCCGTGATCTCACTGGGCGGCATCGTATCAAACAATTCCATCAAGATGGCTGGCGACGACTTCACTAGTGACATCAAGGAATACATGAGCCGTCAGCACAACGTGCGCGTGAGCGAACGTATGGCTGAGCGCATCAAGCTCAACGTGGGTGCTGCACTGACCGACCTGCCCAATCCGCCCGAAGACTATCTCATCCACGGACCTAACCGCATCACTACAATGCCTATGGAAGTGCCCGTATGCTATCAAGAGATTGCACACTGTCTCGAAACTTCAATCGCAAGAATCGAACAAGCCGTGGTCAACGCATTGGCAAGCACTCCTCCCGAACTCTATGCCGACATTGTGAAGAACGGTATCTACCTCACTGGTGGTGGAGCACTGCTTCGCGGACTCGACAAGCGCTTAAGCGATAAGATCAACATCCCCTTCCACGTGGCTGAAGATCCATTGCTCTGCGTAGCCAAGGGTACAGGCATCGCTCTGAAGAATGTGGAAAACTTCACCTTCTTGATGAGATAAGTTGCATTCTCACTACCAAGGCTTTCATACGCCACAACTCTACACTCCAGGTCTCTACACTAAGACCATACATTACTCCTATTATATATATATGTAAATATATAAGGCATTTTCGCGGCCACCCCTCCCTTCTCTATGCATGGGGGAAGGGTGGCCGCGAAACTGACATGAATAGATAGAGTATATGGTAAATAGAGAACAAGGCAAATAGAGAACAAGGTAGACACACACAGATCGTACAACACAACACCGCAATTCTGCCATCGTGCAGTCCATTCTATGCACAACAACCTAATAGACTTCATACGCAAGTACTGCTATATCTTCCTATTCGTACTGCTCGAAGCAATCAGCATGATACTGCTCTTCCGCTTCAATAGCTATCAAGGAAGCGTATGGTTTAGCGCAGCCAACTCCGTGGCAGCAAGCATCAATAGCACCTATTCCAACATACTTAGCTACTTCCAGCTGCAACAAGTCAACCAAGAACTCACAGCGCAAAACATAGCCTTGCAGCGAGAAACCGAACACTTGCGACAATCGCTCATAACAGCCACCAAAGACACCACCATCACTGAGAAACTCATGCGCGAAAAACTTTTAGGCTACAATATGGTGCCAGCCACCGTCGTTTCCAACAGCGCAGAGCGAAACAACAATTACCTGGTGATCGACCGCGGTGAAAAAGATGGCATACGCCCAGAAATGGGAGTCGTAGGCGGCGGAGGCGTTGTAGGCATCGTCTATCTGACAGGGCCACACTATTCATTAGTCATCCCCGTAACCAACCGCAAGTCGAGCATCAGCTGCCGCGTGAGAGGACAAAACTATTTTGGCTACCTACAGTGGGACGGCAGAAGCATGCTCAGTGCCTACGTTGACGACGTGCCACGCTATGCCAAAGTAAAGATTGGACAAGCTATCGAGACAAGCGGCTATTCTGCCGTATTTCCACCAGGAATCTTCGTCGGACGCGTACGCACTATCCGCAATTCTGCCGACGGACAGTCTTACCGACTCGACGTAGCCTTAGGAACCAACTTTGCCAACCTGCGCGACGTGCTCGTAGTGACTACACCCTACAAAGCAGAGATCGATACGCTTCAAGTGCACGCACAGCAAGCTGACGAAGCTTCACTCAATACGACTGGCTCATAACGTCTCAGAGTTTCCTCCCCCCACGCCATTGACTACTCTTTAATGAGAAATAGGAAAAAACCAAGGCCAGTCATCTTATCAAACTTCTCTAAAACTCACGCAACGTGTTCCAAACCATCATATCACGCACAGGGTGGTTCATCTCGCTCGTACTACTTCAAGCACTGGTGTTCAACCACGTACACATCTTCGGATATGCCACACCTATGCCCTACGTATACTTCCTCTTAATCCTGCCAAGCGATACACCGCGCTGGCTCTATGTAGTACTTGGATTTGCATTAGGACTCTGCATTGATATCCTTACCACCACCCCTGGTATCGCCTCAGGCGCCATGTGCCTGCTGGGCTTGCTCACCCCTCTCTATCTACGTATATTCTCACCAGCCGACAACAACGATGCATTCATCCCCTCCAAGCATTCTATGGAGTGGAACAGCTTCGCTAAATACATATTCCTCAGCGTACTGACCTACTGCATCGTATTCTTCATCCTTGAGGCCTTCTCCTTCTTCGACTGGCAGATACTACTCATCAATATCGTGGGTAGCACCTTGCTCACCACACTTTTTGTCGTGGCCATGGAGCTTATACGCAGCAAGTAGTCCTATGCCGACAAAAGAAGCATAACTTCTCCTATAGCGCACTTACAGCCCACCCCACACACACAATCATCGTCATTCTCTTATCCTATCATAACGGCTTTGATGAAACCCAATAACTTTGAAATACGCAAGTTTGTTATCGGTGGCGTTGCCATCGGCATCATCTTTATCTATATGGTGCGCCTCTTCACCCTACAGCTATGGAGCGACGACTATAAGAAGAATGCCGACTCTAACGCATTCCGCAAAGACATTCAGTACCCCTCGCGCGGACTCATACTCGATCGCAAGGGACGTATTCTCGTATACAACGAACCGTCGTACAACATCATGGTGGTGATGAACGACCAGCGAGGAGTCGATACGCTCGACTTTTGCCAGACCATTGGCATTACAAAAGAAGATTACATCAAGCGTATGGCCGACATTAAAGACTCAAAGAAGAATCCTGGCTACTCCCGCTACACGCCCCAACTCTTCATGGCGCAGATTCCTGCTCAAGAGTTCTCTCTGTTCAGAGAAAAACTCTTCCGCTTCAAAGGATTCAGCGTAGAGAAGCGCTCCACCCGTCAATATACCAGCGCAATCGGTGCTCACATGTTAGGCGACGTGGGCGAGATAAGCGAGAAAGAGCTTGAAGAAGATTCTACTCACTACTACGTGTCGGGCGACTATATAGGAAAGCTCGGAGTAGAACGCGCTTACGAAACACAACTTCGCGGAGAAAAAGGAATGCGCATCATGCTTCGCGACGTTCACGGCCGTACGCAAGGTCACTACCAAAATGGCAAGTACGACAAACAAGCACAACCAGGAAAGAACCTTACCCTGGGCATTGACAAAGATTTGCAAGAACTCGCCGAACGATTGCTGCAAGGCAAACTCGGCGCCATCGTAGCCATCGAGCCTAAAACGGGCGAGATACTCTGCATGGCCTCATCACCCACCTACGATCCACGCACCATGACCGGTAGAGATCGAGGCAAGAATCACAAGATTCTCGACAACGATCCTATGCGTCCATTGCTCAACCGAGCCATCATGGGTACCTATCCTCCCGGTTCCACATTCAAGATCACGCAAGCACTGACAGGACTGCAAGAAGGATCCATCGACCCTCAAATCAGTTTTCCCTGCCACCATGGTTTCAACTACAAGGGCCTCCACGTAGGTTGTCACGGACATGCATCGCCCATCAACTTGGTGCCCGCCATCGGTACTTCATGCAACTCTTATTTCTGTTGGAACCTCTTCCGCTTGCTTAGCAACAAGCGCAAGTATGGCAGCGTACAGAACGCCATGACCATATGGAAAGACTATATGGTGCGCATGGGCTATGGTTACAAATTGGGCATCGACCTCCCCGGCGAAAAGCGAGGCATGATCCCCAACGCAGCCTATTATGATAAGGCTTACAAGAAATCATGGAACGGGCTTACCGTTATCTCCATCGCCATCGGACAAGGCGAAGTGACTGCCACCCCGCTACAGATATGCAACCTTGCAGCAACCGTAGCCAACCGAGGCTACTTCATTACTCCTCACGTGGCCCACTCCATACAAGATGGAAAACTCGATCCAATTTATTATCAGAAGCGCTACACGGGCGTTGATCGTAAATGGTACGAATACTGCGTGGCAGGTATGCGCCGAGCCGTACTGGAAGGAACTTGCCGTGGTGCTAACCTTCCAGGATACGAAGTCTGTGGTAAGACTGGTACTGCCCAAAACCGCGGTCACGACCACTCAGCCTTCATGGGATTCGCTCCTATGAATAATCCGCGCATTGCTGTGGCAGTATACGTGGAAAATGGTGGCTTCGGCAACGTGTATGGTGTGCCTATCGGCGCACTGATTATGGAACAATACCTAAACGGCAAGCTCTCCGCTTCCTCGGAAGCCAAGGCACAACACTTCCAAAATATGCACATCAAATATGGCGATTCAGCCCGCTAAGACTCTCTGTCGATAGCAATCACGGCTATGACAAGACTATGACAAGACTATCAATCGCTACAACGAAGCTATCAATCCCTTCATAGCAAAGTTTAAGAAAATGATTAACGACAACCAAAGATATCCGCTTTTCAACATCGACTGGGTGATACTAAGTCTCTACCTCATCTTGTTGGTGTGTGGATGGTTCAGCATTTGTGGCGCGAGCCATGAGATTGGCGATACCAATTTCTTCGAATGGAGTGCTCGAACAGGCAAACAAATCGTATGGATAGGCTGCGCCTTCGCCTTGGCATTTGTCATCATGATGACCGACGACAAGTATTACGACACCTTGGCGGGACTCTTTTATTGGGTAATGATGGTGGTACTCCTCATCACGCCTTTTGTTGCCAAAGACATCAAAGGATCCCGATCCTGGGTAAGTTTAGGCTTTTGTAATGTGCAACCAGCAGAGTTTGCCAAGTGCGCCACAGCATTAGCCGTGGCGAAACTCATCAATCAGTATGGCTTCAGCCTCAACAACATGCGCAACTTTGCGAAGGCAGCAGGCGTGGTGCTGCTCCCAATGGTGCTCATCGTCATGCAGAAGGAGACGGGGTCGGCATTAGTCTACCTTGCATTCTTCTTGATGTTCTATCGTGAGGGAATGCCTGGCTGCATACTCTTCACTGCCGTGGCTGCTGTAGCATACTTTGTCATAGGCATCCGTTTCGGCAATGTAGAACTCCCAGGCACCTATTCTTCTGTAGGAGAATTTGTAGTGCTTATCCTTATTTGGATTTTCACCATAGGCATGCTCAAAGTCTACGCTAAGCATACAAAGTTTGCACGACAATTCACACTAATAGGCATCATTGCCATTGCGCTGTCGCTTATTGTATCAGAATTTATCATATCGTTTGATATCTCTTGGGTGCTACTGGTGCTCTGCATCTATATGGCAGCCTACTTGGCATGGCAATCACTGGGTCAGCGTGTCAATACCTGCTTGCTCATAGGGCTCTTTACCTTGGGCAGTACGGCCTTTCTCTATACCGCCGACTTTGCGCTGAACAACGTGCTCGAGCCGCACCAACGCGTGAGAATTCAGGTATTGCTCGGTATGAATGAAGACAACCGCGATGCTGGTTACAATGTCAACCAGAGCAAGATTGCCATTGGCTCGGGTGGTCTCGAAGGCAAAGGATTCATGAACGGCACGCAGACGAAGCTAAAATATGTGCCCGAACAAGATACTGACTTCATCTTCTGCACCGTAGGTGAAGAGCAAGGATTCCTTGGTTCGGCTGGTGTATTGCTACTCTTTCTGTGTATGATACTTAGGCTGATCTATCTATCCGAACGACAGACTACCACCTTCGGACGAGTTTACGGCTACTCCGTGCTTAGCATTTTGCTCTTCCACGTGTTTATCAATGTGGGTATGGTGATGGGGGTAACGCCTGTTATTGGCATTCCTCTACCATTCTTCAGCTATGGTGGATCCTCTCTATGGGGCTTTACGCTTATGCTATTCATATTTTTGCGCATTGACGCTGGACGCAAACGTCGTTTCAGCACCAACGAATTTTAGTAACAACAGAACATAACCCTTATATATAATGGATAATTTAACGCCGCAAGGCTCCAACAGATGGAAAACATTGAGCTTCATCCTTATCTGCATACTGATTGTGATAGGCATTATATACATGAAGCGAAGTTCGAATGCGCAGAAGCTGCTCAATCCTTCCACGTCGACGGACACTTCTTCGCAGCAAGTTGCAGTACCCGATACGACGGTTGATCCTGGCACACTGCCTCAGACTACAGATACCGTGCAAGATGTACAGCTCCCCGACACGCTGTTGGGCAAGGATAAGCGCAACCCCTATGAAGCAGGCTACGATGATGGTTACGCTGCTGGCTGCGACGATGGTGCGGCTGGTACAGATCATGCTTCGTATGATGAGACCAACAATTTTGCCTTGCCCGCAGAAAAGCAGAACTACGTGAAGGGCTATCGCGAAGGCTACGCTAAAGGATATGATGATGGCCGACAAGGAAAGCAATTTAATATCTAAGGCTTCATTCTTCCTTTTTTTTCAGTAGAATAAAGTTTTGCCTTAACACCTCTTCCCTTTTTCTTTCCATGAAAAAAGTCATCTTTCTTATACTTTCTCTCTTGAGCCTGCAACCCATTGCAGCCCAAAGGAGCAGGAGTGAAGCCCTAAAGTATGCCACTGCATGGTTCAAGCATCATGCAGCAGGCACACGTAAGGGCACTACTCACTCACCATTGAAGCGACAAGCGGACACTTTTATAGAGAAAGAATACCAGCGAGCATATACCTTCCAGCATGGAGAGACGTTTGTGCTTGTAAGCAAAGACGAGATGCTTTCTCCCATTCTGGGATATGGTAGTGTACGTTCTGCTATTCAACCACAAGCAAACGTTCAGCCTCAAGCAAGCGTTCAGCCACAAACAGCCATTCAGCCACAAACAGTTGTCCTACCACTGGCCCTCACCGCTATGCTCAACCAAGCAAGTGCTGCAACACGTCCCTACCCTATCGATGGTGCTAATTGGGCTCCTGTCCTTCCTCTACTCACTACCATCCGCCACCAGTCCTCCCCCTATAATAAATACTGTCCTTATTATAAGGACGATGAGGGACACCTTTCAGAAGAGCGATGCATGGTGGGATGCGTAGCTACTGCCATGGAGCAAATTCTCACCTATTATCGTCGTACGTATACCTTGCAAGATACGCTTCATGGGTGGTCAACGGATCATTACACCATTGCCGACATTATGCCTGGCGAGTCGGTCGATAGCCGCCTCATCCTCGACAATTACGATACCTCTTCCTCCATCACTTCAGAGGCAGAAGATGCCGTAGCACGCCTTTCCTATTATCTTGGAGTGGCTTCACACATGAACTATGGATTGGCCGCCAGTGGCACGAATTCTTCGCGTCTGGAAGAGCCTTTGCGCAAAGCGTTTGGACTCAAAACGGTCAACTATCTCGATAGCTACAAATATGCCCCTTTGGCTTGGTGGAACTACCTTGCCCACGAAATCATGGCGCATCGTCCCGTCTACTTTGCAGGGAGCATCAGTTCTACTGCGGGTCATGCTTTTGTGATCGACGGATTGGATGAAGACGGATTGTTTCATGTCAATTGGGGCTATGGTGGCAATTACGATGGCTACTTCCGGCTCGATGTGCTCTGTTCGCAGCAACCCGCAGATGAACGCAAACAATGGACCGACGATGGCTACTTCTGCAATCAGGAAGCAATCACCCTCTGTCCCGATGAAGTAACCGACAATCTGCCGCCCGACACACTGAGTCGCATAGGTCGCGAAATCGTGATAGACTCTCTATGGCTCGCCGATAGTGCCGTGAGCAAATGTCAGACGCGCGTCTGCATAGCCGTACACAATACATCGACTGAAGCACTCACCACGCCTTTTGCCCTTCTACTGAACCTGCCTTCCGACACATCATACGTCCGTCAAGCCGACTGGTTAGCGTTCACTGGATGTACCCTTCCTCCCGACGGACGTGATACACTGACCATTCATACCCGCTTTACAAAGGTGGGCGACTGCCTACTCCATCTTACGCCAGATGGCGAGCAGATAGTCCACACTCTGCCCATCCACGTAAGAGAAGGCGGAAGCCGAACATTCCAATGCGCTGCGCCTACGCTCTCCTTCCCTGAAGAGACTACGCTCTCTCTTGCGCAGCCCATTCTCAATCCTTCTCTGACCGAACGTGCTGCATGGGACTTCACCATCACGCTCAAGAACGATACGCAAGGTACGGACGTCTCCAAGGTGTGCCACATCTATCTGCAGCCTCAGCAAGACACCCTCCTCACCGTTAGCTTCGCCAGCCTTCCCTTAGGATGCAACTATACGCTGCAAATCCATCGTGGTTGGGATCTCATGCAGTCCGCCCAATTCTCACTACCCGCTGATCCGCAAGGCATAACCGATGCTGCTATTGGGACGGACACCATCCATGCCGCCAGTCCGACTTACTACACGCTCGATGGGCGTCGCATCCCCGCATCGTCCTTACCGACTTATCGTGGTGTGGTAATAAAGCGTACGTCCCGACACACAGAGAAGTTCATCCTCCGTTAACACATTCTCCTTTCACCCCTTCATACACACTCCGATGCTTAAGAAATCAAACATAGAGACTCTCCTCGTTTCGACCACCGAAAACGGAGAAGACATTATCCGCACCGCCGCTGTAGGCGGTTGCCTTATCGAAGAGACTGGCGTCATGCTGCGCTATCCTGAGAAAGACAATCATGGCATGGTCAGCCTTCTGCTCACCGACACCCTGGCCGACTTGAAGCGCCGTGGCGACATCACCTCGCGTATGACCTTCATCGACGGCAAACTCCTTCCCTGTCCTTACACCACGCAACACGGCGACCTCGATTTCAGCCTCTACACCCATAGTCAGAGTTTCACGCTCAATGCTTCGGGTGGCCGTTTCCAAGCACGCTTCACGATGCTTGCTGCTGGCAAGCAGGTGGCCGACAACGTGCTCACCGTGGAATGGAACTTTGTAGAAGGATAAGATAAGTATCAGCAATCTGCGAACAAAACGGGCAGACCATGAGCGAGAGTAAATCCTACTCTCATTCATAGTCTGCCCGCTAAATGTATAAATTCTAAGGAAGGAGAATCTTAGTGCTTCTCTATCCAGTCGACGATCCATGCGCCGACTTCCTTTGTGCCATACTTAGCGCCGCCCTCTACCTGAATTTCGGGTGTGCGCACATTGTTGTCAAGACTAGCGTCTACTGCATCGCGGATGAGTTTGCCTTCAGCCGTAAGGTTGAAGTATTCGAAGAGCATCGCAACAGAGAGAATCTGCGCCAGCGGATTGGCTATATTCAAGCCCTTAGCCTGCGGCCACGATCCGTGAATGGGTTCAAACACGGGCGTACTTTCCCCTGTAGAAGCTGAGGGGAGCAGTCCCATAGAGCCAGTGATGCAAGAGCCCTCGTCGGTAAGGATATCGCCGAATGTATTCTCAGTGACCATCACGTCGAAGAAGGTCGGCTCCTGAATCATGCGCATCGAAGCATTGTCTACGTACATGAAGTCGGTCGTGATGTCGGGATACTGCGGAGCCATCTCCTGAGCCACCTTGCGCCAGAGGCGAGATGAAGCCAAGACGTTGGCTTTGTCCACCACGGTGAGATGCTTCTTGCGTCGACCAGCATAAGCATAAGCCACCTTGAGGATGCGTTCCACCTCATGGCGCGAATAAGCGTTGGTATCGTAAGCATAGTCGTCGCCTTCCTTTTTCTCGCCGAAGTACATACCGCCCGTCAGCTCACGTATGCATACGAAGTCGGCGCCGCGCACGAGTTCGTCCTTAAGCGGCGACTTATGTATCAAGCAGTCAAACGTCTGCACGGGTCGTATGTTGGCAAAGAGTCCGAGCTTCTTACGCATGGCGAGCAATCCCTGCTCTGGACGCACCTTTGCATTGGGATTGTTGTCAAACTTTGGGTCGCCTACGGATGAGAACAGTACGGCGTCGGCCTCCTTACATGCTTCGTAAGTCTCTTCGGGGAAAGGATCGCCCACGGCGTCGATAGCAGCAGCGCCCACGAGAGCGTGCTTATAGGTCACTTCATGACCAAACTTCTGGCATACGGCCGTCATCACTGCCACGCCCTGTTCTGAAATCTCTGGTCCGATGCCATCACCGGCCAAAACTGCTATGTTGAGTTTCATACGTTTCTATTTTATTTTTGTTGTTTACTAAGAAGTCTATATCGTCAAGTCCATTCTCAAGGCAATATTTCTTGTAGCCATTGATGTCGAAATGTTCGCTCTGGCCCGTTGCCTCGTTGGTGATGGTCTGGTTGGGCAGATCCACCTTTACCTTCATCTTAGGGTCGGCCTTGATGCTTGCGAAGAGTTCTTTCAGGAAGCCTTCGCTCACCACTACGGGCAACACGAAGTTGTTGAGTTCGTTCTGCTTATGAATATCGGCGAAGAACGAACTTACCACTACTCTGAAGCCATATCCAGCAATGGCCCATGCAGCGTGTTCACGGCTTGAGCCGCAACCGAAGTTTTTACCTGCCACGAGCACTTCGCCGCTATAAGTGGGATCATTGAGCACGAAGTCCTTCTTCGTACCATCGGGATTGTAGCGCCAATCGCGGAAGAGGTTGTCGCCAAATCCCTCCTTGTCTGTAGCCTTGAGGAAGCGGGCGGGTATGATCTGATCCGTGTCGACATTCTCAAGCGAGAGTGGCACGCAACAGCTTTCTATGATATTGAATTTCTGTCTCATCTTGCTGAGTTTGGAGTATTTAGGTTATGAGGTAATAAAGTCGCTTCGCTCCGTTTGTAGTTTAGAGGTTATAAGGTTATAAAGTTACTTTATGCCTTTTGTATTTTACCTTAAAGATTCATCAGCTCTCTTGGGTCGGTGATTACGCCCGTCACGGCAGCTGCGGCAGCCACCAGGGGCGAAGCCAAACAAGTGCGTGCGCCAGGTCCTTGACGACCCTCGAAGTTGCGATTGGAGGTAGACACGCAAAGCTTGCCTGCAGGGATCTTGTCGTCGTTCATTGCCAAGCAAGCCGAGCAGCCGGGCTGACGTATTTCGAATCCAGCCTCACGGAGCACTTTATCAAGTCCTTCAGCCTCAATCTGTCGCATCACGGGCCATGATCCTGGCACGAGCCAAGCCGTCACTTCGGGAGCCTTCTTGCGTCCCTTAGCTATGGAAGCAAAAGCGCGGAAGTCCTCTATGCGGCCATTGGTACAAGCCCCGAGGAATACGTAGTCCACCTTCTTGCCCACCATCTGTTCGCCTTGAGCAAACTGCATGTAGGCCAGTGCCTTCTTGTCCGACTCCGTCTGTGGAGCTGGAATGCTCTGAGTGATGCCAATGCCCATACCAGGGTTGGTACCATAGGTGATCATGGGCTCTATGTCGGCGGCATCGAAGGTCACTTCTTTGTCGAACACGGCATCATCGTCTGTGCGCAGTTTCTTCCACTCTTCCACGGCCTTGTCCCAATCTGCTCCTTTGGGAGCAAACGGACGTCCTTTGATATACTCAAATGTCACCTCGTCGGGGGCTACCAATCCGCCACGTGCGCCCATCTCGATAGAGAGGTTGCACAGTGTGAGTCGTCCCTCCATAGAGAGCGAACGAATGGCCGAACCAGCATACTCTACGAAGTAGCCCGTAGCACCGCTCGTGGTGATCTGGCTCATCAAGTAGAGTGCCACATCCTTAGCCGTAACGCCCTCTCCGAGCTTGCCCTCCACATTGATGCGCATGGCCTTAGGCTTGGCTTGGAGGATGCACTGCGAAGCCATGACCATCTCTACTTCCGATGTGCCGATACCGAAGGCAATGGCGCCCATAGCGCCGTGGGTAGAGGTGTGAGAGTCGCCACACACGATGGTCATGCCGGGGAGTGAAAGTCCCTGTTCGGGTCCTACCACGTGGATGATACCATTATTGGGATGCATCATGCCCCAGTAGCTCAGTCCGAAGTCGTGAGCATTCTGCGTGAGCGTATCTACTTGCTTGCGCGATACGGGGTCGGCAATGGGTTTGTCTTGATCGTGAGTCGGCGTGTTGTGGTCGGGCATACAGAATATTTGCTTCGGGCGGAAGCACTGCAACCCGCGCTGACGGAGGCCAGCGAAGGCCTGTGGGCTCGTCACCTCATGAGCATAGAGGCGATCGATATAAAGTTGGTCGGGACCATCGTCTACGTGTTGCACCACGTGACTGTCCCATATTTTTGAAAAGAGTGTTGGCATAGTATATTTGGTTTGGAGTTTGGAGGTTATGAGGTTATAAAAGAAGTTTAAGACAGGCTGAGGGTAACTTTATAACCTCATAACCTTAAAACTCAGAACTTCGCTCATAACCTCCAAACTTCTCTCATAACCTTAAAACTCCAAACTAAGTTTAGTGTTTAAAACTATTGATTGCATCGATATAGGCCTCTACGCTCGCAGCCACGATGTCGGTATTGGCGCCAAAGCCGTAGTATACCGAGCCGTCGTACTCCACCTGCATGTGTACCTTGCCCACGTCGTCCGAGCCCTTGTTGATGGCTTGGATGGTAAACTCCTTAAGGGTCATCTTGCGTTTGATGATATCCTTCACAGCATTGATAGCTGCATCGACAGGACCATTGCCCTCAGCTGCAGCACGGAACTTCTCGCCAGCAATGTCGAGAATGATAGCTGCTACGGGGCGTACGCCATGGCCTGAAGTCACCTGCAAGTAGTCGAGCTTGATGCTATGAGAGGCTGAGCGTTCAGCACCTGCGAGCACGAGGATATCGTCGTCGGTCACCTCTTTCTTCTTGTCTGCCAAGAGGAGGAACTGCTGATAGATGTCGTTGAGCTTCTCGTCGCTCACCTCCACGCCGAGCACTTCAAGGCGGTGCTTCAAGGCTGCGTGGCCCGAGCGTGCGGTAAGGATGATAGAGTTGTCATCGATACCCACATCCTTGGGGTTGATAATTTCGTAAGTCTCAGCATTCTTGAGCACACCGTCTTGGTGAATACCGCTGGAGTGAGCAAAGGCATTTCGACCTACGATGGCCTTGTTGGCCTGAACGGGCATGTTCATCAGCGAACTTACCATGCGCGAAGTGGCAGCAATCTTCTGTGTGTTGATATTGGTGGTGATGTCGAGGTGGTGGCACTTCAGAATCATTGCGATCTCTTCTTCTGCGGTATTGCCCGCACGCTCGCCAATACCGTTGATGGTCACTTCCACCTGACGTGCACCGTTGAGCACGCCCTCGAGCGTACATGCGGTGGCCATGCCCAGGTCGTTGTGGCAGTGAGTAGAGAGGATGGCTTTGTCCACACCGTCTACGTGTTCCATCAAGTACTTGATCTTTTCGCCGTATTCATGGGGGAGGCAGTAGCCCGTAGTGTCGGGGATGTTGACCACCGTAGCACCTGCCTTGATCACGGCTTCTACCACGCGAGCCAAGTACTCATTGTCCGTACGACCGGCGTCTTCGGCATAGAATTCTACGTCTTCCACGTATCGCTTGGCATATTTCACGGCAGCTACGGCGCGCTCGATAATTTCCTCGCGGGTGGAGTTGAACTTATACTTGATATGGCTATCGCTCGTACCGATACCCGTGTGTATACGCTTGTGCTTAGCATACTTTAGTGCTTCTGCAGCGCAGTCGATGTCCTTCTCTACGGCACGTGTCAGTGCGCAGATGGTGGGCCATGTCACAGCCTTAGATATTTCAATGACTGAATTGAAGTCGCCCGGACTCGAGATGGGGAATCCTGCTTCGATGACGTCTACGCCCAACTGCTCAAGCTGTTTAGCCACTTGAATCTTCTCAACCGTGTTGAGTTGGCAACCGGGCACTTGCTCACCATCGCGAAGTGTGGTGTCGAAAATGTAAAGTCTGTCGCTCATATCGTATAATGTTGTTTTGTTATATCAATGAATAGGGTTGGTTATAGGGTGGTTCTATTAATTCTGAGGAATAAAGCATTCTATTCTGATGTGCGATTTGTCTGTTCTTGAAAGCGTCTTTTTGTAAGTAAACTCAGTCACATAGCCCGCTATGCTCCTTCCCTTACTTACAAAAATACACTTCCAATAGCACACAAATCCCATCATCAGAATTAATAGAACCACCCTATAAAAAAACCTCACTTGCGCTCGGTGCGGAAGTGAGGATGTATGCTTGTATGTACTTACAGCCTATGCCATGTGGCATCCGTGTGTCTTACTCTAATAAGACACGATTCTCACTCCCGCGTACCTAACGTACGCAAGCTAAGCAAATTGCGAAGTCGGAAGTAAGATGTGTAAGCCATGTATCGTTTCGTTTTGTGAGGGCAAAGTTATAAATTAAAAACAAATTGCAAGCCTTTTTTCTATAAAAAATGATAGAAAGTAAGATTTCTGCCGTTATTTGTTGTTGCGAGGAGAAATATCTGCTTTCATTTATAGCGCTTTGTTGTACATATAAAATCCATAGTCCAACTTGTATTTTGAACTATGGATTTCATTAGGATACGCGTTGGCGGAATTTGTAAACGGGTTGACAAGTTAACAGGTGAACAGGTAAGTTTGTCGAGTCTAACCGTTCTTCTTTTAACGAGACAAGTTGTCTAAGACATAATTACTTGTTAACTTGTCAACTCGTTTACCCATTAACCAAAAATTCCGCCAACGGGTTTAGGATTCACTTCACAAAAGCTTTGTATAAAACTTTGGTTATGCAATAATCTTACCTTGCTTATATAGGAAGTCTGGAGCGAAATCTATACCATTATACCATTCAAGAGTCCAATGGTTTAATCCGAATTGTACGAAGTTATTCAAATTTTTCAGCTCTTCACGCTTGCTTCCATTCAGCAACGGCAAAAAATCAATACGTCGAGTCTCACCATTACTAAACTTTAAGTCCATCGTATAGTCTTTGATGTAATCTACATCTACTACTCTTATCAAATCTACATCTTTCATAAAGCGAGCATTTAAAGAGGTTTTATTTTCACAATATCCATACCATTTTGGAGTCGTTCCCAATTCATCTCCAATTCATCTTTATGCAAATCCATCCATTTGAAGACTTCTTTGAGAACTTTTCTCGGTAACTCCCCTTTTACGATACCATCCTGAATAGTAATGATTGCCTCATAGTCTCCATATCTCACGTGGAAATGCGGAGGATTATGATCATCACCAAACATTGCAATGATAATCCCTAAAAATCGGCATAATTCTGGCATATCATTTTATTCTTTTTGCGAAGATAAGGATTATAATTGAATGTTCCAAACATATCAAAGACTTTATGACAACAGTATATCTTTCTTCGAGCAAAAAAGTTTATTACATTTCAAGTCTTGAGCCGAATCAATAGAGCAAAGGCTACGCTAATGTCCACGATCTCTCACGCGCGTGCGCGCAACAGTAAGTTTTGGGTTGTATATAAGCCACATCTGTCACTATAATACTACAATCTAATGATTATCATCCTGTTACAGAGTGTAAGAAAATATTTTTGCCTACACATTTCCTACACTATGCTTGCACTTAGGGGAGCAAGCTGAGACAGGCGGAGGTCAGATGCAGAGGGATGGCATACTATCGCTCTCCATAGCGAGGTCTGTGCTCGTAGCTACAGCGACTACCACTAATTTTTCCTTGACCGGGGGATAATTCTTACTGGAACGGGGGATAATTTTTCCTCTTCGGGGGGGGGGCGAAAGCGAGAGCGAAGGAGTGTGAGTAAAAGTGACGGAAGCGTGCAGGCACGCAAGGGATGATACGAACTGATTATCAAGGCCTTTCATTATCGAGATGTAAGCTATGAGGGTTATAGTAGCAGAAACTTGCTGAAACGTGCGCACGCGAGGCGGCAGATGAGAGTGATAGAAAAAGTGAACAGTTTGTACACTCTTTTTGCTCCACCGGAATAGGCTTTGTAATTTTGCATGTAGTAAAAAACGGGAGCGAAGCAGACGTGTAAGCCCATGTACGAAAAAATAAACGTACCTTTGCACCCCAAACGACAACGAACAAAAGAAACGAAAGCCCAATGCTACTGAAATTTTTCCTTACGTGCAACAAGATCGGAGCGCTCACCTTGGGTGGCGGCTATGCCATGATACAGGTGATGGAGCGCGAGTTTGTTGACAAAAACCATTGGCTCGACAAGCAGGAGTTTATGGACATACTCATCGTGGCACAAGCCACTCCCGGCATCTTCGCCATCGACATGGCAAGCCACATTGGCTACAAGGCTCGCGGTGTGTGGGGCGGCATAGTCGGTGCACTGGGCATAGCTCTGCCCTCTATCATCGCCATCACGCTGATTGCCATGTTCTTCCACTCGTTTAAGGACAATCCTTACGTGATGAAGTTCTTTGCCACCGTGCGTCCTGCCGTGGTAGCTCTGATAGCTGTGCCTTGCTTCAACATGGCCAAGACGGCGAAGATCACGCTCCGCACGCTGTGGATTCCCATCCTGGCTTGTCTGCTCATCTCATTCTGCGGAGTGTCGCCCATCCTCATCATCATTGCTGCTGGCTTGGGAGGATATCTGTGGGGGAAGATGAGAAGAAGATGAAAAGGGCTAAAGTTGAAGAGTTGAAGAGTTGAAAAGTTAAGCTTATACCTTCAGACTTACAAAACAAGCCTCTTGACTTTTAGACGTCTCAACTCGACAAACCTCTTGGCTTTTAAACTTCTAAACTCTCATCTCGACAAACCTCTTGGCTTTTAAACTTATAAACTTATAAACTAACAATGATTTTTCTCAAACTATTTCTGATATTTACCAAGATAGGTACCTTCAACTTTGGTGGAGGCTATGCCATGCTTTCGCTCATCCACAATGAGGTGGTGGTCAAGAATCAGTGGCTCACGAATGCTGAGTTTACGGATATCGTCGCCATCAGCCAGTCTACTCCTGGCCCTATCGGCATCAATGCTGCCACCTACGTGGGCTACACCTCTGTGCTCCACGATGGCTACCCCGTATGGGCTGCCGTACTGGGTGCAGTATTGGCTTCGCTTTCTATCATGTGGTTGCCGTTTATCATCATGATAGCCATTAGTCACTACTTGCTCAAGCACAAGGATTCGCCCTTAGTGAGCAATATCTTTGCGGGCTTGCGCCCTGCCATCATCGGACTGATAGCCGCAGCTGCCGTACTGCTCATGTCGAAAGAGAACTTTGGTTCGCCCGAAGACAATCCTTGGACGTTTGCTCTCAACGTGGGCATCTTCATAGCCGCCTTCGCCCTCACAAAGTGGCGCAAGACGAACCCTATACTGGTCATGCTCGTGGCGGGGGCGATTGGACTGATTATCTATTGACGACAAAGCAACTATGGTGGTTCTATAATCTTAAAATCAGATTTTTAGAACCACCTTTATGCGGATTACCACAATGCCACTTTCCCTGCAATCCCCAAGTCAATGGTTGCAGTTACCACACCAAGAGCCTTGAACACTTTTCGCATAGTAGGTATTGTTATGCTATAACCTCTTTCTAATCTGGAAATCTGAGCTCTTTTCACACCGATACGCTCACCAAGTTGTTCTTGTGTCAAGTTCTGCTCTATGCGAGCTTTCTTGATGGCTTCTCCCAAACGATAAGCATGCAACGCCTCATCAACATCACTCTCAAAAGCGTCACGTTTCGGAGTACCTACTTTTCCAAAGTGCTTGTCAAGCGCATCGTCCAATGGGGTAAGATTCATCTGTGCCATAATTATTTATTTCTGAAATATTCTTTTCTTATTGCTTCTGCTTTCGCTATCTCCTTGCTTGGCGTCTTTTGAGTTTTCTTAATGATACCATGAGTGGCAATCACCAGTGTTTCTTTGTCTTTATCCCAGAAAGCAAACAAGCGATAAGCAGTTTTGTTGTACAATGTACGAAATTCCCATATCTCCGAATGCTCTAACTTTTTGAAAAGTTCTTTGTTGCGTTCTCCAGCTGCAACACGCTTGATATTGTAGTAAATCTTGTAAGATACCGCTTCAGGTAAACTTTCAATAAAGTTCTGTGCCTCGTCAGTCAAGACAAGACGGAAGATATTTTGTGACATACATTCTCTATTTGCTGCAAATATAAGCATTATGTTTCACAAATAAGAAACAATTAGTGCTTAAATGTGTCCTATAGCTTATTTTAGGCTATTCGAATGAGTCTTGCGTTATTTTATGGAGAACAATAGAAGGCTGGACTTCAATAAAATAGATACAACAGTCTTTGCTGATTGATGACATAGTCGGCTATTGAGAACAAAAAATCTACTCATAGACAGTAAAACTTGTCCTTGAGTAGACTTCTTGTTTGCTTTAAGTTGCCTTATGCCTGTAGTTATTGATTTGGATTTTATCTCTTAGACTACTTGCCATTTGCATTCACTAAAGTCTCAAGTTGATACACCATCTCCGCCGCAGTTTTGCCCTCAGGTATGCCTGCTGGAGCAAATTCCTTCACGAGATCATTGAGCTGGCGGAGGCTTTCGCTGTCGCCCTTACGTTGGTATTCCTCACGAAGGATGCGAATCTTCTCCGCTAGAGCTACGCCCTCGATAAATCGTTCATAGCGTACGGAAGAACGCGGTCCGGGATAGATCAGATACGTGTCGCCAGGAGCAAATAGGCGGAAACGTGTGTCCTCCAAGGGGCGATCAGCCCAGTTCATCCACGACCAGTGCAGATAGCCATCGAAACCATTTGCCACGCAGTGTACGGGCAAGTAGGCTGCCTCGGCAGAGAGAGAGTTGGAGAAGAGATTGGGCTCAGTGTTGCTACAGCAAGTGTAGGTGGTCGACGGCCATCCCTTGGCAAGTCGCGCTTGGAGTTCGTCGTCGGGGAAATGTTCGCCAAAGCCTATGCAGTAGTCGTAGAGCTTGTCAGAGAGCTCCTTGTGGTAAGTGCCCGCCAGAGCCATCTTCATGCCCGGCACAGCTTCTTGTGCCACGCGATACGCATCGAGCATATTCGCAAGTCCACGTTCGTCCATAGCGATGCAGGTCTTGTCGTACCATCCCTTCTCCTTCAAGTGGCGAGCGAAGTTTTTAAGGAAATGGCTCCACAGGTTGCGATACTCCTCGGAGTTGGTAGTCGTCTTGAGGTCGACATCCTTGCCCTGTGCTTCGTCGAAATAGCGGAACGACATGTCCCATGGCACCATCGAGAAGCAATTGATCTGCTCGTCGATGCCACACTCGGCACAGAGCTTCACCCAGCGGTCGAACACCGTGTAGTCGTACTTCCAAGTGCCGTCCTTACAAAGCGTGGTCTGCACCATGGGCGAGAATTTATCGTAGCTCTGATCGCCCCAAGGCTCGTAGAAGAGTATGGCTGATACCACCTTCTGTCCCGAACGAGCAAGGAGCTTCAAGTATGGGCGAAGGGCTTCCATGTGAGCATCGCTCCATCGCTCCACGCCCAGCAGGCGCGAGAGGGAGTAAGGCTGCTGCCAGAAGTCGACGTGGAATTTCTGCTGCCGGGGGGTAGGCAGCGTGCGAGAGTTGACGCGAAGCGAGAGTTGCAGGCGTCTGACCACCTTCTTCGTGTCGGCATTGACCACTTCAAGCGCTACGCGATGCACACCCGGAGTGGCTGTCTGCGGAATGTCGATGATGCACCATATGGGGTGAGCCGTCTCCGTCTCAACAGTTAGCGGCTGATCGAGGTCGATCACGTCGGGCACGGAGTAAGGGGTGAGGTCGGTGGGATGGTAACCGCAGTATTGATAGTTGTCGGTCGTAACATAGTTGACAAAGCGAGCAGTGGCTTGCGTCATGGCATCATCGCCCTTCTTCGAGACGAGGCGTAGCTGCAAGCGAGCACCCTCAGTAGGAGCATAGATCACGGCTTGCACACCGAGCCTTTCGCCACGCCAGGCACTGACCAGCGTGTCGGTGGTCAGTGGAGTAGATGGACGTTCGCGGGGAGCAAAATGTACGTCTTTCGACGCCCATGAAGCAAAGAGGTCGGACTGTGCATGAGCTGTAAGCGAGGCGCCCAGCAGAAGGGGCAGCAGGAGGGCTTTCATATTTCTATTGTTATTATAATGCATTGTAATATAAGGGTAATATAAGGGAGTGCGTAGCTACTTCAAGCGCTACATTACGCGCTGGATTAGCCACCTATAAAGTAGCAAAATTACGATTCTCACCCCGCTCCGACAAGAAAAAGGCAACAAAATGCTTAGATTTGCACATTTCTGACTAAATTCGCCCATTCTTAGAAGCATCTATTATGAGAAATACCTCACTCATCGCCTTTACGCTCGCTGGGCTCACTTCGCTCACCATGCTTACGAGTTGCCTAAAGAAGCACAATAAGGTGGAAGAATCGTACTACGAATGGGAGCCCGATAAGCCTACTCACGAAGACAGCATGCGCATAGACAGCTTAGTCAGTGAATACTATGCTAAGAAGACTCGTGACTCCATACGCTACGTGAAAGACTCTATAGAGCATGAACGATACCGACGCACGCATCCCTACGAATACGACGAGGAGGACGAAGAGGAAGAAGCCAAGCGAAAAGCTCGGGAGAAGAAACAGTGGGATGAGTTCAATCGTGCTAACGACCCTGGATTCTACCGACAGTATGAGCGCGGGTTTGATGGAGAAAACTATGATCCTGCACTCGATGGATTCGAAGAGGACGATGCTGAATAAGAAAGAGCGAAACTCTTCCCTCGTAAAACGCAATTTTCACAAGACTCAATGAATACTACAGAAGAGACTCAGGCTACCGCCGAACACTACCACCACCGGCTGCCCATTCAGATACGTTTCAACGACGTAGACCGCTACGGCCATGTAAACAATAATTCTTACTTTGCCTACTACGACTTGGGCAAGGATGAGTACTTGCGCAACGTGCTCCGCACAAACTATCGCGGTACGGACGTGGTGCCCGTCATAGCCAACATCAATGCCGACTTTATCCTGCCTATATTCTATGGCGACGAGATCGTGATGGAGACGCGCGTATCACACATCGGGCAGAAGAGTTTCACGCTCAAGCAGCGGGCTATCAACCTGCGCACCAACATGGTGGTGTGCCAGTGTGAGACGGTGATGGTATGCTTCGACCTCAAGAAGCAGGAATCGGCGCTACTGCCCGAGGCCTACCGCCAAGCTTTCGAACAGTTCGAAGCGGGAGATTCGGAAGAATAAAAGCGACCACTTAACTTCTAAACTTTAAACTTCTAAACTTTTGCTATCATGCAACAGATAGTCTATTCTCACAATATCACTTCATGCCTCGACCAGCTCTGCACCGAGAGCGGAGCTGATCGCATATTCCTGCTTACCGACGAGACCACACAGCGCTTGTGCCGTCCACTTCTGGCAGAGAGCCAGGCGCTAAAGGGGGCTGAAGGCATCGTGATCGGTGCCACCGATACGCACAAGACGCTCGAAACGCTCGCCACCGTGTGGAAGGGACTTAGCGACGGGAAGGCTTCACGCCGTTCGCTGATGATCAACCTCGGAGGCGGCATGGTGACCGATCTCGGAGGATTTGCCGCAGCCACCTTTAAGCGAGGCATCGACTTTATCAACGTGCCGACCACGCTACTCGCTATGGTGGATGCTGCCGTGGGCGGAAAGACGGGTATCAACTTCAACGGATTGAAAAATGAAATTGGCGCTTTCAAGGAAGCTCGCAGCGTAGTGGTCGACACGGAGTTTCTCCGTACACTCGACGACGAGAATCTGCGCTCTGGCTATGCCGAAATGCTAAAACACTCGCTTCTGGAGAATGCCGAGATGTGGGCAGACCATATGAAGTTCGACCTCGACCAGCCCGACTATGCTCACCTGCAAGAACTCGTAAAGCAGAGCATCGACTGCAAAAGTCGCATCGTGACAGAAGATCCTCACGAACATGGCATACGCAAAGCGCTCAACTTGGGACATACCGTGGGCCATGCTTTCGAAAGCCTCGCTCTGGAGCAAGGACGCCCCATCCTGCATGGTTACGCCGTGGCTTACGGACTACTTTGCGAGCTTTATCTCAGCGCCATGCACAGCCATTTCCCCACCCAACAGATGCAGCAGACGGTACGCTTCATTCGCGACAATTATGGCGCATTTCAGTTTACGTGTGATGACTATCCTCATCTCTACGACCTCATGCTCCACGACAAGAAGAACGTGGGCGGCGTGATCAACTTCACTCTGCTCAGCGGCATTGGTCAAGTGGAACTCAACCAGCATCTCTCACAAGAGCAGGTGTACGAAAGCTTCGACTTCTTCCGAGAAGGATGACTTCTTGAGTTGAGAAGTTGAATAGTTGAGAAGTTAAGAGCTTACTTTATGCGTTGGCGAAATTTGTAAACGGGTTGACAAGTTAACAGGTGAACAAGTATGTTTGTCGAGTCCAATCGTTCTCGTTTTTAACGAAACAAGTAGTCTAAGACATATTTACTTGTTAACTTGTCAACTTGTTTACCCATTAACCAGAAATCCCGCCAACGGGTTTACTTTATAACCTAAGATCTCAAAACTAAAAGCGGAGCGACTTTATGCAGTCCTAAACACGACAAGAGGCAAAAAGTTACTTTATAACCTAAAACCCAAAAACTAAAAACTGAACATAGCCCTCTACAATGAAAAAAACGACTATAACCTCTACACGCACCTGGAACCGTACGATGGCTCTGCTCGAACATGCGCTATCGCTCTTGGTGGTGTTTTTCATGCTCGTAGCTGCCACGCTATGGACAGGACGACTCTTTGGCCACGACATAGGATTCTCCCATAGCGCACAGAGCGATGCACCCCAATCTGCATTGGCTATCAAGCCTACCGATGCGCAGCTCAAGCAGATGGGCATAGACGCTCAGCGAGTGGTGCTCGAAGAGCGCGACTCTGCATCGTGGGACGTACGATCATCGGATGATAGCCAAGCCGCGCTTGGCACCGTGATATCGACCAATCCCTACGCCCACACTGACCAAGGATTTGCCGGACCTACTCCTTTATATATATACATTGACGGACAAGGCAAGGTCTGCCAGATCGTTGCTGCCGACAATGCGGATACACCTCATTTCTTCAACAATGCCTTCAGCCACATCATATCGCAATACGTGGGAAAGACTGCTGAAGAGGCTACTCAGGCGAAGGTGGACGCCGTGACGGGTGCTACCTTCTCGAGCCGTGCCATCATAGCCAATGTGCAGAAGTCGCTCGCCGCTTATAGCAGTGCTTCAGCCGCTGAAGACAAGGCTCCAGCCATAGGTTGGGGACGTGGCTTGGCTGTGGTCATCGTCTTGCTTCTCGGTGCAGGCATTTGTCTGCTCTTCCGAGGCAACAAGCCACTGCGCATGGTGCAGTTGGTACTCAACGTTTTGGTGCTCGGATTCTGGTGCGGACAGTTCCTATCACTCTCATTGCTGCGCGGATGGATTGCCAACGGCATCGACATCGGGGCTACATGGCCCACTCTGTTGGTGCTCATCATAGCGATTGGCATGCCACTGATTAAGAATAAGCATTATTACTGCACGTGGATTTGCCCCTACGGCAGTTTGCAGGAGTTGGCTTCTCGCCTACCCTTCCCCAAGATTCACTGCTCTGCGGCGGTCTATCGATGGATGACGAGAGTGCGCATGGCGGTGTTCTGCTTGCTCATGCTCTTGCTCTGGACTGCATTCTGGGGCGGCGAGGTGCTCGACTATGAGCCTTTCACCGCTTTCCTCTTCACCACGGCTATGCCTGCCGTAATCGTCTTGGCAGCGGCTTTCGTATTGGCAAGTTGCTTCATGCCCAGATTGTGGTGTCGCAGTCTGTGCCCTATGGGCCAACTACTCGACCTCGCGGAAGATTCCACTTCACGGAAAACTCCGATCCAAAAGAATAAGGACTCCATCTCTCTTAAAAACTCCGATCCAAAAGAATAAGAAATGAATAAGTACAAGATTGTTTCACTCGTGCTCGTCATAGCGCTACTCGCCACGATGGCACACCTCGTTGCCTCTCATAAGCAGGCTTCTGAAGCGACCGCGAATGGTTCATGCAATGCATCGGAAGTGGTGATGCACAACATACTCTCGCGTAAGAGCGTACGCTCGTATACCGACCGCGCCGTAAGTCGCGAACAGCTCGACACGCTCGTGCGTGCCGCCATGGCTGCTCCCACAGGCCGCGACATGCGTCCGTGGAAATTTATCGTCGTCGACAGTAAGGCCACCATCGACTCGCTCGCGCCCCTCCTCCCCTACGCCAAGATGCTCAAGGAGGCACAAGCCGCAATCGTGGTGTGTGGCGACCTTAGCGTGACCGACGACGAGGGCAAGCCCTCTACCAACTGGGCATTCGACTGCTCTGCCGCAACCGAGAATCTGCTCTTACAAGCCGAAGCTATGGGATTGGGCGCCGTATGGACTGGTGTCTATCCTTACGAAGAACGCCTCGCAGTGGTGAAGAAAGCCTTCCGCCTGCCCGCACACATCGTGCCCCTCTGCGTAGTGCCCATTGGCTATCCTAAGGGCGACCCACAACCCAAAGACAAATATAATAAGGACAACATTCACTACAATCAGTGGTAACATCCATCATACACTCATACAACTCTCTCTATGAATAACACTCCCTCAGCCTCGCGCCAAGTCACGCTGGGCTTCATCGTAGGTCTGATAGCCGCTATATGCTATGGCTTCATCCCCTTCTTCACGCTACCAATCAAGCATGATGGGGCGTCGCCCAACTTCATGTCCGACCCCACGATTCTCTTCTACCGATTCGGCTTTGCCAGCATCATCGTAGCCCTATGTATGTTGGTAGGGCGCAAGAGTTTTAAGGTGACTCGCGGCGAACTTGTAACCTTGATCTATCTGTCGTTTATCTCCGATGGATCGGCCCTATTCCTTATCGATGGCTACAACTATATGACGAGCGGTGTAGCCACCACGCTCCACTTCATGTATCCCGTGGTGACAGCCATCATCATGATGACCTTCTACAACGAAGCTCGTCGTTTCAGCACCATCTTTGCCGTGTGCATGGCAGTAGCAGGTGTGGGTGTCTTGTCGTGGGACCCTACGGGAAATACGAGTGTGAAGGGAGTAGTCATCGTGCTCATCTCTGCCGTATGCTATGCGCTCTACATCATCCGCGTAAACCGCTCGCGTGCAGCCACGATGGATGGCACGAAACTGGTATTTTACGTGATGTTTATCGGCGCACTCATTTTCGGTGCAGAAGCGCTACGTCAGGGCAACTTCAAGCCTATCACCACGGAACTTCAAGTGCAGAATCTGCTCTCGCTCTCACTCATCTGTACCTTCGTGACCAATGTGGCGCTGGTCTACAGCGTGAAGCGCATCGGCAGTACGATGGTGGCTGTACTCGGTGCACTCGAGCCTCTGACTGCCGTTATCGTGGGTTGCCTCGTATTCCACGAAGCCTTCACTTGGCAAGTCGTCGTAGGCATAGCTCTTATCATCCCCGCCGTGCTCCTCATCATCTGGTCGAGAAAGCAGCAGGATCAGAGCACTGCCGACACTAATGATGTGCACAAATAGTTCGGTCTACGCACTGCGATAGTCGAAACGCCTTTTCTCTAAAAACTTCTTTATGCAGACAGTCATCACATCTGATGGCAAGTCATAACACGTCCCCTCTTAATTTTAGTTTTTTAGGGTGGTTCTATTAATTCTGATGATGGGATTTGCGTGGTATTGGAAGTGTAATTTTGATAGTAAATGAAGGAGCATAGCGGGCTATGTGACTGAATTTACTATCAAAAGGACTCTTTCAAGACCATGTAAATCGCACATCAGAATAGAGTCTCTTGTTTTTCAGAATTAATAGAACCACCCTTTACACAAGCAGGTGTCTGATTGCAACGAATCGGACACCTGTTTGTTAGCAAATGGACATATAGGCATAGCAATCAGACACAAATTTTAAGCTTCGAAGTTTACCTTTGCGGTATTGAATTACAGTAAAAAGCGTAAATTATGAAAAAGAAAATTTTGTGCATGCTATGCATGGCTCTTGCCATGATGGCATGGTTGCCTCCGCAACTGCGGGCACAGACTCAGCCCGCGGGAGGAGACGGCAGTAGTGAAAGCCCGTTCCTCATCACCTCGGCCGAGGAACTTCAATGGTATGCCAACTACGTGAACGGCGAGAGCGGCGACAACGTTGTGCACAGCACGGCGTGTGCCAAGCTCATGAACGACATCGACCTGTCCACCGTGTGTGGCGAGGGCATTGGCAACTGGACGCCGATTGCGAAATACGGTATCTATACGGACAATAGCGAAAACCGCTATAATGGCACCTTTGATGGTAACGGCCATAGAATATCCAATCTTTATATAAATGACTCTAAAGGCCAAATTTGCGGATTGTTTGGGTACATATATCCCACCATCTCAAAAACATCTGTTCTAAACTTGAAGATGTCCAACGTTCAAATAGTTGGGAACAGTCGATGCGCCGCAGTATGTGGTGGTGGCTTTTCTGCTGCGTTTGAGAACATTGAAATAGAAAGTGGCAGTATCTCTGGAGTAAGCATGATTTATGGTGTTGCCAGTTATAATGGAAGTGCGAGAAACTGTATAAATCGTGCCAATGTGACGGCCAGCAGTGCACATGCTGCAGGTATCATCTCTAATATTGGCAAAGAAATATCCAACTGCAGTAACTATGGAAAAATAACCTCAGGCTATGGTCGAGCCGGTGGCATTGTCGATGGCAGTAATGGTTCCACAAAATTGGTAAATTGTGTCAACTATGGCGACATTGTGCTGACTCAAGCAGTAAATACCAGTATCGATGGCTACTATGCCGTTGGCGGTGTAATCGGGCATCCTTGGAATTTGGAAGTCAGTAACTGCGCAAATTTCGGAAATATCTACCTAACAGAACAGTCAGAACTTGTAGGTGTCATTGCAGGTACAAGTAAACTTGGAGTTGCTAGTGGCATTTGGGCAAATACTGGCAATGTATTCGTTGGCGGCACAGCTCAGGCCAACGTGTCTGTTCTGCAATCTGGCATGAAATGGCTGAACGATGAAGTCAACAACAATGCCACTTGTCTCTCGCCTACGACAGAGCAACTTGCTTCGGGATGGATCACCTGGCAGTTGCAACAGAACTGCACCACGCAGACGTGGGGACAAAACATCAGTACCGACCCTAAAGATGCGTATCCCGTCATCGGTGGCAGCACGCTGTACGCCGAAGGACAATGCACCGACGATCCTTCAGCAGCAAGCACTTTGAGTAACGATCCGAGCATTGTGACTCACAACCTTACGCATCATGATGCGGTGCCTGCGACTTGCCTCGAAGACGGCACGATAGAATATTGGAGTTGTTCGGACTGCGGTAAGCAGTGGAGCGACGAACAGAGGCAACACATCGTGACCGACTTGACTGCAAAAGCACTCGGTCATGACTACAACGCGCAGGGCGTGTGCAGTCGCTGCGGCAAAGCTATATGTAGCGAAGGACACACTAAGGATCAAGAAATCAAAGCTGTAAAAGCGACTTGCACCACTCCAGGCAACATTGCCTACTATCACTGCGCGGTGTGCCACAAGTACTACAATACCAAGACTGATGAACAAATAGCAGAGGACAGCTGGGTAATACCCGCCAAAGGCCACTGCACCGAACCCGAACATGTGCTACCGCAGGCTGCCACTTGTTCCAGTGTGGGCAATCGTGAATATTGGTATTGCTGGATCTGCGATACATACTTTAAGGAAGAAAGTCTCGAAAATGCTTACAACAATAGTACGGACACTGAAACGAGCGTGTGGATTAAGAAGATCCCGCATACCTTGCCTGCCGACTTTGACGAGAACGGACTGAAATACTGCTCAGCATGCGGATACTTCGAGGGTGAAACACCAGTGCTTGTGGCTGACGAAGCATCAGAATTTAATGGATACTATGCTCTAAGCAAGGCAGGTCATCTGGTGTGGATGCACAACCAACTGCAAGTATACGACGAAACGACAAAAACCTATCCCAACGAAAGCATCAAGTGCTATCTGACTGGTGATATCAGTCTGAGCGACGTTTGTCACCCTGCCGATGAAGCAAAAGGCGTGGCAGAGGCTAGTTGGAATCCTATTGGCGACATCACCCCCTTCAAAGGCACATTTGACGGCAACGGACACACGATTCGTGATTTGTACATCAACAATCCGGGCTACGATCTCGGATTGTTCGGACGCGCTGATGGCGCTCAGATAAAGAATGTCACTGTGATAGGAAACGTTACGGGCTCTCATGTAGAAGACGACATCCAGTCGGGCACTTACGTAGGATTGATCATAGGCCTTGGCACATCAGCTACCCGACTCACCAACTGCGAAAGCATAGGCAGCGTGACGGGCTACAGCTATGTAGGCGGCATTGCTGGCATCGTGCCATCAAGTGACGGTGTTATTACTTCGTGTACCAATCATGCAACTGTGAAGAGCATAGGGCAAGGCTCTTACATTGGCGGCATAGTCGGAATGGGGCGAGGTGTCTCATTGTGCGTAAACTTTGCCGATGTTACGACCGATGGAAATAATGTGGGCGGTCTGGCAGGCCAGATTTCTCCCGATAACAACGGACAAGGCATGAGCGACTGCATGAATGTGGGCAACGTAAAAGGACGCTCCATCGTGGGCGGTTTGGCGGGGGACTGTAGCGCTGCTGAGAACGGCAATAATTACAGCATTGGCCGCATTGAAGCCACTGATAAATATGCAGGACTTCTCGTAGGTGGATACAATAATGACCCGAGCCGTGCTTTTGAAAATACATATTATGTAAAGCAGGGAGTTGTGGTCGAAAACGGAGTTAGCACGCAGGGCAAGTACTGTGGCTACCTCGGTAGTGGCGCAATCTCAGCAGCAGCACAAGCCATCAAGCTGGCTGACGTAAGTTCGGGCAAACTTGCCTATATGCTTGCAAAGAATAGTGGCGACGCTTGGGGACAAGAATTGGGCAAAGGTGCCTACCCTGTGCTGAACGGTATGGCCGTATACTTTTCTGGCAGCACGCTGTGCAACGGCCACTTGCTGAGTGAAACGTTTACCAACGACAAGGCGCAAGAGACTACCGCCTCGCCCGCTCACTCTCAAGAGTATGAAGATGGTGGATTCTGCACAGTGTGTCACGAAAGCCGTGAATTGCACGGAACAGGCACCGCCGATGATCCTTATCTCATCTCAAACGAAAGCCAACTGGAGTATTTCCGCAACCAGTCTAACTCGGGCAACACCTACTCGGCACACGCCAAACTTGTCAATGACATAGACCTACAATACGCTTCAGCATCAAGCTGGACACCGATTGCCCAATCAAATAGCTATAGTGGTACGTTTGACGGCAACGGGCACAGCATCAAGAATCTGTATTCCTCATTCTACCAAGGTGGACATGTAGGACTGTTCGGCATTGTCTATGGAGGCATTATCAAGAACCTTACGGTTGAGGGCGTTATCGAATCGTCGTGCAGCAACCAAGGTATGATAGTTGGCCTGTCCGTTGGCACCAATTATTACAATTGTGTGGCTAAGGGAAGCATTAGCGCCACGGGCAACTACGTTCGATATGCGGGAGGCATAACAGGCTACATTGCTCAAAGTAGCTCTTCCGTGCCCGTCATGCAGGGCTGCGCAAACTACGTTGATATCACCTCTGCTGCCCCATATACGGGTGGACTCATAGGCAATGTTAGCAATGCCATCAGCATGACCGACTGCGCCAACTACGGCAATGTGACTGGCACCGGAATTGTGGGCGGCCTGATTGGATACACTGACCCCAGAAGCGAGAGTAGCATTACAGATTGCTATGTAGCAGAATGTGAAGTGAGAGGAACGGGCGATAAAGTACTTTTGACTTGCTATGAGCCTTCGGGAAGTTTGTCGCACTTTGATAACATTGTCTTTGCAAAGGACGCCAAGGTATTTGCCTCAACTGATGCCACAGAGCCCGAAGTCCTTTCAAGCCGTATAGCTTACGGAGATTACAATGCTTCGACGGCATTCGTTGGCATGGCGGCACAGCAGATTGCTAGTGGTGAAGCCACCTATTTGCTCAACAACAAGACAACTGTTTCACCCGTTTGGACACAAGACCTCAGCCTGGCAGACGGCCGACCCACACTTGGAGGCGACACCGAAGCATACACCGTGTATAAAACGGGCTATGCTCATGGTAGCACCACTTGCTTGTACAGCAACAGTCAAGCCAATGAAAACACGCTGCATCCCGATGTCGACGACAACGGTAGTCACGACGCTGCGTGCGATTATACTCACAATGGCGATGGCACGCACAATGCCGCATGCAACGTGTGCCAAATGCAAGCAGATCACCAAACTTGCACGCTATCGAAAGGCATCTGCGTGAAGTGTCTTTACGGCGAATTGTTCGAGCTATTTGACGGCGAGGCTTACACCTTTGCCTCAGGTGCAGAAGCTGCCCAATTGAACTATACCCGCAATTTCGGTGGCACGAACTGGACTACATGGTATGTGCCGTTTGAACTGAAGCTCACTCCTGAACTTTGTCAAAAGTATGCCTTCTCGCGCATCAACAATGTACACCAATACGACGATGACAACGATGGCCTGGCCGACCGCACCATCGTAGAGAGTTTCAACCAAACCGAAGGTATGACTCTCAAAGCCAATTATCCATACATAGTGCGCGCCCTGACCGATGCAGACAAGGCTATGTTCATCACCCTTGACAACGTGACACTGGCCAAGGCCGAGAGCAAGCACATCGAGTGTATGAGCATTGACTACGTTTACACCTTTACCGGTACATACGAGGAAATGAGTGATGGTGATGGCGGTAGCGCATCAGACTCTCCCCTATCGCTCTTTGACTACGCTGACGAGAGCAAGTGGCTCAACTTCCACAGCCTGCCAGCTCAACGCCACCACCTTGTGATCACGCCTCGTGAAGGCAATGCTCCATCGATGGCACCTGCACGCATCATGCTGCAAGTGATTGGCGAAGAAGCCGTAACGGGCATAGTCAGTCTCTATAGCCGTGACAAGCGCAGTACAGAGACCTACGATCTGTCGGGCCGTCGTGCCAACAGCAATCAGCGCGGACTGCTTATCAAGAATGGCAAGAAAGTACTCATTAAATAACAACTCTCAATAGACTACATCCTATGAATAATAGAAAGCAATACATAGCACCCATCATCACGCTTTACCGCATGGAAGCCTCAACCATGCTTTGCGGCTCACCTGGTAGCAATGTGACCGAGACCGAGGTTCGCCCGGGCGAATATGCGCCCGATCCACCTCAGCACAGCAGCGGACTGACAACAAGCGATGAGCCTTGGGACACAACGTGGTAATTTTATAGTAAGCATCCCATACAATCCGTATTGTAGAAATCGAGTAGGAGATAAACACTAATCATAGGTGTTTATCTCCTACTTTCATGTATACCTACTTCATTTACACCGACCGTTCCGAATAGCTATGGGGCTTTGATTTATATAAGCATGCAATCGTGCTTCTATCCTAAATATCGGTCCTTGTCATGTATGTTTGTGCACTAATTGGTAAGAAAGTATGGACAAGCAGCAGAGATGTTACCGTCAGTTTCTTCTTTATCATTATGTTCCGTTTGTTTGATTGTTTATTATGCAAAAATAGTGTAATCTCTTGTTTCTCAAGATACACATATTACAGATTTCATTACCTTTTTCCCTTAACAGAAACTTCTATGCATGTAACGAGAGAACTATATTATTATCATGCTAAAACATAGGTTTTCCCGTTTCTTCATGTAGGATTTTCCATCGTACACCGCTCGGTGGCAGCATTGCCACCGCCCAGTGGCAGCATTGCCACCGCCCGGTGGCAGCACTGCCACCGCCCGGTGTACGATGGCATGGTAATCATTTGCAAACGGTAAGATGCTCATTTTCAAATGGTAAGATACTCTTTTATAAATGGTAGGATATTCATCTGCAAATGGCAAGACGATTAGGCAGCATTTTGAAGAAGCAACATAAAAAAAAGGATCTGTGCTGATTCGTGCAAATAGCTTATCTACACGTATCACCATAGACCCTAAATAAATAAAGGAAACTGCTTATATAGCAAGCAAGTATTATAGCAACGTCACTACCCTATTCCATTCACTCTCGAAGTTGGGAGTGAAGTAGCCTTGCCCCATATGCTGCTGAAGTTCTGAGATGGAGAAGAAGCGTCCACCATCAAGTTCTTCGGAAGGAGTAAGCGGAGCGTCGGTCGTGGTGGTATATACATAGACCAACTCACGTTCGCACTCCGACTCGTGAACGTATCGGCACAAGAAGCGAGGCGTGAAATCGGTCAGTCCTATCTCTTCGCGGGTTTCGCGAAGCAATGCTTCCGTGGGAGTTTCATCTAAATCTATATGACCTCCTACGGCTGTGTCCCAACGATTGGGCTGGATGCTCTTCCATGCGGGACGATGCTGGAGATATACTTCGCCTTGCGGATTGAACACGTGAAGGTGGACCACAGGATGAAGCAGCATGCTCCGTCCGTCGTGACATTCTCCACGTGTGGCTTTTCCTACTACTGTGCCTTCGGGAGTGACTACAGGCAGAAGTTCATTATTATTGTCGTGCATAAAGAAAGATATTCTTTAGAAAGAACGAACTTTATTAGCGCATATTACGCATAGGATGAGGAAGGACCTTTAAGGGATGAGCAACGAACTGTCGCCGTAACTCAAGAAGCGGAAGTCGTGGCTCAATGCATAGTCGTAGACGCGATGCCAATTATCACCAATGAGCGCCGAGACAAGGAGCAAAAGCGTGCTCTTCGGTTGGTGGAAATTGGTCACCATGGCTTTGACTACATGGTATTCGTAGCCTGGCGCAATAATAATCTGCGTTGCGGCATGAAGCACGGGCAAGGCGTTGCGATCCATCCATTGTAACACTTCTTGAAGCGCCTCAATCGTGGTAAGCTTCTGCTCGGGTGAAGCGGCATATTCATAGGGCATCCACTGCTGTACGTGTAAGTCGTCGGAATGGATGTCGGGCTGGTGGTGAATCATTACGCCGAGATAGTAAAGGCTCTCAAGCGTACGCACGGAGGTAGTACCTACAGCTACGCAGCGGCCATCGTGAGCTAAGAGTCGCTCTACGCTTTCACGCTTCACGGCTATCCACTCGGAGTGCATCGGATGGCCACCAATCTCTTCGCTCTTTACTGGGCGGAATGTTCCAGCTCCTACGTGAAGGGTTATTTCGTTGCGCTCCACTCCCTTGGCATCGAGCGCTTGAAGCACACGTTCGGTGAAGTGAAGGCCAGCTGTGGGCGCAGCCACAGAGCCTTTGATCTTGCTATATACCGTCTGGTAGGTCTTTAGGTCGCTCGCCTCGGTGTCGCGATTGAGGTATGGAGGAATGGGGAGTTCGCCAATGGCTTCGAGCACTTCGGAGAACGCAATGCTGTCGTCGCCCCAGTCGAACACCACTTCGTGTCCCGTACCGCTAAGTCCTACGCGTTCGGCTGTGAGCGTAATGGTCTTTTCGCCCACTTTGATCTCGCGTTCGAGCTTTCCCTCTTTCCATTTTTTGAGGTTTCCGATAAGGCAAGTCCACGTCACGCGGCGTGTGGTGCTGAAATTGACTTGATAATCATGAGGTGTATGGGGCTCCAAGCAAAACACTTCGATGAGAGCTCCCGTCTGTTTGTGGAAATGCAGACGTGCTTGTATCACCTTGGTATTATTGAACACCATAAGTTCGCCTGCTGGCAGATATTGCGGCAGGTTGTAGAATACGTCTTCACTGATTTCTCCACCTTTGTAGAGCAGCAATTTGCTCTCATCGCGCACGGCTTTAGGATACTTTGCAATGCGTTCGTCGGGCAGAGGATAGTCGTAGTCGGCTATGTGGATATGTTTGGGATCGTTCATGATTCTTGTGAATTGATGAGAGGCTACTTTATAACCTTGTAACCTCAATACTACAAACTAACAATTTCATACGAATAATGCCACCAGTCCGCCTATTCCTATCACATCGCTAACGATGAGCACACTCACGCCAGCCTTATAGAAACCACGACGCCAAGCATCAAGCCCCACGAAGAAGAGTACGACGGGAACGAACCACAGCAATTGCATGGCTAAATAGATAAAGAAGCGAGCCACAGCACTCTCACTTGTACCAAAAGGCATACCGCCAAAGAGATAGAGCGGCGAGAGCAGAAGCGGTATCATGCTGACAAAGGCAAGAGCCAGCAACCATTTAGGAAATTCTGACACGGATGGATAGATATTGTTATTGTTAGTTACTACTGCAAAATTAGGAATAATATTTGAGCTTACGCATTATTTCTATCCGAAAGGTGAACGAAACGGCATTTATCATTCTCTTGTCATTCATTTATCGTTCTCTTGTCATTCATGCCTTTTCTTGTGTGCTATACGTCTTCTTCTTGGATTACGTGGCAGAGTCTGTTGACATCTTGTTCGAAGGTGTCGCGATTTTTGGCACGATTTTTCATAGCCGACTTATAATTATAAATGGTCTGCGGACTGTAGAAGAGCAGCGTAGCTATCTCTGCGCTCGCTGTTACTCCGAGGCGCATAAGAGCATAGATGCGAAGCCCTGTGGTAAGAGAGTTGGGCGATTCGGGCTGTATCTGTGCATCATCGCGAAGCAAGAGGTTGAGCTGACCGACAAAGTCGGGATAGAGCATGATGAAGGCACGATCGAAGCGGTCGTAAAATGTGGCGGCTTCTTCCTCTTGCATGCGTATGTGGTTGAGCTTCGTCTGCAGTTCATTGGTCTTGCCGGCTTTGATACTACGAAGCACGAGCTTGCGCAAATTGTCGAGCTTACCGATATAGATTGCGCTGAGATCGAGGAATAGGCGCATATACGTTTCGCGGCGCTGATTAGTAGTGCTGAGTTGCTGATTGAGTTTTTCGAGCAGAGCGTTTTGCTCTCGCAGCTGCAGTCGTCGAAGGTTGAGCTTCTTATTCTGTTGATAAGCCAGCCATATGAAGCCCATCAGCGTGAGTGCAAGCACGCTCAAGCCTCCCAAGCCCCAATAAAGGAGCGTGGTACGAGAGTTGATCTGCGACTGATAGGCGGCTACCACCTTAGGCAAGATGCGCGATATCTCGAGCATGCGAAGGCGATTGTTGTAGAATTCAGCGTCCTCCATGGAACAGTAGATATACTTCACCGCTCGGCTGGAGTAAGATTCGTCCTTTTCGTAGAGATAGAGCGAGAGTTCCTGCAGGGCAAGATTCTCCTTAAGCGGACATACTTGGTCGGAGATGCCAGCCTCTACCATGTAGTGTTCGTACAGGTCCATTCGTCCCAAGAGCTTATAGCCACGAGCGAGGGCATAGGCCGACGATGCATAGAGTCGGTCGTCGACCTTGACCAACTGCAGTACGCGATGATAGTGACGCATGGCTTCGGTATTCTTTCCACCATAATATAGGGCTTCGCCCGAGAGGTAATGGTACATGGCGCCACCACGAGGAGTGCTGCTGATAGCTTGTTGTAAATACTTGAGTCGGAGATCATTGAAATGAGGAGCGAACTCTCTATCGTTGCAATAGGCCGACCAGAAGTTGTAGAGCCATGAGAGGGAGTAATAATACTTAAACTGCAACGCGCTGGGAAGCTTCTCGGGCCGTATCTGCTTGAGCACTTCTTCGCCTTGGCTGTAGTAGCCACTGGTGGCGAGCAGGAGGCCTTGATGTATGCGAAAGTTGTCTTGGAAATAGCTATTGTGTGTGCTTTCCGCAAGCTGCAAGCCTCGCTTCACGTAGACCATGGCGGAGTCGAAGCGGAAGGTATAATATGCTTCGAACAGGCGGTCGTAGACGGCGAGTCGCTCACCAGCGGTCATAGAGGACCGAAGCTGAGATTTGATGCGGTCGATGCTGCTTTGCTTGCGTGCCACATACTCTGATCGGCGTGCCACATAGCTGTCCAACCGATCGAGATCGGACTGCGCGGCATGAAGCGACAAACCGCTGACGAGGCTCAGCAATAGGAGGAGGATGCGTACTGCTTTCATGGTTGATCTGTAAGAATGGTTCTCATGTGCCTCAAGGGCAATTGTTAATAAGATTAGAGGGCATTATTGCTTCGTGCTGCAAATATAATGATTTACTTTCGGTTAATTACTATCTACTTTAGCATTTTTGCAGTATATGTAAAAATGAATGATTATCAGAGCATAACGAACGATGTGCTTGAAAAATAATCTACTTACCGCTTACTCACATTAGGATTTCGACGCAAGTCACCGTAATTTTGCCAGCGAAAACGATAACGCCGCGTTTTGCTACAACGACATGACAAACTCAGCGGCGTACAGCTACACACTACAAATCATTATCATACCCATGAAATCGGTTACCTTTCAAGCTTTGACCTCATGCGTATTGCTCGCTGCAAGCATGCAGGCTCATGCACAGACCAACAGTTCGGCACAGGCTGACAAAGGCGAGGAACGCAACGTCATGCTTAATGCCGCAGACGCGAATAAGCCACGCGAGATTCAAATAGGCTTACCCAGCGAGGACGTCAACGTATATGAAAACGGACTTCCCGCTGTCTACTCTTCATCTGTTCACAAACTTTCTGCTCACTGGCGCAACGATGCCAGCCTCGGAAGCACAGGACTGCTCTCGCCATCCGAGTCGGCCATCACCACGGGCAACATTGCTTACTCCGTAACGGGATTTACCGACTTAGGTCAAAAGGACTTCCATGGTAAGATCAACTATCGTGTAAACCACTTCGGCATGCAGAACTTCGACGTCAACTTCAATGGTGGCATCGGTAAGAACTGGCTCTACAATGCGGGTACGTATCAGAACTTCGATCCGGGCTCATTCAAACTGCAGTTTGCAGAGAATGCCGACCGCACGCAGATCTACCATGTGGGATTGACCCGTCTGCTCAATGAGGGAAAAGGCTACATCTCGCTGCAGTATAAACATGCCAACAGCAAGAACCCTGGCAACTTTGCCAACGCTGCTCCATTTATCTACGTGGGCGATGGCTCGATTAAGAAGGTGAATGGCTTCGATCCCGGCCGAAACTCTTACGTGCCTTATAATGGTGCGTTTACCTACACCGACATCATGGACGGGCAGAAGAAGACGTGGAACTTCAACCGCGGCAGCGAGAACCGTTCTCACGAGGTGGCTTTGCTTAGCAACTATCGATGGGACAACGGACTGCAATGGAAACTCGATGCTAAGTTTATGTACGTGCCCGTGGCCAACTACGTAGACTTCGGCGGAAGCACCATCAGCGAAGTGACTGCTGCCGATGGCTATACGCTCGACGAGAATGGAGAGAATGCTTACGAAGGACTGATCGAAGGACGCCGCACCTGGCTTCACTTTGGAAAGGTGACGAGTGGCATGCTCACCACGGAACTCAATAAGCAGTGGGGCGGTCACAACGTGCGCCTGGGCCTCAACGAGTGGTACTACCATCTCAACTACCACTCTTCTTCGCTCCAATGGACGGGCACCGTTAGTCCCTATCCACAGGTGCTCTACTCTATGGCAACTGACCCGACTGATCCTACACTCACCCCGAAGCGCACACAGTTCTTTGGTTTCAACGAGTTGAGCCCTGAGTATACGAAGGGATCGGAAAATAAGCTTGCTCTCTACCTCACCGACAACTGGAAGATCAACGATAAGCTCAACCTCTACTATGGTGGCCGCTTGGAGTACTACCGCATGTCGGCCGATCAGATATCGCAATCACGCTTCTCGGGCTTCCACATTGGCGACTACAATACTTATGCTTACGGCGAAGACGGACAGATCGTAGCAACGCCTCACAGCATCCACCCCGCCAACGTGACAAAGAACAAGCTCAACTATGCCGCCACCTTGCAGCTCACTTACGACATTGCTAAGGGATTTGGCATCATGGCCGACGGAACGGTCGCCACTCGCTATCCGCGCATCAGCGACTACGCTGGCACCGGTCCTACGGCTGAACAATATAAGCGCGTCACCATCCCCCTCGTGCGTGGTGGTATCTATTATAAGAACTCATGGTTGGATCTCTCATCGATGGTGACCTACATTGCTAAGTCTAACAATATCGACCAGCAGAACCTCACGAAGCCTGGCACAAGCGAGGGCAAAACGGTGCTGCTCATCTACAACATCCAGACGCTTGGATGGACCACCACTGCCGAAGTGAAGCCCTTCAAGAACTTCTCGCTCCACGCTCTCTTCACTTATCAGAAGCCGGTATATAAGAACTACAATGCGAGTGTGACCTTCAGCGATGGTCAGCAGATGTCTGTCAATGCCAACAATATGATTGTGAAAGAGATTCCGCAGATTCTCGTAGAACTCGATCCGAAATACAACATTCTGCCCAACCTCAACGTATGGCTCTCCTTCCGCTACTTCGGCAAGACTTACGCCAACCTGCAAGAAGCGCTCTACTTCAACGGTCACTGGGAGACCTTCGGCGGTATCAACTGGACGGTCAACAAGCGACTCTCTCTCGGTGCGAGCGTAATCAACTTCCTCAACCAGAAGGGTGCTAAGGGCACCATCAGCGGTTCGGAATTGATCAGCAAAGCCGATGCTAACAAATACGCTGGCAAGTACATGAGCGGCAGCTATATGCGCCCGCTTACCTTCGAGTTTAGCGCAAGCTTCAAGTTTTAATTGATTCTAAGGAATAGGATTTCTAGAAAAACTAGAAACCCTAGAAAAACTAGAAACCCTAGAAAAACTAGAAAGACTAGAAAGACTAGAAACCCTATAAGCCTTAGAATAACTAAAGCTACTTCCCTCCCCTCAAAATCCCCTCCTCAAAACTTTTCATTATGAATACTCTCCCCAAAATAGCACTGATGGCCCTTTCGCTGGCCACAATGAGCGTGAACGCACAGACGGTGCGCGTGAGCACGCAGAATACCGACCTCGTACTGAAGGTTTCACCCAAAGGCCGCTTGTACCAAGTATACTATGGCGACAAGCTGAAGAATACTGCCGACTACGACAACATCACATGGAATGCCTATGCAGCCTCGGATGGTGCAGTGACCACACGTGGACATGAAGCCTATGCTGCTTCGGGCGGCGAAGACTACTTTGAACCTGCCGTAGCTATCACGCATGCCGATGGCAACATGACTACCTACCTCTATTATAAAGGTGTGGAGACAAAAGCCGTAGATGGCGGCACCGAGACCATCATTACGCTGCAGGACGATAAGTATCCCGACACCGTGAAACTCCACTACGTGGCTTACGACAAGGAAAACGTCATCAAGACCTGGACCGAGATATCACACTCCGAGAAGAGCCCTATCACGCTCTGGCGCTATAGCAGCACCATGCTCTACTTCGACGCTTCGAAGTACTTCCTCACCTCTTACCATAGCGACTGGGCTAAGGAAGGTCAACCCGAGACGATGCAGCTCACCACGGGCAAGAAGATTATCGATACCAAACTCGGCAGCCGCGCCGCTATGCATGCTGAGCCTTTCTTCGAACTGGGACTTGACGGACCCGCTCGCGAGAATGAAGGCAACGTGGTGCTCGGCACGATCGGCTGGACGGGCAACTTCCGATTCACCTTCGAGGTGGACAATGTGGGCACACTGCGCGTACTGCCCGCCATCAATCCTTATGCCTCCGACTATAAGCTCCGTGCTGGTGAGACTTTCACCACACCCGAATTTATCTTCACCTCAAGCTCTACGGGTACAAGCCAAGCCAGCCGCAATCTCCACGACTGGGCACGCCGCTACCAGGTGAACATGGGTATGGGCGACCGTATGACGCTGCTCAACAACTGGGAGAATACAGGCTTCGACTTCAACCAGAAGAGCCTTGCAGAACTGATGAAGGATGCCAAGGATCTGGGCGTCGACATGTTCTTACTCGACGATGGATGGTTTGCCAATAAATATCCGCGCAATGACGACCACGCTGGTCTGGGCGACTGGGAGCCCAATCACGCCAAACTGCCCGACGGCATACCCGGACTCGTACGCGATGCCAAGAAGGCAGGTGTGAAGTTTGGCATATGGGTAGAGCCCGAAATGGTGAACCCCAAGAGCGAACTCTTCGAGAAACACCCCGACTGGGTGATACAGCAGCCCAACCGCGACACTTACTACTATCGCAATCAGTTGGTGCTCGACCTCTCCAACCCCAAGGTGCAGGACTACGTGTTTGGCGTAGTAGATCGCATCATGACGGAAAATCCCGACGTGGCCTACTTCAAGTGGGACTGCAACAGTCCGATCACCAACATCTATTCGCCCTACCACAAGGCCAACCAAGGCAACTTCTACATCGACCACGTGCGCGGTATCTACAACGTGATGAAGCGCATCAAGGCTAAGTATCCCAATCTCCCCATGATGCTCTGCTCGGGCGGTGGCGGCCGCATGGACTACGAGGCGCTGAAGTATTTCACTGAGTTCTGGTGCTCCGACGATACCGATCCCTACGAACGCCTCTACATCCAGTGGAGCCTCTCAAAGTTCTTCCCCGCCAAGACGATGGGATCGCACGTGACCAACTGGAACAAGAAGACTTCTGTGAAGTTCCGCACCGACGTATGTAGCTCTTGCCGCTTGGGCTTCGACATCGACCTCAAGCCGCTCGTTGGCACTGACGACTATACCTTCGTACAGCAAGCAGTGAAGAACTGGACTCGCCTGAAACCCGTCATCCTCGATGGTGATCAGTATCGACTTGTCTCTCCTTATGAGACGGATCACAGTGCACTCAACTACGTATCGAAGGACAAGCAGCACGCCGTGCTCTTCGCCTACAATCTCCATCCACGCTATAAGGAGCCGCTCATCCACCGCGTACGCCTTCAGGGTCTCGACTCGCAGCGTCAGTACCGCGTAGAAGAGATCAACCTGATGCCCGGCACGAAGTCGACCTTCGACTTCAACGGTCAGTCATTCTCTGGCGACTATCTCATGAAGGTGGGTCTCAACGTGCTCTCTCCCGAGGAAGGCACCAGCCACGTATTTGAACTGAAATAAATTATTTTTCTCATAAAGCGCGAAAGCTTGAAAGCCATGCAACGTGATTGCACTGTGCTTTCAAGCTTTTTTAGTGTAAGTTAGAACGCATCTTTTTGCTCCGCCCCCCTATTGTGGCGCATTGAATACATTTGTCATGTCTTGAATGTTTCGTTATCATATCTTATGCCAAGATAATGCATTTGCCCTACTTTCCCAATTCTTAAAAACAAATTATCTTATGCCGACGCGAGACGCGTCGCCCACAAAGCTGGATGGATGAGCCCTCTGTTTGTTATGTGGGCGACGCGTCTCGCGTCGGCGTAAACGATAGAGCGATTCCTCCTCATCGGCGCGTATTTGTGCGCGCACGAGCGGGAGAGCTCTTACTTGTAGAAGTCTTGGAAGAAGTCTTCGGAGCGGGAGTGGTAATATCTAAATTATAGAATACTATGCCCCAATTCAGGTCTTCGTAGTAAGGCATAGCCAATGCTAACATACGAAACTGCTGAAGGCTTTGAGGCACATCACCCACCTCTACGACTACTTGCACAGGAATGCCGGGCAGAAAGTTCTGCGTGCTTTCGAAGGGAGCATTGTTTACGAAGAGTCCCACGTTGGAATAGACATTACCATCGGCATCGTAGATACCATGTCTGCCTGTGGCAAAATTTGCGGGAATGGCCTTCTGCGATGTATTAGTTGCCGTAAATTTCAGGCGCACCTTGTTACCATCACGCACGCAGCTTTTCAAGTCCACCTGGATGGTTGGCATTGAACAAGCTATGCCATCCGATCCATCTTGCGGATAGGCTTCGATGGGAATATTGCGTCCCAAGGCTTGATACGTGTTGTAGTGCGGTCCGCATTCTGCACCGCGAAGGTCGAATAGCGCAAGTTCCGTCAGTTCATCGGGCACACTTTCTATCATCACCGAGGTGCGAAGTGCAAGCCCTGCAGGTACATGTAAATCGGTCTCGTTGGAGGTCCAATGTTCCTCCGAGCCGTTGCGTATCTGCGCTTTGTATACGTTGCCATCGGCATCTGCAAAGGTAGATTTCTGTGCGGAAACAGGCCAGTTTGAACCAAAGACAGTGATGTCGTTGGTAGAGTTTGTGACGTTTCGAAGCATGAGATCCACGCGCACACCTCCACAAAAACGATAACAACGATCAATGCTTATCTCAAGACCAGGGAAGGGTACTAATTTGTCTGCTGCAATCTGTGTGCTTGTTGTCTCAAAGCTCACGGCAGCACGTGCTTTCACCATGGGAATGCCCAACAACATGAGGCCACTAAGTAGGCAAGATAGGTATTTCATAAAATGTCTCATTTGGGATATTATTCTGCTTATGCGCTACAAATATAATCAAAATTACTAAATCTGTGCAAAGTTTACACAACTGACTTTAATCATTCTCACAAATTCATTTGCAGCGCGAAGATAATACTTTCCGCTTGGAAGCTCCAAAAAGTGTGTACAGTTTGTTCACTTTTTCTACTTCAAGCGTCTTCTCGCTTCGCGTACGCGCGCATTACAGTCGATTTCCTTCCTTATTGCTTACATTTGCCTCTTCACCTCTTATCCCAACTTTCACACCCCTAAAAAACTTTCAAACTTTTTTTATCGAAAATGCTATA
>ERZ808270.46-NODE-46-length-82896-cov-6.029357_pt1 | contig 82896 bp, 70 predicted proteins | sample MGYA00521082_ERZ808270 | MGnify/ENA primary metagenome ERZ808270 (study PRJEB31516, sample SAMN03275594) | gut metagenome | biome: mammalia-associated habitat; material: feces | host: Papio cynocephalus | place: Kenya | collected 2012-07-27 ... | reverse complement strand
GTTGATTATGTGAGAGTTTACCCATTAATCTGTATCTCTTACGTAGAGATACAGAAATTTTATATGAAAATTACACCTTTATAATTATAGGTAATTGAAGTTTCGGATGTAAAATTATTGACTCATCCGACATTCGCGTGATATTGTTTACTCTTGAAAGAGCGGTTATCTATCTTGCTCGTCACAATCGTGGCAGGTGCGGGTCACGGCTGTGACTAATTCGTGTCACGGCTGTGACAGATACTTGTCACGGCCGTGGTAAAACAACTATAATTCATAGGGATAGAAAAACTTTCACTCCAAAGTCCGTATGAACCTCATTCTTTTATTGGTTCCAAATGAAGCATTATGTACGTGGCTTTACCGTAAGCCTCACGTAATGCAAGTTCAATGTTGCTGGCATGGTTGTGAGCCTCCTTTAATGATATCTCGCCAGGCAGACGGAGGTGCATTTCTATGGCAATAATATTGCCAATGCGACGCGTGTGGAGATTGTGGATATCGCGTACAAGAGGATCCTTATAGACAATGGCTTCTATATTGTCTTCCACCGACTTAGGCAGGCTCTCTTCAAGCAATTCTCCAGACGACTCACGAAGCATACGCAGAGCAGTAATGACAATCATCACACTGACAACAACAGCTGCCACAGCATCAAGTACAGCCCACTTACCACCCAACAGCACGGCTCCTCCAATACCAATCGCCGTTCCGACGGAAGAGAGGGCATCGCTACGATGATGCCATGCGTTGGCCTCAAGAGCCGTGGAGTTGACTGCACGTGCCACCTTTCGAGTGATGCGAAATATCCATTCTTTAAGGATGATGCTCGCCAGGGCAGCCACAAACGCAATAACCTCTGGCGGCTCCTGGGAAGCACCATGACAGAACTGCACTATCTTTACAAGTCCGTTCCAACCAAGCATAAGTCCAACTACGACAAGTGCCAAACCTATGATAGAGGAGGCAAAGGTTTCGTATTTACCATGTCCGTAGTCGTGGTCGCTGTCGGCTGGCTTGCTGCTGAGCTTCACGAATACGATAACGACAATGTCTGTGAGGAAATCGCTCAACGAATGGACTGCATCGGCTATCATGGCAGAAGAGTGCCCTAAGACACCTGCCGCGAACTTGACAACAAGCAGGCAGACATTGACGATGCTGCCCATGAGCGTCACTCTGTAGATTTTTTGATTACGTGTCATCTTTCTTTTGTATTTTTCGGTATTTGTATGGTTAAGAATAAAACTTTTGAAGTGGTGCTTTTTATGCGGAAACGGTTGTCTGTACGCTCTCCTATCACCCATACGATGGTGTCATTGGCGTCGGTTACGACCAACTGACGCCGCTTCTCAAATAGCGATTTCTTGCGATCGGTTAGATAATCGCTTACAAGACGGGAACGGTTCATACCGAACGGCACGAACCTGTCACCATTAGCTACGGGACGCACGGTGAGAGGCATGACCACCTCACATGCGTCCAAACTTGCGCAAGAAGAAGAACGAATTGGCTCGAAGTTATCTGGAATTGATGTTGTCTTGACGGAGATGCGCAGACTATCGGAATAGACATAATTGCCATCCTCCGGAAGTCGCATTGCCTTTGTATGGACGCCGTAGCCAAGCGGCTGGATGATAAGACGTCCGCGGTCGAAGCATAACTCATGAGTTGATGATGAGTACACAGCCGACTGCTTTCCCTCAAAAGCTGCTATCTGCTCTATATGCGAGGACGTGAAGCCACGACGGGAAAGCACATAATGGAGCGTACTCTCAGGAGAGGGTTGCAGGCGCAACCTATCCACAGACAACACAAGCGGCTTCTCCGCGTCGGCTACCGACGTTCCTTCCATCATCGCATCATCAGCCCATCGGCTTATGGCATCGTCGTAAACTTTCAATGCCTCCGCCAAGCGCAGCGAAGTTTCAAACACGGTCTGCTTCACAGAAGGATTGAGCTTGCTGAGCATCGGCAGCACATCGAGGCGCAACTTGTTGCGCTTCACGTCGGGCACAAGATTGGTGCTATCCGTAACGTAATCCTGCTTCTCAGAAGCGAGAAACTGGAGGATGTCCTCACGGCTAAGACAGAGCATAGGGCGGATGATGTTGCCATTCTTCGGCATTATGCCACGCAGACCACGTATGCCAGTGCCACGCACGAGATTGAGGAGCACCGTCTCCACAGAGTCATCGCGGTGATGGGCGACGCAAATGCCGTCGGCATCTATGTCGCGTGCAAGATTGGCAAAATAGCCATAGCGAAGATCGCGTGCCGCCATCTCTATGCTCACATGATGCGCCTCGGCATAATCTGACGTGGCGAAATGTACGACGTGAAGATCTATGCCAAGGCGTGAGCAGAGCGACTGGCAGAAGCGTTCGTCCCTATCGCTCTCCGCACCACGCAGATGAAAATTGCAATGGGCAGCCTCCACTGTCATACACAAATCGGGAGCAAGCTTATTCATCATGAGAAGCATCGCAACGCTGTCAGCCCCTCCCGACAAAGCCACGATGTACTTGCCGCGCTCAGATAAGAGACCTTGACGAAGAGCGAACTGACGCACGCGAAGAAGTGAAGAATTAAGCATGGTTGCCATGGTTTTCATTACTCGACGTAAAGCACAAGTCCCTTGAGGTACTCACCCTCAGGATGGTAGATGTTGATTGGGTGGTCGGCAGGCTGATGAACCTGATGGAGAATACGCACCTTGCGGTTGGCCTGTACGGCAGCTGTGAACACTGCATTGCGGAAATTCTCCTTGGAAACAATCTGCGAACAGCTGAACGTGAAGAGTATGCCTCCAGGCTTAATGCGTTGCAAGCCTTTTACATTCAAACGCGTGTAACCCTTCAGGGCATTGCGCAGGGCTGCGCGGTGTTTCGCGAAAGCAGGAGGATCGAGCACAATGAGGTCATAAGTCTTGTCGTTGGCGTCAAGGAACTTGAACGCATCCTCACAGAACGCATCATGGCGATCGTCGCCTGGGAAGTTCATCTCTATGTTGCGCTTCGTTAGTTCAACGGCTTTTGCACTACTGTCAACGGAATGAACGAGTTTGGCGCCGCCACGCATGGCGTAGACGGAGAAGCCACCCGTATAGCAGAACATATTGAGTACGGAGCGTCCACGAGAATAGGTTTCAAGCAGACTGCGGTTCTCACGCTGGTCAACGAAGAAGCCCGTCTTCTGACCTTTCAGCCAGTCGATATGGAATTTCAGTCCGTTTTCAACTGCTACGTCACTACCCATCTCGCCATAGATAAAGCCATTTTCATGCTCCACGTCGGCCTTAAAGGGCAGAGTCGTCTCGCTCTTGTAATAGACGTTGCTTATGGTGCCCTCCGACACCTCAACAAGAGCATCACAGATGTCATGACGCATGAGATGTATGCCTACACTGTGGGCCTGCATTACAGCAGTGCCGGCGTAGCAGTCGATGACAAGACCGGGAATGTTGTCGCCCTCACCGTGTACAAGGCGGAACGTGTTGTTGTCGGTGCGTCCGATGAGACCGATAGCCTTGCGCATCTCCCACGCCGACTTAAGGCGAGAGAGCCAAAATTTCTTGTCGATAATGATGTCACGAAATGACAACACACGAACAGCAATAGAACCTATCTGATAGGTGCCAACAGCTATAAACTCGTTGGAAGACGTAAAGACACGAACGATTTCGCCCTCTTCGACGCCATCGTCCATCGATGCCACGGCACCTGAGAATATCCATGGATGGAAGCGCTTCAGACTTTCTTCCTTTCCGCGCTTTAGATACAGACTTTTATACATACTATATTATTGATTTTCGTTTGTGCTTGTATTTTCCGCTTTCGGCTCCTCTACTTTTATCAGATTGTAGTCGCCTGTGGCAAGAATACTCATTATTTCATTGTAAATATTGATACATGCCCATGCGTCAATGGCTGCATATTCCTTTTGCTTGTCCGTCAGAACATCGGCTTCCCAATTGGTAAGCCGCTGGCGTTTGCTGATTTTCTCGCTGAAGAGATTGGCGTAGAGCTTCTGCAAACTCTTGTCCTCAATGCCAAGATTGCCTATAATATCCTGGATGTCAATAAACCAGCCCGGCTCAAAATCCCTACGGCGATGGAGAGCCATAAGGTCGTCATGCCATGACAAGCCTATCATGGGCACTGTGCGATTGCTGAGCAAGCGTACTAAGGAATCAGGCAAGCCCAAATGATTGAGACGGAACAGGAAACACTCTTTCTGAGTGGACACTTGCAGCAATGCCACCTTATGATTCTGTCCACGACGGAAGACAGGGCGCGTCTCTGTATCGACGCCCAAGATTTCACAAGAAAGGAGGTAGTCGACGGCACGCTCTGCTTCATATTCGTTCAGCACAACGATTATCTTTCCGGGGAATGTCACCAAAGGCAAAGCATTGATTGTGCTTTTGTCAAATTTGTTGTATAATGTTTTCATCTCTTAATGCTCAAAAGATTTTGCAAAATTAGAAAAAAAACACGAAAATATAGTGGTTTCCGAGTTTTTTCCACTAATTTTGTATTCAATTGGCATGAAGAATGCCTCTCTAACATATTTATCCTTAAATATACACACTGACAAGACAAATGGCAAAGAAAAAAAATGAGCGTAAGCCCTCCGGCATCAAGGAGATGATAAATTGGCAGAGCATACTCAAGAGTGAGCGCACCGACTTCCTTGTAGGTATGGTCATAACGCTTTTCGCCGTTTATACATTCGTTGCATTGTTCTCATATCTTAATACAGGGCAAGCAGACCAAAGCATCCTTGAGAACCTCCGCCCCGGCGAATGGCTCAACCAAGGCAAAGTGTTCAAGAATTATTGCGGGTCGGCAGGAGCCATAATGTCCTACCTCTTCGTGACAAAGAATTTCGGCTATTCCGCTTTTCTCATACCATGTTTCCTGCTGCTTACAGGAATCAAGATGATGCAGATCTACTCTCTTAATCTATGGAAATGGTTTTTCGGTATGGGCATTGCCATGGTTTGGTCGTCGATATTCTTCGCAAAGGTCCTCTCACCCTTGATGCCTGACGCAATTTTCAATCCTGGCGGATACCATGGATATGTTTGCGTCAACTACATAGAGAACGTTATTGGCCCTCCAGGACTGACTGCCGTTCTGTTCTTCTCGGCAGTGGCCTTCCTCACATTTGTAAGCACGCAGACCATCACTTGGATTAGAAGACTCTTCAATCCACTAAAGACCATCACCAACAAAGCCAGCGAAATGGTCAACGACCACATCGCATTTTCGAACGTAGCCAATGGACAAGCAGACTCCAACGACGTGGCTAAAGACGACAAAAACGCTGACGCGGAAATATTTACAGCTCCCAAAGGCAAAATGACGACAGAAGCATCCAACGGAAAAGAGAAAGCTGAAAATCAAGTCATCGACCTCACAGAGTTCTCCAACCTCGGGAGCAAGAAACAAGAGAAAGAGAAAGAAAATTCTGTCAAGACTTCCGTTGCACAGACTCCTACGGCAAAAGAACCCGCCACAAGCCATCTTACAGTGGAGGTGGGCAAGGACGAGAAGGCACAGGGCAGCATGACACCAGAGTCTATCAACACGCCCATCAACCCTTTGGAGCCCTTCACACGCTACAAGCGACCTACCCTCGACCTCCTTGGCAAAGACGAGAATGCCGGCAGACCATATGTCGATATGGACGAGATAAAGGCTCACAATGAAGAGATTGTGAAGGTGCTGAAAAGCTTCGGCATAGAGATTCGCGAAATAAAGGCTACTGTCGGTCCTACAATCACGCTCTACGAGATAACACCGGCAGAAGGCATACGAATAACGAAAATCCGTAATTTGGAAGACGACATTGCCCTTCGTCTATCGGCACTTGGAGTGCGTATCATCGCGCCTATACCAGGAAAGGGTACAATAGGCATTGAGGTGCCTAACAAGAAGCGCCACAACGTCTCTATGGAAAGCATCCTCAACTCGAAGAAATTTCAGGAGACGAAGTTTGACTTGCCTATCGCACTCGGAAAGACCATCACCAATGAAGTGTTCATGGCGGATCTCACGAAAATTCCACATCTGCTCGTGGCAGGTGCGACGGGTCAAGGAAAGTCTGTTGGACTGAATGTTATCATCACCTCTCTGCTCTACAAGAAGCACCCCAACGAGCTAAAACTCGTGCTCATCGACCCGAAGAAGGTGGAATTCAGCGTGTATGCCCCAATCGCCGATCATTTCATGGCGCAAGTGGACGACGATGATGAACCTATCATCACCGATGTCACAAAGGTGGTGCGCACACTCAAGAGTCTATGTACTCTGATGGATCACCGCTACGATCTTCTCAAACTTGCAGGCGCACGCAACATAAAGGAATACAACGACAAATTCCTCCACCGTAGACTCAACCCGGAGCACGGTCATGAGTTTATGCCTTACATCGTGGTTATCATAGATGAGTTTGGCGACCTCATCATGACAGCAGGCAAGGAGGTGGAGATGCCAATCGCACGTATCGCACAGCTTGCACGTGCTGTAGGTATACACATGATTATAGCAACGCAACGTCCTACAACCTCCATCATCACGGGCAACATCAAGGCAAACTTCCCTGGACGCATCGCGTTCAAAGTGAGCTCAATGATGGACTCACGCATCATCCTCGACCGCCCGGGAGCCAACCAACTCATAGGTATGGGTGACATGCTCTATCTGAACGGCAACGAACCGACACGTGTGCAATGCGCGTTTATCAACACGCAGGAGATTGTGGACATCAACAACTTCATAGCACGACAGACAGGACCTACCCACCCCATGGAACTCCCCGAACCGAAGAGCGACGACGACGGTGGAAATTCTTCGTCGGGCGCAACAGACTTGAGCAGTCTCGACCCGTTCTTTGAGGAGGCAGCACGCTCAGTGATTGTCAGCCAGCAAGGCAGCACGAGCATGATTCAGCGACGTTTCTCCATCGGCTACAACCGTGCTGGTCGACTCATGGACCAACTGGAAAAGGCAGGCATCGTGGGAGCTGCACACGGCAGCAAGCCGCGCGACGTGCTAATCTCTGACGAAAACCAGCTTGCGGCAATCATGAGCCAGCTAAGGAGATAGAACGAATAAAAAAAACATTTAAATAAAAACATCGAATAACTATGAGACGTTTATTGTTTTACACTGCATTATCGATTATTTGTGCATGGCTTGGCATGAGCACATGCTTTGCCCAGAAAAGTAACGCTGCAAGAAAAATTCTTGACCGCACAGCGAAGGTGGTTGGCAGATCGGGGGGCGTCAGCGCATCTTTCACTATGAGCAATCCGAACACGGGCAACGTGTCGGGTACAATTGCCGTGAAAGGCAATAAGTTCAACGCACGTACCGCACAAACAACAGTATGGTTCAACGGGAAGACACAATGGACTTACATGAAGAAGAACAACGAAGTGAACGTCAGCAATCCAAAAGCTTCACAACTTCAGATGATGAATCCATACACGTTTATCAACATCTATAAGTCGGGCTACAATATGAGTTCGACGAACGCTGGAGCCAACGACGAAGTGCATCTCGTTGCCCAGTCGCCCAGACGCAGCATCTCTGAGATGTACATCACCATTAACCGCAAAACTGCCATTCCCTCAAAGGTGAAGATGAAGCATGGCGGAGAGTGGTACACGATAACAATCAACAACTTCACCTCAAAGAACCTTTCTGACAGAATGTTCACATTCAACTCAAGAGAGTACCCATCAGCAGAAGTAATCGACTTGCGCTAAAAACTATGAAATCAGCCCTTCCGATATTCTACTCCATGCGGTTGCTGCTTCGCCACCGCCGTCTTGCAGAGAAAAGGAGCCTCACCGCCGAGCAGAACAAGATAGCGAAATTCTTCATCTACCTTTCAATGCTCGTAGCCGTGATTTACCTCATGGGACTTGCCATCGTCTTCTCGCTTATCGTCAACGATGACCGTTCACATACTGCTACGGAGTTTTTCTGCGTTGGTCTACCATTCGTGCTTGCAGCTGATTTCTTCCTAAGGTTTACGATGCAGCAGACACCAGCACACATCATAAAACCCTATATTCTTCTGCCAATACCACGGAGAGTGTGCATAAGCGCTTTTGTGGCGTCATCTATATATAATTTTGGCAACTTCGTATGGTTGGCTTTCATCATTCCATACGTGCTCATGTCCGTTATCTTCAGTTATGGATGCTGTGTAGCAGTGGGATTGATTGTTTTCTCGCAATTTATGATTTTTGCCAACAGCCAATGGTATGCCATTGCCCGCACACTCATCAACCAATCGCAAATTTGGTGGGCTTTGCCATTGGTTGTATATGGAATGGAGATCTTCCCATTGTACTTGGGACAGGAGGCAGGATGGAGACATCTCGTAAGCGTTTACGCCTCAGTCGGCACTATGCTTGAATCGCACTACCTCATAATGATTGCCGTAGCAGCAGTAATATTGGCAGTTGTCATAGCCATCAATCATAAAGTGCAGCTTTCAGGCATTGAGAAAGAACTGGCAAAGCAAGAGAAGAAAGAAGTTGTAAAAAGAGTTGCGAAGTTCTCTTTTCTTGAACGCTACGGCGAAATAGGCACGTTCATCCAACTTGAGATAAAAATGCTTCTGCGCAACCGCAATCCACGAAAGGCTCTTATCAACGGCACCATCACTATGCTTATGGTTTGCGCAATAATCGTGTTGTCGGATGTGTACGACTCCACTGGTATGACCAATTTCTGGGGACTGTACGCTTACATACTGTTTGGCACGATGACTCTCATGGGGCTTATGTCATACGAAGGCAACTACATCGACTGCCTGCTTACACGTAAGGAGAATATCTACACTCTGTTGCAAGCAAAATACATATTCTATTCCATGTTTCTCATATTGCCATTCGTGCTAATGCTCCCAGCTGTTGTCACAGGAAAGTGGTCGCTGTATATGCTTGTCAGCTATGGCATTTTCACCATGGGATTTCAATACTTTATCGTATTCCACGTAGCTATATATAATAAGGTAACAATATCACTCAACGACAAGCTAACGGACAAAGGCAAGATGAGCGGCAACTATGTGCAACTTGTCATCATTGCATTGGTGTTCATCGTGCCCAACATATTCGTTAGCCTATTGCAGAGATGCTTTGGCGAAACAGCCTCCTACACCATAATGCTCATCATCGGCTTGGGATTCATCCTTACGCACAAACTATGGCTACGCTATATTTACAACAGAATGATGCGCAGGAAATACTCCAACCTTGAAGGATTTATGGCAACAAGAGACAATTAAGACTCTTTGCTGAAAAATGACATTGACCTTCAATGTATAATTAAGGATTTGCAATTATAACTAATGGTTTTGGTTAATAATTGCGAATCCTTTTCTTTTTGTTAAATTTTTTCATTGTTATATCATCCAAGAACACTAACTTTGCAAATACAAAAAGAAAGATATCTATGAAGAAAAGAACGATATGGACAATTGCAATCATAATGGGTGTCTCATTTCTCGGACTGCTCTATCTGCAATTGAAATACATACAGGCAATGGTTGACATGAAGAAGGAGCAATTCGACGAATCTGTCAATAGAGCCCTCTACCAAGCGTCACGTAATCTTGAGTTGAACGAGACGCTCAGGTATCTGGAGAAGGACGTGAATGAGACGGAACGCAGAGCATTCAGAAAAGACTCCGTAGGTTCGCGCTCAGGAAAACTCGACGGGAGCATACAGCAGTCACATCAATACTCTGTAACAGGCAAGGATGGTACTATTTACTCTTCCTTTGAGCTGAAGACCATTACAACGAAGCCCTCTCAGATGCCTAAGGCAATGATTCTCCATACTGACAAGAACTCACTCAGTGAGGCGTCGAAATCATTGCAGGAGATTGTAAAGAACCGCTATATCTACCAAAAGGCACTGCTCGACGAGGTGGTCTACTCCATTCTCTACTCCGCTTCCGACAAGCCTTTGAAGGAACGCATCAACTTCAAGCTCCTTGATCAGGACTTGAAGGCAGAACTGATGAACAATGGGGTCAACATACCCTATCACTTCACGGTATGCACGCAAGACGGAAGAGAGGTTTACCGCTGTCCTGAATACAGCGACGAAGGAGAGGAGTTCACGTATTCGCAAGTGCTCTTCCGCAACGACCCACAGTCAAAGATGGGAGTTGTGAAGATACATTTCCCGGATATGGGTTCTTACATATACTCCTCCGTGAAGTTCATGATTCCATCTGTTGCATTCACTCTTGTGCTGCTCGTCACATTCATATTCACTATTGTTGTTATATTCCGCCAAAAACGCTATACGGAGATAAAGAACGACTTCATCAACAACATGACACACGAGCTGAAAACGCCTATTGCAAGTATTTCACTCGCTGCACAGATGATGAACGACGAATCGGTGACAAAGAGTCCTGCAATGACAAAACATCTCGGGCAGGTCATCAATGACGAGTCGAAAAGACTACGTTTTTTGGTTGAGAAAGTGCTCCAAATGTCAATGTTCGACAAGAAGAAGGCCGTGTTCAAGAAGAAGATGCTCGACATCAACGAGATGGTTGAGAACATCTCCAACTCATTCTCGTTAAGAGTGGAACACACTGGCGGAAAAATCTACACACAAATAGAAGCTGTAGACTCCGCAATATATGTAGACGAGGTGCATTTTCAAAATGTTCTCAACAATCTACTCGACAACGCAGTAAAGTACCGCAAACCCGACCAACCGGTCGACATCTATTTGCACACATGGAACGACAACGACCATCTATACCTGTCAGTGCGCGACACGGGAATGGGCATAAAGAAGGACAACTTCAGAAAGATCTTCGACAAGTTCTATCGTGTACACACGGGAAATGTGCATGACGTGAAGGGATTTGGACTCGGTTTGGCTTATGTGAAGAAGATAGTGATGCTCCACAACGGAGATATCTCCATTGACAGCGAATACGGCAAGGGAACGAAGTTCACTATTAAACTTCCAAAGATAAAAGATTAGATAATAACAAAAGATTAAACAACATAAATAACAATATTAAAACCACACAATTATGGACGAAAAGTTAAAAATCTTACTTTGTGAAGACGACGAGAATCTCGGTATGCTTCTTCGCGAATATTTGCAAGCTAAAGGTTATTCAGCAGAGTTGTGCCCTGACGGCGATGCAGGATACAAAGCGTTCATGAAGACGAAGTTTGACATCTGCGTTCTTGATGTCATGATGCCAAAGAAAGACGGCTTTACACTTGCCCAGGAGATACGCCAGGCAAATGCTGAGATACCTATAATATTCCTCACAGCAAAGACTCTCAAGGAAGACATCCTTGAAGGCTTCAAGATTGGAGCTGACGACTACATCACGAAGCCATTCTCAATGGAAGAACTCGTGTTCCGTATTGAGGCCATCCTCAGACGTGTGCGTGGAAAGAAAAACAAGGAGAGCACTGTTTACCATATCGGGCGCTTCACTTTCGACACACAGAAGCAACTTCTCTCTATCGGCGACAAGCAGACGAAGCTTACGACAAAGGAGAACGAGCTGCTCGCATTGCTTTGCAGCCACGCCAATGAGATTCTCCAACGCGACTTTGCTTTGAAGACCATTTGGATTGACGACAACTACTTCAACGCTCGCTCTATGGACGTTTACATCACGAAGTTGCGCAAGCATCTGAAGGACGATGACCAGATTGAGATTATTAACATTCACGGCAAGGGCTACAAGCTCATTACGCCTGAGGAAGAATAACAGAATATGAACATAAAGAAAGTAAAAGACAAGGTTGTGATTGGCCTGTCCTTACTGGCCATTACAGGATGTTCCTCTGCAAACAAGATACACTACGACTCACTGCAGGCATCAAAATCAGACGACAGCACTATGGACTCAGGTTATCTTATAATTTCTGACGACCAACGCGCTGCCATAAACAAAGGCAATACGTTTGCCGTCAACCTCTTCAAGTCACAAATAGACTTCTCAAGTAAGGTGGTTTCTCCATTGAGTGTATCCTACCTCATGGGAATGCTTGCCAATGGAGCCGAAGGAACGACACAGAAGGAAATATTAAAGACGCTGGGTGTCGGCGACATGTCGCTGAACTCACTCAACGAAGCGTATCGCGTTGTGCTGAACACTGCCTCCAAGCTCGACAAATCAACAACGATAAACATAGCCAACTGCATCGCTGTAGACAAGGGAATTGACTTAAAGAAAGATTTCACGCATACTGTCAGCACGATGTATGACGCAAAGGTTGAGAGTCTTGATTTCTCCAATCCGAAGTCGAAAGACAAGATTAACGCATGGTGCAATAGCCAAACCAACGGCATGATACCAAGCATCATAGACCAGCTCTCTCCTTCGGATGTTTCTGTGCTTATGAACGCTATCTATTTCGACGGCTCTTGGACTTCTAAATTCGAAAAATCACAGACGAAAGAAGAGAATTTCAGAGGCTATACACGCGACATCAAGCGCGTTAAAATGATGCATCAAAACGATAAGTTCGACTATCTCGACAGTGAAAAATTCGAGGCAGTAAATCTTCCTTATGGTAACAGAAGCTACACAATGACTGTACTTCTTCCGAAGGACGGTGTGTCCATTGAAGAGATGATGAGTACGCTTGACGCTGAGAAAATACGCGACATAAGGAGAAACATGGAGAACTGCATTGTCGACTTGAAATTGCCTAAGTTTACAACGAGTACTGAGACGACTCTCAACAACTCCATCTCAAAGCTTGGAGCCTCATCAATGTTCTCGTCGTCGGCTGCCAACTTCAAGAATATGTCTGATGCTAACGTTTACGTTTCCAAAATGCTTCAGAAAGCAAAAATAGAAGTGAGCGAGGAAGGTACAAAGGCGGCAGCTGTCACTACAGCAATGGTAGCAATGACATCACTCAAACCTGATGAGCCAAGACGTGTCAATTTCCACGCCAACCGACCATTTGTATATGTCATCACCGACAACAAGTGTGGGGCCATATTCTTTATTGGCCAATACTTAGGCGACTGAATCGTTGACAACAGAAAATTTACTGAACTGTAGAAAATATATTAAGGGGAAAAACTTGGGTTGTACTTTGGCTATTATTCAGCCAAAATACAACCCAAATTTTTATATGTTATTTTCCTGCTTCAGCAACCATCCGCAAGAAATACTCATGAACTCTCGTGTCATTGTTAAGCTCCGGATGGAACGCAGTGACAAGTTGGTTGCCTTGTCGTGCAGCCACGATATGCCCATCAACAACAGCAAGAGCCTCAGCGTCCTCCTCTACCCTATTGATGTAGGGGGCACGGATGAACGTCATCGGAATCCCGTCGCCAATGTGCTTTACCGTATCCTCCGTGTAGAAGCTACCAAGCTGACGTCCGTAAGCATTACGGCAGACGTCAATGTCCATTGTCGAGATACGATTGAAATCTTCACCTGCAACATGCTTTGCAAGAAGGATGAGTCCGGCACAAGTGCCAAATACCGGCAACCCCTGCTTGATGTCTGCCATAACAGGCTCAAGAAGACCGAGATCCTTTAGGAGTTTCAACTGCACGGTGCTTTCCCCACCTGGAATAATCAATCCGTCCTTCGGCTCATTCCAGTCTGCCAACTGACGTATTTCAAAAGTATCGGCCCCAAGGCTCTTAAGCATCTGCTCATGTTCAGCAAAAGCGCCTTGGAGTGCTAAAACGGCAATTCTCATTATTTACCTCTTTCAGCCATGAGCACTTCAATTTCCTGCTCATTGATACCAACCATAGCCTCACCGAGATCCTCAGAAAGCTCGGCAAGCTTCTTAGCATCGTTGTAGTTAGTCACGGCCTGCACAATGGCAGCAGCACGTTTTGCCGGATTACCGCTCTTGAAGATGCCAGAACCGACGAAGACGCCCTCTGCACCAAGCTGCATCATCAAAGCAGCATCGGCAGGAGTAGCCACGCCGCCAGCAGCGAAGTTAACAACCGGCAGCTTACCATTCTCATGAACATACTTCACAAGTTCGTAAGGCACCTGGAGCTGCTTAGCAGCCTCATACAACTCGTCCTCAGCCATTGATGTGAGACGACGGATCTCGCTCTGCATCATACGCATATGACGCACTGCCTGAACCACGTCGCCCGTGCCCGGCTCGCCCTTTGTACGAATCATTGTTGCACCTTCTGCAATGCGACGGAGAGCCTCACCAAGGTTCTTTGCTCCACATACGAAAGGAACATCAAACTTCGTCTTGTCGATATGATAGACATCATCAGCCGGCGAGAGAACCTCACTCTCGTCAATATAGTCAATCTCAATGGCCTGCAGAATCTGTGCCTCTGCGAAATGGCCAATACGGCACTTTGCCATCACTGGAATAGATACAGCCTCCTGAATGCCTTTAATCATCTTCGGGTCGCTCATACGAGAAACGCCACCAGCAGCACGGATGTCAGCAGGAATGCGCTCAAGTGCCATAACTGCGCAAGCGCCGGCAGCCTCAGCTATCTTTGCCTGCTCAGGAGTAGTAACGTCCATGATAACACCGCCCTTCAGCATCTGTGCCAAGTTGCGGTTCAGTGTTTGTCTGTTTTCAGTCATGATTACAATTAATTAATAATGTTATGTTTTATTCTTTTATACGATTTTAAATCTAACTCTGAAACTGTGGGTCTGCTCATCCCAATTGGTGCCAAGCAACACAAACTTGCCTATCTGCGACGTGGAGCGCACATGCTTACCGATGCACGGACACACATCATAATCACCTATGCGTACAAGGCGTATGTTGTCGGAGGCATCATCTGGCAGACGATCGAGATGAACGTCAGACGGAACGTTGTCGCGACTGACTACCTCGTACTTAACCGGCAAATCCTCCTGTATTAGTTCATTCATTCTATCCTCAATAGCCTTCTCCTCCTTGCGTGAAGGCTTGTGGTCGAGAATGAACGTCATCTTGCTTTTCTTTCTTTCAACATGTGCGTTTGTGGAGCGTCCACACCCGAACATCCTTATCATTGTCTGATTGAGCAAATGTTCTGCCGTGTGGGCAGGAGGAAATTCCTCCTTGTTGTGATCGTTGAAAATGGGGGCTGTTTCCATAGTCAAATTGAATTTGAATATTCTGCAATTATTCGGTTCAACATACACATTGACAAACGTCTCAGACTTGAAATTAGCGTTTAATTCATTACCTCCGAGAAGATCGACAGCTGTGGTGTCAGCCTTTGGTATCTTTAAGAAGTCGAAAGCATGGTCTGGAATATTTATCTTACATTCCACACGCTCATTGGCGAAATTGGCAACGACGAGAAGCATCTCATTGTCAGCCTTGCGGAGAAAGGCATACTGCTTTTGAGATAGATGTCCATTTACATACATAAGGTCGAAGAAGTCGCCAGTTCCGACAGCTTTCTCTCTTCCGGCAATGGCGAGCACTTTGTCGTACATGTCGGAAAGACGCTTCTCATCTGCAGAGAGAGAATGTTCTACAAAGGCGCGATGAAGCGTTGGTACTGTCCAATAATCGAAAATAGTAGTGCGACCGTCGCGTCCGCTGAAGCCCTCGTTGTCCATACCTCTCTCACCATACTCCTGACCTGCATATACCATGAAGGGATTAGCTCTCATGAGCACGTTTGTGACAAGCGCTGGATAAGCACGGAAGCCATCACCGGCAAAGAAGTCGCTTGCTATGCGTTGCTCGTCATGGTTCTCAAGGAAATAGAGCATATGCTCATGGATATTGTCCACCCACTGCCATGCCGTCGTTATCTGCGCAGTGGCACAATTGCCACAAATCACGGAGCGCATAGTATCGTACATTCCGACCTTATCGTAGAGATAGTCAAAGCCTGCGTCCACATAGCGTTTGTATTCAAGTGGATTGTAGACTTCCGCGATGAAGAGTATCTGCTTATGTGCCTCTTTCAACTTGGCTATTGCCCATTGCCAAAAGGCTGGCGGCACCATTTCCGCCATATCGCAACGGAAGCCGTCAATACCCTTGGAGGCCCAAAAGAGCAGGATGTCGGTCATTTTCTTCCACGTGTCTGGGATAGGCGAGAAATGCTCCGAGCGTCCTCCAGCGTCAAGATAATCAATACCATAGTTGAGCTTCACTGTCTCATACCAATCATTGATGCCTGGCGATGCGTCGAAATGGTCGTTGCCAGTAGCCTTGGCAGGATACTCGAAATAAGGCTCGTCCTCACCTGCGTACGTATCTATCTGCGGATGAAACCCCGTGTCAGGGCAATAATAGAAGTTGTTGTTGGGAGAAAAAGCCAAGTGCGGGTCATCAGTCTCTCCGAGATCGAGCACGCCCTCCGGTTTTGTCACCGACTTATACTGACGTGCCACATGATTAGGCACGAAGTCCATGATAACCTTTAAGCCCGCCTTATGACTGCGCTCAACGAGTTGCTCAAACTCCAACATACGGTGCTCCACGTTGTCAGCCAAGTCAGGATCGACGTCATAGTAGTCGGTGATGGCGTAAGGCGAGCCAGCCTTTCCTTTGACGATGGCAGGATGCTGGCGTGGAATATTGTAGGAGGAGTAGTCTGTAGTCGTGGCATGGCGTATGATGCCTGTGTACCAGACGTGCGTGTAGCCCTTACGACGAATTTCCGCAAGAACCTCGTCGCTGAAGAAGTTCATCTTTCCACACCCGTTTTCGGCAATAGTCCCATTAGGCTTACAGCCATAGGCCTTATTGCCGAAAAGGCGTGTAAAGACTTGATATATCAGAATTTTCTGTTTTGTCATGACCATTTTAGGCAATACCGTGAGCAGAAACAGTCTTGTCGATGCGGCCAATCATACCCTGAAGAGCCTTGCCCGGACCACACTCTGTGAAGTCGTCGGCACCATCCTTAATCATGTTCTGCACACTTGTTGTCCAACGCACGCTGCTTGTGAGCTGCGCGATAAGGTTGGCCTTGATTTCTGCCGGATTTGTATGGGGCAGTCCGTCAACATTCTGATAGACAGGGCACTTAGGAGCGGAAACAGTGACAGCCTTGATAGCCTCCTCAAGTTCCTCCTTGGCAGGCTGCATCAGAGGTGAATGGAAAGCGCCGCCAACCTTCAACGGGAGAGCACGCTTAGCGCCTGCTGCCTTCAGTTTCTCGCAAGCGGCATTGATAGCGTCAACATTTCCGCTAATAACGAGCTGACCGGGACAGTTGTAGTTGGCAGCGACAACAATATTGCCGTCTGTGCTGACCTCCTTGCAAACCTCCTCAATCTTCTCGTCGGGCAAGCCGATTACAGCAGCCATTGTACCTGGAGCAGCCTCACATGCCTTCTGCATAGCAACGGCACGAGCAGCCACAAGCTTCACACCATCCTCAAAGGTCAGAGCACCTGCTGCAACAAGAGCAGAGAACTCACCGAGAGAGTGGCCAGCCACCATCGCAGGAGCGAAGTCGTCACCAAGACAGATGGCAGAGATTACGCTGTGGAGGAACACGGCAGGCTGAGTAACCTTGGTCTGCTTGAGTTCCTCGTCAGTGCCGGCGAACATAATATCTGTAATGCGGAAGCCGAGAATCTCGTTGGCCTTTTCAAAGAGTTCCTTTGCCTTTTCATTGTTGTCGTAGAGGTCCTTGCCCATACCTACGAATTGAGATCCCTGTCCGGGAAAAACAAATGCTTTCATAATATTCGTTCTTGTTGTATATTTATAATATATATAATGTTTCTAAAATGCAAAGGTACAAAAAATGTGACAAAACATTATACTTGAGTTGTGTTTTATTGGATTATTTGCATTATCTTTGCATTATGATAGCATTATAATTGCAAAAAAACACATAAAAGTTCATGAACATAATAAGAAACCGACTCGTCGTATTGACAGCGTTGCTGTCGGCTTTTCTAACAGGCATCAGCGCACAGATAAAATGGAACTCTGCCTATCAAGCCTACATCGACCAATATAAAGACCTCGCCATTGAGCAGATGCTAAAATACAACATACCTGCGAGCATCACTCTTTCACAAGGACTTCTTGAAAGTTCTGCAGGAAGGAGCGACTTGACGCGTTCCAGCAACAATCATTTCGGAATAAAATGCCATGGGTGGTCGGGACGTCGCACATTCCATGACGACGACGAACGCAACGAGTGTTTCCGTGCCTACGAAAACGCACGACAGAGCTATGAAGACCATAGCAGGTTTCTCTCTACGCAGTCGCGCTACGCACGCCTGTTTTCCTATTCACGCACCGACTACAAGAGTTGGGCACGCGGACTGAAACAATGTGGCTATGCTACCAATCCACAGTATGCCACAAAACTCATACAAATCATTGAGCTCTATAATCTCAACAAACTCGACAAGGCTTCGTCATACGATCGATTCATGGTGAAGCACTCTGCTGAAGACCTCGAGCGAATCGACGGCAACGTACATATCATAAAGTCGTACAACAAAAACTATTACGTGATAGCCCGAAAGGGCGACACCTTCAAGTCTCTCTCAAATGAGCTTGGCATTGGCAAGCGTAAGCTGGCCCGCTATAATGAGCGCGACTACAAAGACACGCTTGCAGAAGGCGATGTCGTTTACCTAAAGAAGAAACGCAAGAAAGCGGCAAAGGAATACAAACACGTGCCGCATATCGTAAAGAATGGCGACAGCATGTACTCCATTGCGCAACGCTACGGTATACGCCTGTCAAGCCTCTACAAGAAAAATCATCTTGATGCAGACTATCAAATAAAGGTCGGCGACAAGTTGCGTGTCTATTAACAACTTTATTGTATGATTATATGGCAAACGGGCACTTTGGAAATTCCAAAGTGCCCGTTTGCCATATAATTTTATTCTTTTCTGCCAACAACCGAAAAACGAGCGAACTTCAGGAGCAGCGTTTTTATTCCCACGTTTTTAAATTCAACCGTCGCCTTCTCGTTTTCTCCAGAGCCTTCAACACGCAATATCTTTCCTATACCAAATCTTTGATGTTCAATAACCTGCCCAGGCGCTATTGATTGGTTAACTTTGCCAACATTACTTGCAGGCCGCCTGCTGCCAACGCTACCGGCACCGTTGACAAAGGAAGACTGTTTGCTAACGGGACGTGACGTTCTACAAGTTGTCGGAGCATTTTGTCTCAAAGAGAATGAAGACGCTGAGAACGGGTTAAAATCTTTCGGTTTGTCATCACGATACGATTGGCGGAAGCCAGTGCCACCGCTCACTTCAAGCCATTTGCTATCGATTTCTTTCAAGAAACGGCTCGGTTCGTTGAACATCATATTGCCATACTGATAACGACTTTTTGCACAAGTGAGCACACAGCGCTTTTCGGCACGTGTCATAGCCACATAAAAGAGTCGGCGTTCCTCCTCAAGGTCACGCGGGAAATCGCATGCCCTTGGAGTCGGGAAGATATTTTCTTCCATACCAACGACGAACACCGTGTTGAATTCCAAGCCCTTCGAGGCGTGGATAGTCATCAGCGAAACACGGTTGGGCGATTGTCCGTTGTCCTCATTCTCCTTATCGTTGTCGGCATCCGTAAGCAACGCCACCTCCTGAAGAAAATTCTCTATGTACACTTCCTCTGTGAAGCCCTCCTCATTCTTCGTGTCAACGAAGTCATGAAGACCTGAAAGAAACCCCTCAACATTTTCCTTTCGGTCGAGCCCCTCAGCCGAGTTGTCCGAAGCAATTTCCTTTATTATCCCACTCATGTCAAGTATCTGTTTGCCAAGTGTGTAGGCATCTACACTGCGACTATTGCTGATGAAATTCTCTATCATATCGTGAAAGGCAACTACCTTACGTGCCGTCCCTGTGTTGACGCCCGCGTTATACATCATAGGCTCCCCCATCACAGTCCATAGCGACACGTTACACGAGCGTGAAGCTATTATCAATTTGTCTATCGTGGTGTTTCCAATGCCACGCTTCGGATAGTTGACCACACGCTTCAACGCCTCCTCATCATTAGGATTGGCGACGAGACGGAAGTAGGCGATAATGTCCTTTATCTCCTTGTACTGATAAAAACTCATGCCACCATAGATTCTGTATGGAATATCCTGTTTGCGGAGTTCCTCCTCGAAGAGTCGGCTCTGTGCATTAGTGCGGTAAAGGATTGCGAAGTCGCGATAGTCAAGCCCCTGCGTACTGCACATTCGTGAAATGCTCCGCCCAACGATATTGGCCTCTTCCTTGTCGGAATAGGCTATGCAAAGTCTTATCTTCTCCCCGTCACCGTTTTTACTGTACACCGTCTTGTGTATCTGCCTGACGTTATGACTAATAAGTCCGTTGGCTGCCTCGACAATGGTCTGCGTGCTTCGATAATTCTGCTCAAGCTTGAAGAGGCGTGAGTCAGGATAGATTTTCTGAAAATTAAGAATATTATCTATGTCAGCGCCACGGAAAGCATAGATACTTTGAGCATCATCGCCGACAACGCAGATGTGTTTCTGCTCCTTGGTCAGAAGAGTGAGGATAGACTGCTGCGCATAGTTGGTGTCCTGATACTCATCAACCATTATGTACTGGAAATGCCCCGCATACTTACGGCACACTTCTGGATATTTGCTGAAGAGTTGATAGGTGAAGAACAGCATGTCGTCGAAGTCGACAGCATTGGCGCTATGGCAACGTTGGGCATAAAGACTGTATATAAGTCCGGTCTTAGACATATTGGCACGACGGTCGCGCTCAAGCAACTGTCCATCAGACATATATACATCGGGCGTAATCAGACTGTTCTTAGCTGCTCCAATACGAGACAGTACGCTCGAAGGCTTATAAAGTTTGTCATCGAGCTTCAGTTCCTTCACAATGGAACTGACGAGTGTGCGCGAGTCAGAATCGTCATATATGGAGAAATTGCGTTGGAATCCTATAAGTTCGGCTTCGGCGCGCAGTATGCGTAGAAAAACAGAATGGAATGTCCCCATATTGAGGTAGCGTGCTACATCAGCACCGACAAGCTGCCCCACGCGCTCTTTCATCTCACGCGCAGCCTTATTGGTGAAAGTAAGAGCAAGAATGTTCCATGGTTTATATCCCGATTGCAATAGATAAGCAATCTTATATGTGAGCACACGTGTCTTTCCCGACCCCGCCCCGGCAATAATCAGTTCTGGGCCGTCGGTGTAGACGACAGCGTCAAATTGGTCTTTGTTTAAAGTATCCTTTAATGAATCCACAATAATCTCTGTTACTTGTTTCTGTATATTCCGCCCGACGATGTGGACGGGTCGTAATCCTGACCTTCTTTCGGAAATGTCGGCATGAACTTCATCTCATACTCAATTTTTCCGCGTCTTGCGCGCATATATGCGCTCGGATTACTACTGTCAAACTTTCTCGGATTGGGCAACGTGGCTGCAATCAATGCACACTCGGATCTCGACAACTCGTCGGCATCCTTGCTGAAATGGTACTTAGCCACAGCCTGTGCCCCATAAATTCCGTCACCCATCTCGATAGAATTGAGATACACTTCCATGATGCGATGTTTGCCCCAAAGCAATTCGATGAGTGCCGTAAAGTACACCTCAAAGCCTTTTCTCGTCCAACTGCGTCCAGGCCACAGAAAGACATTCTTAGCCGTCTGCTGCGAAATTGTGCTCGCTCCGAGTTTTTTTCCGCCACCACGCATATTTCTGCGTGCAGCGTTCTGAATGGCGTTGAAGTCGAAGCCATGATGGAGAAGAAAACGCTGATCCTCGCTTGCCATTACAGCCACAGGGAGGTGAGGCGAGATATTGTCGAGTGGCACCCACTTATGGTGCATTTTCATAGACTCACCGTCGGCCATCTGCTGGAAACATCTGATAACCATCAATGGGGTGATGTAAACTGGGATGAAGCGATAAGCCACCACAACGAGAATTGTGCTGCTGAAGAATATGGCAAAAGCCCACCGCATTATTTTCAAAATAATATTTACTTTCATACGTAAAAACACTTGTTTTTAATGGAAAATCAGCATTATTGCTTATTTTGCGTGTGCAAAGGTATGCGATTTTTTCAACAACGTGACTATATAACAACATTTTTTTGTATTTTTGCAAACAAAATACACTCCGTTTATATAATTGGTATTCTCATTATAACACATAAAATCAATGGCAAAAGAATTAAAACATCTGACAAAACGCTCAGAGAACTACAGCCAGTGGTACAACGACATCGTTGCCAAGGCAGACCTCGCTGAGCAGTCTGCCGTGCGTGGATGCATGGTAATCAAGCCCTACGGCTACGCTATTTGGGAGAAGATGCAGCACCAGCTTGACCTTATGTTCAAGGAGACTGGCGCTCAGAACGCCTACTTCCCGCTGCTCATCCCGAAATCATTCTTTAGTCGCGAAGCAGAGCACGTTGAGGGATTTGCAAAGGAATGTGCCGTAGTGACCCACTATCGTCTGCGCGTCAATGAAGACAAGACTGGCATCGAAGTAGACCCTACAGCCAAGCTTGAAGAGGAACTTATCGTGCGTCCTACTTCAGAGACCATCATCTGGAACACTTACAAGAACTGGATTCATTCCTACCGCGACCTGCCGCTGATGTGCAACCAGTGGTGTAACGTGATGCGCTGGGAGATGCGCACACGCCCGTTCCTCCGCACGTCGGAATTCCTCTGGCAGGAAGGTCACACCGCACACGCCACACGCGAGGAAGCTGAGGCCGAGGCACAGAAGATGCTGCACGTCTACGCCGAATTCGCCGAAAAGTGGATGGCAGTGCCTGTAGTGCAGGGCGTGAAGAGCGAGACCGAGCGCTTCGCCGGAGCACTCAACACCTACACAATCGAGGCTATGATGCAGGACGGCAAGGCTCTTCAGAGTGGCACAAGTCATTTCCTCGGACAGAACTTCGCCAAGGCGTTTGACGTGACCTTCCTTAACAAGGATAACAAGCCGGAGTACGTATGGGCCACATCATGGGGCGTTTCCACACGCCTTATCGGTGCGCTCATCATGACTCACTCCGACGACAACGGACTCGTGTTGCCTCCGAAACTCGCCCCGATACAGGTGGTCATCGTGCCTGTCACAAAGAACGACGAGCAACTCAAGGCTGTCACCGACAAACTGACTCCTATCATCGCCGAGCTACGTTCAAAGGGCATCAGCGTGAAGTACGATGACGCCGACAACCGTCGCCCTGGCTTTAAGTTTGCCGACTACGAGTTGAAGGGCGTGCCCGTACGCCTTGTTCTTGGAGCACGCGACCTTGAGGAGGGCACAATCGAGGTTATGCGACGCGACACGCTCGAGAAGGAAAGCCGCCCTATCGAGGGCATCGCCGACTACGTAGAGAATCTGCTCGACGACATTCAGGAGAACATTTATCAAAAAGCTCTCAAGTTCCGCAACGACCACATCTACGAATGTGACAACTACGAGGAATTTAAGGAGCGCGTGAAAAACGGCGGATTCTTCCTCTGCCACTGGGACGGCACAGCCGAGACAGAGGCAAAAATCAAGGAAGACACGCAGGCAACCATACGCTGCGTGCCGTTCATGTTCGAACAGACACCCGGCACTGACATGGTTTCAGGCAAGCCTGCCACACAGCGCGTAATCATTGCCCGTAGCTACTAATCGCGACCTATAGAGGCTAATTAACTGTGAGAGGGAACGTCACAATCCGTCATAACATCGAGAGGAGGCATTAATGCCTCCTCTTGATTGTCGGCGATGAAAGTGTAGATCCCCTCATCGTTATGATGCGCCACACTCCAAGTTAAGATGGCACGTCTCTCATAGTTAGAACCTATTACATTATTATATTAATTTAAACAAACAAAAAAAATAATGGATTGGATAGTCAACTTATTCACCAACACTGAATCGGTTGCCCACATCGCCCTACTCTACGCTGTGGTCATCGCAGTCGGCATTCTGTTGGGCAAAATAAAGATAGGTGGCATATCACTCGGTGTCACTTTCGTGCTATTCGCAGGAATTGTGGCTGGACATATCGGCTTCACGGCTCCCGTGAACATCCTCAGTTTCATACAGGACTTCGGACTCATATTGTTTGTCTTCTGTATCGGTCTGCAGGTTGGTCCTGGCTTCTTTGAAAGTTTCAAGAAGGGCGGCGTGACACTCAACCTCCTTTCTACATCTATGGTGTTGCTTGACGTTGCCGTGATGTTTGCATGCTACTACATCTTCTTCGACACCAACGAAAAGAGCAATCTGCCTATGATGGTTGGTACATTATACGGAGCCGTTACGAACACACCAGGTCTGGGTGCTGCCAACGAAGCACTTGAGTCCGTATGGAAGACCACTAACGGACAAATGCCACAAATTGCAGCTGGATACGCTTGCGCCTATCCGCTCGGTGTGCTTGGCATCATTGGCGCCACAATCGCCATCCGCTTCATCACACGCACGCAGCTTACGGAGGAGGAGGAAGAATTGAAAGCAGAGGAGGCAGAAGACCCGCACGCCAAGCCTCACCAAATGCACCTCAAGGTAGACAATGCATACCTAGCTGGACAGACCGTAGCGAAAATCAACGAGTTTCTCAACCGCGACGTAGTATTTTCGCGTCTACTCCACGACGGCAAGTTTACAATACCTATCAGCAAGGACGTGTTCCAACTTGGTGACGAGGTGCTCGTCGTATGTGCCGAAGCTGACGCTGAAGCCATAAAGGCTTTCATCGGACCAGAAATTGACACCCCTTGGCAGGAGGACGACAGCACCCAGCCGCTTATCTCTAAGCGCATCGTCGTTACCAACTCGTCAATGAACGGCAAGACACTTGGAAGCATGCACTTCTCAAGTATCTACGGTGTAACCGTCACTCGCATCTCACGTCAGGGCATGGACCTGTTCGCATCACGCAACTATCGCTTCCAGGTCGGTGACAAGATTCTTGTTGTAGGACCAGAAGACAACGTGAACCGCATTGCTGACGTAATGGGCAACTCCGTAAAGCGTCTTGACACGCCTAACATTGCAACCATATTCATCGGAATCATCATCGGTATACTTTTCGGAAGTATTCCATTTGCCATTCCAGGTATGCCCGTACCAATGAAGCTCGGTATTGCGGGCGGTCCGCTTATCATTGCCATCCTCATTGGCCGCTTCGGTCACCGCATGAAGCTCAACACCTACACCACGACATCTGCCAACATGATGTTGCGCGAAGTGGGCCTTGTACTATTCCTCGCCAGCGTCGGCGTCAAAGCAGGTGCACACTTCTGGGCGACGGTAGTAGAGGGTGACGGACTGCTATATGTTCTTACAGGCTTCATCATCACCATCATACCAATCCTCATCATTGGCACAATAGCCCGACTTAAATACAAGTTCAACTATTTCACCATTATGGGTATGATTGCCGGTACCTACACAGACCCACCAGCCCTCGCTTACGCCAACTCCATTTGTACGCGTGAGGCTCCTGCCATCGGCTACTCAACGGTTTATCCGCTCAGTATGTTTCTTCGCATCTTCACAGCACAAATGATTGTACTATTCTGCTGCGGATAAAAGGGAGAAATAAAAGAATATTACACTTAAATGAAAAAAGTAAAGCGTTGTCAACGCTATGTATGACAACGCTTTACTTTTTTGTTTGCAAATAATATGATATTATTTAATCCACATAAAGTGACACTTGAGCGAATAAGGACAAAAAAAAGAGACTCTTTTAAAGTCTCTTGATATTATAGAATAATATTTTCAGTCGTTTGAAAGTTGAGCGGCAAGCGGGGCTCGAACCCGTGACCTCTGGCTTGGGAAGCGAGTGCTCTACCAACTGAGCTATTGCCGCATACCCTCAAAATTCCTTTGCTGAAGAAAGAAAAGAGAGCCGATACCCGGACTCGAACCGGGGACCCACGCATTACGAATGCGTTGCTCTACCAACTGAGCCATATCGGCAAACCCTCATTTCTTAAATGCGATGCAAAGGTATTGATTTTTTTTGAAATCCGCAAACTTTTACAAGTTTTTTTACGAAGAAAAATGTACAAAATGATATATTAATATTTCAGTATTATTTTTAACAAAAAATACATGAGAGAAATGTTGCAATTATAAAAAGAATTGCTATATTTGCTGTCGAAAGTCAAGCTATACATATATAAATATAGCGAAGGCTCTATCAAGAAACATTCTATTCTATAAACTTAAAAATTAAGACAACATGAAAGCATTAGGTTACATTGGAGCTTTTCTCGGCGGAGCAATCGCCGGAACAGCATTAGGAATTCTCTTAGCACCAGAAAAAGGCAGCGAGACACGTACTAAAATCGGTGATGCAGTTGACGATTTCTGCAAAAAGCATAACATCCGTGTAAGCCGCAAAGAGGTTGAAGACCTTGTTGACGACATCAAGGAAGCTACTGACAACGAGGACGCATAACGAACAGGCACTGAGATGTTCTCCACCGACAAAAATATAGAGACTATCGCTGACCTCATTGAGGTCATAAAAAAATACATCGGGCTTCAAACAAAATATTTGAAGCTCGATGTTATAGATAAAATTGTGCGCCTGTTGACAGCCTTGATTATGACGGCTGTCCTGTCAATATTGCTATTCCTCGGTATTATATATATGTCGTTTGCGGCAGTTTATACACTTGAACCGCTCATGGGTACGGCTATGGCATTTGCAACAATTGCACTCGCCTATTTTGCCATACTTGTGCTCTGCGTCATTTTCAGAAAGACCTGGATAGAGCGTCCTCTCGTGAAATTCCTTGCAAGTTTACTCATGCAAGACTAACACAAAGGAAGGATTGTCTCTAACATTATAATAACAAGAGCTGAATAAAGAACAAGTACTGACATTATGCAGAACCAAGAAGAACAAACAAACAGCAAGACCTTCCGTTCTCTCTCCGACATACGCGAATACAAAATGGAACTCAGGAAAAAGATAGAGACTGAGGAAAGCAACATAGCGTCCTTATGGAACGAACTTTTTCACAAAGAAGAGGAAGTTCCAAAGACGAAAGGCCAAAAGCTCGCAAAGATGCTAAGCCTTGGCACTGGCGTCTTTGACGGAGTAATGTTAGGATGGAAACTATACAGAAGGTTTCGCTCCGGCAACTCTTTCATAAAAAGCAAGCGAAAGAAATAGCTTAAGGGAAACTATGGAATGGCAGAGAATTGTCAAACGTCTATCACCATTCCATCGTAAGAGAGCACAAATCCCTCAGGCAATTTCTTTTGCGCTTCTTCATATTTGCCTATATGATGGCATACATGTATTATATATGTACGCTTGGCTCCTAATCTTCGAGAAAACGCAACTGCATCATCCACTAGTTGATGCGAATGGTGCTCTTTCTCAAACCTAAGGGCGTTAACCACAAGGGTCTTAACGCCTGTCAAATACTCCAATTCTCCTTCATCTATTGATTTCATGTCCGTGATATAGGCAAAATCTCCTATTCTAAAGCCTAAAATAGGCATTCGCCCATGCATCACTTGGACAGGCGTTATCTTCATGTCGCCTACAACAAATGCAACATGCGGTTGAAGTCTATGCAGCTTAAGTTTTGGAACTCCAGGATACAAATGCTCGCCAAAGCAATAAGGCATTATCGTTCTTATATGTCTCAGCGTCTTCTCATCACCGTACAGATTGATGGGACCGAAGACGGAGAACGGACGCAAATCGTCTATTCCTCCAACATGATCGTAATGTATGTGCGTTAGGAGAACACCATCCAACGGCTTAAACGGCAGAGGGAGCAACTGCTGACGTATGTCGGGACCGCAATCAATAAGAATACGTGTCGTTGAAGATTCTATCAATGCCACGCAACGATAGCGTCGGTCTCTCCAATCTAAACTGCGACAAACATCACACGTGCAGCCCAATGACGGCACTCCACCTGATGTGCCGGTACCAAGGAGTGTCACCTTAAAATGCTGTGCGCTTTCCATATCTACATTAGTATGATTTTCTCCCATATCTACCATAAAAAGCTAATTATATAACATTCACTTCCGGACGTATTTCTATACCAAACTTTTCGTAGACGTCATTTATAATACGTTTATACAACGCGACGACTTCCTCACCAGTTGCACCGCCATTATTTACCAACACCAATGCTTGGTTTTTATGAACTCCAACATGTCCCAATGAACGTCCTTTCCATCCGCATTGTTCAATCATCCATCCTGCAGGAATCTTCACATGCTGCGCGTCAATGTCGTAATGAGGAGCCGAAGGACAGACTGCCTGTATACGCTCATAAACAGAACGCTCTACTATAGGATTCATGAAGAAGCTACCTGCATTGCCAAGAAGTTTCGGATCGGGAAGTTTCGCACTGCGGATATCAATAATCACTTGGCGCAGTTGCTCAGGGGTCGGACTGCTTATGCCTCGCTCTGAAAGGGCATGGCGTATGTTGCCGTAATCCAAGTCGGGACGGAACGTTTTGGAGAATCTGTAAGTGACGTACGTAATAAAATAACGGCTTTTCCATTCGCCCTTAAAACGGCTCTGCCTATAGGAATAATGGCAATCAGCGTTAGAGAAGTGGCGAATTACGCCTGTAGAAAGTTCCACAGCCTCTACTTCGCTTATCAAGTCCTTTGCTTCTGCGCCATAAGCACCTATGTTTTGAACTGCACTTGCCCCCACCTCACCGGGAATAAGCGATAGGTTTTCAGCCCCATGCCATCCATTTTTCACACTCAGTTCCACGATGTTGTCCCACGTCTCGCCAGAGCCACAACGCAGACAGACATTCTCTTCATTCTCTTCAACCACCTCATGTCCCTTAATAGCAGAATGGAGAACGGTTGCCGGATAATCGTGTGTGAGAAGCAAATTGCTTCCTTCTCCAATAGTTAGTAAAGGCTCGTCAACAGGTGTCATAGAATTGGCAAAGCCTATTACCTCTTCTACAGAAGAGAATTCGATGAAGCGACGGCATTTGTTGTCTATGCCAAATGTATTGTGCTTCAATAGACTGTAGTTTTTTAAATCCTTCATCACATTATCAATTTCATAAGTTTCCAATGTCCATTCTTGCGGCGGAATGTGAGTTCTGTCTCCAAACCGTTCGCAATACCACGGATGACAAATATTTTCTGCTTGCTTTCTGTGTATTTTTGCCCATACAATATATTATATAAAACAGAATGGGGCAATTCCGGGGCAAACGAGAGCCATTGCTCTGGAGCAAGTATTCCATCCATTGTTTGGAAATCGTCGTCAGGACTTGGGCCTGTAAACTCCAACGGGTCGTTGACGCTTCTAACCTGATAGGCCGTGTCGTTGACAAACTTTCGATAGAAGCTAAGGAAAGAAGCGTTCTTGCTCTTCGTTAGACTCGTGTTTACGATGGACGTCATCATCCATTGACCACGCAAACGTTCAAAGACATATTGCTTCACATGATGACGAGGAAGATCTATACGCTCAACGACAACATGGCTGACTGTAGTGTCTTTCACAACATTCATCTGCCTGCGGTTATCAAATATCAAGGTGTAGAAGTCCTGATGCATGAAGAAATTGTTCATTTTCCAACGTTTCTTTTCAATCCTTGTCGTGTCCTTACCAGAAATGACCGGCAATGGAAACACTATACGCTTCATCTGAAGTTTGCGATTGGCAGCAAAGTTGAAGAAAAAATCATCAAAAAGTTCATCAGCTGCTTTAGGCATAGGTGTCTCGGAAATAATCTGATCCATCGTATCTACAGGTAGCCCGCTGTCTGCAACGGCAATGCTATCGGCATTGGCTGGAACCGGCTTCTTGTCAGTACAACCTATTGACGAAAAACATACAACAGTCACAACAATCACAATGACTGCAAAAAAAGTTATCTTTCTCATAATTACCAATATTGGGATTGTAGTTCAAATCACATATTCTCACCATTTACAAGCATCACAAACAAGACAAACGTCTCTATCTGTCCGCTCGCTCTGATTTTTTGGCAAAAGTACAACTTTATTTCGATAAACTTCGTTATTAGCTCAAAAAATATTACCTTTGCAACAAAATAAATGAGATAACAGAATATACAAATTTTATATCACATATGATTTTAGAAAAGATAGACCAGCTTCTTAATGAAGTCAGCAATCTCAAGGCAAGCAATGCCCAAGAGATAGAACAGCTACGACTGAAATATCTCAGCAAAAAGGGAGAGATTACAGCCCTTATGGCCGACTTCCGCAATGTCGCAGCAGACCAAAAGAAGGTTGTCGGCATGAAGATTAACGAGTTGAAACAGCTTGCGCTTCAGAAAATCAACGAGCTTAAAGAGCAGAACGCCGAAGCGGAAGAATCTTCAGACGACATTGACCTTACACGTTCCGCCTACCCCATCAAACTCGGAACACGCCATCCGCTTACTATCGTAAAGAACCAAATTATAGATATATTCCAGCGAATGGGATTCACATTGGCTGAAGGTCCCGAGATTGACGACGACTTACATGTGTTCACAAAACTTAACTTTGCTGCAGACCACCCTGCCCGCGACATGCAGGACACATTCTTTATCGAGCAGAATCCAAACGACGTAACAAAGAATATTCTCTTGCGCTCGCATACGTCTAACGACCAAAGCCGCATCATGGAACATCAGCAGCCACCAATAAGAGTTATTTGCCCGGGAAGAGTTTTCCGCAATGAGGCCATCTCCGCACGTGCTCACTGCTTTTTCCATCAACTTGAGGGTCTTTACGTAGACAAGAATGTTTCGTTCACCGACTTGAAGCAGGTGCTTCTTACATTCGCCCGCGAGTTGTTTGGACCGGACACGAAGATTCGCCTACGTCCAAGCTACTTCCCATTCACAGAGCCCAGTGCAGAGATGGACATCTCATGCCACATTTGCGGAGGCAAGGGCTGCGGTTTCTGCAAGCACACGGGATGGGTTGAAATCCTCGGCTGCGGTATGGTAGATCCGAACGTATTGGAAGCCTGTGGCATTGACAGCAAAGTCTACACTGGATACGCTTTCGGACTCGGAATTGAGCGCATCACCAATCTCAAATATCGTGTTGCCGACTTGCGTATGTTCTCGGAGAACGACACACGTTTCCTTGACGAGTTCGTTTCTGCAGAATAAGCGGTAAAGAATTCTTTTTACAACAATATAAAAAACAAAAAACCGTCTTTGCTTTCTTCTATTTAAGCAAAGACGGTTTTTTATTTTCATTCTTTTTAGTTCTCCGCAGCTTTAAGTTGGTCGGCTACTTCGTAAGCAATACGCTTTGCGAAGTCCTCCTTTGTCATTGTAGCCTGTTCGCCACCACCCTGCTTACGCATGGAGACAAGACCTTCAGCGGCTTCCTTCTCACCAACAACAACCATGTAAGGCACACGCTTCAACTCATTGTCGCGAATCTTACGACCAATTTTCTCATTGCGATCGTCAACGATGGCACGAACGCCTTGCTTGTCAAAGTAGGCCTTTACCTCATTAGCGTAATCGTTGTATTTCTCAGAGATAGGAAGGATTGCCACCTGGTCAGGCGTGAGCCACAATGGGAAGTGACCGGCTGTATGCTCAATAAGTACGGCGGTGAATCGTTCGAGTGAACCAAACGGCGCACGATGAATCATAACCGGAGTCTTCTTCGAGTTGTCCTCTGCTGTATACTCAAGTTTGAAACGTGCAGGCAAGTTGTAATCGACCTGGATTGTACCCAACTGCCAACGACGACCAATCGCATCCTTTACCATAAAGTCGAGCTTCGGGCCATAGAATGCAGCCTCGCCAACTTCCTCGCGTGCCTCAAGTCCCTTCTCCTTGCAAGCCTCTCGAATAGCGTTCTCGCTCTCGTCCCAAATCTCTTTGCTGCCGATGTACTTCTCGGTATCCTTCGGGTCGTGAAGCGAAATCTGTGCCTCATAGTTGTCAAAACCAAAGATTGAGAACACCTTCAAGATAATATCAATAATGTTTTCGAACTCCTTCTTCACCTGCTCTGGGCGAACAAAGATATGGGCATCATCCTGAGTAAAGGTACGCACACGAGTGAGTCCATGAAGTTCTCCACTCTTCTCATAGCGGAATACCGTTCCAAACTCAGCAATACGCAAAGGAAGATCCTTATAGGAGCGCGGCTTTCGTGCGTACACCTCACAGTGGTGAGGACAGTTCATTGGCTTGAGCATATACTCTTCATCCTCCTCTGGAGTATGAATTGGTTGGAATGCATCCTTGCCATAATGGGCATAGTGTCCTGAAGTGACGTACAAGCTCTTTCCTCCTATACCCGGAGTAATAACCTCTTGATAGTTATACGGACGGAGAAGACTTCTCAAAAGATCCTGAAGGCGCAGGCGAAGCTGAGTGCCTTTCGGCAGCCAAATAGGAAGACCTTTACCTACACGGTCAGAGAACATAAACAACTCCATCTCCTTACCAATCTTGCGGTGGTCGCGTTTCTTTGCTTCCTCAAGCATAAGAAGGTACTCGTCAAGCATACTCTTCTTCGGGAATGAGATACCGTAAATACGGGTCATTTGATCGCGTTTTGCGTCTCCACGCCAAAAAGCGCCTGCAACGCTTGTTATTTTCACGGCCTTGATGACACCAGTATTCATGAGGTGTGGACCACGGCAAAGGTCTGTAAAGTTGCCCTGTGTGTATGTGGTGATTGTGCCGTCCTCAAGATCCTGCTCAATATGCTCACACTTGTACTCCTGTCCATCAGCCTTGAACTCAGCTAAAGCCTCAGACTTCGAAACTTCCTTGCGAACAACCGGCTCGTTCTTCTTAGCGAGTTCCTTCATCTTTGCCTCTATTTTCGGGAAATCGTTCTCACTGATGACATCACCCTTCTTTGGCATAACGTCATAGAAGAAGCCGTTCTCAACAGCAGGACCGAATCCAAACTGTATTCCAGGATAAAGTTCCTTCAGTGCCTCTGCCAATAGATGAGCAGATGTGTGCCAGAATGTATGTTTACCCTCCTCGTCCTCAAACTTGTAAAGAGCGATTGTTGCATCCTCATTGATGGGACGATTGAGTTCTACAGTTTCGCCATTTACACCGCAAGATACAACGTTGCGAGCGAGAGCCGGCGAAATGCTCTCGGCGATTTGAAGCCCCGTTACGCCCTTTTCGTATTCACGTACTGAGCCATCGGGAAATGTGATTTTAACCATGACAAATTAGTTTTTTAATCAATGTGCCTACAAAGTTATAGTTTTATTTTCATATTCGATAATGTTTGGTTAATATTTTCTGCGTTTATTGCCAGACTATACAGGTGATTAAATACCATTGATGAACATTTTCTAAAATTCGAGCTATTTCGTAACAAAATTTTCAAATAATTCTATCCAAAATATTTTGGCGGTGCATTAATTTTACTTAACTTTGCGGTAATTACATTAAACCAATTAACATTATTAACTTATTTAATCTAACCTAAAATTATTTATGGCAACAGAAAAAAGAAATTTTTTAAGTGGAGGTTTTAACAAAAAGAACGCTCTACTCTTCGCCATAGCTGTGATTATTACCATTATTATATGGAATCTACCACCAACAAGCTTTGGCATTGAGGGACTAACGGTTATACAACAACGTATAATCGCAGTGTTTGTACTTGCAACAATCCTTTGGGTGACAGAAGCTATTTCCCCATGGGCGACATCCGTATCGCTCATAGGCATATTGCTTCTTACAACCTCAGACAACGCATTCCATCTATTTCGGTCTGGAATAGACAAAGGCGAATTGCTTGACCATAGTGCATTGATGGCTACATTTGCCGACCCTATCATCATCCTGTTTCTTGGAGGATTCGTACTTGCCATAGCCGCAACAAAATCCGGACTTGACGTTCTGCTTGCCAAAACGCTTCTGAAACCATTTGGAAACAAAAGCGAGAATGTCCTTCTCGGGTTTATCCTCATAACAGGCGTCTTCTCTATGTTCGTCAGCAACACAGCAACAGCTGCCATGATGCTGACATTCCTTGCCCCTGTCTTCAAAGCATTGCCGCCTGAAGGAAAAGGAAGAGTTGCGTTAACTCTCTCCATCCCTGTCGCAGCAAACATTGGCGGAATGGGAACACCTATCGGCACGCCGCCAAATGCAATTGCATTAAAATATCTGAACTCACCAACCGGACTTAATCTTGGCATTGGATTTGGAGAATGGATGATGTACATGCTTCCGCTGACGATATTGTTGCTTATAATCGGCTGGTTACTACTTAAAAAATTTTTCCCTTTCAAGAAAAAAACGATTGAGTTGGAGATAGAAGGCGAAGTGCAGCACAACTGGCGCACTATTGTCGTTGCCGTGACCTTTATTGCTACCGTACTATTATGGATCTGCGACAGATGGACTGGAGTCGGCTCGAATACTGTCGCCATGATACCTATCGTCGTATTTGCTTTTACCGGAGTGATAAAGGCACGTGACCTTGAGGAGATTAACTGGAGCGTGATATGGATGGTGGCAGGAGGCTTCGCTCTCGGACTGGCTCTTAACGAGTCGGGGCTTGCTGAGAACGTCATCAAGAGTATCCCGTTCGGCTCTTGGTCGCCAATTGTCATCTTACTTGCATCAGGAATAATATGCTACATTCTCTCCAACTTCATATCCAACACAGCAACGGCAGCACTCCTCGTGCCTATACTCGCCGTCGTATGTAAAGGAATGGGCAACGCTCTCGACAGCATCGGTGGCACACCAACTGTACTTGTAGGCATCGCAGTGGCTGCTTCCGTTGCAATGACATTACCGATTTCCACACCGCCTAATGCCATTGCCCACTCAACGGGACTCGTCAAGCAAAATGAAATGATGAAGATTGGTCTTACAATGGGTATCATAGGTTTGGTTCTTGGCTATTCTCTGCTCTTCATTCTTGGAGAGTTGCATGTATGGTAATCTTTTGAACTAACTACGATATTATATATAACAAATATGGGAGTCGCAGTACATTAGTTTTTCTAAAACCAAGCTGCGACTTCCTTTTTATAAATATTCCACACTATACGACATTTCATGAGCGACTCTCAAGAAACCCTCTACACAATAGCATTAACAAAGATAAGCCATTTTAATGCTGCCACATGCCTTCAATTATATAGAAAGTTTGGTTCGGCAACAGCAATAATGGAGAACCGCAACAATCTGCGTGATGTGGCGGAAGATGTGTCGCCAAAATTGATAGAAGCTCTCAGCGATGTTTCTAATGCGATGCGCCTTGCTGAAAAGGAAATGGAATTTGACAACGAACATAATATTCGCCCTCTGACCATTGCTGACAATGATTATCCTAATCGTATGCGCGACTGCGAGGATGCCCCGATTGTCATGTTCTACCGCGGCACTGCTGACTTGAACAGTAGAAGAATCGTTTCTATAGTTGGTACACGCAAATGTACAATATACGGACAAGATATAATAAGGAACTTCTGCAAGTCGCTCAGCTTGCTTTGCCCACAATGCATAATAGTAAGTGGCCTTGCTTATGGCGTAGACATCAATGCTCACCGCAATGCTCTGGAAAACGGCATGGACACTATTGGTGTTCTTGCACATGGACTTGACTATCTATACCCTACAGCACACCGTGAGACAGCAGCAAAGATGCTTTCGCATGGAGGACTACTCACGGAATTTCTTACCCATACTAATGCTGACAAAATTAATTTCGTGAGGCGCAATCGCATTGTTGCAGGTATTTCCGACGCTACAATAGTTGTAGAAAGCGCTTCGCATGGAGGTGGACTCATCACGGCCGGCATTGCCCAAAGCTATGGACGTGACGTCTTTGCTTTTCCTGGTAACGTAGCACAGCCTTACAGTGAAGGCTGCAATAATCTTATCAGAGACAACAAAGCAGCTCTCATTACAAATGCAGAAGATTTTATCAATGCTATGGGATGGGAAGATGACACAAAACGGCAATCAGCTTTGGAAAAAGGGATAGAACGACAACTTTTTCCAGAGTTGACTGAAGAAGAGACACGCATTGTCAATCTGCTAAAAAAGAACAATGACTTACAGCTAAACATCATTGCCATACAAACAGGTATGCCGATTCACAAGGTATCGGCACATCTGTTCAGCCTTGAGATGAAAGGCGTTGTGAAGCTCTATGCTGGTGGCATGTACCATTTATTGGCTTAGGAACATAGCTCATACAGCTCCACATACGACTATTCTACTTAAAGTTCCGATAGCAGAGAGCAGCACCTATTGCCGTGCAGAACTCTGAATATTGCGGGATGCGAAACTTCACACCATAAAGACGCTCGGTAGCAGGGAATACTTTGCGACACTGCGGAAGAAGCGTAAGATTGCCTATCATTACAAACTCTTTTATTCCACTGCCAATGGAAGACAATATGGTCGCGCTGCATATTGACTGCAACACCATCCATATCAGACCAAGCGCGATGTCCTCACGTGAAGCATTCGACTTGGCATTTCCGAACAAAGATGCGATGGCATCCAACGGCAGCCCTTGAAGCGGATTGGCACAGATGTCCTTTATCAATACATTGATATGCGAAAGGTCACCATCCTCAGCCAAGGCGGCGACCTGCTTGATGTCGTCTGTCTTCAATAAAAGGCGCGACAGTCCCTGCAGAGTTCCTCCCCCGATACCAATGCCACCTATGTGCTTGATATCTTCACCGTCACACTTTACGATTGACGTTCCAGTGCCGAGGCTAACGACAAGCATACGGTTTAACTGAGTTTCGTAACGTGCCCCAAGACCATCAGCCACGAACTCCTCTGCCTTGTCAGTAGGAAGTCCATATACCGGTTCATTTATGTATGCACTGCCAACGCCAGTAAGCATCACCTTCTCCACATCTTGGAGTTGTATGTGATTTTCATGCAGGTACTTCCCAAAAGCACCATAGAGAGAGGTCACCGGATCGGTTGCGCGAATACGGATTGGAGACAAAACCTTACCTTCCTCATCTATGCCTACTATCTTTGTCGTACTAATACCTACATCTATTCCTATTACAATACCCATTTTCCCTAAATATTTATATATTCATTTTTATCAGAAAACTGCAATCTACGTTACTTATAAATAACATAAGAATATTCTGTTGCGACACAAAAGCGTTGAATAAGATCGAGGATAAACTCAGCTGTAGCCTTAACCATGGCTTCATTACCATCATAACCATTAACAAGCACAAGCAAATTGGTTGTTTCGAGCGACACCTTAGTGCGTTCATTGTCGCTTGTCGGCGTTCCCACACCGCCTATGGCATCACGGTAAACCGGCAAACCGGCAATGTTTATCATTCCTCTTCCTATACCTTCATAAGGCTCACCTTCGCGCCCAATGCCAAGCGTCAGCATGTCGCCAACAAACTTATCTGCATCAAAAGCCCCAATGCTATAACCATATTTCATGCTCGCAAGGTTTATCAAGTCAACAATAGTGTCTACATTATGCAACTTTTTGCCCTGTAAAATCCGCCGCACGAGAGCCTCGCCAGAGGGACGATAACGCGAAGGATCCTTCCCGCAGAGTTTATATATGCGACGTGTGGCCTGTATTGAGTCTATGTTTTTCAGAGATTCTGTCGTCAGAGAATCACGATAGTTTTCTCCAAGAGCGTCTATCTCTTTCCAAAGTTCTGCGGAATATTCCGTATTTTTAATATGTGCAGTAATACAAGCGCCCACAAAAACTGGGCATATTGACTGCATCTCAGGAGATACTATAATATTCATTCTTCTATTTATTGTTCCGTCAACCTATTATTCACACTTTATTCATCAAACAAAGAAAGCTGCTCGGTAGACGCCTTTGAGGTCACCTTAGCTTCATCCGCCACTTCGCCGACCATAGATAGGAACGTATCCTCATCAATCAAAGGAACACCAAGTTTCTCTGCTTTCTGCAATTTTGCCGGTCCCATATTCTCACCAGCAAGAATAAAAGAAGTCTTTCCACTTATCGACCCTACATTCTTACCACCATTTCGCTCTATCATAGCCTTATACTCGTCACGACTATGCTTTGCAAACACACCGCTAATAACTATTGACTTGCCTTTTAGATAATCCGTAGAATTTGCAATTTGCTCTTCTGAAAGGCTCATCTGCAAGCCATAATCACGCAGTCGCTGCACGATTTTTATATTCTCAGGATTATGGAAATAATCGATAACACTCTTGGCTATCACAACGCCAACACCATCCACCTCAATAAGCTGCTGCAACGTGGCATTCTGCAAGGCGTCAATATTCTTGAAATGCCGAGCTAAAATACGTGCCGATGTTTCTCCGACAAACCTGATGCCCAAAGCGAAAACGACTCTCTCGAAGGGTACATTCTTTGACTTCTCTATGCCATTTACTATTTTCTGTGCAGAACGCTCACGATTGCCACTGCCATTAATATCTTGAACGTGTATACAATATAGGTCGGCTATGTTGTGTATCAATCCTTTACGATAATAGTCATCAACCGTTTCCGGTCCGAGAGAATCGATGTTCATAGCCCGACGCGCAATGAAGTGCTCTATGCGACCTTTTATCTGTGGCGGACAGCCACTATCGTTAGGGCAATAATGTGCAGCCTCTCCTTCGTAGCGCACAAGAGGAGTACCACACTCAGGACAAACTGTCACAAACCTTACTGGCTCAGCGTCTGCAGAACGCCTGCTTACATCCACACCTACTATCTTTGGGATAATCTCTCCACCCTTTTCAACATACACATAGTCACCTATGTGAAGATCAAAGTTACGTATGAAATCCTCATTATTGAGCGTAGCACGCTTGACAATAGTGCCTGCAAGTTGGACGGGGGCCATGTTTGCCACTGGCGTAACAGCACCAGTTCTTCCCACTTGGAATGTTACGCTGTCAAGACGTGTGCACACTTGCTCAGCCTTGAATTTATAGGCAATGGCCCAACGGGGAGACTTTGCTGTATAGCCGAGATTGCGTTGTTGGCGTAAAGAATTTACCTTCAATACTATTCCATCAGTAGCTACAGGCAAATTCTTTCTCTCCGTATCCCAATAGTTTATATAGTCGTATATCTCTTGAAGAGTTTTTACCTTCTTCATACCCTGAGAAATCTTAAAGCCCCATTTTGCCGCAGCCATAAGATTTTCATAATGCCCGTCAGAGGGAAGATTGTCGCCAAGAAGATAATAGAGATAACTATCAAGGCGACGACTTGCCACGAGACGTGAACTTTGACTTTTAAGCGTTCCGCTCGCAGCATTCCGCGGATTGGCGAACAGAGGTTCTTCAGCAGCCTCCCGCTCTTTATTCAACTCGTCAAAAACCTTCCATGGCATAAGAATCTCACCACGAATTTCGAACTGCTCTGGATAGCCAGTCCTTTCCTCAAGTACAAGTGGAATGCAACGTATGGTCTTCACATTTGCTGTTACATCATCGCCACGCACGCCATCTCCACGAGTTACGCCACGCACGAGTCTGCCATTTTCATATGTCAAAGATATAGAAAGCCCATCATACTTCATTTCACAGCACACCTCAAATTCTTCACCATCAAGGCCACGCTTCACAGAATCATACCAATCGGCAACATCCTGCTCATTGTATGTATTGGCAAGAGAAAGCATCGGATACTTATGAGTCACCTGTTCAAAACCTTGCGACAAGTCGCTTCCAACACGCTGTGAAGGCGAATTGGGATCGTACATTTCTGGATGGCGTTCCTCCAAATCCTGCAACTCATGCATGAGAAGGTCGAAATCTTGATCTGAGATAGTAGGATTATTGAGTACATAATACTTATAATTATGCTCATGCAACACCTGTCTGAGATATAATATACGTTCTTTTTCGTTCATAGTGATTTGTTTTTTCTTAGCATTATATAAAGTATTACGGGTACGCCAACAAATGGCGTCACGGCGTTAACAGGAATCAACGTTCCATTAGACGGCAAGGTGCACAACAAGCTACAAAGCAAAGCTACGTTGCTACCAACCAGTATGGTTGCAGGCAGAAGCACACGATAGTCATCGGTGCGAAAAAGAAGTCGTGAAACGTGAGGCGCTGCAAGACCAATAAAGGCTATTGGTCCGCAGAAAGCCGTAACTACAGCTGTCATTATTCCCGTGAGCAATAACACGGAAGTACGCAGTCGGCGTGTGTTAACACCCAAATTCTGTGCATATTTATCACCGAGAATGTTCAAGTTAAGTGGTTTTATAAGCAATAAAGAAATTGCCATACTGGCAGCTATTACCACAGAGAACATCGGCTGCAGTTTGAGGGAAACGCTTGAGAAATTTCCCATACCCCAATACATATACGACCGCAATCCATCATCCGTTGCCGAGAAATTAAGAAGCATTATCAAAGAAGACGTCAGATAGCCTACCATCACTCCCGCTATCAGCAGTAAGGAGCTATTGCCAACAATATTGGAGATTACAAGCATAATCAATGTAACGGTGATGGCCCCCATCAATGCCGCCAAGATAGCAGCCATAAAACCTGCAACCGACAGCCCATCGACTACGAGTCCACCACCAAAGAAAAGCATCACGACAGCCACTCCAAGACCAGCTCCACTACTGACACCAAGGATAGAGGGGTCTGCAAGTGGGTTTTTGAACACTGCCTGCATAAGCAATCCACATACAGCCAAGGCTCCACCAGCCAACAAGGCCGTAAGAGCCAAAGGCAATCTAAATTGGAGAACAATAAATCTCCATGTGGCATTGACCGTGTCATCCCCTGCAATAATCTGCATGACAGTACGTACAGGAATATGTACCGCACCCCAAAGCAGATTAAGAACAAACATCACCAGGATAGCAGAGCCCAAAGCTATGAATGTGACTGTCTTGTAAGTCAATGTTTTTTATATTTTCAAAATTCTCAATATTTCAGTCATTTTCTGCAACGTAGTGATGCGTGTTGGCACAAGAGGCAATCGCAAAACGTTTTCTATGAAGCCCATCTCATGCAGCAAGGCCTTCACGCCAGCCGGGTTACCATCTACAAAAAGCAATGAGTAGAGTTCGGTAAAGCGATGGTGAATTTTACGTGCCGCTTCATATTCACCATTAAATTCAAGGCGTATCATTCTCGACACCTCCTTCGGGAGTGCATTTCCTATAACAGAGATGCTACCAGCTGCGCCACTTGCCACCATTGAAAAGGTAAGTGCATCGTCACCGCTGATTACGTCAAAACGATCCGGCTTGTTCTTTATTATCTCATCCACCTGCTCAAGACTACCACTTGCCTCTTTTATAGCTATTATTTTCTCACAATCGTTCGCAAGGCGTACTGTTGTCTCTGATTTCAGATTAACACCAGTCCGTCCAGGAACATTATAGAGCACTACAGGCAATGGACTTGCCTCTGCGATAGTCTTAAAATGTTGATAGAGTCCTTCTTGGGAAGGCTTATTGTAATATGGACAAACACTCAAAACACCATCAATACCACGCCAGTCGCCATTTTTCAATTCCTCGACGACGGCATGCGTATTGTTACCTCCACACCCCATAAGAATAGGCAATCGACCACGATTGGTCTCAACGACCAAGCGCTTAATCTTGTCCTTTTCTTCTGCCGAAAGGCATGGGGTTTCTCCAGTAGTGGCAAGAATGCAGAAAAAGTCTGCTCCATTATCAATCTGATACTCCACCAAGCGGACAAGAGATTTGTAGTCAACTTCACCGTTGGATAAGAACGGTGTTATAAGGGCTACGCCCAGTCCTTTAAATATATTACGTGCCATATTTTGTTCGTTATTAATTCGATTTGCGTACAAAGTTAATATTTTCTTATGAAATTTGAAAGCCGCCGACATATATTTTTTTCTAATTTAGATACATGTCACACGCCTATTAAAAAACATATGTTTTACAGTTGACTATCTTGTGCCGAGATAAAGGAAAGCCATACCAAGCAGAACCAACAACATATCAATGACTTTGCTGCCGAGATTCTTTTCCTTAAACACTAATGCCCCACAGAAGAAACTGACAACAACACTGCCTCTCCTTACCATTGAGACGACACTTATCATTGCACCTGGAAGGCTAAGAGCATAGAAATACACGAAATCTGCCACACTTAGGAAGAGGCTGATGCAGATGATACTCCAGCGCCACTTAAATGGAGTTGTACGATGGCGCGTAGGCCACCAGATAAGGAGTAGCGTAATTCCCATAAGGAACAGTTGATAGACATTGTACCAACTCTGCACGACCATACGGCTAAGTCCTACCCCGCCATTTTCAGGCGAAGCCATTAAGTACTTATCATAAAGTCCGCTCACAGCACCAAGTATAGCTGCGGTCACAAGTGAAAAAACCCATTTATTATGTTTGAAGTCTACCCCGTCTTTCTTTCCGCTACGACTGAGCAGGAAGAAGGACAACACTGCAAGTCCGACACCTATCCATTGCCACAGATTCAAACGCTCTCCGAACACAAGCATTGCCCCGACAAGCACCATGACTGGACGCGTCGCATTGATAGGACCAACTATTGTTATCGGAAGGTTCTTCATGGCAAAATATCCAAACACCCATGATGACAACACAATGCAAGCTTTCAGTACGATATATTTATGCTCCGCCCATCCGCAGGGTGCAACATAAAAAGAACTATTGTCAAGTAGGCCAGTGCAGGAAGAAAGAAATATGAAAGGAAGAAATAGCAATGAACATATCAACGTATTTAGGAACAATACAGGCAGCACAGCATTGCCTGTCAAAGCCTTTTTCTTGAAAACATCATAAAAACCCAACAACGCTGCTGAGCAAAAAGCCAATATCAGCCACATCTCTATATAAAGTATTAAAGTTTCATAAATAGCGTAACATCACGCATGTCACTATAAATCAATAGTTAACATCCTCAAGGAATAGTGCATTTCCAGGCATACTCTCTCCTGCCGACGAGCGATTTCCGCAAGCAACAACCTCGCAAAACTGCTTGTATGACAAGCGATGACGCCCAACTTCCAATAACGTGCCAACCACAGCTCTTACCATATTACGCAAGAAGCGGTTGGCGGAAATGCGGAAATGCCAGCTATTTTCATCATCCTTCACCCATACAGCCTCACTAACATCACATAATGTGGTCTTCACGTCGGTATGCGCTTTGCAGAACGAAGCAAAATCCTTCACTTCAAGCAAGTGTTTTGCCGCCTTGTTCATAAGTTCGAAATCCAAATTATAATGAAGTTCACAGGAATATTTGCGTAAGAAAGGATTTTTGTTCAGATGTATATAGTAGTGGTAGACTCGTCGTGTTGCACTGAAACGTGCATGCATGTCTGAATCAACAGGATAAACTTCATATACAGAAATGTCCTTTGGCAACAGCCGATTGAGTTTGTAGACAAGTTGCTGACAATTGAAAGTGTGCTCCGTCTCAAAGTGAGCAACCATGCGGCGAGCATGCACGCCAGCGTCTGTGCGTCCGGCTCCCACAACAGAGATGGTGCTTCGAAGTATTGTAGAAAGCGCATTTTGAAGTTCCTCCTGCACGGAATTACCATTGGGCTGTATCTGCCAACCATGGTAATTGGTTCCATCATAAGCGAATGCTACGAAATATCTGTTCATGAATGAATTCTCTTTACTGATTTTTATATTATTTTTTATGCCGCTTTTGTTCTGACTTTCCTAAGCATTTTGTTTTCTTTCCATTTCGCTCATTTGTGAACAAACGCCTGTGGAACTTGTCTTCTGCTCTCAGAATACGAAAAACTTTCGAAGCAGGTAAAATGGTCATGAAGCGTTCATGATATGTTTGTTGAAGAATTTTTACCTCCAAGTCATTTTTGTCCCTCTTTCGAATTGCTTCCGCACAAGCCTTGTCGTTGCTTGTATCCACACACCGCAACCTACGTTCCTCTCCGAAATAAGCAAGTTGTTTGGCTCTCATTTCCCGGTAAATGGGGAAAAAAGCTGCAGCCTCAAAAGGAGACAAGGCAACTTCTGAAGTAATGAACTGCTCCAATTCTGCTTGAAATTTCGCAGGGTCGAATTTTTTTTGTTTCTGCGCCATAGCCGTTGTGCTATAGCACCCCAACAAGAGTACAGAAAAAATCAACTTTAATATCGTTATGTTTTTAGTCATATACACAATAAAAATAAATAATGTTTTTACTCACAATGACAACACAACAGAATGTTAATTGCTCGCTATTAGTGTGTATATGTCGTCATTGTCAAGCATAGCACAGTCTGCGTATTCATCAGCAGCATACTGCTGCGACTGCAAAACTCTTGATGAGTTATTGCCACCCAACGCCATTTGATGCGTTGACGTGTTATCGTCTGAGGTCAACGACAAATATGCTATAGTGGAAGAAACTATAAAAAGAAGGCTTACTGCAACAGCAACCAATTTGTAACGTCGCCAAAAGCCTGTATATATATTTTTTTCTATTGTTTGCTCCTCCAATCTGTTGCACAAGACTTCAAAATAGCCATCAGGGACAACAAACGGCGTTCTTTTGCCAAACCTCTTATGGATATATAGTTCATCAGACTCCATTCTTCTAATATTTTCGTTTTAACTCAATTTTAATTTATGACGTAAAGGAGAAGAAATGGTTTAAAGCCAAAGTGTTAAAATTAAACATGAAAAAGCTGGATTTTCTATTTTTCAACTTTTATTCTCCAAATAGTCATGTATCTTCTTAACAGCAATGTGGTAGCTAGCCTTCAGCGCGCCCTCAGATGTGTTTAAGAGTACACTCATTTCAGAATATTTCATTTCGTCATAATAGCGTAAGTTAAAGACAAGGCGTTGCACATCAGGCAGACTGGATATAGCTTCTTGCAAGAGAGCCTGGGCATAGTCGCCATCGAAATATTCGTCTGCCATAAGACGATTTGCTACCGACATGCTTTCGGCGTCGATTTGTACCTGACTGCGTTTTCGGCGCAGAAAGTCGAGCGCCTCATTGACGGCAATGCGGTAAAGCCACGTGGAAATTTTAGAACGTGACTGGAAATCATCAAGTTTTGTCCAAACCTTCAGATACACATTCTGCAAGATGTCGTCAGCATCATCATGGTCAAAGACAATACGGCGAATTGTCCAATACAGTTTTTCACCATATTGGACAGTTAATTCGGAAAAAATTCTATGTCTTTCTTGTTCCGTCATGCCGTCAATCTCTGATATTTATTATCCTACCTAATCAAATAGAAATTATTCTATTCGAGATAAGGCTGCAGAAGTCTGTATATCACAGCGTCATAACCATATATATCACTATAATGCATTAGATTTCCATTTCTGTCAGGATAGAGCGTATAGTAAGTAATATATATTGGAACTTTCGGTTCCACTTTCAAACTTCTAAGCATTTTCGACTTATCTATAGCCTCAGCCTCATAATCCGCACTTGCTCCCTCACGATATTTGGTAGTCATCGAATAGCGTATTTTTCCCATTATATCTTCGTCTTTCTCTGCTAACATAAAGACTGCGAGTTCATACGGTTTCTCCACTCTCACACATCCATGCGAAACACTGCGGTCATTACGTGTAAACACACCTGGATTAGATGTATCGTGAAGGAATATACTATAATCGTTGTCAAACCTGAATATGACGCGACCAAGCGCATTGCCTTCCCCTCCACGCTGCACTACGGAATAGTTGGAACTCATAAGCATATCTGCAGTTGTCTTCTCGGGCGCCACCGTCTTGCCAGTGCTTCTCTCACGCACGAAATAGTTATGACTTTCAAAATAGCCTATACTACCAGCATGTTGACACACTGATTTTTTGACGATACTCTTCGGTATAATCCATTGTGGATTAAAGTCCATTCTTTTTACTACACTAGAGAGAATTGGCGTCTTCGTCTCAAGACTTCCTAATCCTACGCGCATAACAAGATACTCATCACCATTCTTAGCAAATAAATGCAATGAAGGGATATTAACCACAAGGTATTTGGAATGTTTCTGTGGATAGTCGCCATTTCCCCAACGACTACGTTCAATATTGCATAGTAATAGGCGGCGTTCGCCTATAGTTCTAACATAACGCAACTTTTCCACAAAGTAAGCATACAACGGATTTTCCGGCTGCGAAGCTCTAAGAAAGTTTCCAACCGATTGTCCGTCTTCTGCCATCACCTTAAATGCCGTCTCCACAAATTTCTTGTCTGGCAGGCGTGTCGGAGCTCCGTATAAAGAACGGTAGGACACACGCACAGAGTCGCTGTCCCTCACATCAAGACGATTGAAAGCGTTGTATGGATTGACAAAACCGAAGCGCTGTCCCTCCGTATAGCGCAAGAAGGCCTTTGTGAGGTTGAATTCCAAGCGGGCATATACCTTGTTGATATTATAAGGTGACTCCTTATCTTTGGCAAAATCAATATCGCGCACCCTCTTCAAATCGTTGTTTATAGAGGTATATAAGAATTTTTCCCGTGACAATCCGATAGTATCCAAGTCAGCAAGAAACGCCAACAAGGTGTCTGCCTTTGAAGACACACCGTCACGCGTCACCCAAACCAACCCCTTATTGTCCATATAATGACGACGTGCGTGTATGTCGGCAGCCCCATTACCTCTGTCTCTCATTACAAGACGCAAAATGTTGTCATTAAGCAATTCAGGCGAAATAGTGTATGTTGGATCGCATAATTCGGAAAACGATTCCAATGTAACAGACATATTGGCATGTTTCTCATTGCAGGAACACAACAATCCCGTAATGAAAAGCATGCCAATCAAAAGCTTTTTCAAATTCAATTTAGTTCTTGTAGAAGAATTTATTTAATTACTATTTTACGGGCAACCTTTCCCACTTTGACTATATATATGCCTTTTGCCAAATTCAAGTCAAAGCGCTTGTCTTGACCATCTATTTTGACTATCATGACTGGTGCGCCACCTGCCACATTGTAGATACGCATTGTCTGCCCAGCGCCATCTGTCACACGTAGCACGTTCCCATCAATGGATATGTCAGTTTTCTGAAGTGAGCCATTATCTATGAACTCTATCTCAGCAAACTGATTAGCCATAGCCTTTATCGGGCACGAGACGGTCATTGTGGTTACGAGAATTATTGAAAGTAAGTATTTTACCATATATACACAGAATTTTTAGGTTATATTGCCTCCATTATGGAGTAACTTTGCAAAGACAGGACAAACCCAAAGCAATAAAGTTTTCTTTAATTGCCGAGATATAGCCTATCTTTTGCAAAGATACAAAAACTTTCTAATTCTAAGCGTTTTTAATGCAAAAAACAACTTTTTTGTGCTTCATTTGCCTTATTTTCTCATTTTGAAGACTAATATTCCACCATCAGCGATGTCTTGATGTCTGATTGTCGTGCCCTTCACGCGCTTTCCGTTGAACCTTACACCGTCAGTAAGGTATCGATCAGATGAATAGTTCTCAGCCTCAATTGTAAGATTCTTGCCGTTTTCTAAGTGAATAACAGCGGTTTTGAAGATTGGCGAACCGAGTTCATACTCACAACTGACGGGATTAAGCGGATAAAAGCCCAAGGCACTAAACACGTACCACGCAGACATCTGACCGCAGTCCTCGTTGCCGCATAGACCGGCTGGGGTGTCATTATAGAGCTGCGTGAGTATTTCCCTAACGTATTTCTGTGTTTTGTAAGGTTGTCCTATCTTATTGAAAATGTAGGCAGCATGATGACTTGGTTCATTACCGTGAGCATACTGTCCTATCATGCCGGTACTGAAAAGCGGAAGTTTTTCATTAGCTTTCGGTGTATAAGTGAAGAAACTATCAAGTTTTGCGGCAAAAGCCTTCTTACCGACGAGCTTCTCAAGTCCCTTAATGTCATGCTGCACCGACCACATGTAATGCCACCCATTACTCTCACAAATGTGCGAAGTATACTCATCAGGAGAATATGCCGGCTGAAATGTTCCGTCAAGTCGTCTCGGCTGCATAAACGTGCTACCCTTGCAATAGACGTTACGATAGTTCTGCGCACGCTTTGCAAAGGTCTTTAAGACGTCCTTTTCCCCCATATTCTTCGCCAATGCCGCAATGCAAGCGTCGTCATAGGCGTACTCCAACGTACGAGACATCGACCAATCGTCACCAAGTGTAGGTTCCTCAACATCATAAGGCACGTAACCCAATTTCTTGTAGAGTCCGATGCCACGATAGTCGTCAAGATTGGCAGTCTTCACACATTGTTCAAGAGCATCTTTCTTATTGATGCCAGGCACGCCCTTGAGTACAGCCTCAGCTATGACAGAAGCCGCATGGTATCCAATCATCATATCGGTTTCTGACGACCACATATTCCATACTGGAAGTCTGCCGTTCTCTTTACTGAAGGCAAGCAATGAGTTGACCATATCACTTGCTCGTGACGGCATTATGAGGTCATAAAGAGGATGAGCTGCACGATATGTGTCCCACAATGAGCACGTCTCATAATTGTTCCAACCATCCGCTTTGTGCAACTTTCTGTCAGCACCAAGATACATGCCGTCAACATCGCACAACAACGTCGGAGCAATCATAGCATGATAGAGAGCTGTGTAAAAAATTGTCTGCTGAGTATCAGTGCCTCCTGTTACCTCTACACGTCCGAGTTCCTTGTTCCATTGATTCTCTGTGCGTTCACGTACTTCGTCGAAGTCAATATTTGGAAGTTCTGAATCGAAATTTCTCGCTGCACCTTCAAGCCCTGTCGGTGATAGTGCGGTGGCAACAGTCAATTGGTCTGGACCGTCGGTGTCAAACATTATCTTTGCAACAATTCCAACACCATTCTCATGTCCATCAAGTTTTTGATTCTTTATTTCTATCGATTTCATCGGTTGCGAGAAACGCGTGCGAAACCATACACGCTGATTGCGTGCCCATCCATCAGAGAATCTATAGCCCTCAACAGTAAACGAGTCAACGACAACAATCTTTGAATCTGTAGTCGCATCCCAATTCATAGCCTTGGCCAAATTGAGTATAACCATACGCTCCTTACCATTTGAAGGATATGTATAGCGTTGTACGCCACAACGTGGTGTTGCTGTCAGTTCCACATTTATATCATAGTCCACGAGACGCACTTGATAGTATCCGGCATGTGCTGTCTCATCATTATGACAGAAGCGTGAGTAGACCCCAAGCGGAGCCTTGCTCTCACGCACGGGCAACGTGACGGGCATAAAAGAGATGTCGTAGAGGTCACCAGCCCCTGTGCCAGAGAGATGGGTGTGGCTGAAGCCTGCTATCGTGCTGTCAGGATAGAAGTATCCGGCAATTCTATCCCATCCCGGCAAGCCGTTGTCAGGACTAAGCTGCACCATGCCGAAAGGAGCTTGTGCTCCAGGGTAGGTATTGCCTGTGTAATCGGTGCCAATCAGCGTGTTCACCTTCTGCGCATAGTTGCCTGCACTTATTGGAGCTGTTAACAGACACGCCACAAACACGGCAATTATTTTTCTCGTTTTTTTCATTTTGGTTCTCAATATGGTAATATTGAAAAAAGTCCACTTAAAAGGTATGCTTTAGCAAGATTCTTTTAAGTGGACTGTTTTTACTTATCTAAGCTTATCTACTTGTATTAGTCAAGATTAAGGCTTTTCTTTATTTTCTCAATCTTTATGTCTGCATCCTTGCAGCAACGCTCGTAGCATCCAGCACATTTCATCGTCGGGTCTTTCACCTCAAGATAGAATTTAATCTTAGGCTCCGTTCCTGAAGGACGTACACTGACCTTCGTGTTGTCATCACAGAACCACTGGAGAACATTGCTTGTCGTTGGCATGTCGAGTTTCTCTACCGTGCCGTCTATCTTCGTGGCAGTAAGCGTCTGATAGTCCTTCCACAGAACGACCTTGCTTCCACCGAGTTCCTTCGGAGGATTGGCACGGAAGTTATCCATCATCTGTTTGATTTCCTCAGCACCAGTCTTGCCTGGACGTACAACATTAATTGTAAACTCCTTACTGAAGCCATACTCTTGATAAATCTGCATCAAAAGATCGTAGAGTGTCTTTCCTTGATCCTTTGCCCATGCAGCAATCTCGCATATGAGGCAGATGGAAGCAGGAGCATCTTTATCGCGCACCTTGTCATAAGGCAGGAAACCGAAGCTCTCTTCGCCACCGCCAATGTAGTTCTTCTTGCCCTCAGAGATGGCTATCTCACGCGCGATCCATTTAAAGCCTGTGTAACAGTCGCGGAGTTCCACATTGTTTTTCTTGGCTATTTCGGCGATTACCTCTGTTGTCACAATTGTCTTCACGAGGAAGTCTGTCGGTTTAAGCTTGCCGAGTTTTTTCTTATTGGCAATGATATAGTAGCAGAACATCATGCAAGTCTGGTTGCCATTGATGATGACCCACTCGCCTTTGTCGTCGCGGCAGACGATAGCAAGGCGGTCAGCGTCGGGGTCAGTAGCTACTACGAGGTCGGCATTGAGCTTTGTTCCAAGCTTCATACCAAGGGTCATGGCCTCAGAATTCTCCGGATTAGGAGAAACCACTGTTGGGAAGTTGCCATCGATAACCATCTGCTCCGGCACTACATTGATGTTCTGGAAGCCCCATGAGCGCAGGCAGAGAGGCACGATAACACGGCCTGTGCCATGCATTGGCGTGTATACGATGTTGAGATCCTTTTGACGGTTGATAACATCCTGGTCGATCATAGCCGTGTGTACAGCCTGCATATAGTCGTAGTCCATCTCGCCACCTATAATCTTAATTTTATCCCAGTTAGCTTCGAACTTCACGTCCTCAATCTTCACCTTATTCACCTCTTCGATAATTCCGGTGTCATGCGGAGCGAGAACCTGCGCGCCATCACTCCAATATGCCTTGTAGCCATTGTATTCCTTCGGATTATGGGAAGCAGTAACATTTACGCCCGCCTTTGCGCCGAGCTGGCGAATGGCGAATGAAATTTCCGGTGTCGGGCGAAGGCTCTCAAAGAGATAAGCTTTGATACCGTTAGCAGAGAAGATGGCAGCCACAGTCTCTGCGAACAGACGGGAGTTGTTACGGCAGTCATGACCGACTACAACGGACACATTCTCCTCGCCAGGGAAAGCCTTGAGAATGTAGTTGGCAAAACCCTGGGTTGCCATTCCGACGATATACTTATTCATACGATTTGTGCCAGCGCCCATAACACCGCGCAAACCACCTGTTCCGAACTCAAGATTACGATAGAAGGCATCAATAAGGGCAGACTTGTCTTCTGCGTCAAGCATAGCCTGTACTTCCTTGCGTGTGTTCTCGTCGAATGACGGCGTGAGCCACTGCTTTGCTCTTTCCTCACACTGAGCGATGAGTTCCTTGTTATTTTCCATAATAAAAATATATGTTAACGTTAATATTTAATTTATGCTTTTTAGCATTACAAAGTTAGTTATAAATTTTTAAATAAAGCATTTCACGACGTTTTTTTTTCGTCTTTTAACCGATACATATAATTCGCTTCTTCCCAAACAAAAACGTATCAAATAAGAAAGTTGCACTTTCGCATCAGCAAAGTGCAACTTTATACAAGAATAATTAATTACCTTCGAAAACGATAACAGACGAAGCTGGCATTGTAACCGTAAGATTGGAGTCGATATCAATTGGGGTGCCCATTTCGAGTCCGAGTATTCCACCCTTCCCTACGATTTGGTCGTCAAAAGAGCTACGCAATGTAACGGTGCCTCTGACGTAGGCTGGAATGTCAAGCGTCTTGCGCAAAGTCATCGTAAAAGTCTGCTTCGACGTGTCAGGATTTCTCAGAGTAAGAGTTGACTTCTTTCCATTCCATGAAGCCCATCCGTAGATATTGGCGTGTTTGCCATCCCACGGATTGCCGCCAACCCAATGAATGTCTGGTAATACATCTGCATTGCGCTGCTGCCAATCCATGCAATCAGCAAGTTGCTTCCATAATGTGCCGGCATTGCCCTTGCCGTCAGTGATGGTATCGAGAAGTTGATAATCGGTGTATAATTCCACCATCGAAGATCCACAACCAAATGCGCAGCGCATCTCGCGCAATATTCCGTCATAGTCCATCGTCTTGGAGACAGCACCAAAACGCGAGAGTATAAAGCCATGAGTCATAATCGAATTTATCGGACACATTGGTGAGCGGTCTACGAAGTTCTGATAGACGAGGCGGTCACGATAGGTTATCCACTGTTCACGATCGTCACCGACGCCAATAGTGCCAAAATCACCCTCTTGACGCCATACGGCATCTGTCATATGAAACCAAAACGGCGATGCCCATGTGCCGACCGTTGTGTTAAAAAAGATGTCAGAACGTTTGCGGCGCACTTCGTTCTCTATGTTTATGATTGCCTCACAATTCTCGAGTCCTTCGTCCGTCATGTCCGGACCAACTGCAGAAAACTGCGCGCTGATGCCGTCGTATTTGAAAAAGCGAAAGTCGTACTTGTCTATCATGTCTTTTGAACACTTGATGAAGTAGTCAAAGTATTTTCGGTTGCTAAGCTGCATTCCTCCACGGTCACGCCAATAGGCACGACGATATTCACCACTTGCTCCATACCCGCCAACCGGACCGAGCCAAGCACCTATACCAGCGCCCATTGTGCGGGCAATGCTGTCAGCAGCATAAAAGTCATTTGGAAAGTTGGTATTGAACGTCCATGTTCCATAAGCGTCCCATCCGTCATCAAACACAAATGCGACAGGAGCCTTGCCATATACATTATAGAAATGTGTTTTCCAATGCTCCACAACGTCAGCACATTGGTTCTGATTCATATTTTGTGAATAATCACCCTTCAGATTTTTAGGATCAGAAGGGTCATACACGCCGAGATTACCAGGGGCATTGTTGCGGTCGATATTTAGTTCATACCATGATATGTACACGGGCATTGGATGCCATGCTGCCGCACGCTCTCGCTCACTATAAGCGAGAAACGAGCGACGTGCCTGGCCTTTTGCCACGAGTCCCACGATGGAACTCACCCTCCACGCGTCGCCCTTACTAAGAGTAGCATGGCGCACCCAGTCACCCTCGACGGGTATAGTGTCGAGAGAGTTTATGTCGGCAAGTCGTGTACTGTCAATGCGGTTGGTGTTGACCCCCATAGGTGTCTCAAGTCCAGCGAAGATGTGGTCACTCAAAAGCAAAGCTCCGCGTGTGTTTCCGACAACCATCGGGGCTGATTTTGCATGTCGGTTATCTACCGCGTATAGCATTGGGGTTATGCAGTCCATTGCGACATCATGGTCACTACTAATAACCATTTGCGTTTGCAGATAATGTGATCCATCTCGCAACACCGCGCTCCACACGACGTGGAGTCCTTTATGACTAAACTCTCCGACAAGTTCCTTGCCTTTATATCGCCAAGATGCCTTCATGGCGTTTGGTACTGGCTGCAATTCACGCACATAGAAATTCGAAAGCGCCATGTCCGATGACTTTACTACTGAACCGTCAGCAAGTCTCAGTTTGAATAAGTCTGCAGATGGAAGCAGGTTCATCGCCTTGCATCCTTTGAAAGACAAAGTGTGGTCGCCCGTGCCGAACGAAGCAGCAAAAAGATTGTTTTTTAATGTCACCGAAGTTTTTGCTATCTTTACGACAGCAATACCAGGTTGCTTCTTCTGTGGGAATACGACATTCTGCGCTAAAGACTCTACCACAAACGCGAAAAGAAACAGCACACTCCAAACTACAGACGCACCGATAACAATAGATTTTTTATTCATACTTTGTTTTATCATTGACAGGTATATGTATATACAAATTCACTAATATTCATTGCCTTCATTTTTAACGATGCTCGGTCCATCGATAAGTTCTGGCGAAGAGGCGTTGCGCTTGACGTCTCTGTAAGCTTTGCGTATGTCCTCCAGTCCGATTGTTATATCACGACGTACGGGGCGGTCACGATCGAGAATACTGTGTGAAAACAGCCATTCATAAGTTTTGCGCAGATAGAAGATGCGCGCAGGTGCGCCATGGTTGGCCCCTTGAAGCCAATTGAATAGCAAACGTGTGTCATTGCCGTCTTGCTGCAATTTCTCCACAACCGACTTTGACTGCTTCACTGGTACAGCACGATCGGCCGTACCATGAATAATCCAGAAAGGAAGTTTGCCAAGTCCGCTAACATCCTTCAACGACGTGCCACCACATAGAGCCATACCTGCTGCAATACGGTCGGGATAGGTGCCGCATACGTCCATAGTGCCATAGCCGCCAAGACTCATACCAAGTACATAGATGCGCGTAGTGTCACAAGCATATCGTTGCTCCACCCATTCGAGTACATCCATTATTTTCTTCGGGTTCCATGCCCCGCCAGGATTTTGCGGCACAATTGTCAGCGCGTCTATGTCACGTCCTTTGACAATGGCGTCGAGTGGACCATAGCGCCTCACACGGTCGAGATTTCTTCCGCACAGACTAGCTCCATGCAAGAAGATTATCACTGGAGTCTGCTCCTGTGAATAGAAATAATCTACAGGAGTATATACCCAAAAATTATAGCCGCCAGGGATAGAATCCTTTACAGCACGCAGGAAATCATAAGCCGACGCATGCACTGCAGATAGCGTCATTATCAAGGCTAAAATGAGTTTTTTCATGATAACTTATTTGCATATTTTCATATTAATGTAAGAAGACTGTCATTCCACTACCACTTCGTCCATAAAGAACCAAGCTGGATAGCCAACGCCATAGTGCCATGACGGGCATAACCCTATCGATTTCACTGCCACGCGGACATAACGAGCCTTGACTGGTTGTGGCACACTGACCGCACCCTCAACAAACTTCACCGACACGTCGCGGTCCTCCGGAAACTCATGTGTTCCGAAATCGCAGAAAGTCTTGCCGTCTGTACTTGTCGAATAGGAAACACTTTTGGGAAGGAGTATCCATTGTCCGAGTTGGTGGAGAAAGTCGGTAGATATTCTTGACACCTCTTTTTTCTCTCCGAGGTCAAGAACGAACTCTCCGTCCTCACCTTCCCAGCCTACCCAGCTCTCTACAAATGTCGTTCCGCCATAAAGTCCGTCGGTAAGGGCATGGTCGGCTATGGGCTGATAGCGTTTGGCAGGAGCCTTTATCCATTTCAATTTTGCCCCCGCTGCCTTGTTCACTCTGCCTGAAGGCATATAACGCGAACGATAAAGGTCGCAATAGTCTGTTGCGAAATTGTGGCGTTCGTTAAGACTCGTTATGCCATATTTCACGCACTGCGTGCGGAAGGTGTTGAGTTTGTTCTCCATATCTGTGACATTGAGATTGTTGCGTGTGCGAGCAATCTCCAACTCGCTGTAGCGCAACGGCAGACGTGCCACCTGCACATGGGCAAGTAACGTGCTGTCCGTTTCCACGGCGCGTTCAGCCTGATCGAAAAGAGCGGCGTAGGTTTTCATAAGATTGTCGTTGAACATTCCGTTCTTATGAGTAATAGGAGAGTCGTATATCCACAACGGAACATTCGACGCAAGCAAGGCACCTTGCAGTAGTTGCTGATAACGATAGATATATTGTGCAGCCTTGCCATAATAGCCACGCATAAAGGTCTGCATGAGCGAATCGGTGTCGAGTGATGGGTTCCACATTAATTTTCCGACGATGTAGGCACGCATTTCTCCAAAATCGGTGCCAAGCTGATTGCTTCCGTTTATTTGTTCAAAAAGCATCGTGGCATGGTTTTTCTTGAACAACTCAATGTTGGGTTTGAGGATATGGAAGTTAGGGAACGGCTCCACCATATTGTCGAAATTAATGCCATAATCCCACACAAAAATGTTGTCGGAAATCTTCGCCCATCCCTCAAGAGCTTTCATGAAGTCGCGTCCCGAGGCGTTGTCCGTAAGAGGCACTTCGCGCTTTGTGTCAATGTCGCAAAGCATTATGTTTACATTAGGCAATGGTTTCACATGCTTTGGGGGATTCATTGTGAAGAGATACGCAAGTGTAGAGAACTGCTTGTCTGGAAAGCGCGCAGCAAGTTTATTGAGGAAGCGAATGAAATTGCCCGATGGCGAACCTTCATATTCGTCAACTTTACGACACTCTGGGCATTGGCAATTGGTATTGTTACCATCGTTTTGGCTGATACTTATCATCGTGCGGTCGGGATGCGCACGGAAAATAGAATCCACTTTATTGGCTACTATCTCGAATATATCAGGATTGGTTAGGCACCACTGGCTATGGTTGCCGGGGCGACGTTCCCCGTTAAGAAAGGAGTAATATTCTGGATATTTCTTGCCGTATTGCGCAGCAGGCAGAATCTTGTCGAAGGTGTGAACCCAAAGATTGCCGGCGAAAATCTCGTCCTGGCTCTGCAGGCGAAACCAATCACGGTATACGGAGTCTTGATTGCAATAGCTATATGTCTGGCGAAAACGGAATGCAGGAGTTTCTGCCTGATGGATGGCAGGAATATTAATGTCGGCCGACTTCCTGAGCGTATAAAAATCCTTGGCAAGGTAGCTCACGCCGACATATTGTTCAAGCAGCGCCGTCACGCCATATATTGCACCCTTTCCACCTGCCGTCTTCACGTGCAGTACATCATCCTTACAGTCGAGAAGGAAGCCGTTGTCACGTGCTTCATCGGTAGTTTCACCAATGACGACACAATGCTTTTCGCTCTTCACCTTACTGACAATGGACAGGCGTGCACCCGAAGTCTCCTCAACAAAGCGTTGAAGGAACCTTGCTGCCGTGCGGTTGACAGGATTGTCTACAGCAAGCACAATTGCAGCTTTGGGCTTATGATTCTCTGTTAGTTTTATCTGAGCCGATGCCGACAGGGAGGAGACAGCGAGTAGCGCAACAAGCACTGGTTTGATTGGTTTAAGCATATTTGGTTATTTAAATTGTAAAGCGTTTTCTATTTAATGACACAAAGTTAACAAGAAAAAAAGACATTAATGCACTTAGTCAAAAATAATTCACTAACTTTGCGGAAAGAAAACATAAAATTACTTACAAAATACAATCACGATGGAAGTAATAAAGACTGAAATTGACGGCGTGGTTATCATTGAGCCACGCATCTTTAAGGACGCTCGTGGATATTTCTTCGAGAGTTTCTCCGAGCGTGAGTTTGAAGAGAAGGTCGGCCACATCGACTTCTGCCAGGACAACGAGAGCATGTCGTCGTATGGAGTCATGCGCGGACTGCATTTTCAGCGTCCGCCGTTCACACAGAGCAAACTTGTACGCTGTGTGAGAGGCAGAGTGCTTGACGTTGCTGTCGACATACGCAAGGGGTCGCCTACATATGGAAAACATGTCGCTGTGGAGCTGACAGAGGACAACCACCGCCAATTTTTCATACCAAAAGGCTTCGCGCATGGCTTTGCCGTGCTTAGCGATACGGCTGTATTCCAATACAAATGCGACAACTTCTATCATCCCGAGGCCGACGGCGGCATCTCCATCCTTGACGACTCTCTCGGTATCGACTGGCACATTCCTACAGACAAGGCCATTCTTAGCGAGAAAGACACGAAGCACCCAATGCTTAAGAATTTTGACTCGCCGTTTGAATATTAAAACGGTGTAATCGTTTTCTTGAACTTCACGAAAAACGGCTTTAAATCCTATACATTCCATAAAGCATAAAGTTAAATAACATTATATAACAACAATGAATATTCTTGTAACTGGCGCAAATGGTCAATTAGGCAACGAAATGCGCATTGTAAGCCAGAATTCTACAGATAATTATATATTTACAGATGTCAATCAGGTGGAGGGTCTTGAGACCACTTATCTTGACATCACCGACATCGACGCTATCCGCAAAATAGTGAAAGAGAATGATATCAACGCCATCGTCAACTGCGCAGCATGGACCAATGTTGACGCTTGTGAGACTGATGAGAAGTTGGCTGCACTTGCAGAGAAGCTTAACGCTGATGCGCCGGAGAAACTCGCCATTGTAATGAAGGAAGCGAACGGGGTACTGATACAAATCTCAACCGACTATGTTTTCGGAAAAGAACCTTACAATGTGCCTTGCGGTCCCGAACAGAAAGGAACACCGACGGGCGTCTATGGCACGACAAAACTTCATGGAGAGCAGAAAATCATAACCAGTGGTTGCAAGTATGTCATAATACGCACCGCATGGCTCTATTCTGAGTTCGGAAAGAACTTCTGTAAGACAATGCTCAACCTTACAGCCACCAAGCCCAAGCTGAAGGTTGTGTTCGACCAGTGTGGCACTCCCACCTACGCCCTCGACTTGGCTAATGCCATCGCAACCATACTTGACAAGATGGAAAAGACTGAGGACGGGAGCAAGTATGTGGGCGTTTATCATTTTTCCAACGAAGGCGTATGCTCATGGTATGACTTCACGCAGATGATTCTACGCATAAGCAACGAGCTACGCGAAAAGAACGGTGAGTCCCCTGCCGTTTGCGACGTGGAACCATGCTATAGCTCGGAGTATCCATCTCCCGTGAAACGCCCAGCCTACTCTGTTCTTGACAAGCGCTCAATAAAGGAAACTTTCAATGTAAAGGTGCCTTACTGGGTTGACTCCTTGAAAACTTGTATTGCTAACATTCTACATTAAAATCAAAAAGCATTCAACACTTATGAAAAGAACCATCGTAATCACTGGCGGTGCCGGATTTATCGGCTCCCACGTCGTAAGGTTGTTCGTCAATAAATATCCAGACTACAACATTATAAATCTCGACAAACTTACTTATGCCGGCAACCTTGCCAACCTCAAGGACATAGAGAACAAGCCAAACTATAAGTTTGTCAAGATGGACATCTGCGACTTTGACGCCTTCTTCAAGCTGATGCAGGACGAGCATGTCGACGGCATTATCCATCTTGCCGCAGAGAGCCACGTCGACCGCTCCATCAAGGATCCGTTCACATTCGCACGCACCAACGTCATGGGCACGCTGACGCTGCTCCAGGCTGCCAAGCTCTATTGGGAATCACTGCCCGAAGGCTATGAAGGCAAGCGCTTCTATCACATCTCCACCGATGAGGTATACGGCGCACTGAAGCTGACGAATCCCGAGGGTCTTGAGTCGCCGTTCACGACGAAGGCTTCTTCGGAGCACCATCACGCATATGGCACAGAGTTCTTCACTGAGGAAACAAAATACAATCCCCATTCCCCCTACTCCGCATCAAAGGCCTCAAGCGACCATTTCGTGCGCGCATTCCATGACACCTACGGCATGCCAACCATCGTGACAAACTGCTCCAACAATTATGGTCCCTACCAGTTCCCAGAGAAGCTCATCCCTCTCTTTATCAACAACATTCGCCACCGCAAGCCGTTGCCAGTATATGGCGAGGGTCTGAATGTGCGCGACTGGTTATACGTAGAAGACCACGCACGTGCCATCGACCTCATCTTCCATAAAGGCAAGATTGCAGATACATACAACATCGGCGGTTTTAACGAGTGGAAGAACATCGACATCATCCACGTGCTCATAAATACTGTCGACCGGCTGTTGGGACGCAAAGAGGGCGAGGATCTTGGTCTCATCACTCACGTCACCGACCGCAAGGGTCATGACATGCGATATGCCATAGACTCACGAAAATTGCAAAGAGAACTTGGCTGGGAACCTTCCCTTCAATTCGAGGAGGGTATTGAGAAGACCGTGCGTTGGTATCTCGACAATCAGGAATGGTTGGACAACATTACTTCCGGTGACTATCAGAAGTATTACGACTCTATGTACAAGAACAGATAAAAAGATAAGACAAAGTGTCAAAACTTGCAAACCATGGACTGTATTCAGTTTGCAAGTTTTGACACATATTTTTTCACATGATAGGGCATGATAAGCCCAACACTCTCTGTATTTCCTTCTTATTATTCTATCCATATTATAAAACCACTATTTTTAGGTATTTTACACAAAAGTGCCACATTATTATTTTTATTGTCAATTATTATATGTACTTTTGTGTAATAGATTGGTGTGTATATTGATGTTAACAATATTTAAGGATACAATAATAGTAAAAGTAATAGTTTAAAAATGAGACTTTCTGAACTAAAGACTGGCGAACGCGGTGTCATCGTTAAGGTTACCGGGCACGGTGGATTCCGTAAACGCATCGTCGAGATGGGATTCATAAAAGGCAAAGTAGTGGATGTTTTGCAGAATGCTCCATTGCAGGATCCTGTAAAATACAAGATTATGGGTTATGAAGTATCGCTCCGACACTCGGAAGCCGACATGATAGAAGTAATCTCTGTTGAGGAGGCTGCAAAGATAGAAAAGAGCAATGCTCAAAAATCCATGCCTCTTGAGACTTGCTACGACGCCAAGAACATGCAAGCTGACGTACCACTCACCGAAAGCCAACTGCGCGATGCCGCCATGAAGAAGCGCCGCACAATCAACGTGGCTCTCGTCGGCAACCCCAACTGCGGAAAGACATCCCTTTTCAATTTTGCCTCAGGCGCCCACGAGCGTGTCGGCAACTATTCCGGAGTGACGGTAGACGCAAAGGTTGGCCACGCAAGCTTCGAGGGCTATGAGTTCAACATTGTCGACCTTCCAGGCACTTATTCCCTTTCTGCCTACTCCCCAGAGGAACTCTATGTGCGCAAGCAAATCATCGAGCACACGCCTGACATCGTCATTAACGTCATCGACGCCAGCAACCTTGAGCGCAATCTTTATCTTACCACACAGCTTATAGACATGCACTTGCGCATGGTGTGCGCCCTGAACATGTTCGACGAGACAGAGAAACGTGGCGACAATGTTGACTACGCACGTCTCGGACAACTCTTCGGTGTGCCGATGGTGCCAACCACGTTCACTACAGGACGAGGTGTGGAACTTCTTTTCCACATTATCATCAACATGTATGAGGGTCTTGACTTTCTCGACAACAACGGAAATCTCGACCCAGATGTGGCTGAAGGCATTAAGCAATGGCATGAACAGTACAGTAAGTCGGAAAAGAGCGAGCCGGAACATGAGGAGGACTTCGCCAATGGCGTGAAGCCTAAACACAACGTGTTTCGCCATATCCACATCAACCATGGTCCATACGTGGAGGAAGGTATCGAGGCCATACAAGGCGTGTTGAAGAAGGAAGAGGATTTACGCCACAAATATTCCACGCGCTACCTCGCAATAAAACTTCTTGAGAAGGACAAGGAAACGGAACAACTCATAAAGACTTCTACATCCGATCCTGACCTTGTGTTTAAAATCCGCGACAAGGCAATGGCAGACATCCTCGCCTACACACACGAAGACAGCGAAACGGCCATCATGGATGCCAAATACGGTTTCATACATGGCGCTCTTCAGGAAGCCGGCTACCAGACGGGCAACAAGAAGGACACCTATCAGGTGACCCACTTGATTGACAGCGTAATAACCAACAAATACATCGGTTTTCCTATCTTCATCCTAATGATATGGCTGATGTTTGAGGCGACATTCTCCTTGGGACAGTATCCTATGGGATGGATAGAAAGTGGAGTCGACTGGATTGGCACAGCCATCTCCGAACATATGACAGATGGGCCGCTCAAGGCGATGCTCATCGATGGCGTTATCGGAGGCGTAGGCTCCGTCATCGTCTTCCTTCCCCAGATTCTCATCCTTTATTTCTTCATCTCATTTATGGAGGACAGCGGCTATATGGCACGCGCCGCATTTATCATGGACAAGCTTATGCACAAGATGGGACTCCACGGCAAATCTTTCATACCGCTGATTATGGGCTTCGGATGCAATGTGCCAGCCGTTATGGCCACACGAACGATTGAGAGCCGCCGGTCGCGTCTCATCACGATGCTCATCCTGCCGTTAATGAGTTGCTCGGCTCGCTTCCCTATATATATAATGATAATAGGCACGATGTTTGCGCAGCAATACCGCTCCACGATAATGATGTCTCTCTACGTCGTTGGAATTATCATGGCTATTATTATGAGCCGCATATTCAGCAAAACGCTCTTCAAGGGAGAGGACACACCATTTGTTATGGAGCTTCCTCCCTACCGCTTTCCTACCGCAAAAGCCATCGGCAGACACACGTGGCAGAAAGGTAAGGAGTACCTGAAGAAAATGGGAGGAATAATCCTTGTGGCAAGTATCATCGTGTGGGCTTTAGGCTATTTCCCACACAACGATAGTCTTTCACGCGAACAACAGCAGGAGCAAAGTTACATCGGACATATCGGTCATGCTATAGAGCCAGTGTTCCGTCCTCAAGGTTTCGACTGGAAACTTGATGTCGGACTCGTGTCGGGTGTTGGCGCAAAGGAAATCGTGGCCTCAACGATGGGTATTCTCTACCATAGCGATGACGCGGCAGAAGAAGGAAGCGAGGAGTCATATTCACACTTGCGCTCGCAGATGGAGGCTGATGGCATTACTCCGCTCACGGCATATTGCTTCTTACTCTTCGTCTTGCTCTATTTCCCTTGCATCGCTACTATAGCTGCAATAAAAGGCGAGACGGGTTCTTGGAAATGGGCTTCGTTTGCCGCTGCCTACACAACGGCCCTTGCCTGGGTAGTTTCGGCTTTGGCTTTCCAAATAGGCAGGTTACTTGGCTTCTAAATAGTGACCTGATAAATAAGCACATGCAAGTCTAACTTACCAAAAAGAGCTGTATTTACAACTCTAACACTTAAATAATGTTATATTTCACTTGAAATATAACATTATTATTGCTTATATAAAAAATTTGGTCTATCTTTGCATTGTGTTTTTCATGGTATTAGATTATTAAGGTTAAGAAAACATAGGTTGTCGTGAGACAATCTATGTTTTTTGTTTTTATTGCAATAGGACTTTTGTTTGTTGCAACAATTTTTTTTTCTGCTGATTCTTATTTCTTTATACGCTTCGTAAGTCTTCCGTCGTAGCCAACAATAGTCTCTACCATATAACTAATTGACGTTTCTGGTATTGCCAGAACAGAGAAGAAATGAACGCCATCGCGATCAGAATGGTCGAAACGCACATCACTGAACACCGACTGCTTTAGGAACTGCTGCGGCACTTCTGACCTAAAGGCATCCTTGTGGAGATCACTTGAGAATATTTTCCTGTTGCCATTGTAAACAGCAAGATTCACAATATTGTCATAATAAACATTGTCCACCTCCACACCATCATCGTTATATGAAGGTTTGATAACCTTATAGGTAGTTGGATTGATTTGAACGTAGCAATGGTACTTCTCGGTGTCGTAAAATATCACAGTGTCGCGCTTCACCACCTTGTTCTGATTTATGTACATCGCCGTCTTAGGCGCGAACATCTCCATATAGGAGTTATCGTCAGTCTTGTAGAGTTTTACGCGCTCTCCGCTTTGGTTGACGAAAATGAAGAGATGAGGAGTCTGCTTCACAATGTGGTACTTTGTGACATTTCCGCCCATGAGGACAAAAGAGTCACGCTCCACCCGGAAATATGTGGGGGCACTTGTGGAGTCGGGGAAATAAACAGAGTCGCCCTTTATCCTAAAAGCGACATCGTCACCATTATCGTCCAACCATATACCCTGCAGATTTTTCTTGGCAGTCAAGTCTTCCTTCAGTTCTCTTTGCTCTGCTTTCCTGTTTGTACAAGCCGTTGCGGCAAATACAGCTACGAACATGCAAAACACATTCAAAATATTCTTAGACATAAATCTTATCTATTATTAAACTACACCGAGATTTCAGTGTTTTTGTGTATGCAAAGTTAACATATTTGGTGTAAAAATCAAAACAATAAATATATTTTATACATTCCATCCTATTTTTTGAATTATTTAGTTTGCATTACAACCTAAATTTCGTAAATTTGCAGACATGACAGAATTGGAAAGACATATTGTAAAGCTCCTGTTGGACAATGATTGCGTCATTGTCCCAGGTTTTGGCGGTTTCATGGCTCATCACATTCCCGCCAAATACAATGAGGAGAAGAACCTTTTCTCTCCGCCAATGCGAATTGTTGGTTTCAACCAGCAACTTAACATGAACGACTCTCTCCTCGCCCACGAATACGTAGAAACCTACGACATTAGCTATCCGGAAGCTCTCAAGCGTATCGCTATCGATGTGGAAGCACTGAAGAACGAGATTGACAGTTGTGGCACATACTACATTGTAGGCATTGGACACATAGTTTCACATGACAACAACGCTTACGATTTCATCCCGGATGAAAGTGGCATCACTACACCCTCTCTCTATGGACTGTTGCCGTTGGACCTTAAACAACTGGCAACAGGCGAGGAAGCACAGGAAACAAAGCCTGTTGGCAACGCCATGAAGACAGGGTTCAGTATCTCACGCGAGAAACAGGTTGAGATTCAGCATAACGAAAAAAGTGGAGTATCGGACTGCGAGGACACATCCGACAGCAATGACGCCATTGCCGTCCACATCCCAATACGCTACATAAAGCATCTTGCAGCAGCATGTGTAATCCTGTTCATCCTCTTATCCATTCCCTCTAAACTTGGTAATGCTGTCAAGGGCGACTACAGCCAAAGTTCCATTGACACGAGCATTCTCTATCAGATAATGCCTAAGGACTTGACGAGCGGCAAGCCCAAGGATCTTACGGGTGGTGAGAAAATGGACGCTTCTTCTGCCAACCACGCCAACACTCCTGATGATGGGAAAAAGGAAGTGGCAGCAGCATCAAAGAGCAAGAAAATCAGTACGCCAAAAGAATCAGAGCGTTTCTTTACAATCGTACTCGCGAGCCGTGTGACGAGAAGCAACGCAGAGTCGTATGTGGAGCAGCTTCACAAACGTGGCTACGCCGACGCATATGCCTACACGAGAAACGGAAATACAAAAGTAATATACAAGAAATTCAAGAATAGAGAAGATGCCCGTAAGGCGTCATATAAACTTTCTGATGCGAGTGAGTTCGCAGATTGTTGGATAACAGAAGTAAAGGAATAATGAAAAGAGTAAGATGCCCAAAATGTGACAACTACATCACATTTGACGAGAAAAAATATAAGGACGGTCAATCATTGGTGTTCCAGTGTCCGCAATGCGGAAAACAATTTGGGATAAGAATCGGAATATCTAAACTGCGCAACACGCAGAAGGAGGACTGCCCGGAGGAGAACGCTAACGACAGCGAGTATGGCTACATCACCGTCATCGAAAATGTTTTCCACTACAAACAGGTAATTCCCCTGCATTTCGGTGTGAACGTCATAGGTAGATACATGAAGAACAGTGGCGTTAACTGCCCCATTGAGACCAACGACCCGAGCATCGACATCAACCATTGCTCTATAACCGTTAGCAAAGACAAAAAGGGTCGGTTGCGTTACATACTTAAAGACGGTCCGAGCTACACCGGCACGTTCGTTGACAACGTCATCCTTGGCGACCGCGAGCAACGCGTCATTGAGGATGGTACGCTATTCACCATAGGCGCAACGAGCATAATCCTGCATACGGAGAAGTTGGATAAATAAAAAGACAACACAACTCCCATAACCACCTTATTTTTTGAGGAAATAAAACTACCATTTATATTTATTTCGTCGGATATAATCACTAAAGCGGCACTTTAGCATACTTAAAGGGGCGCTTTAGCATACTTAAAGGGGCGCTTTAGCATACTTAAAGTGGCACTTTAGCTAACCTAAAGTGCCACTTTAACAACATTGTACAAATCCAAAAGAAATTCCGTGGATTCTTTCTCTATTTTCTATTCCAAATACTCGTAATTTTCAGCCTCACCACTACTATGTTCACGACAGAAACGATTGCGAACAAGCCAAGCCCAAGGAGAATGGTGGCAATCATGGAGCCTTCAGTGATTTCGGGGAAGAGCGTTACAATGACGTCCATGTAGTAGCCTCTTACGAGGAAAAGAGCGACAAGAGCTATGATGAGAACGGCAAAATTAAGAGCTATTGTCAGAATCTGATATGGCAAAGCCACGCGGCTGGGACTGTATCCGATAAGCAAAAGATTCTCCAACTTCGTTGAGTTTTTCTGAACAAGCAGATAAATGCTGAGCATAAGGATGTAGAAACTCAAGACAGAAATAATCAGCCCGACTGCCACAACGATAGTGACAAGGAGCTTCAGAAAATAGGATATTTTCTCAGCGTCCATATTGTTGTCCGCCGTGTCGTAGCCATTGTTGTCCATATAGGTTGTAACCTTGGTGTCGGCAGGATTGTCCACCTCCACGATGAGACGCGTAGGATTATTGTCGTCGTTGGAAGAAAACTCGCGATTGCTCCAGTCCATGAACTTCTGAGGAACAAGGATTGAGTTGAGTCGGGAGGAGAAACCTATTACGCGACCCTTAAAGCGCTGCTCTTTGCCAGCTCCATGTACGAACAGTGTGAAGTCAATCATCCCGACAAGTCCCTCGCTAATTTTAGGCAACGAATGGCTTTGGGCAAAACCGAAATTATACATTGTTATATAAGAACGCGGCAAGATAATCGGTACGGAAAGCGATCCCTCCTCATACTGCCATTTGTCGAGCGGTACGTCCACAAAGCGGTCGGGCACGCTCTCGATGAACAACTCCGAATTGAGGATATTGGCGCCATTGACTCCCATTGATGCGTCTACCTTGTAGGAGGCAGATGTGAACTCACCTACCCCATTGACAAACTTCTGAGACTTCAAATCGTCAATGTCGGCCTGAGAGAAGGTGTTGCTCCTGCCTGAGAGAGAATTGGCTGTGCCAACGCGCTTGCTGATAATCATATAGTTGTTCTTCATGAAGCTGTCGTCGCTCGTGAAGACGGGAAGCACATCCCTATAGAACTGAAAGCCGAACAGTACTATCATCACTCCGACAAGATTGGCGAAGAAGAAGCCTGCAAACTGTGGAATACTGATGTGCTGCCGCAAAAGTTTCCAAACCAAATTCATAATCTGAATGTTTTATTATAATCCAAGTCAATATGTTTTCCTATACTCGTCATTATGACGCCGGCATTCCTTGCCTTAGCCTCCTCGAGTACAATTTCTCCCATTATGCGCCCATTATTGTCATCAAGATGGCTTATAGGCTCGTCAAGCAGGAGGAAGTCGAAGGGCTGTACAAGGGAGCGCATCAGCGCCACACGCTGCTGCTGGCCGAACGACATTTCACCAATGAGAGCGTTCATCTTGTCGGGAATACCCAGACGCTCAAACCAACTCTCTATGCGCTTTGTGTCACTGTAGCCCGTCAATTTGCATTTTATCTCCACGTTCTCCCATGCTGTCAGCTCAGGAAAGAGGCGAAGCTCCTGAAAGAGATGGCTAATGTGTGACTTTCGCATTTCGGTCCATTGTGTCACACCATACGACTTTGTATCATCGCTGTCGAAGAGCACCTCTCCACTATAATCATGTCTATAGCCTACAACATAGCTACAGAACGTGCTCTTTCCCATGCCGCTCGCAGCCTCTACAAGATAAAGACGCCCCTTCTCAAAGACGACCTCTGTATTCCATATATCCGACTTTAAATCGGTGCGTTGGGCAAAAACATGCGGAATAACATTCCTGAATATTATCTTTTCCATTGCTTATTTAATTGTATAAATTATAGCTTCTGTTCCGCCCAAAAGCTTTCCCATGGCGTCCATCACGCCCCCAGGTACGACGCCGTTGCTAATTGCCTTAAGATTGAGCATCATGGCAAGACGGCAGCCCGTCATTTTTGTCTGAATAGCCTTTGAAACGGCGACATTCTTTGCTTTGTTGAAACCACCTGTTACCAGCTCTTCGTCAGATGTGCCGTAGAAGTTACCTCCAGCGTCAAGACCGAAATAGAACTTCATGTTGCCACTGTTGTAAACCCATCCACTCTGCTTGCTGCCGCTTATGCTGCTTCCTGAAGGACACGACTGTTTCCAATAGTCAACATCTGCCGTCCACAATGGCTTCTTTACCTGTGCGAGCATCGTGAAGTTGAGATTATCCGCAGCAATGCCGTTAGACTGAATGATGAAGTCGCCGTCAACACTGCGCATAATGTTGTCGAAGTCAATGGCTGTGTTGAGTCCGACGAGCAACGACTGCATTGCCTTGCTGCCCTGAAGCAGCGGAAGGAAAGTCTTGCCGTCTACGTTCGTGTAAAGGCAGAACACGGAATTACTTGAAATGGCGTCAGCGTACTTGCCCACTATATTCCGGTAGACTTTTTGTGACTCTTTCAATGTTTTCTCTATCGACTCATTGAAAGAGAACGTCTCGCCCTCAAGAGTTATAATGCCATTCTCCTTTGCTATCTTCGCGGCAAGGAGCACCTGCGAGGCGTCAGCGTCCTTAGGAGCGCCTATCGTGAAAGGAGCCACAAATTTCTCTGGCAACGCCTGCACCTGTGCTACAAGGTTGACGCCACCGTCCATCTCGTTCACTTTACTAAAAATAGGTCGCGAAACGATGCTGTTTTCCTCGTCCTGTTTCAGCATACGGGCAATTACACGTTGTTGATCTGGCAATGAGGCGGCCGTCACTGGACCAACAACCACGAACGCCTTTTTCGAGAAGCCAATAGCCCATGAGCCATTGATGTCAGAGAACCAAAAGTCGCCTTGCTTGCGTAAAGCCCCACATCTTTTCTGTTTCGACAAAGAAGAAATGAAGTCCTCAAGGTCACCAACACTCTTAACACTGGCGCAGACACCAAAATTGCCGTCGACAGTCTCAAAAGTATAAACATTACTGGAAAAGTCAAGTCCACAATTGGCAACGTCCCCCGAGGGCAGTAGCATCTTGCAGACACTAGCGACATTCTCTGCGCCTATCTTTGACGCATCAATCCTTAATAGCGCCGTTGCCGACGCCGGAATAGCATTAGCATAGTCAGTTCCTGAACATGACGACAACAGCATAACACCGCAAATCAGCATGAACAGGGCATTGCTTATACATAATTTAATTTTTGCATTCATATCTGTTTTATTTAAAATTCGCAGTTACCCCGTCAACTTGCCTACTAAGCCCTTTTCGACAAATTGGCAAGCATAACAGCGCTCAATCCTGCGGTTTCAGTGCGAAGCCTACTACGTCCAAGGCTTATAGGCTCATAGCCATGGTCCATGGCAAGCCTTACCTCATCAATGGAGAAATCGCCCTCTGGTCCAACAAGTACCGTGACAGGCGTCTCCGCATCAATAGTCTGAAGCTCCGTATATAAATCCTTGCGTTCTATTTCCTCGTAGCAATGAGCTATGAACTTTCTGCCGTCACGTGGTGAAGCGACAAAGTCCTTAAAGGCACACATAGCCTTTACCATAGGCTTGTAAGCCTTATGACTTTGCTTCATGGCTGAAACGACAATGCGCTCCACGCGATCCGTGCGTAGCGTCTTACGCTCGGAGAACTTACAGTCGAGGAAGGAAAGCTCGTCAAAGCCGATCTCCGTAGCCTTTTCAGCCATCCACTCTATACGATCCATCATTTTTGTCGGAGCAATGGCGAGAGAGATACATCCTCGCCACTCACGCTCGTAAGGCATCTTAGCGAGAATCTTGTAAAGACAATGCTTGCCGGAAGCCATGCTAACCTCAGCGTCGAACATTCCGCCCTCACCATCGACAAGCACCATTTTGTCGCCACTTTGGAGGCGAAGTACCTTCACGGCATGCTTTGCTTCCTCCTCCGGCAACTCGCTTGCCGAGGAGGCATTGGGTACATAAAAGAATCTTACTTCCTTCATCACTCTCTACTTCTGATGCTTGGTTCTGAACATCATGGCAAACAGCAACGCAACGACAAAAGCATAACCTGCAAAAATAAACCAGCAAACCTGCCAATTGCCAACCGTGTAGAACTGTCCATCAACAATCTCTCCATGCGTAAAATGATTGATTATGCTTTGTGCTGCAACAGTACCGATGGTGGCACCGATTCCGTTGGTCATAAGGAAAAATACACCTTGGGCACTTGAGCGTATGTCATGCGTCGTGTTCTGCTCAACAAACAGTGAGCCACTAATATTGAAGAAGTCGAACGCCACTCCATAAACAATCATTGAAAGCACAAACATCCACACCCCAGAGCCAGGATTTCCCGTGCCGAACAAACCAAAGCGAAGCACCCAAGCGAACATGGCAATGAGCATAACGTTCTTTATGCCGTAACGTTTCATAAAGAAAGGAATGAGCAATATACAGAACGTCTCGCTCACCTGTGAAAGCGAAATAAGGATATTGGCGTGCTGCACGCCAAACGTGTCGGCGTACTCCTTCATTGAGGCAAAACTGCTAATGTATGGATTGGCAAAACTATTAGTGATTTGCAGACTCACTCCGAGAAGCATTGAGAAAACGAAGAATATAGCCATACGCTTTTGCTTAAATAGGGCAAAAGCCTTCAGACCGAACGCCTCGGAAAGCGATTTCTTCTCGCCAGCCTGGGATGTAGGACAAGAAGGAAGAGTTAAAGAATAGAAGAAAAGGACAAAGCCCAATAGACCAGAAGTAACAAACTGCATTTGATTGACCTGATAGCCCATTATGTCAACAAACCACATTGTACAGATGAAACCTACAGTGCCAAACACTCTAATTGGCGGAAAATCTTTCACAACATCAAGTCCTGCCTGTGAGAGTCCATTATAAGCCACAGAGTTGGCAAGCGAAAGGGTCGGCATATAAAACGCCACCGACAGACCGTAAATCAAAAATGCTGTAGAGAATGAAGCATTCTGACCCTCTGTATAGCCATACCATGACAAAAGAAGCATAAAGGCACCTGCAAGGAGATGACACACTCCAAGCAATTTCTGTGCCTGTACCCAACGGTCGGCAATTATGCCAATGATGGCTGGCATGAAAATTGAAACCATTCCCTGCAAGGAATAAAAATAGCCTATCTCCGTGCTCATCCCAATATTGCTGAGATAGCGGCCCATAGATGTGAGATAGGCACCCCAGACAGCGAACTCCAAGAAGTTCATTACTGCCAAACGTACTTTTAGATTCATATATTTCGTTATTTTAGTTACCAGTTAACGTAAAGCCACCTTAACGCAGCCAACGTCTTGCAAAGTTACTATCTTTTTTAGAAAAAAGGCAACAAACAAAGACAAAATAAAATGCGAACGAAAATTAACGAGGGGAAAGACACAAAAAAGCGAAAGTTACAATAATTAATACATAACATCGCTTTATTTATTAAATAAAATCTTGTTTAATTCAAAAAAAAAGCGTACCTTTGCAAGGTTTTTCGGAAATATTGCCGAAATGCGATCATTTACGTTATCCGCCGATAACAAAAGTTTAAGGTATATAAGATGAGACAACTTAAAATTCAAAAGAGTATTACAAACCGTTCAAGTGAGGCACTTGATAAGTATCTTGTTGAAATTGGACGTGCTCCACTGATTTCTATCGACGAAGAGATTGAATTGGCCCAGAAGATCAAAAAGGGCGGTCCGGAGGGCGAGCGCGCCAAGGACAAACTTGTCACGGCCAACCTCCGCTTCGTTGTGTCAGTAGCCAAGCAATACCAGCATCAAGGTCTAACTCTTACCGACCTCATCGACGAGGGCAACATTGGACTTATCAAGGCTGCGCAGAAGTTCGACGAGACTCGAGGCTTTAAGTTCATTTCGTATGCCGTTTGGTGGATTCGCCAAAGCATTCTGCAAGCCATCGCTGAACAGAGTCGCATTGTGCGTCTGCCGCTCAATCAGGTAGGCTCATTAAACAAAATCAACCACGAGATAAACAAGTTTGAGCAGGAAAACCAGCGTCATCCTTCTGTGTCAGAACTTTCCGACGCTACAAAAATCGACGAGGAAAAGATCGGACAGAGTCTAATGGCAGACGGACACCATGTCAGCATCGACGCTCCTTTCCAGGACGGCGAGGACAACTGTATGCTCGACGTAATGCCGAGTGGTGACGACAGCCGCACTGACCGCCAGGTTGACCATGAATCAATGGCGCTCGAGCTCAACTCCGTGCTCAACAAGGTGCTCAAGGACCGCGAAATTACGATCATACGCGAATGCTTCGGCATCGGTTGTCACGAAAAGGGTCTTGAGGAGATTGGCGACCAGCTTGGACTTACACGTGAGCGTGTTCGCCAGATACGCGAGAAGAGCATCGCAAAGCTCCGCGATAGCGGCAACGCAAAAATTTTGATGAAATATTTAGGTTAGGCTAAATTTTAATTGTTCAGTAAGTGCCGAACAGTTAGCTTCCGAACTGATTGTCACTTATAAGAGTGCCCCGACAGAGTTTCGACTCTTCGAGGCACTTATTTTATTGCTTATGATGCACTCCTTTTTAGTGACAAAGGACAACCGTTCTACCATCCTACTCTATAAAAGCTTTTTCTTAACAATGTCAAGCATAATTTTCACCTCATAGTCCTTTATACCATTTCTTTCAAGTACCTTACCATCGCTCTCAAACTCAGATTTCAAGACTTCAACAGAAGTGGCTCCGCGTTTTTTCAAGAATAGTAGAAAATGCTCCACGGCAGCATCATTGTGACACAAAGCCCACTCGGCATAGCCACAATTAAGGAAGTCGGTATCATTAGTAGGCTCTCTTTTCACGACAGGTTGCAACACACGTAGGGCATCTGCAGCGTTGCCTTCAACCAAATACCCCCATCCAATGATGCGCTTTACATCATGATTACCTGGATTTTCATAGTCGAGTCGGAAAAGCGTAGGCATCCCATCCCTTACACGTCCGCAATTGATAAGCGCCAAACAACGATTGAGCGCAAGGTGTTCACTATTAAAACCGAGAGCCACAAGACGATCATAGACAACCAACGCCTCCTCATAGCGTCTCAGAATAAAGGCTGTATCGGCAAGGCCGACCAATAAAGCGCGATTCTGGCAATCACTGCCAACCACAGCCGAAAAAATGTCATAAGCCCTAACATATTCTCCCATGCGCATACACGATTTTGCCCAAAGCGCCGTCTCTTCTTCATTCAAATGTCCTATTGTCTCAGAGCGATTCGAAACTATCTCCGCCACAAGCGCAAACCTCCTGTTGCGAAATAGAAAGCGCTCTAACTCCACATAAGAATTGGCGTCAAGGAGACTATATAAAAGAGGATTGGCAAGAAAAAAATACGCCTCTGACTCTTCGAATGGATTAAAGAAGTCGGACTTGTCCATATGAAGATTGAAGAAGCGATAGAGATCCTGCAAGTACATGCGTCTGACGTATGTCGGAGCGAATCTGTCAGCATCTGACTCAAGTGCGCTGTCGACAATGCCACTACCCGACTCCATAACTTCTCTGACGCTTTCCGGTAATTTGTGCACAACGGAGGAAAGGGCAAGAACAAAAGAATATTTGTCGGAACTGCAGAAAGGACCATGGGCAACTGCTTTCTCTATAAATTTGCGATTAACTCCAGCAATGGCACTCGCTAGGTCGGGATGCTCCATAGAGAACGGGGCAAACCAATTGCTAAGCTGATAGAAGAAGGCAAAGCGCTTCATGTGGGAAAAACCGCCAAAATAGATGTCGCTACCCGACTTCTTCATGTCCATCATCTTTCTCATCTTTTCTTCCATTTCTGTTATTTTCTTATCGGAAGAATCATTGCCAAGAATATCGTCGATGTTGTCGTCCTTCTCGACAAAGCCGTTACGCGTCAGCTTGAGATCGCTGTTCTTCATTATGACGGGCATTATGTCGCGCTGTATTTCCTCATTGTCGGCGTCTGTCTGCAAGCTTAAGAAGAGTTGCATCTGTAGCTCGAGCAGTTCACGTCGGGTCTCATCACTACAGCAAACATCAGCAAGCACTTTCTTTATGGCGGGGAAGATATCTGCTTCACGCCTTGGCATTGTGAGAGCCCACCCTACCAAGGCACGCTGACGCAACTCCTGCACCTCCGCCTTCATGTAGACCCTCACAAGTGTCAGCCATTTGTTTACGTCAAAGACATTGAGCAAAGCCAACATAATTGCACTGACCATCACCTGCGCGTCACTCTGGTCAATGGTTGGCGAAAGCAGCGTCTGCTCATAGATGATTGCCGTCTCGTCAGGCCATATTGGGGAAACAACAATGCTTCCAAAAAGACGGTTGACGTAACCTTGATGAAGTTCATATATTTTATATAGAGACGAATCCTCTCCACCTGTGATGGAGAGCGAAGCAAGTGCGGCATCTTGCACGAAAGACTCGAGCTTCTGACGCTCGGCAGAAGGCGAACAGTCAATATTGCGTGCCAGTTCGGCGCAACGTATGAACGAAAGGCGTTTCTTTACAACCGAGGCGAGACGGGCGGAACCGTAGAGAACGTATATTCTACGCAAAAGGTCGGCATATACATCGCTGCCATTTGGATCGCGCATGCCCTTGACTACACACTCACACATAAGCCTATAGTCTGCCTCCACTTCATCCATGGAGGACAATTCGGAGGTAATGCCAAGAGCCTCCATCCTGCCACGCAACATGCCAAGAGCCTTACTCACATCATGCTCCTCAAGTATCACGTCTTTTATTGTCTTTCGTTCCATCTTCATTTGCTTTCTTTTCCAAAGGCATCCACATCAACCTTGAAAGGTTTTGATATATGATCGAATTTCATACGCGGCATTGCAGAAACGACGCTCGCGTCTACCTTATAATATTTATATAGTACATCCTTATAAGCGGAAAGACCATAAGTGTTGAGCGAGTCGCAAGCGGCATTGTAGGCCTTCACGAACGCCGTAACCTGTTTTTTGCGACGTGAATCTTCAATAGAACGGCTACGCATGGCTATTACGCCAACTTTGTGTTGAAACTCGCGACTGTCTGCCACGACTGGATTACCAGTCAGCCTTGCTGCAGTAGCAAATGGTTCTGCCAACCAAGCGGCGTCCATCTCGTTGTTGAGGAGCATTTTCTCCCGTATGAACACATCGTTCACCTGTATACGGAACACTATGGCAGATGTCTTCACGTGTTTGAGGAAATGATCAGTGAAAAAGTCGGTGGCGGAATAGCGCGTCATTGCAATCATCTTGTCGCCAAACTGATTGAGCCGCTTCAGGCGTGCACGACGGTTGGCTATGAGTTGCCAATATGCGTTGGTGGACGAGAGATAATGGAGAGCCGTACCCCCACGGCGAAGCCGAGCCGTTCGCACGAGATCGCTGACAACGCCCTCCACACTGCCGCCCGCAATGGCTGTATCACAATCCATCTGCGAAGTAAAGCAACGCAAACGTACATCGACGCCAAGCGTATCAAAAAGTCTTTTCTCCTTTGCTACGTAAATCGGTAGACAGTCGGCTGTTGGCAACACGGCAAATTTCAAGGCGAGGGAATCTTCTGTTTTCTGTTTCTGCCTCTCCTCACGCGACAGGCGTACCTTCTCCTCATACGAGTCACCGCAAGAAGCAACAAATAACGCCACAAATATATAAAGTAAGAGTTGTTTCATAAGGCAAAAGTAACAATAAATTTTGACACAACGAAAAATATTGTTACTTTTGTCGGAGAGAAAGGAAATTCCTATGGCAAAGACAAAGACAGCATACGTTTGCAGCAACTGTGGACAAGAATCAACGAAATGGATCGGAAGATGCCCGAGTTGCGGAGAGTGGAACACTTTTAAAGAGATAAGGCTAACGGCGACCCAGCCGGGCAGTTCTGTAGATGGATTGTTCCGCAAGAGCAACGCATCTTCGGGCAAAAGCCGTCCTATCAAGTTGCGCGACATTCCTTCGCAAGACGATCCACGCATCGACCTTCATGACCAAGAGTTCAACCGCGTTCTTGGCGGTGGACTCGTAACGGGCAGTATCGTGCTGCTTGGCGGTGAACCAGGCATAGGAAAGAGCACGCTGACACTACAAACGATCCTCAACATCTCCGACCGTCGTATCCTTTACGTGAGCGGAGAAGAGAGTGCACACCAACTGAAGATGCGTGCTGAGCGTCTTCTACAAGGACAGAAGACAACAGGCATGGCGTCGCTCGACAACATAAGTATTCTCTGCGAAACATCACTGGAGAAGATATTCGAATACGCTGACGAGCTACGACCTGAGATTGTCGTCATCGATTCCATACAGACCATCGCCTCTGACAGTGTGGAGAGCAGTCCCGGCAGCATCGTGCAGGTGCGCGAATGTGCCGCCTCGCTCCTCCGCTTCGCCAAGACCACCGGCACCCCCGTCATATTAATCGGACACATCAACAAGGAGGGTACACTGGCAGGGCCAAAGATATTGGAGCATATAGTCGACACTGTAATACAGTTTGAGGGCGACCAACATTATATGTATCGCATTCTACGTTCCATAAAGAACCGCTTCGGTAGCACGTCAGAGTTGGGTATCTACGAGATGCTGCAAACGGGTCTGCGCCAAGTGAGCAATCCATCCGAACTGCTTCTCTCGCAAGACATTGAGGGGCTGTCGGGTGTAGCCATAAGTTCTGCAATAGAAGGCGTGCGTCCGTTTCTTGTGGAGACACAAGCCCTCGTTTCATCGGCAGCCTACGGCACTCCACAACGCTCAGCTACGGGATTCGACCAACGGCGTCTCAATATGCTTCTCGCCGTACTTGAAAAGCGAGTCGGCTTCAAACTTGTGCAGAAGGATGTCTTCGTCAACATCGCCGGTGGACTTCGTGTCACTGACCTCGCTATGGATTTAAGCGTTATCGCTGCCGTACTGTCGAGCAACGTAGACACGGCAATAGAGCCGGGATGGTGTATGGCAGGAGAAGTGGGACTGAGTGGCGAAGTGCGCCCCATCAACCGAATAGAGCAGCGCATTGCCGAAGCAGAGAAACTCGGATTCTCCGACATCATACTGCCTCTCCACAACGCGCAGAGCCTCAATACAGGGAAATACCACATAAAAATACACCCCGTAAGAAAAGTTGAAGAGGCATTGAGAGAACTCTTCGGATAAAAGAAAGGATACTAATACATATAAAAAATAATGAAAAAGAATTCTGTAATAATCGTAAGTGGCGGCATGGATAGCATTACCCTACTCTACGACCATAAGGACGAAATAGCCCTTGGCGTTTCATTCGACTACGGTAGCAACCACAATGCACGCGAGATTCCATTCGCCAAAATGCACTGCGAACGCCTTGGCATACGCCACATTACCATCGACCTCGACTTCATGCACAATTACTTTAAATCGAGTCTGCTCGAAGGCGCAGATGCTATACCTGAAGGTCACTACGCCTCTGAGAACATGAAGTCGACCGTCGTACCATTCCGTAACGGCATCATGCTATCCATTGCCATTGGTATCGCCGAAAGCAACGGGCTCGATCAGGTGTTCATCGCCAACCACGGCGGCGATCACACGATCTATCCAGACTGCCGCCCGGAATTCATCAACGCCATCGACGCTGCCGCCACAGCCGGAACGTTCAACAACGTACACGTCGTTGCCCCCTACACAGCCATATCCAAGAGTGACATCGCACGCATCGGCAAACGCCTTGGCATCGACTACGCCGAGACATGGAGCTGTTACAAGGGCGGCGAGAAGCACTGCGGCAAGTGCGGTACATGCGTAGAACGAAAGGAAGCCCTTGCAGAGGCAGGCATCGAAGACAACACGGAGTATGAGGGATAAGCAAACGCGCATAATTTTTTGAATAAATTAAACCTCAAAATTGCGCTATATCTATATATTTTTCGTAAATTTGCGGACAAATAGAAATTTATATCTAATTTTTCAATAAAAAATCATTAACGAAATGAAAATCGAAGATTTCAACTTTGCCGGTAAAAAGGCAATCGTACGCGTTGACTTCAACGTGCCTTTGGACGAAAATGGACATGTAACAGACGACACCCGTATACGCGGCGCTCTTCCCACACTGAAGAAAGTACTCGCTGATGGTGGTGCACTCATCATGATGTCTCACATGGGCAAGCCTAAAGGCAAGGTAAACATGAAGCTTTCCTTGAGCCAGATTGTTCCGAACGTATCTGCCGCTCTCGGCGTAGACGTGAAGTTCGCAAAGGATTGTGGCAACGCTTCTGAGGAGGCAGCTGCCTTGAAGCCGGGCGAGGCTCTTCTTCTCGAGAACCTCCGCTTCTATCCTGAGGAGGAAGGCAAGCCCGTAGGCGTTGAGAAAGGTACACCTGAATATGATGCTGCCAAGAAAGAAATGAAGACTCGCCAGCAGGAATTCGCAAAGAAGCTCGCTTCTTACGCTGATTGTTATGTTATGGATGCCTTTGGCACAGCTCACCGCAAGCACGCTTCCACAGCCGTTATCGACGAGTACTTCGACAAGAACAACAAGATGCTAGGCTACCTCATGGAGAAGGAAGTTAAGGCTGTTGATGCTGTTCTCGGAAACATCAAACGTCCGTTCACTGCCATCATGGGTGGCTCTAAGGTATCCACCAAGATTGGTATCATAGAAAACCTCCTCACAAAGGTTGACAACCTCATCCTCTGTGGCGGTATGACATACACGTTCGCCAAGGCACAAGGTGGCAAAATCGGCAAGTCAATTTGCGAGGACGACAAACTCGACGTGGCTCTCGACGTAATTAAGAAGGCAAAAGAGAATGGTGTGAACCTAGTTCTCGGCACTGACTCTATCTGCGGTGACGACTTCAAGAACGACTGCAACACACAGGTTTGCCCGTCCAACAATATTCCTGACGGATGGGAAGGCATGGATGCAGGCCCTGACACACGCAAGGCTTTTGCAGCTGCCATCAAGGGCGCAAAGACAATCCTTTGGAATGGTCCTGCAGGCGTATTCGAGTTCGACAACTTCGCAGGCGGCTCTAAAGCTATCGCTGAGGCTATCGCTGAGGCAACTAAAGAGGGCGCATTCTCACTCATCGGTGGTGGTGATTCTGTAGCATGCATCAACAAGTTCGGATTGGCAGACCAGGTTTCTTACATCTCCACTGGTGGCGGTGCACTGCTTGAGGCTATCGAAGGCAAGGTGCTCCCGGGCGTAGCTGCCATCGAAGCATAAGTGTTTATCCTTTTTAAACATAAAATTTAAGAACGGTAAACTTATCTGTCTACGACCGGTAAGTTTACCGTTTTCGTATTTACAGGAGTCCACATTATTGTGACAAAGCCAAACCAAAATTAAAAAATAGTTAAAACATCAAACAACAGAGTGGAAACTATTGCCCATATAAATAAAAAAGCGTACCTTTGCAGCCGCAATTTTGCAATAATTAATTATTTAATTTTTCAAAACAAATGAATCAATACGAAACCGTTTTCATTTTGACTCCCGTTTTGTCTGATGAACAGATGAAGGAAACGGTCGCTAAGTTCAAGCAGCTCCTCACCGATAATGGTGCTGAGATTGTGAACGAAGAGGCCTGGGGACTCAAGAAGATGGCTTATGCTATTCAGAAGAAGTCAACAGGATTCTATTGCCTGCTCGAGTTCAAGGCTGAGCCTACAATTATCAAGACTCTCGAAACCGGCTACCGCCGCGACGAGAAAGTAATCCGTTACATGACAGTGAAGCTCGACAAGTATGCTGCACAGTATGCTGAGAAGAGACGTAACAAATTCGCAAACAAGGAGGCTTAAATTATGGCAGCAGTAGAATCAGAAATTCGCTATTTGACTCCACCTTCAGTGGACACTCGCAAGAAGAAGTATTGCCGTTTCAAGAAGAGCGGCATCAAGTACATCGACTACAAGGATCCTGAGTTCCTCAAGAAGTTCTTAAACGAGCAGGGCAAGATTCTTCCCCGTCGTATCACAGGTACATCTCTGAAGTATCAGCGTCGCGTGGCACAGGCTGTTAAGCGTGCACGTCAGATTGCTTTGCTTCCTTACGTAACTGATTTGATGAAATAATTATTAAGGAGGAACAGCAATGGAAATCATACTTAAAGAAGATATCATCGGTCTTGGCTACAAGAACGACATCGTTAATGTAAAGAGTGGTTACGGTCGTAACTACCTTATCCCTCAGGGCAAGGGCGTTATCGCTTCCGAGTCAGCAAAGAAGGTTCTCGCTGAGAATTTGAAGCAGCAGGCTCATAAACTCGCAGCTCTCAAGGCAGAGGCTGAGAAGAAGGCAGAGGCGTTAAACGGCGTAGAGCTCGTTATCGAGGCTAAAGTAAGTGCTACTGGTGCTACTTATGGTTCAGTCAACGCCAACATCGTTGCTGAGGAGCTCAAGAAGAAGGGCTTCGAGATTGATCGCAAGATTATCACTATGCACGACATTAAGAAGGTTGGTGACTACGAGGCCACAATCCACTTCCACAAGGAAGTTGAGGTTAAGGTGCCAGTTAAGGTAGTTGCTGAGAATGCTCAGGTAGAGACTCCTGTAGAGGAGGCTCCAAAGGCAGAGGAAACTGTTGCAACAACTGAGGCTGCAGAATAATTAGAACTTTAACAAGAAGAAATAAGAAACAAAAAAGGTTGGACACGTGATTGTGTCCAACCTTTTTTGTTTCTTAATATTGCCTCAACGCGGAAAGCAATTCATTGTTCTCAATCTTCGAGCCGACCGTAATGCGCAGACAGTTACCACACAATGCTTCGCCACAACAATTGTCTACGACAATACCTTTCTCAAGCAGATAGTTATAGATAGCCTGCGAGTCGACAAACTCAACTAGAACAAAGTTTGCATCAGATGGATAAGCACGCACACATATCTGCAAGTCGCGGAAAGCCGCCACCATGCGCTGCCGCTCAACTACAATCGTACGCGTCCACTTCTCAGCCTCAAATGGATCGCGAAGTTGCTGCAATGCCACCTTCTGCGTCAGGGAATTAACAATATACGGAATCCTGATCTTTTCCAACACTTCTACAATGGCGGCACTTGCAAATGCCATTGACAAACCTATTGCGGCACATCCCCAAGAGTTGTCCATAGAGCCAAGCACAACTAAATTAGGATACTGGCGTAAGCGCAAACGCCACGATGGTTGTCTGGTAAAGTCAGAATACGACTCGTCAACAACGACAATACTATCAAACATGTCGAGCACAAGCCCTACCTCTGAGGCACTTATCACATTACCCGAAGGAACATTTGGAGAACACAGCCATACAATTTTCGTGTTTGAGTCGCAAGCGTCAAGAAGACGCTCGCCACTTATCTGAAAATTCTCGTCAAGAAGCACTCGACGATATTCGATGCCATTCAGCTCGGCAAGCCTTCCATAGGACTTACGTGTAGGCTCTATGGCGACCACATTATCTACACCAGAACGACAAAAGCATCGGTATAACAAATCTACAGAAGCACCATGTCCATCGATGATGTAAATATTGTCGAACGCAACGCCCTTTACCTTTGAAAGAGCAATCTTGAGATCGGTCATAGCTTGGTCGGGATAGCGGTTGTATGGCGAATTATAAGGATTCTCATCAGCATCGAGAAAAACGCAGTTTTCAAGCATGCCAACGCTTCCGCGCACACTCCACTCTGGATTCATCCTAAGGATGTTTGGACACACAAGCTCATTAAGTGGTTTCATAAAATACGAATTGTTCTAACAAATTTTAATTAGCATTATTGCATAAGTACAGCAAAAGTAGCTTATTTTTAGGGATTATGCAAGAATTGTTGTAATTTTGTAACCACAAAAGCAACCATCGTCATGCAAACAACTTACATATATCCATTGTTGGCGTTCGCGCTCCTAAGCCTGTCCGGATGCTCCAAACAAAAGCAGACAGGACTAACACCATGGGGAGAATCAATCACCGTAAAGTCGGCAAATGGAACTTTCTCACTAGGCGACATCCAAGAAAGTGGCGAGATGATAATGCTCACCATGAGTGGTCCTGATACCTATTTCGAGTATCACGGCAAAAGTCTCGGTACACAATTTCTCATTTGTGAGAAATTTGCACAGGAGCTCGGCGTCTCGCTGCGTGTTGAAACATGCAAGAGTATCGACGAGATGATAAAGAGACTCAACGACGGCGACGCAGACATAATTGCCTACCAAATACCAAAATCCCAAAAAGGCGTACTCCACTGCGGATACTCCGAGAGCAAGGACTACTCATGGGTGGTAAAAGAAGGAAATTCGGAGCTTGCCGATACACTAAACAGATGGTTCAAACCAGATATAGCTGAAAAGGTAAGAAAGGAAGAACGTTATCTTTTCTCTGCACAGAGCATTCACCGCCACGTCTACGCCCCGATGTTAAACACCAAGACCGGCACCATCTCGCAATATGACCACCTTTTTATGCGCTACGCACAGGTGGCTCGATGGGACTGGCGTCTGCTCGCCGCTCAATGCTATCAGGAGTCTTGCTTTGATCCCAAAGCCTACTCATGGGCCGGTGCACGCGGGCTAATGCAGATAATGCCGTCAACAGCCGCTCATCTCGGATTGCCAGAAGAAAAAATGTACGACCCTGAAGAAAACATCTACGCTGCCACACGCTACATTGCAGAACTTGGCTCACACTTCACAGACATACGTAACCCTATAGAACGGCAAATGTTTGTATTAGCAAGCTATAACGGAGGTTTTTTCCACATACGCGATGCCATGTCTCTCGCCAAGAAAAACGGCAAAGACCCGCAGCGTTGGAATGATGTGGCGGAATACGTTCTCAAGCTAAGCACCCCGCAATACTACAACGACCCTGTAGTAAAGCACGGCTATATGCGCGGGCAAGAAACGGTTGCCTACGTAGAACGCATAAGTAGTCGTTGGCGACAATATCGCGGTATGGCACGTGGCGTGGCACCGATAGGTCCGTCATTCAACTTCTCGCCAGAAAGCGATACACCACATCGGGCAAGCCACAAGCACAGATTTAGACTTTAAAAAGTTAAATTTATTTAACGCTACAACATTTAGCCATATTAAAGACTGTGGTATATAATAAAAAATGTGTAACTTTGCAACTCGATTTATAATTCACATAAAGTCTAACTTTATTAATTACATTAAACTTTTAATTTTTATGTCAGATTTAAAGAACGTACAGCCATTGGCAGACTTCAATTGGGACGAGTTTGAGAATGGCGGCA
>ERZ808270.45-NODE-45-length-83063-cov-9.051079_pt1 | contig 83063 bp, 60 predicted proteins | sample MGYA00521082_ERZ808270 | MGnify/ENA primary metagenome ERZ808270 (study PRJEB31516, sample SAMN03275594) | gut metagenome | biome: mammalia-associated habitat; material: feces | host: Papio cynocephalus | place: Kenya | collected 2012-07-27 ... | reverse complement strand
GAATTAGGAATTAGGAATTAGGAATTAGGAATTAGGAATTAGGAATTAGGAATTAAGAGTTAGGAGTTGTTCGCGGCTTCGCCTGCGATTGCGAATTGTTCAATTTGGAATTGAATAATTCTAAATTCGCGTAGCACACAATTCAAAACTCTAAATTCGCGTAGCACACAATTCAAAACTCTAAATTCGCGTAGCACACAATTCAAAATTAAAAAACTCAAAAATATGATTACATATAATGTAGACGGCGTGAAAATGCCGAAAATAAAGAAACGCGAGACGTCGGCGTGGATACGCGCCGTCGCTGCCACTTACGGACTGAAGGTGGGCGAGATTGGCTATATGTTCGTGAACGACGAGAAGATTCTCGAGGTCAACAACGAATACCTCGGCCACGACTACTACACGGACGTCATCACCTTCGACTATGACGAGCCGGGCATCGTCAGCGGCGACATCGTCATCTCACTCGACACCGTGCGCTCCAACGCCGAACTCTTCGGCAAGGACTACGACGACGAGCTCCACCGCGTTATCATCCACGGCATTCTCCATCTCTGTGGCATCAACGACAAAGGACCGGGTGAGCGCGAGATTATGGAAGCAGCCGAGAATAAGGCACTCGCCATGCGACAATAAGAATTGCTTAGTATAACTGGGAGAGGGGGCGCCCCCGCCCCCGACCTCAGCTTCATAGGGACGCCCCCGACCTCAGCTTCATAGGGACGCCCCCGACCTCAGCTTCATGGGGACGCCCCCGACTTCAGCTTCATGGGACAAAAAAGATTAACGGCAATAGAGACAACGCCATTTAATGTTGTCTCTATTGCCGTTAATTTATGACGGGGGATATAATATCCCGCTAACGTGGTCGGGGGCGAGGGCGCCCCCTCTCCCAGTTATACTAAGCCTCTTTTTCCTTCGGAAGCAGCAGATTGAGCACAACGGCGAGCAGGAACACTACTGCCACGCAGTTGTCGGCAAACACGGTGCGCACTATCTCGGGGAAGATGGCGAACATGCCGGTGGCCTGGGTGAAGCCGAGACCAACCGAGAGCGAGAGGCTCACGATGATCATGTTGCGCTGTGAGAAGCCGGAGCGTGCCATCATGCCGAAACCGGCATAGAGGATGCTGCCGAACATCATTATCGTACAGCCGCCGAGCACCGACTGCGGGATGGTCGTGAGCACGTAGCCAACGGCCGGGAACACGCCGCCGAGAATCATCACCACGGCTCCAACGCCGATTGTAAAGCGGTTGACAACGCCCGACATGGCTGCCAAGCCCACGTTCTGACTGAACGACGTGATTGGCGTGCAGCCGAACAGTCCCGACACGGAACTAACGAAACCGTCGCAGCAGATGGCGGCGCCCATCTCCTTCTTGTGAGGATTGCGCTTGAGGGCGCTGTTGCAGAGGGCCGACGTGTCGCCGATGGTCTCTGTGGCTGAAACAAGATAAACGGCTGTTACGGAGAGAATGGCTCCGATGTTGAATTCTGGAGTGAAAGGAAGCAGCTTGGGAAGAGCTACGATAGAAATCCCGGTGAGTCCGCTGTAGTCGACCATTCCCATGAAGAGGGCGAGAATGTAGCCGACGATGAGTCCGACGAGAACGGAGAGCGAACGCAAGAAACCTTTGGCGAACACTTGGCAAAGGAGGCAGGCAAGAAGCGTCACGCTGCCGACAATCCAGTTGTTCATGCTGCCGAAGTCGGCTGCGCCCTGACCGCCGGCAAACGAGTTGGCGCCAACGGGAAGAAGTGAAAAACCGATGGCCGTTACGACGGTGGCTGCCACCACATGCGGAATGAGCTTTATCCAGTATTTGGCGAAAAGTCCGAGCAAGCCCTCGAGCAGTCCGCCCACGATTACGGCACCGATGAGCGTGCCCATGCCGTAGGCTCCGCCGATGCTGATGGCAAGCGAGAGGAACGTGAACGAGATACCCATCACGATAGGAAGGCGTGAGCCGATGCGCCACACTGGATAGAGCTGCACGAGAGTTCCGATACCGGCTATCACCATACAGTTCTGAATGAGCACCGCACTCACCGACTTGTCCAGTCCTATGGCACTGGCGAGAATCATTATCGGCGCGATATTGCTGACAAACATTGCCAGCACATGCTGAAGACCGAAAGGAAGGGCTTTCCCCAACGGCACTCTACCGTCAAGTTGGTAGAGATTTTCTGCTGAATTTGACATGACGTTAATAAATATTATGAATATGGGGACAAAGGTACAAAAAATCAGAGAGAATCATTAATGTTATTACACGAGAATAAAATTAACGGCATTACACGTTGAATTATTCCGTATAATGCCGTATAATTTTTGTCACGTGCATATTGTCCACGCCTATTTATTCCTAATTATCCTTTTTGTCCTTATTGTCGTCCTTCGTCTCAGGATGGATTATTTTCTTCACCGTCTCGCCTATCGGCAACTGGTCGAGCACGCCAAGGCTTGGCGCCACGGTCTTGACGAGCGAGTTGAGGAAATTGCTTGTCGCGCCGTCGCCACCATCGAACACGGTGACGTTGCCGAGCTGCATCTTCTCGAACGCCTTGACCTGCTCGCCGGCAATTTCCTTCCACTGGTCGACCATCTTGTACTGAATGGCGATGGCAGGGTTCGACTCGGCAGCCTTCACCATAGCTTGGAAGCCGTCGGCCTCGGCAAGCAACGACATCTTCTTACCCTCGGCCTCTGCCTCAAGTTTCATGCGTATTGCCTTTGCCTCTGCCTCTGCCTGGGCAAGCGTAGCCTTCGCCTTCGCCTCTGCCTCACGTGTAATCTTCTCTGCCACAGCATCAGCCTGGAGAATGGCCTCCTGCTTCGCAATCTCGGCAGGCACAATCTTCTCGGCTTTAAGAGAAGACTCCACCTTCAGAGCCTTAGCCTCCTCAACATCCTTCTGCGCCTTCTCGCGTGCGGTCTGCACGGCAGCCTCGGAGCGTGCGGCAGCCTCACCAGCCTCCTTGTCGGCATTGGCCTGCGTGACGGAGAGTTGGGCGTTGGAGAGAGCTATCTCCTTCTGCGCCTCGTTGCGACCAATGGCAGCCTTCTTCTTAGCCTCTGCCTGCTTAATCTCCATGTCGGAGTTGAGTTCGGCGATGCGGCTCTCCTTGGCGGTGTTGGCCTGCTCCACATTGATGTTCTTCTCTGCCTCGGCACGAGCCACCTGCGACTCCTTGTCGGCATTGGCGAGAGCCACCTGCGACACGCGCTCCTTGTCAGTCTGTGCCACCGATATCTCCTGCTCCTTGCGCGTGGCGGCAATTGCCACTTCCTGGTCCTTGCGGGTCTCAGCCACACGGGTCTCGCGCTCCTTTATCTGGTTGGCAATCTTTATGGCACCGAGTTTCTCCTGCTCCTCGATATTTGCCTGAGCCTCGTTCTGTGCCTTCGACTCGGCTTCCTTACCAAGGTTGACGATATAGTTGGCGGCATCGCGTATGTCGCTGATGTTGATGTTCATCAGATAGAGACCGAACTTGCGCAATTCGGTGTCGATATTGTCCTTCACCTTCGAGAGGAACTTGTCGCGGTCGGAATTGAGCTCCTCGATAGTCATGTCGGCGATTACAAGACGCATCTGTCCGTAGACGACATCAGTGATGAGGTTCTGCTTGTCGTCCATTGAGAGTCCGAGCATACGCTCAGCGGCGTTCTGCATCACCTCGGGGTCGGTGCTGATGGCAACGGTGATTGTCGTGGGCACGTCGACACGGATGTTCTGTGCTGAGATGGCACCCGTGAGCTTGCAGTCGATCTGCATCGGCTTCATCGATAGGAAGTCGTAGCCCTGGATGATAGGCCACACGAAAGCGGCGCCGCCATGATAGAGCTTTGCCGACTTTGCACCGCCTGTCTTACCATAGACGACGAGCACCTCGTCGGATTTACACTTGCGGTAGCGCGAGAGCACACCGACAATACCCAGCACGATCACTACCACGAGCACGGCTGCGAGAATGAGAATGTTTGTTTCCATATAAGTATTATTTTTGTTGGTTGGTCTTGGTTTATAAGTAAATTGGTCTTAGTTTGCAAGTAAAACCAGGGCGGCACTATTCGATATAGTATCTGGTCTGGTCGTATCTAACGATGCTTACCCTCTCGTCGGTCTTGTAGTCGGTCCGTCCCGACTCGGACACGACATCCAGCTCGCGCTCCGCCCCGTCGCGCTCCACGAATATGGTGTAGCGTCCGTCGCCCTCGTTGATATACACACGCCCTACCCTGCCGACAAGTGCATAGGGGGCTTCGGGCTTGCGCAGGTTCTGAAGGCGGAAGGCGAGTACATAGGTGTAGAACAAGGCGAACATGAACACCAGTCCCACTACCACAGCAATGGCATACGTGTGCCACTCGTCGCCATGAAGCAAGACCTTGGTCCAGCCGAAACCTATGAGGAAATGTACCATTCCCTTGAACGAGAAGAAACTACCGATGTCGAAATCGGCATTTGCGTCGCCGTCAACATCGATGTCGAGTCCTCCGAAGAATACCGACATTATGAACTGTAGGAGAAAAATGCCCGTAGAAACGAAGGCAATGAGCATGAATATTTCGTGGGTTGTCATAGATTTGCTGGTTTTAAGTCACTCAACGGTTAAAGTACACAATATTTCTGCAACAAAATTACAGAAATAGTCTGACAAAACACCGCAAATATTCAACTTTTTTATGTAAGTTTGCATAGTGATGTTCCAACAATACAATTTGCAATATGAATACACTAAGAGACAAATGCATAAGGTTTGACTGGGCTATAAAGCGGCTGCTCAGACAGAAAGCCAACTTCGGGGTGCTTGAGGGGTTTCTCACCGTGTTCCTTGGCGAGAAGGTGGAGATAATGGAGATTCTTGAGAGCGAGGGCAACCAGCAGGCTGCCGACGACAAGTTCAACCGTGTGGACATAAAGGCGAAGAACTCGAAGGGTGAGATTATCATTGTGGAGGTGCAGAACACAAGCGAGCTGTACTATCTGGAGCGAATACTCTATGGCGTGGCAAAGGCAATAACCGAGCACATAAAACTCGGCAATACCTACAAGGAGGTGAAAAAGGTCTACTCCATAAGCATTCTGTACTTCGACCTCGGACGCGGCTCCGACTATCTGTACATTGGACAAAACAACTTCGTGGGCGTGCATACAAAGGACCACTTGGTAATAAGCACGAAAGAGGAAGGTGCCATAAAGCAGAAATACCCGTCGGAGATATTCCCTACCTATTATCTCGTGCGTGTCAACAACTTCAACGAGGTGGCAAAGTCGCCGCTTGAGGAATGGATGCGCTACCTGAAGGAGGGTGTCATCAACGAAAAGACAACTGCCCCCGGACTGCGCGAGGCTCGCGAGAAACTGCAGTACTACTCCATGAGCGATGCCGAACGCTATGCCTACGACGAGCATGTCAACGCCGTGATGATACAAAACGATGTGCTTGGCAATGCACGTGCCGAGGGACTCGAACAAGGAAGAGCTGAAGGAAGGGCTGAAGGAAGAGCTGAAGGAAGGGCTGAAGGAAGGGCTGAAGGCGAGCATGCCAAAGCCACGGAAATAGCAAGAAAGCTGAAGGCTATCGGACTGCCCGTAGAACAAATCAAGGCTTCGACCGGACTTACAGAATCAGACATTCTTGCACTATAACAAACGGCTGTTTAGGTTGATTTTCCCAATCTAAACAGCCGTTAATTTATATATACTCCAAAGAAATACAGCTTCAAGAAGTGAAGTGTTAAGCCACCGCATAAAGTGCCGGATGGTGGACTCCAACTAATATAGCCTCCGCTCTGCCCAGTCGCCACGGTCGAGATTTCTATACCCTATCGCCTCGGCGATGTGCTGCGCCCCGACGTTTTCGTCTCCGGCAAGGTCGGCAATAGTGCGCGCCACCTTGAGTATGCGGTTGTAGGCGCGGGCGGAGAGCGAGAACTTCTCCATGGCGGTGCGGAGCAGAGAGATGGATGCCTCGTCGGGCTCGGCATACTGGTGTATCATGCGCTCGGTCATCTGCGCGTTGCAGTGGATGCCACGAAAGTCCTTGAAGCGGGCGGTCTGTATGTCGCGCGCCTTGATGACGCGCTCGCGGATAACGCTGCTCGACTCGCCCGGCTCTGCCTTGGATATGTCCTTAAAGGGCACGGGCGTTATCTCGCACTGGATGTCGATGCGGTCGAGCAGCGGACCGGAAATCTTGTTCATGTAGCGCTGTATCTGCCCGGGGGTGCAGCAGCACTTGTGGGTGGGGTCGTTGTAGTAGCCGCACGGACACGGGTTCATCGAAGCGATGAACATGAACGAGCACGGAAACTCAACAGTATATTTTGATCGTGAGATAGTTATCTTGTGGTCTTCGAGTGGTTGGCGCAAAACTTCGAGCGTCTGCTTATTGAACTCGGGCAGTTCATCGGCGAAGAGCACACCATTATGCGCGAGCGAAATCTCGCCCGGCTGCGGATTCATTCCTCCGCCGACGAGTGCCACTTCCGATATGGTATGGTGTGGCGAGCGGAACGGACGCTGGGAGATGAGCGACGTGCCTCGCTGCAGCTTGCCTGCCACACTGTGTATCTGCGTTGTCTCAAGACTCTCGGCGAGCGACAGCGGAGGGAGTATCGACGGCAGACGCTTCGCCATCATCGACTTGCCCGAACCCGGAGGACCAACCATAATGAGGTTATGCCCGCCGGCCGCCGCCACCTCCAAGGCACGCTTCACTGTCTCTTGACCGCGCACGTCGGCAAAGTCGAGGTCGTACATGTATTGCTGCTCGTAGAACTCGCGGCGCGTGTCGACGAATGTAGGCTCAAAGGCGGCTGCACCCGTGAGCAGTTTTATCACGTCGACAATGTTCTCCATGCCATACACCTCGAGATTGTTCACCACGGCAGCCTCGCGTTCGTTCTGCTTAGGCACAATGAGTCCCTTGTATTTCTCCGCTCTTGCGCGTATAGCTATGGGCAACGCTCCCTTTATGGGTTGCAGCGTACCGTCGAGACTCAGCTCGCCCACCATCATGTATTGGTCGAGCACGTCGGTGACGATGGCTCCGCTCGCCGCCAGTATGGCGATGCCGAGCGGCAGGTCGAACGAGCTGCCCTCCTTGCGCAGGTCGGCGGGAGCGAGGTTGATGGTTATGTCGCCGTGCGGAAACTTATATCCGTTGTACTGCAACGCCGAGGCTATGCGGTCGCGCCCCTCGCGCACGGCAGTGTCGCCAAGTCCGGTCATGCGGTACATAACGCCGGGCACGATGTTCACCTCCACGGTGACGGTGGTCACGTCGAGTCCGTTCACGGCAGCGGAATAAGTCTTTACGAGCATAATTGTCAGTAGGTTTAATGGGTTAATATCTAATGACAAAAGTAGCGGTTTTATGCGGTTCGGCAAAACAATGTGGCGGTTTTCTTGGCATAAGGCTTAAAATTGTTGTTGATAACGTACAAATAATTATACCCTTTCGGGTGCAATACGAGATGAAATCACTATATTTGCACCCGAAAGGGTATAATTATCATATACAATATGGATACATCTATATCATCATTCGTAAAGGAGCGGCGCAAGATGTTCAACCTCACACAGGTTGACTTGGCGGAGAAGTCGGGCGTAGGACTGAGGTTCGTGCGCGACTTGGAGCAAGGAAAGCCCACGCTGCGCCTCGACAAAGTAAACCAGGTGTTGGCTCTCTTCGGCCATGAGGTTGGGGCAGTGCCGAGCAGCAAACAACAATAGGAGGGAGCAAAAGTTCTTTAGTCTTTAAAATCAAACAATAAACGAAATGGCCCAGAATACAACAATGCCAGCAAAGAAAGGCGAAAACAATTTCATAGATACTTCGTTTAGAATAGTGGCTGACATTCTTAAAAAAGAAGAGGTTACAGATTGCGACAAATGGGAAAAACCATGTCTGACGGCACAGTGGTTTATGGACGCAATAAACATTCTCAACTCTAATCCTGAAAAATCTAAAGAGTACTTCAACAAGTACAATTTCTTACCAGAAAAGTTTCTTAACGTTGCCTGCTTCTTTCTTTTAGGGAGTGATTGTGAAGATGAATTTACCGGCAACTTCATCGCTTGCTACACCAAAGAGATGGCCAACATTTCGACAAAGAAAATATTGAATGACGATTCTTTATTTGAAGAGGCTGAAGTTATGGACAAATTAGAGGCAACCGATTTCTTCTCATTTATAAAAGAGCTGGACGCAGAAGACATAAGCCTACTGTTAGACCATCTACATACTAATTCTAATTGGGAAGTCGAATCCAAACTAAAAGAATGTATTTCCAACAATGACTCCTTCGAATTTGCAAGGACTCTCCACGAATCAAACACCGACTTTCAAAAAATAGCAAACATAGCAGCAATTATATATTCGAAAGTTTTTCTTAAGAAGAATTTCTACACATTCATAGATAAGAAAAAGTTCAACGAGATTAACCAAACAGACATTATACAATCTATTGACAATACAATATCAGAAGAGGCATTACCTATACCACAAGAGTTATGTTCTGTCCTTTATGACATTAGACGGCTCATTTCTCAAGATAAGGACCTTGATACCGAAATAGAAAGAACAGACTTTTTTAAAACATATATATCCGAACGTTCTTACCTTATACTTAGTCTGTTGTGGCATAAAAAACTGTTTCATCTATCTCTTGACCCCGAGTCGGTCAGCAAGATAGAAGATATGATATGGTCCGACCAGCATATAAAGCATATTGTAGACATAATTACTATAAAGAATGTAGAAGCCATATTCGAAGAAGAAAACAAAAGTATTATAAATTTCTACAATAACTTCATCAACGTACCTATTAACGTACCAGCAAATATCTCTAATGAAACGGAGCACTATGAACAAGAAGAAATCGTTCTGACCGATGAAATACTCAAACAAAGACCAACTGAAGACAAAAGCGAATATATTGGTCAGCCACAAGTTAAAGGTCTAAATATAGCACATAAATTAAATGACTTGATAACTTTTCTTGCAGAAAACGGCTTCATAGACAACAACATAGAAACCAAACAAAGTCTTGCTTACCGCTTTACAGGAAAGAATAAGCCGCAGAAGTTAGTAAAAGTCATACAATGGAAAGACAATATGAATGATCTTGTTTACATAATGAAAAGACTATATTTCGGAGTAAATGGCAAGTATAACAGGGCAAGAACGTTTTTTGAGACAAGTGACAATGACAAGTTCCAGGGAATACCAAATGGTCAAATATGCAGAAATGCAGATATGTCAATAGACACCGAATTAAAGAATAAAATGGACGAACTTTTTCCAGATAGCAACAAGTCATAATTGTCATTATCTGTAATAATCAGAAATACTTTGTCATACATTGTAATTAGTTTTGCATTGCTTGTTTTTATCGTTACTTTTGCAGCGTCAATCATCGGAACGACCCGTTGACAGACGATAACAAAAAGAAAAAGACATGCAAGAAAGAACGAAGCAACGTTTAAAGAAGGTAGGTAAGGTTGCACTATACAGCGCAGCTGCAGTTGGCGCCATTGCAACAATAGCTGTCGTATGCTATCAGCCCAAAGAAGGCAAGCATTCTCCACGCTCATTGGTCAGGAGTGACGGAATTCCCAAGAAAGCATTCAAATCCAGAATCCGTGCCAACCTCCAGTCTATCCTTCAACTGGTTAAACACGGTGAGTTATGTATGCCATACAAGGTTAAAGACAAATACTATACCGGCCACAACAGAGAATTGAACAATCAGATTAAACAAGGCATGGCAAAGGCAGCAGATGCAGCTGCCAATGCTGCCGCCGCTGTTTGCAATACAATCACAGAACCTCGCAATGTACAGGTAATTGCCCAAACTATTATGAATAAAGATACAAGAACTTATTTTGAGGTTGATGAGGAAGAGTACGACAACATGACAGAAGAGGAGCAGGCTCAAATTGACGAGAACCAGCTTGATGTTATGGATGATATTATGTTCCCAGACGGACACGACGAAGATGGCGACTATGAATAACCCTTTCCGTTCTTTACGCATCGTGTGCCATATCCTCGCACCAGTGTTCTGTATTGCCACGCTTATTGCGCTCGCACTACGTGCAATTGAAAAAAGTCAACTGGCAACAAACATGCAAATAACAAACAACAGTATATGGTGTACTGCCATCATTGCTGTATTTTGCATGACCATCAGCATTGGATGGTGGTTGCATCTTTCTCATAATCGAAAGGCAATACTACATAAGGGCGATTTCGTCAAAATTGTCAAAGGTCCATTTGCCGGACTTGAAGGCTATGTGATTGACAATGCCGGAAATAAGAATATAACAGTAGTTATTGATCGTAAAACCTCAAACAACTACTCAATAAGAACATCCATAAATACACTACAGAGAAAACTTAGGATTATTAGGTAAAGCCAATATGCCAATAAGATAAGGATTAGTGCTTGGAAATACTAACCACAACGTTATTCTGAAGGTGTGTCAAAACTCGCAAATTGGACTTATCCGTGGCGGAGACCTCCGCTACGGATAAATTCATGAATTTTAATTTTTACACACCCTCATTTTATGTAATTTGAATTTTAGCAAAATGAACCAATCCGACAACACCAACCAGGCAACATTACATCCTCTCGGCAAGACCTTGCGCCAACTCATTGCATCGTGTCCTTTCGATGCTCTTGCCGTGTTGCTGCGCCTTCACGACGACCTTTCGCTCGCGCAGTACAAGGAAGCCTACGACATTCTGATCAATATGAAGCCATCGGACAATGGTTGTCGCGACGTGAAGGTTGTGATGACCGACTGGAACGACGGCGAAGGTCCTCGGCTTGACGCATGGGACGTTGAGGGCATCGAATGGATGAAAATCATCGACGGACAAGTAATGATTGCCGACGATGTGGACGCACCGGAAATAGAGATTGCCCACCGTCTTATGTGGCATCTCACATTCTTCGGCTACTGTCCAGAACAGACCTGTTTGTTTCCTAAAGAATATGGCGACACGCCATACGGCAAGGAAGCACGACGCATAGAGCTACACCGCTATATGCTATATGCCAACAAGCCTATACGCCGACGCATTATAAAGTCCATTGTCGATATGAAAAAACACGGATTCAATAGCTTTGCACTTTCGGAAGGCGACTGGCGGTACATCAACAAGCGTGAGAGCCACTGCAACCGCTCCAAGCGCAAACGCCACTATCGCCTTGAGCAACGCATACGCCGACTGTCCTCACTCGACCACTGCGAGACCACTGTCCGCCAACTGCTCGACGGGCAGACCTCGTCAACTGCCATAACACGCGACGACCTCAACTTTCTTTTCCATACCGAGGAACGCACTGGTCGCGAGATGCAGTCGCGTACGTTCGGCAAACGCGACCGCACCGAATACATCCTTGAACTTATCACAAAATACAGGGCTTTGGACGGAATGCCCGAAGGTCAGCGCGTTGCCATGCGCATAGCCACATCACACGACCATCCACTCACCGACAATGAGCGCAAGCAGATATGCCTTGCCGTTGACAAAGTATGCAATGCAACAGCTACAACGCTCTGCATCGCAGAGAACAACAGTCTCGGATGCGAGATATCTCTGCTTGTGGTCACAAACAAATAAAAAAGGCACTCACTGCAGAAATTCTGAATGATGTTTTGAAGCGTAAGTAAACAATAAATGTTATACGAATTCTTACGCGAAATAGCTCCTTGCTATGAAATAGAACGATTCATAATAGGCTGAACAGTTGTTGTGTCAAAATCGCCACGTGCGAGCTGGCACTCGTCTATCCAGTCGTCAACTACCTGCCGTAGGTTCTCGGAATGAAGCGTGTCGACAAGCACCGACTTGCGGAAGCGTCGCGGACGGCTCAGGCAGTTATACTTCTTACCTTTGTTGGCAAGACTCCAAATCAAGTCGGTCTTGCCAACATACACGTATCCTTCTTCTCTTATTTTATAGAAAGACTGGATGCCAACGGGTAATCTTCTGTCGTTCAGTTCTGCCATGGTTTCTCTGCATTTGGTTTCTTATGCAAATTTAGCGGTTTTGTGCGGTTCGGCAAAACTTTCTGAATAAAATACATTAACTTTGCAAGATGAAACAAGTTAACAAGTTAACGAGTTGACGAGTTGACAAGCTGATAGTATAGTGAGCAGGATACGTACAAAAAACTCACAGTTTGGAATTATACGTAAAGAAGATTATACGGATACGTTTACGAACAACATCGGTAATAGCTCGTCAACTTGTCAACTAAAAACCTTGTCAACTAAAAGAACAAAACATGGAAGAAGATTTCGACATACGCGGAGAGCAGATCTCGAAGGGCGAAAAGGACTTTGAGAACGCGCTCCGCCCGTTAAAGTTCGGCGATTTCAGCGGACAGCAGAAGGTTGTGGAAAACCTTGAGGTGTTCGTTGAGGCTGCCAAGTATCGTGGCGAGCCACTCGACCACACACTGCTGCACGGCCCTCCGGGACTGGGCAAGACAACCCTTAGCAACATCATAGCCAACGAGCTGGGCGTGGGGTTCAAGATAACGAGCGGACCGGTGCTCGACAAGCCGGGCGACCTCGCTGGTATACTCACGTCGCTCGAGCCGCGCGACGTGCTGTTCATCGACGAGATACACCGTCTGTCGCCCGTCGTCGAGGAGTATCTCTACTCGGCCATGGAGGACTACCGCATCGACATAATGATCGACAAGGGCCCGTCGGCACGATCAATACAGATCGACCTCAACCCCTTCACCCTCGTGGGTGCCACCACGCGTAGCGGACTGCTCACTGCACCGCTGCGAGCACGCTTCGGCATCAACCTCCACCTGGAGTACTACGGACCAGAGACGCTGCAGCGCATCATCAAGCGCTCGGCAATGATAATGAAGGTGCCCATCGACGACGATGCCGCCATCGAGATTGCACGCCGCTCGCGCGGCACGCCACGTATTGCCAACGCACTGCTGCGACGCGTGCGCGACTTCGCCCAGGTGAAGGGCAACGGACGCATCGACCGCGACATTGCCCGACTCTCGCTCTCCGCACTCAACATCGACCAGTACGGCCTCGACGAGATCGACAACAAAATACTACTGACCATCATCGACAAATTCCGTGGCGGACCTGTCGGCGTCAGCACCATCGCCACCGCCATCGGCGAAGATACTGGCACCGTGGAGGAGGTATACGAGCCTTATCTCATCATGGAGGGATTCATCAAGCGCACGCCGCGCGGACGCATGGTCACTCCCCTCGCCTACCAGCACCTCGGCCGCCCCATAACTACGGGCTGCAACGCCGCCGAACCGAGCTTGTTTGACTAACCATAACTGGGAGAGGGGGCGCCCTCGCCCCCGACTCTTCTTTCAAATTCGGGGGCGAGGGCGCCCCCTCTCCCAGTTATGGCTTCGACTCACATTTCCTTTACCTGGAAAATTTCATTCCGCACTTGCTTTTACAAAAATAATCACGTAACTTTGCGTCAAACCTAAACACTATTTTATTATGGAACTACTCCTCCACTACATCTGGAAGCACCGCATACTGCCGCTGCACGAGCTGCGCACCACCGATGGGCGCACGGTTGAGGTGATAGATCCCGGACTGCACAACCGTCATGCGGGTCCCGACTTCTTCAACTCCAAGATAAAGATAGACGGCACACTGTGGGTGGGCAATGTGGAGATACACGAGCGTTCCGCCGACTGGTACATGCACGGCCACGACCACGACCCTGCCTACAACAACGTGGTGCTGCACGTGGCCTCGGTCATCGATGCCGATGTGGTGACTGCCGACGGCTCGCGCCCGCCACAGATGGAGCTGAAAGTTCCGCCGCACATCCTGCAGAACTACCGTCGCCTGCTCGCAGCCGACCGCTATCCGCCATGCCGCGACACGGTCTTGCAACTGCCGAGCCTCACCATCCACTCATGGATGAGCGCACTCGCTGCCGAGCGCCTATCCGACAAGTGCGACGCCATCAAGCAACGCGTGACGACTGCCAGCGGCTCATGGGAGGAGGCGTTCTTCGTTACCATAGCGAGAAGCTTCGGGTTTGGCGTGAACAGTGAGGCGTTCGAGCAATGGGCGGCCGGGTTGCCCGTCATGCAAGTGGGGCACCACCGCGACGACCCGTTCCAAGTGGAGGCCATCTTCCTTGGCACAGCCGGACTGCTCGATGCCGACTCCATGAACGAGCGGCAGCGTGCGGCTGCCACCGCCGACCCTTATTTCAACAGACTCAGAAGCGAGTGGACTTATCTCGCCCACAAGTTCTCCCTAAAAGCCATGCCACGCCAGACATGGCGCTTTCTCCGTCTGCGTCCGCAGAACTTCCCGTATATCCGCCTCTCGCAGCTCGCCACACTCTATTGCTCACGGCGAGCCGACCTGAGTGCCGTAACAGCGTGCAAGACCATCGATGATGTGCGCCGCGCGCTGCAGTCGGAGGTGAGCGACTACTGGCGCACGCATTACACCTTCGGCAACGAGTCGCGCCCCAACTCAAAGCACCTCTCAGCCTCATCCATCGACCTTCTCATCATCAACGCCGTCGTGCCCATGCTCCATGCCTACGGTCTCCACCGCCAGGACGAGCAACTCACGGCACGCGCCGTCGACTTCCTTGAGGCTCTTCCGCCCGAGGACAACACGCACATACGCCTATGGCAAGAATGTGGTGTAAAGGCAGAGAACGCCGCCGACACGCAAGCCATCATTCAGCTGCACACGCGCTACTGCGAGCGCAAGGACTGTCTGCGATGTCGCTTCGGATTCCACTTTATGAAGAGGTCATCCATGCCTGAAGTGACAAGCAACAAGAATCCCTGACTCACCCAGCCGCAACCGCAGCGCCACAAATGCGAAGTTTCAAATAGATGCAAAAGGCGGCAGACCGTCAGACAAAGGACATGACATATATCGTCATTTCCCCGTCTGCCGGTCTGCCGCCTTTTATATTTTTCTGATTTTTATATGTGGAAGTGCATATCAAGTTTTGACACGCCATCCACCCTTTTCTACTTTACAATCTTCACACCATTCACTACATACACCCCATGTTTAAGTTGCGTAAATGAAGTGGCGTTTTTCATGACGAGTTTTCCGTCTACAGAGTACACATCAACAGGATGCTGGTCATCGACGGTCACGCCGTTCACGGCAGTCGGCAGCGACAGTTCGATGTTGCGCGTTACATTGCCGTTGACAACGACCGGCTGTGGGGCGATATACTCTGCGAAGCCTGCCGCCGCTACTGTGAGCTGGTATTTCAGGTCGCTACGTGTAACGCTGATGGTATAGTCGCCGAGAGCGTCGGTAGTCGCTTCATAGCTAACGTCGCCGTTCTGCAGCCTTACCACGGCTCCAGCCACCGGCTGCGATGCGTATGTAACCTTTCCTGAAAGCGTTGATGCCTCTGTGTCAATGCCGAAGTAAGCCACGGGCACATTATTGTCGCTGTAAGTAGTCGAGGAACCCATGCGATAATAAGCGGAGCGGTCGGAATTGTCGGAGTCGAGTTTGTACGTCACCGTACAGTATTCGCTGCCGTAGATGTGCGTATAGACACGTATGGCCGACTTGCCGTCCCATACGATAGGTTGCGGAAGAGTGATGGTCGTGGTAACCTCTCCGCCCGCAGTAGTCTTGAAGATATCGCTGTGTGAATCCTCCTCGTAGCGGTAATCGTAGTTGTAAACGTAAATCGGGCTGATGTCAGCCAAGTTCTCACCAGGTTGGAAGGCATCCGCATCAACAGCAGCCACGCGCGCCTCAAGATAAAGTTGACCGAAGGTCTTGGCAGACGATGCTGTGCCTTTGAACACGACAGACGTTATCTTAGTGCCTGCCGGTATGCCGAATCTGGCGAGACGCTCCGGTTTGAAAAGCATATCTGTGTAGCCACCACGCTTCTCCGCATAACTTGTCTTTTTGCTATCTGCCTGCACCCAATAAATCGGCACATTGGTAGCGTCATCCTTCTCATCTCCCACTTTCACGAGAGCCGCATCGGTCTCTGCCTCGAATGTAACACTTACGAGGTCAGTCTGCTTGACGTAGAAGTCGGCAGAGTTCTTGAAATCAATGTAAGCAGAGACGGTGCCCGTTGTGCGTGGGGTGTAGCTGAAGGTGAATTTATGCACAGCGTTAGGTCCGAGTTCCACGGCATCCGCCGTAGCGACAGTCTCCCCGTTCACGATGAGGCGTGCCGTATATGACCCGGCAGCCTCTGTATTGCCGGTAGCGTTGCGCAGTGTCGCGCTTGCCGTGTAGGAATAGTTCTCCTTGCCAGTGGCAGGCATTTCCACGTCGGTTATCACCCAGTCGTGCTTGATGTCGGCCTTCTGGTAGCCGCGTATGTTGTCAATGGCCGTATAGCCTGCGCCGAATGCGATGTAATAGTTGCCCGACGGGATATTGTCGATGTAGAAGGTGCTCTGCTCACCGAAGACATAGGTGTTGCTTATTGCTCGTTTGCTGCTAAGCTCCGAGCCTTTTATCTGTCGGGCGAGAGTCCAGTTCTTGCGGTCGGCAGAGTAGTAGACGTTAAGATAAACGCCACTGCCACCATAGTAGTAGTTGGTGCGGCACACGTCGACCGCCATGCGTTCTCCGTCCTCAATCTTCATCAGCGGCAGCACGAATCTGTCGTCGGCGTTTTGGTTGCGGTTTGCCAGCAGATACACATTTGGCTGTCCGTTGAAGTCGCGCTGGCTGATGGCCCATCCGGCATCGGCATACGAGCCGTCAGGCAGTGTGCGTCCGTCCTCAAAGTCACATTTGAACTTACCCTCAAACTCATCCGGCTCACTCGGTGAGACGATAGTATTGCCGGAAGCCACGTCCACCTCGTAGATGCGTACGAACGGGCCGTCATTGGCTTTCACCTCACGCACGACAATCTTGAAATAGCGTATGTCCACGGCAGCGTCGAGGATGTTGCGGAATTCCGATTTCACCGGTGCGTTGTCATCGGAGCAAAGCAATGTCCACGACTTGTTGTCGGTAGATCCGTAAATGTCGTAAGCCTTTATGTAGCGGTTGGAGTTGTCTCCCTGCTTTATCTGGAATCCGCCCACATTCTTCGTAGCCTGCATGTCGACGACAATGGTGTGCGGCAGTTGTGCTGTCGACGACTTCCATTGTGGATGCCAGTAAGTGTTGTCGTCGCCGTCCACAATCTGCTGTGCCCTGCCGTTTGATCCCTCGCCGGAGGTTTCCTCGCTCGACTTGCTGACAACGGTCCATCCGTTTTTGTCGAGAATGTTCTGCGCGAAGAGCTCGTCCTCGGTGGCGCGACGTTTCTCTGCAGCTATGGCTTCCTTCACGCGACGCTCAAGAGGATTGATGTTAATGGTGTCGACGGGCGTGTTGACATCGGCGAGCGTGACGGCAGACGCCGCCTTGCGCGTGTTGACGTAGCCTCCCGTCTGCATGAAGAAGGTACGCTCGGAAGTGTTGTCCGTAGCGCCCTGCCCGTAGTCGGAGCGTGCGCCTGCCTCACTGCCGCCGTCGGTGTGTCCGAAGCCGACGCGATTGAAGTTGTACCACTTGCCGTCGTGGCGCGAGCGAGCGTAGCCATTTCGATAGTAGGCGCGGCGTTGTGCCTGTCCTGTGGCAGCATTGTAGTTCTCGAGGAAGGAGTACCAGGAGCTGTAGTAGGTGGAGGAGTTGCGCTTGCGCACTGTCGCCATGTACTGCCATCCTTTTCCGTCGAGGGCATTGAACCATGTTGACACGAGCATGTTGTGTTGCTCGTGCACGGTGGTCTTACCGTCGGTGGTAGTGGTGTAGGAAGTTGTCTCGGGTCGGCAGTTGGTGATGAACTGCACGTAGCGTCCTGGAGTCCATATCTCGCCGCGGCGATAGGTCTGCACGCCGGTGCCTTCATTGCCGAATCTGTTGACCGTTGTCTGCGCATCCCAGTCGACGGCTCCCGCCCTCAGGTATTCCGGCAAGTTCGGGTCCTCGTCGGTGGAACCGTCGTCCCACATAGAGAAGAGCACGTCATGGAGCGGCTTGCCATTGCTGTCGTAGCCGTTCATCTGTATGCCCATGTATCCGTTGAGCGCACCGATAGCCTCTGCGTAAGTGCCGACGATGTCCGACTCGGAGGGAATCATTATCTCCATGAAGCACCAGTCGAAGGCATCTCCCGTTGGCGCCTTGCTGTCGGATGTGTTCCATGAGTTGAGGTGCACGGACGGCGACGAGAGATAGTTGGCGGCATAAGAAGCCTCGGTCGCCGAAGTGTTGAACTTAAACGAGCGTATGCTGTTGATGGAAGAGTTGCCCGAGAGACACTCCAGCTTGTAGCGGTAGTAGGCGGAGCGCGGGAACGTCACGTCGCCGATGCTCTTCTCAGCCTCTTTCCCGGAGCCCGTCACGGAGAATTCCATCTTGGCTACGGGCGTGTCTGGGGAATTGGGGTCGGTAATGGTAAGGCGGAACTTGGCTGTGTTCCACAACTTCACGTTCAGTTTGATGCTATGGCTGACGGTGGCAGCAGGATGGTGGAAATAGTAGACGGCGCAGGCATTGGCGTCGGTCCACGATGTCAGACTGTTCACATTCTGCGGGCGTCCGCTGTCGTCGCGGCTCTCGCCGGGAATGTTGATGCCCCCTACGCCCACCTTGCCACTGACGGACTCCACATAGCCGTGGGCAGCCGACAACTCTGTCTCCACGGCTTGTGTCGGCACGCTGAAGGCGGTAAGCCCTAAGACGACACTCAAAAATGTTCTTTTTAACTCTCCCATAAGAAATAATGTATTTTAAATTTTTATGTAGTAGTAAAATACTAATTGTTGGTTATGGCCACAAAAATACAAATTATGTGGTTAAAAATACCAATAATTATAATATTTTTTATAATTATTTTTAAAAATACATTACACATCGTCACACAAATCCCTTTGCAACCGAGTTGCATAAACATTTGTATAACTTTGCAACCACAAGATGAGCAAACCATTCTCCATACTAAGCATGTGGACAGCGACCGTCATGTTGCTGCTGTCAACCGTAGTGATGCACCACCATCACTACGAGCGCGTGTGCATTGCCTTGGAGATGTGCCAGCACACTGTTTCCGGCGACACAGGCGCAGAGCCTGAGGATGGACATTCTCATCAGGAGAGCGACCGCGGCTCATGCCGCGTTCACCAGCTCCACAAATTCATCACCAGCTCCAGCGTTGCGAAAAGCATACGCCACAATATCTCCGACGGCAACTCATTGGCTGTCGCCATTCTGCCCGACGCGCGTCTTCTCTGCGCGACGGCAGACATGATTGCTGCCAATTGGCAGCACACTGCCTCAACGCTCTGCCTTCGGACGTTGAGAGCATTGAAGCGGAGAGGTCCTCCCGTCTTTTAGTTTTTTTTTTTACCTTTAATCTTTGTTTTGGCACACCTTCCCCACGCAAAATTGGTATGCCAATCATAATAATGTGGAGTTAACTTAATATCGGGGGCGAGGGCGCCCCCTCTCCCAGTAAGAAAAAAAAAACTAAAAGACGATGAAAAGAATATTATTTATTGTGGCGGTGACTCTCATCGCCCTTGCCGGCTTTACTTTCTTCGCAAGCGGAAGCAAGGCCGAGGCTCATGACGGCCATGACGGGCACGACCATGAGGAGGAAGTGGATTTCGACAACATTCCAATAACCGAACAACAACTCAAGACCGTCGACCTGCAGCTCGGCGAGATGCAGGAGCGTGAGCTCAATGCCACTCTGCAGGTGAGCGGACAACTCGTGCTGCGCGCGCAGAGCATGGGCAACGTGGCTTCGCTCATGGGCGGAATAGTGAAAAACATTCTCGTGAAGGAGGGTCAGGCAGTGAGGAAAGGTCAGGTGGTGGCAACCATCGAGAACACCGACATCGTGTCGCTGCAGCGCGAGTATTTCTCTGCCTATAAGGATGCGGAGATGGCGCGACTCGAGATGCAACGCCAGCAGACGCTTCAGCAGAACGGTGCAGGCGTGAAGAAAGCTCTACAGCAGGCGCAGAAGGACTACAAGGTGGCTGAGGCGAGCGTCGTCGGCATTGGCCGACAGCTCCAGCAGATGGGCATCAGCGTGAAGGCAGTGGCGGGAGGAAAGTTCACGACGGTGTTTCCCGTGCATGCACCTATATCGGGCACCGTGAGCCAGCTCACGGCTTCACTGGGAGCCTATGCCGACATGCAGAGCCCGCTGATGAAGATACGCGACAACCGCGCTGTGGAGGCCGACCTCAACGTCTTCGAGCGCGACCTCGGCAAGGTGAAAACGGGCGACCGCGTCGTGCTCTCGCTCACCAACCAGCCGGGCGTGAAGATTTCGGGCACCGTCTACAGCATCAACCAATACTTCAACGACGGCACGAAGGCCGTGGCAGCCCACGTGCGCCTCGACCCGCAGAAGGGCACCCATCTCTTCGACGGCATGTACGTGCAAGGCTCCATAGCCACTGGCAGGCAACTCTGCAACGCCCTGCCCTCGAAAGCCATCGTCACCGCCGACGGCAAGAACTATGTTTTTCTACTCAACAGCACTCCCCGAAACGGCAAGTACTCTTTCTCGCGCCACGAAATCACTACGGGCATCTCTCAGGACGGTTTCACGGAGATTTCGCCTTGCGAACACATCACGAAGGGAAAGAAGGTAGTGATAGACAACGCATTCTATCTGTCGAGCCTGACGGAGGAACATGGGGAGCATGATCATTAAGAAGTTAAGAAGTTAAGAAGTTAAGAAGTTAAGAAGTTAAAGAAGTTAAGAAGTTAAAGAAGTTAAGAAGTTAAAGCCATTACCTTTACTTCTACGGTCTTTACTTCTTAAATCTATCGCAAGAAAAGCATATGGCTTTAACTTCTTAACTCCTTAACTTCTTAACTCCTTCTTAACTTCTTAACTCCTTAACTTCTTAACTCCTTCTTAACTCCTTAACTTCTTAACTCCTTCTTAACTCCTCCTTAACTTCTTCTTTAACTTCTTAACTTCCAATTAAAAAAAACTATGTTTCAGAAACTCATCACATACTCCATCCACAACAAGCTCGTTGTGGGTGTACTGACAATAGCACTCATCGTGTGGGGCGTGTGGTCGCTCGTGCGCTTGCCGTTCGACGCCACGCCCGACATCACCAACAATCAGGTGCAGGTCATCACGCAGGCTCCGTCGCTCGGAGCGCAGGAAGTAGAACAGTACATCACGACTCCCATAGAGATGGCACTCGCCAACATCCCGCGCATAGAGGAGCGGCGCAGCATATCGCGCAGCGGACTGTCGGTCATAACGCTCGTCTTCGACGACAATGCCGACATCTACTGGGCACGCTCGCAGGTCTCACAAGTGCTCGAGAGCGTAAGCAAGGAACTGCCCAGCAACACCGACACGGAAATGGGGCCCATCGCCACCGGACTGGGCGAGATTTTCCACTACACCGTGCACGCCCGGAAGGGCTACGAGCATAAATACTCGCTCACGCAGCTGCGCACCATTCAGGACTGGATTGTGCGCAAGCAACTGTCGGGTACGCCGGGCGTTGCCGAGGTGAGCGGCTGGGGCGGATACGTGAAGCAATACGAGGTGGCGATAGACAACGAGCGCCTCAACGCCAACGGCATCACCGTCGGCGAAATCTATTCGGCATTGGAGAAGAACAACTCCAACACGGGCGGCAGCTACATCGAGGAGAACTCCAGCCAATACTACATCCGCGGCATCGGTCGCGTCAGTTCTCTGAAGGACATCGCCGACATCACCGTCAAGACCATCGGCTCGACGCCCGTGCGCATCGGCGACGTGGCACACGTCGAGGAGGGCCATGCCGTGCGCTTCGGAGCCGTCACGCACAATGGTGAGGGCGAAGTGGTGGCGGGCATCGCCATCATGCTCAAGGGCGAGAACTTCCAGGAGGTCAGCAAGAACGTGAAGGAGCGCATCAAGCAGATACAGCGGTCGCTGCCCGAGGGCGTAGTGATAGAGCCGTTCATCGACCGCACCGACCTCGTAGAGCGCGTGGAGGGCACCATAGCACGCAACCTCATTGAGGGCGGACTCATCGTCATCTTCGTGCTCGTGCTCTTTCTCGGCAACTGGCGTGCGGGACTTGTCGTGGCGTCGGTCATACCGCTGTCGATGCTCTTCGCGTTCGGCATGATGAAGGCGTTCGGCATCGACGGCAATCTCATGTCGCTCGGCGCCATCGACTTCGGTATGATTGTCGACTCGGCGGTTATCATCGTCGAGGCTGTCGTCACGCACATCAACACGGGCCACTTCTCCAATCCGCAAGTGCGCGCTGCCTACCAGGCGCACGCTGCCCGTGGCGGCGACACCGCCACTCCCAGTACATTCCGACTGACACGGAAGCAAATGGACGAGGAGGTGCACTTCTCCGCCTCGCGCATACGCCAAAGCGCGGCGTTCGGCGAGATTATCATCATGATTGTGTATATCCCGCTGATGACCCTCGTCGGCATAGAGGGAAAAATGTTCCGCCCGATGGCGCTCACGGTGTTCTTCGCCATTCTCGGCGCGTTCATCCTCTCGCTCACCTACGTGCCGATGGCGAGCAGCCTGCTGCTCAGCCGTTCGGTACACACGCGCAAGACTTTGTCTGACAAGATTATTGAGAAGCTTCAGTCGTGGTATAGGCCCGTGCTGGAATACTCTCTGAAGCAGAGCAAGAACGTCATCACGGCAGCCGTGGCTCTGTTCTGCGTGTCGGCAGTGGCGTTCAGCTTTCTCGGCGGCGAGTTTATCCCGAGCCTTGAGGAGGGCGACTTCGCCGTGGAGATGAGCCTCAAGCAAGGCACGTCGCTCTCGCAGATGGTGGAGAGCTGCACGAAGGCGGAGAGGCTGCTGAAGGCGGAGTATCCCGAAATAAAGCAGATAGTGAGCCGCATCGGCAGCGCAGAGATTCCAACCGACCCTATGCCCGTGGAGCGGGCCGACATCATGATTGCCCTAAAGCCCAAGGACGAATGGACATCGGCGAAAACTCCCGACGAGCTGCGCGAGAAGATGGAGCACACGCTGAAGGACATACCCGGACTGGAGGCTGAAATCTCGCAACCCATACAGATGCGCAACAACGAACTTCTGACGGGCATCAAGCAGGACGTGGCGATAAAGATCTTCGGCGACGACTTGAAGACGCTCTCCGAGCAGGCAGAGAAGGTGAGGCGACTGGTGGAGAATGTCAATGGCGTGAGCGGCACTATGGTGGAGAAAGTGTCGGGCTTACCACAAATCCAGATACGCTACGACCACGAGCGCATGTCACGCTACGGACTGTCGGTCGACGACGTAAGCTCCGTTGTCGCGACTACGTTTGCCGGGGCAGTGGCTGGCGCGGTGTACGAGGGCGAGAAGAAGTTCGACATCGTCGTGAGGCTCACCTCTAACGAGCGCAACGCCGAGACGCTCGAGCAGCTGTCGGTGGCGCTCCCGTCAGGCGAGAGCGTACCGCTACGGCAGATTGCCGACATCGTGTACGAACCGGCACCGGCTCAGGTGTCGCATGAGGACGGCACGCGGCGCATCTACGTCGGCTTCAACGTGAAGGGACGCGACGTGCAGTCGACCGTCAACGAGATACAGACAAAACTCGACAAAGAGCTAAAGCTGCCCGAGGGCTACTACTTCACCTACGGCGGCGAGTTCAAGAATCTGCAGAGCGCCACACGCCGACTGATGGTCGTCGTGCCGATAGCACTCATAATAATCCTCTTGCTGCTCTATGCAACCGTAAAAAACCTGCGCGAGTCGCTCTTCGTCTTCTCTGCCATTCCGTTGGCGGCGATAGGCGGCGTGTGGGCGCTTTGGCTGCGCGGAATGCCGTTTTCCATATCGGCTGGCGTGGGCTTCATCGCGTTGTTCGGCGTGGCTGTGCTCAACGGCATCGTGCTCATCGGACAGATAAACCAGATGGAGCACGAGCAACGCGAGAAGCTTGCAGCGGCTGACATGGAGGACGCGCCGGGGACGGGGGCGTCCCCTCTCCCATTTATCGTGGAGAGCTGCATGATGCGCCTGCGCCCGGTACTGATGACGGCTCTCGTGGCGTCGATGGGCTTCCTTCCGATGGCTCTCTCCCACGGCGACGGAGCGGAGGTGCAGCGCCCGTTGGCGACGGTGGTCATCGGCGGACTCATCACGTCGACACTGCTCACGCTGCTGGTGTTGCCGGCAATATACAAGCAGTTCAGCAAGAGAAAATAAGCAATAGGAACATGTAAAAATAATCTTGAACACATACTTTCTAATATGAATACAACAAATATTATAAAAAGAATGTCACCACAACACATTACGTTCTCCATGCTATTGGGGAAAGTAATGATAGCTCTTTGCACGATTGGCGGAGTAACTTCCTACGCCCAGACTATATCTCACCCCCAAGCCCTCTCCCTACCCCAGTGTCTCTCGCTCGCCTCGGAGCACAACCTGACGCTCCGGCAGGCTAACCTTCAGGTGGAGCGGGCGCGTGCCTTGCAGGGCACGGCATGGGACGTGGACAAGACAGAACTGTCGCTCGCGCAAGACCCTACGTCGGGCGGCTCGCCCGACAACGCCCTTGCCGTTTCGCAGACGATAGAGTTCCCCACTGTTTACGCCGCACGCCACGGACAACTGAAAGCGGAGACAAGGGCGGAGGAGAAGCGCCGCAATGTGGCGGCGCAGCAGGTGAGGGCGGACATCACGGCTGCCTACTACGACCTCGTCTACCGCAAGGAGCGCGTCGCCATCATCCTCGCGCAAGACTCCGTCCTTGCCCACTACGCCAGCCTCGCCAACAAACGCTACGAGGCTGGCGAGGCGCGACAGCTTGAGACTCTCTCCGCCAAGCGGCTTCTGCACGAGAACAGCATGGAGCTTGCCTCTGCCGAGAACGACTACAAGGCGGCGCAGCTCACGCTTGCCTCTCTCGTCGGCTCCGACTCCGCCATAGAGCCTGCCGACTGCCGACTCTCCCCCGTCGACTACCAGCCGGGCGGCTTCTCCTTTGCCGCCTCCGCCGAGGGAGCACTTGCCTCCGCCGAGGTGGACGTGGCGAGGAAGGCTCTGCGCGTGGCGAAGAACGGCTACGCACCGTCGCTCTCCCTGGCACTGAAAAGCCAACTCGTCATCACGGGCTGGGACCCCTACCACGAGAACCGCTCGCGCTACTCCGGCGGCAACTTCATGGGCTTCGAGGTGGGCATCGGCGTGCCTCTGTTCTTCGGTGCCACGAAGGCGAAGGTGAAGGCGGCACGCAAGGAACGCGAGATTGCGGAGATGGAGATGAGCCGCCAGCAGGCTGCACGGCAGACCGACTACAATGTTGCCCTCGCGCGCTTCAGTACGGCGCTCGCCCGTATGCGCCATTACGAGACGCAGGACGCAGCTGACGCGGCAGAGATTGCACGCCTCGGAACGGTGGAATACGAGAACGGGGAGATTTCCTACATCGAATACATCAACGCCTTACGCGAGTCGGTCGACTCGCGCCTGAAGCACGCGGCTGCCGTCAACGACTACAACCAGGCCGTGGTTGGACTGAAGCGTATAACGGGGGATTAGCATGACGTACACATCATCATGGGAAAAAAAATCTCGCTTACATGACAATATTTGCATCACTCCTGGCGCTCAAAACTTGCAGATGAATCAGCCAAAAGGTCTTTGCCCGATTTTTCTTCAAGGATTTGCGTGCATACGCTAAGCGTTTGTGGCTCAAGAGAATACGCTTGCCACAAAATCCAGTGTGCAAGAATAAAGAATGTGAAATGAAGTTACAACATACCAAAAGTGGCACTTTAGAAGGTCTAAAGTGCCACTTTTGGTTGACAGAAGCGCCACTCTAACAATACAAAACTGGCGCTTTATGAGGGGAAACGTTGGTTTTTTTACCTCTTTTTCCCTCTTTTTTGATGGAAAAATATACAAAAGTCATGTCTTGGATTCCCTCACTACCCGTTTCAAGGAAGCGGAAATCTCCAGAATGAAATTTTCTTTTGTAATACTTTTTTACTCTTACGTACAATATTTGTTTCTGCAAAGCCAGCTCGTTAATAGAGCGTTTTTGGCGAAATGCGGAAGGAGAACGTGTAGTCCTTGTACTCCACGCGGTGGCCCTTGCGTGCGCGTCCGTCGCCGCCCCAGCTGTCGACGCCGCCTACACCCGACTGCACGAGGTCGATGAACATGTTGGTGTACTTCGAGCGTTCGAGCGACTGCGGATGGCGCTGATGCTTCTCCATGCCCTCGTCGAGCGTGAGGAGGTCGTAGTGGAGAGCCGAGGCAGAGAAGAGCTTGTCGCTCTCAAGGCGGAAGCCGAAGCCGTCGCTGTCGGTCTGCTGCCACCAGCGCAGGTCGCTCATGGTGCCGGTCTCCTGCGGACGTATGTAGGGATAGAAGAGCTGGTCGGCAGAAGCGCGGTAGATGCCTACGTTCTGCGAGAGCTTGCGGTCGGAATAGTTCTCGACGGGTCCGCGACCGTTCCATGTGGCGTTCTCCATGCCGTAAGGGAGATTCATCACCATACCGAAGCGCAGCATCTCGGGCACGTCAGCCCCGGGAGTGGTCTTGAGCGACTGCTCCACGACGAGCGAGCCGTCGGCGAGCACCTTATAGACAAGGCGCAGCTCCGACTTCACGGCAGGCATGTCGTAGCTGGCTGTGACGGTCTTGAGCTTCTTGTCGACATCGAGCGACTTGAGCTGCAGCTCAGGTGTGCGCCATGCAGCGAACTTCTTCTGCGACTCGGCACCCATGTCGTTGTCGGTGACGGCGCGCCAGAAGTTGGGCTTCAGCGTTCCGCCCTCGCCAAGCATTGATTTTCCGCCCACCTCATACTTTGAGATGAATCCCGTCTGGCGATTGAACTGAAGCGTGAAATTGGGCGCCTGGAAGGTTATCTGCGCCTCCTTCTTCTTGTCGGAGAGCTTTATGCCCTTCAGCGCCTGCACGTCGGAGTCGGAGAGGCGCAGGTCGGTGCCTTTGCACTCGCGCAGGGGCAGCTGCTGATGTGCCACGATGTCGCCCGCCTTGAGCAAGCCCTCATCTTTCTTTAGACGGTACTCCACGTTGAGCATCACGTCCTTCGCCTCCTTGTAGTCATTGAGGTTGTAGGGCAGCACTACGTCAGCGGAGTTTCGCGGCAGAACCATAGAGAGGTCGGCGATGGTGCCGTTCTGGTATTCGATGCCGTCAGCCACGATTGCCCACGAGAGCGAAACGTTGTCGAGCGGGCGGAAGAAATTCTCGTTGAAGACGTTGATTGTCTTCTTCATGAGCAAGTCTTTCGGAGTGGTCCAGATGTTCTGATAGAAATACTGTACGTCCCACGCCTCGGGGTTGGGTTTGCGGTCGGGCGAGATGAAGCCGTTGCAGTTGAAATTGTTGTCGGAGGGGTCGTAGGAGTTGTAGTCGCCGCCGTACTTGAATATCATGTTGCCCTTTGCGTCCTTGCCGCGGAGTCCCTGGTCGACGAAGTCCCAGATGAAGCCGCCCTGGAAGTTGGGGTTGGAGCGTGCGATGTCCCAATAGTCCTTCATTACGCCGCCGGAGTTGCCCATGGCGTGGGCATACTCGCAGAGAATCATCGGCTTGGTCTGCGAGGGGTCGTCGGCGAAGCGCTTCACAGCCTCAGGCGTGATGTACATCTCGGCGTAGATGTCGGTGTTCTCGCCCGTGATGGCGCGTTCGAAATGCACGGGGCGCGACGGGTCGTAGGAGTTGATCCAGTTCTTCACGGCAGCGAAATTCTTGGAGTCTGCCGTCTCGTTGCCCATCGACCAATAGATGACGGACGGATGGTTGTACTGCGTCTGCACGTTGTGCTGATTGCGCTCCATAATGGGGAGGGCGAAGAGGTCGGTGGTGGTGACGGCGTTGCGGTCGTAATAGAAGCCATGGCTCTCCTGGTTGGCCTCGGCGCAGACGTAGAGTCCGTACTCGTCGCAGAGGTCATAGAAGTAGGGGTCGTCGGGATAGTGGCAGGTGCGCACGGCGTTGACGTTGAACTGCTTCATGAGCTTCACGTCCTCAAGCATGCGTTCGCGCGACATGACGTAGCCGCCGTCGGGGTCTATCTCATGACGGTTGGCGCCCTTGATGAGCACGGGTTGGCCGTTGACGAGCAGCTGGCGATTCTTTATCTCTACCTTGCGGAAGCCTGTGCGCACCGGCACCGACTCCACCTCGCGGTTGGCTTGCTGCACGGTGACGAGCACCTTGTAGAGATTAGGCGTCTCGGCTGTCCACTTCTGCGGGTTGTCGATGTCGAAGCGCACGGTGGCGTTGATGAGCGCCACGTCGTGGCCCTTCGCCTTCTTCACCTTCGAGGAGTTGAGTATCTTGCGCGAGATGCGCTCGCCACTGGGCGTGAAGAGGTCGATGATGAACTTGGCGTTGCCCTTGCCCTTGATGTTGACAGCGAGGGAACCGTTGCGGTAGTCGGCGTCGAGGTCGGGCGTCACGCGCACGTCGTCGATGTGAGCCGACTTGGAGCGTGAGTAGAGGAAGCAGTCGCGAGCCACGCCGGAGAGGCGCCAGAAGTCCTGATCCTCGTCATAAGAGCCGTCCGACCAGCGGAAGGTCTGGAAGGCAATGAGATTGTCGCCCTTCTTGAGATAGGGCGTGAGGTCGAACTCCATCGCCGACTTGGAGTCCTCGGCATATCCCACGTACTGTCCGTTGACCCATAGGTACATGTTGGACGTGACGCTGCCGAAATGGGCTATCACCTGGCGACCGTCCCAGGAGTCGGGAATGTGCACCGTGCGGCGATAGGAACCGACGTGGTTGTCCTTGACGGGCACCTCGGGCGGATTGTCCTTGAAATGGCCGCGCCAGGCGAAGCCTATGTTGACGTATTCGGGGTCGCCGTAGCCGTTGAGCTCCCAGATGCCGGGCACGCGCATCTTCTTCCACGAAGAGTCGTCGAAGTCGGTGCGGAAGAAGTCGGTTGGACGCTGGTCGGCATTAGCCACCCAGCGAAACTGCCAGTCGCCTTCAAGCGAGAGATAGTTGCTGGAGGCATTGCGGTCGCCCTTCATGGCTGCCGCGCTGCTCTCGTAAGCGAAAAAGGATGTGTGGGAGGGGAAGCGTCCCACGTTGTTCACCGACATGTCGTGCCACTCGGTGAAGGAGGGCTGCACGGTGTTTGACGCCGCGTTTGCCGCATGGGCGAAGCATGGAGTCATGCCTGCCACGGCGAGTGTCAATATAAAATGTTTCATCGTATATTGCTGTATTGTTTAAGTATTATTTGAGGTTTTCATTATCCAATCACAAAGGTAAGCAAAATTATTCGAAGCCACAAACAGTAGAGCGACCAATCTGCTTGTCTGCTGACAGCATGTCGAAGACAAGCGAAACTTCAACTTTTATTTGCGAATGACGAAAGAAAAATGTAATTTTGTTGTTAAACAGCAGCAATTATGAACTACAACACGCACACGCTTGCCAACGGCTTGCGCATAATACATCTGCCCTCATCCTCTCCTGTCGTCTACTGCGGCTACGCCGTGGCTGCAGGCACACGCGACGAGGAGCTCGGACGCGAGGAGGGCATTGCCCACTTCTGCGAGCACATCACGTTCAAGGGCACGGAGCGACGCAGCTCCATGAAAATCCTCGGTTGTCTCGACAGCGTCGGAGGCGACCTCAACGCCTTCACCAACAAGGAGGAGACCGTCTATCATGCCGCCGTGCTCAGCGACAACATCGACCGCGCCGTCGACCTACTGACCGACATCGTCTTCCACAGCACCTATCCGCAGGAGGAGATAGACAAGGAGGTGGAGGTCATCGTCGACGAGATTGAAAGCTACAACGACTCGCCTGCCGAACTCGTCTACGATCTCTTCGAGAACGCCATCTACGAGGGGCATCCGCTCGGTCACAACATTCTCGGCTCTGCCGAACAGCTCCGCACCTACACCACGGCAGACGCCTTGCGCTTCACCGGACGCCTCTATCGCCCCGACAACGCCGTGTTCTTCGCCTACGGCGACGTGAAGTTTGAGAAGCTCGTGAGGCTCCTTGAGAAAGCCAACGGCGAAACAACGGAGAAGAGCGGCGGAACGAAACTGCCGACAACTGGCGGCTGCAACGGGGGCAACACCGCTCCATGCTGCCTCGCGCCCTACAAGCCTCAGCGCATAGAGCGCCACATGGACACCCATCTTGCCCACGTGATGCTCGGCACACGCGCCTACGACGTGCACGACGAGCGCCGCATCGCACTCTACCTGCTCAACAACATCCTCGGCGGACCGGGCATGACGGCACGCCTTAACGTGTCGCTGCGCGAACGCAACGCGCTGGTGTACACCGTGGAGAGCATGATGCAGAGCTACAGCGACACGGGACTCTGGGCTGTCTACTTCGGATGCGACCCGAAAAACATCGGACGCTGCCTGCGGCTCACACGCCGCGAGCTCGACAAGGTGATGGAGCGTCCGCTCTCCGACGCACAGCTGCGTGCAGCAAAGAAGCAGATACGCGGACAGATCGGCATTGCCTGCGACTCGCGCGAGTCGTTCGCCCTCGACTTCGCCAAGGGCTTCCTCCACTACGGATGGAAGAAGGACGTGACGGCTCTCTGCGAACGCATCGACCGGCTGACGCCTGCCGACCTGCAACGCGTGGCGCAAGAGACGTTCGCCGAGGAGAACCTGACAAGGCTGATAATAAAATAATAGAAGTTTCGCATGTCTTCGACATGCTGTCAGTAAACGAGTAGACGAGTAGACGAGTAGACAAGTAGACAAGTAAACAAGGATGACACCATTGAATTAAAGGCCATGCGTTGACAATTGTTAACTGGGAGAGGGGGCGCCCTCGCCCCCGACCTTTCAAAAACGAAAAGAGGGTGTGTCAAAACTCACAAATTTTGACACACCCTCTGTTGAACTTTTCTTTAAGCAAGTTTCTTTTCCAGTCGCTCGCGTATGGCGGCGATGAATCCCGCGGAGGTCTTCGTCTGCGGCACAACGCCCTCCATGAGTCCGGCAAGATCCTTCGTGACGATACCCTCGTTCAGCGTGTCGAAGCAGGCAGCCTCAAGCTGGTTGGCGAAGTTGACGAGAGCTGGAAGGGAATCAATCTCGCCACGCTTGCGCAGAGCGCCGCTCCACGCGAAGATTGTAGCCATCGGATTGGTGGACGTCTGCTCACCCTTCAAGTAGCGGTAGTAGTGGCGTGTCACGGTGCCGTGGGCAGCCTCGTACTCATACTTGCCGTCGGGCGAGACGAGCACGGACGTCATCATGGCAAGCGAACCGAACGCCGTCGACACCATGTCGCTCATCACGTCGCCGTCGTAGTTCTTGCACGCCCATATGAAGCCGCCCTTGGAGCGGATGACACGTGCCACTGCATCGTCAATGAGCGTATAGAAGAACTCCAGACCGCGCTTCTCAAACTCCTCCTTGTACTCCTCGAACACCTCATAGAAGATTATCTTGAACTGAGCGTCGTACTTCTTCGAGATAGTGTCCTTCGTAGAGAACCAAAGACTCTGGTTGGTGTCGAGGGCGAACTTGAAGCACGAGTGGGCGAAGGAACGTATGGACTTGTCGGTGTTGTGCATGGCCTGGAGCACGCCAGCACCCTTGAACGTGTGCACAACCACCTCCTCGTGCTTGCCGCTCTCGCCGTCGAAGACGAGTTTTGCCACGCCCGGTTCGTCGGCGCGTATCTCCACGCTCTTGTAGACGTCGCCATAGGCATGACGGGCGATGGTGATGGGCTTCTCCCAGTTCTTCACGGCAGGATGGATGCTCGGAATAGTGATAGGCGTGCGGAAGACGGTGCCGTCGAGGATGGAGCGTATAGTGCCGTTGGGGCTCTTCCACATCTGATGGAGCTTGTACTCGTCCATGCGCTGGAGGTTGGGCGTGATGGTGGCACACTTCACTGCGACGCCAAGACGCTTCGTCGCCTCAGCAGCATCCTTGGTTATCTGGTCGGAGGTTTCGTCGCGCTTCACGAGTCCGAGGTCATAATACTCTGTCTTGAGGTCGACAAACGGAAGGATAAGCTCTTCCTTTATCATCTTCCACAATATACGTGTCATTTCGTCGCCATCCATCTCCACGAGTGGAGTGGTCATCTGAATCTTCTGTGTCATATTTGAATTAGGAATTTTAAGTTTTGAATTTTGAATTATTCTCGGGATGATTTTGAATTAGGAATTTTGAGTTTTGAATTTTGAATTATTCTCGGGCTGATTTTGAGTTAGGAATTTTGAATTTTGAGTTTTGAATTATTCTCGGGCTGATTTTGAGTTAGGAATTTTGAGTTTTGAATTTTGAATTATTCTCGGGCTACGCCCTGCGATTTTGAATTAGGAATTTTGAATTATGAGTTTTGAATTATCCAATTCAAAATTGTTCAATTCACAATCGGCGAAGCCGACCAACTCCTAATTCAAAACTCAAAATTCCTAATTGCTTCAGCGTTTCGCTGAAGCATAATAGTTCATCAGGCATCCTTCGGCAAGAATCTGCCGTTCGTTCTCCGTGAGGTTCTGGAAGAAGAGACGGAGCGGCTTCAATGTGCCGTTCTTCCTTATCACATTGGCATCAATCTCCTCCTTACCCGAAAGGATGGCATCGCGTATGCCCGACACATAAATCTTGTCGCCTGGCAGGAAATCGAACTCTACGTCCTTAGCGATGGTGAACGGCACGATGCCCCAGTTGATGCAGTTGGAGCGGTAGCGTTTCGTGGCATACTCATAGCAGATGTTGGCATCGCCGCCGAGAACCTTCTGGCATGAGGCAGCCTGCTCGCGTGCGGAGCCGTCGCCGGGGCGGTTGGCGAAGACGCACGAACCGAAGGACGTGTCCTCTGCCTTGGCACCCACCTTGGCGAGAGCCTCTGCGATGTTGTCCGACACGTCGCCATTGCGCCGTGCAAGGTCTTGCTTCTGTATATCCTTGCTAAGCCCGACGTACTCGGGCACACGGCGCGAGAGGGCAAACTCCGAGAGCTTCAGCGGATTGGAGCGGTAGGAACTCGTTTCGCCCGAGGGGATAAGCTCGTCGGTGGTGGTCACGGGGTCGTGGATGACGGCAGCAAGCTCAAGGAGCATATTCTCTGCCATGGGGTACATCTTGGGCCAGTCCTTGATGTTGGGACCATAGCGCAACTCCGTCTCTGGGTGTGCCTTGCCGAAGCCGTTGTAGACACGGCATTTGTAAATCTTGTCGTCATACTGATAGGGAGCGTGCTCATTGTCGTAGTCAACGTCTGTGGCAGCGGTGATGACGCCTCCGTTGGCAGCAGTGGCAGCGATGGAACGTGCGTCCATGAGAGCCACAAGCGAGAGCTGACCCTGACCGGGCTTGGAGCCTTCACGGTTGGGGAAGTTGCGCGTAGTGTGGCGAAGGCTAAGCCCATTGTTGGCAGGCACGTCGCCAGCGCCGAAGCACGGACCGCAGAACGCTGGCTTCATGACAACACCGGCGTCCATGAGGTTGGCAGTGATGCCCTCACGCGTCACCGCCATGGAGACGGGCGTTGACTGCGGATAGGCAGAAGCCGTGAAATATCCGTTGCCGATGCTCTTGCCTTTGAGAATGGCGGCAGCCTCAGCGAGGTTGTCGTAAGTGCCACCGGAACATCCGGCAATGATGCCCTGGTCGGCCTGCACCTTCCCGTCGACAATCTTGTCGAGCAGATGCACGTCGACCTTGTCGCCGAAGCGGCGCTTGGCGTCGGCCTCAACGCGCGAGAGGATGCCTACGGGGTCGGCTTGTAGCTCATGGATGCTGACAGCGTTAGACGGATGGAACGGCAAGGCGATCATCGACTCCTGCGTGGAGAGGTCGATGCGTATGAGCATGTCGTAGTAGGCTACATCACCCGGGCGCAACTCGCGGAAGTCCTCGGGACGTTCGTGTATCTCGTAATGGCGGCGCACTTCGTCGTCGGTCACCCATATTGAACTTAGACACGTCGTCTCGGTGGTCATGATGTCGATGCCGTTACGGAAATCGATGGGCAGGTTCTTCACGCCCGGACCGGCGAACTCCAGCACCTTGTTCTTCACGGCTCCGCTCTCAAACGTCGCCTTTACAAGCGAGATGGCGACGTCGTGCGGACCGACACCCTTCTTCGGTTTGCCCTCAAGCCATACAAGCACCACCTCCGGCGCATTGATGTCCCACGTGTTGCGCAAGAGTTGCTTCACGAGTTCGCCGCCACCCTCGCCTACGCCCATGTTGCCGAGGGAGCCGTAGCGCGTGTGGGAGTCGCTGCCGAGAATCATGTTGCCACACTTCACCATCATCTCTCGCGCATACTGATGGATGACAGCCTGATTGGCAGGCACGTATATGCCACCGTACTTCTTTGCGGCGGAAAGACCGAAGACGTGGTCGTCCTCATTGATTGTGCCGCCCACGGCGCAGAGGGAGTTGTGGCAGTTGGTCATGGCATAGGGCAAAGGAAATTCCTTAAGACCGCTGGCGCGCGCTGTCTGAATGATGCCCACGTATGTGATGTCGTGCGACATCATGGCGTCGAAGCGTATGTGCATCTTCTTGCCTTTTCCGCCGTCGATGTCGTGGGAGCGCAGTATGCCATAGGTGATGGTGTTCTCGCGTGCCTCATCGGGAGTGATGCCTTGATAGTCGGCGCGGATTTCATTTCCGTTAAGGAGATATACTCCATGATTAATGAGTTCAACCATAATGTCAATGTTTTAGGATTTCAAAAGATAAAGTTAGTAATAATATTCTAAAATCAAATACATATTGTCGGTTTTTATCCGTTTTTTCTTTCTTATTCAAGAAAACATCCGTTCATTCCATTCAATACGCTATGGAAAAAGACTACGAGCGAAAGCATGTCGGCACTGCCTCCGGGCGATATGTTGCGCGCAATGAAGTCGCGATTCATAGCCTCCAGTCCACTGACGGAAAAGCGATTGAGCAACTGCCTCGCCTCTGTCTTCACGGACTGCATTGTGGGAAGGTCGGCGCGATAGACGATGTTGGTGTCGTCAAGGTCGCACATTATGCGCAGGAGTGTCTTGTGGAGGGCATAGGAGTCGCCGCTGCTGACGCATCTTACGTAGAACGGAAGCCAGTGGGAGAAGAGCTGAGGATAACCCTCACGAGCGTTGTCGAGGGCGCCTTTCAACTGGGAGAGGGGCTGGGGCTTACCTGCCATCGATAGTCCGTTGGACTTTTTTTTCGCCTTGCTTCCGTGCGTATCGTGAGTGTCGGGAAACTGGCTGGCAATGGACGCCAATAGGCGCGACAGTGAATTCATAATGTAATGACTATCGGCTGAGGCGGGAGCGCTCCCTGTTATTGACACTCCATTCATGTCGGGGGCGAGGGCGCCCCCTCTCCCAGTTATTGCCGCCATTGTGGCGACAACTGCGAGTCCGAGGGAGAAGAGCGCACCCTTGTGAGTGTTGACACCACCCGTGGCGTCAAGCATGGCACGCTCTGCTTCTATTCCTATTCTTGCTATTTCGCTGTGATTCGGGAGTTGGAAATTGTCACTGTGATTCAAGTGCTGAGAATTGTTGCTGTGGTTCGGGAGTTGAGAATTGTTGCTGTGGTTCGGGCAGGAAGAGAAGGGAAGCTGTGCCAAGCGCACGAAATAGGGACGAAGGACGGCAATGCTGCGCTGCATGAGCGCATAGTCCATGTCGCGATGTGCTCCACTGTCGTGGAGGTCGACGAGTCCGGGTTTGGGCGTCGTGGAGAGTTCGGCTTGCAGGGCACGCGTGGCAAGGTGGGCTATTATATAAGGTAAGGAGGAGAGGGGAACGAGGCGTGCGGCATCCCGAAGGCAGCCTGCCTCTATAGCGTGGCGCACGCGCGAGGCGCTCAGCGGCTCGCCGTCCTTCCCAAGGCGCTCTATCTCTCTCACGTCGTCGAGCTCTTGCTTCATCAACTCATTGTAGCGCCGCGTAAGGGCGTCGGAAGGCTCCGTGCCGACGAAGCGCACGCTTGTGCCAAGGGCAGGCGCAATGTGTCGGCGGAAGAGATCGAGGTCGAGCAGCATCTGCGTGTCGGACGCGTCAGAGAGAGTTTTCAGAAAATATGTTGGGAATGTCGTGGCACTTACGGCATAGTCGCTGCCGTCGCAGAGCGTCACGTTCTTCATGTCGTTAATCCCTCGGCTCACCATCTCCTTGCGTTCTGCGTATGAAAACATGGAACAGTCTTCCTTAACTAATACCACGAACAATCTTTCCACCTGAGAGGAAGCCTGCTCGATGAGGAAACGATGGCCGAGGGTAAACGGATTCGCGTTCATCACGATGCAGCCAGAGGACTGATCCGTGTATTGCGAAGCTATTGCATTCAGTTTCTTTTTATATTCTTCTATGCCTCCTACACCTGTCTCCATGAGTATCGCCTCTGGAGCCTCAGCGAGGAGGCGGAACGACAGACTCTCGAAGACACGACGGTTACGCGGCTTTGTGAAAAGCCGCACGCAATGGTAGCCCTCGCTGTTCGCCTTGGCGATGAGATGCGACACGATGCTGTTTACTCTCGCCTCACCCTTATAGGCGTCCGCCACCGCCACACACTTGATGACGTCACGCTTCAGCCCGCCTCCAGCCACAATCTCCCCGTCCGCTTCGTCGACGAGGGCTGCATAGTAGTCCAAGTCGTCGTAGCGCAAGCCGCTGTCATGCAAGAAACATTCTATTCGACGGCGGTGGATGGGGATGGATGGTGAGAGACTGATGATTTCCATTGCTGTATGTCGTTGTTGATTCTCGCCCATATCTCTTCCTGCGTGTGTGAGTGCTGCCTCATGCAGTATCTCGCCTCGCGGTTGCAGACAAGGCAGCGGCGCGGCTGCTCCCCTACCCTCTCGCGCGGCACCGGACAACCCTCCGGGTCGATGATGTCGATGTCGAAGAGGCGCCCGAGCGGATGCGTGTCTTCTATACCTACTGCCACACGCTTGGCGTCGAGCAGGGACATAGGAGTGAGAAGATAGGCTTCATAACCGGTCAGCAGGTCGCGCTCCGTCATGCAGCCGGTCTCCGGACGGAACGCCTCGCGTATGGCGTCAACGCCGGCGTGGGCGACGAGGAGCGATTGGCTGTTGCGCTTCACGCTTCCCGGCATGACGACAGTAAGGCACACCAGTGTCTTTCCCGAATTATCAGCCAGCAGTTTCATCTGCATAGCATGGCGTGCATCGCGGCTCGCCAGGAGTGCGTGAAGCGTAATGGTCATAATGGTATGTTCTTTATCACATCGAGCACCTCGCCGCTACGTCCGAGCACTACGCCCACAATCTTGTTGCCAAAAGGTAGCGGAGCGGGGGTGCCAATGATGGAGAGGGCGCGGTCGCGCAATGCTTCGAGCGTTACGAGTTTCAGTCCGGCAGCGCGCAGACGCTCGGCTATCTCGGGTCGCGACGGGTTGACGGCGATGCCGTATTCTGTCACGACGACGTCCACCGTGCAGCCGGGCGTGATGAGCGTTGTCACTTCATCCACGACGCAAGGAATTCTTCCTCGCAGCAGCGGACAGACGATGATGGACAGAGCGGAGTCCTCTGCCGTGTCGGGATGGCCGCCAACGGCACCGCGAATGATGCCGTCGCTGCCGACGAGCACGTTCACATTGAAGTTGACGTCCACCTCAAGGGCGGAGAGTATAACGATGTCGAGATAATGCGTGGCGGAGCCTGCCTCGTGCTTCGAGGCGTACTCGCACGCCGACACCTCCTTGTGCATGGGGTCGTCGCGCAGGGATTCCGCCGCCACCTTATCGAACGACTGCACGTCAATGAGCCTTTCGATGAGCCCCTCCTCGTGCATCCTCACCATGTGGGCAGTGATGCCGCCAAGGGCAAACGACGCCTTTATACCCTGATCTATCATGCTTTGGCGTATGTACTTCACGGCAGCAAGCGACGCCCCGCCCGAACCGGTCTGTATGGAGAAGCCCTCACGGAGATAGCCACTCGCCACTATCACCTTCGCCGCCTGCTTTGCAAGCAGAATGTCGCGCGGGTTCTTCGTGTCGCGGATGGCGCCTGAGGCTATCTTAGAAGAGTCGCCGACGCTGTCCACCTCTACCACGTAGTCGACGTCGTGCTCGGATATGGCGCATGGCGTGTTGGGATAGTCGACAAGATCGTCGGTGAGCACCACTACCTTGTCGGCATAGCGTGCGTCGGGCAAGGCATAGCCAAGCGAGCCACAGATGCTCTTGGCTGAGGCGGAACGGGAGTAGCCGCAGGCGTTGCCAAGCGGGTCGGAAGAGGATGCACCGAGGAACGCCACGTCAATGTGAAGTTCTCCGGAGGCTATCGCCTCACCGCGTCCGCCGTGGGAGCGGAAGACGACGGGCTCATCCATTAGTCCGTGTGAGATTGCGCGAGCCAGTTCGCCGCGCAGTCCGGAGGTAGAGATTTTCGTTATGACGCCATTCCTTATGTGCTCTATGAGTGGCTCATGCACGTCCTGGAGGCTTGATGCCGCCAAATGCAGATTCTTGAAGCCCATCTCAGCAAGCTTCGCCACCACCATGTTGACAACCTTGTCGCCGCCACGGAAATGATGGTGGAAGGAGATGGTCATGCCGTCGCGCAGTCCTGAGCGGCTTATTGCCTCCTCAAGCGTCATGAGCTTCGGGCTACGACGCTGCAATTCCATGCGCGGCGTGGTGTCCTTCGGCTGTTCCTTCACATTGTTATATACACTCTTTCCCATCGCCTCAGCCACTTGCGCGGCGACAGACAGTCTTTCTTTCAGTGTGCTCATGCCAAGTCCTCCTCTTTTATTACGCCCGACGCCAGCGCTAGGTCGATTACGCGTTGTGCCCTTATCACGACCGGACGGTCCACCATCTTGCCGTTGACGGCTATCACTCCCGATCCCTTGCGCTCCGCCTCCTTGATGGCGGCAATCACGGCGAGGGCCTTGTCGATGGCTTTCTGCGTCGGGGTGAACACCTCGTTGATGATCTCTATCTGCCGCGGATTGATGATGGACTTGCCGTCGAAGCCGAGTTGGTGTATCAGTTCCACTTCCTTGCGGAAGGTCTCCATGTCGTTGAGGTTGCTGTAGACAGTGTCGAGGGCGTCGATGCCGGCAGCGCGTGCCGCCACAACGATGGTTTGGCGTGCCAAAAGCAGTTCCATACCTTCGGGAGAGCGCTGCGTCTTCAGATTGGCACAATAATCCTCTGCACCGAGTGCAATGCCCATCATGCGCTTCGAGGCGGTGGCTATGGCATAGGCATTGACCACACCGAGCGTGCTCTCTATGGCAGCCATTATCTGCGTGCGGCCAACGCATCCAAGCCCGCGCTCCACTCGCTCTATCTCGCGCTCCACCTCAACCACCTCCTCAGCGGTCTCTGTCTTCGGCATACGTATCACGTCGACACCCGCCTTCACTACAGCCTCGATGTCTTTCTTGCCGTAGGGCGTGTTCAAGGGATTGATGCGCACCACCATCTCCGTGTCGCCGTAGTCAACAGACTTCAACGCGTTGTAGACGAGCAGGCGTGCCGCATCTTTCTCCGCCATGGTGACGGAGTCCTCAAGGTCGAGCATAATGGAGTCGGGTCCATATATATGGGCGTCCTGCATCATGCCGGGATTGTTGCCCGGCACGAACATCATGGTTCTTCTCAGTCGTTTCATAGTTTTCTTGTTTTGGTTAGCATAAAAAAGGGATTGCGTTTACTCCCAAACGTCCTTGCCCGTTGCCCTGACAGCGGCTGCCGTTACGCGGGCTCGAATGGTGCAGTCGAGCGCACCCTTGTCGGTGGCATGCACCTCGGCACTCGTGACGCCAAGCTGTTCAAGCGTCTCGCTTATCACGGCGCGTATCTGGTCGCCGAATTGATAAGCAACGGAACTTTGCAGATGGATGTCGAGCCCTTCCCGGTCGGTGGGGGCTATCTGAATCATGATGTCGCCGGACTCAAGGGTTCCGGCAGAGGCTTGTTTTAGTTCCATAGGTTTCGTTTGTTTTAGTTGTTTAGCGGTTCTTAGTTTAACGATGGTAAAGTTAAGCAAATTACCCGGAACCGACAAGCGTTTCGCTCTCTTTTTTTTACGCCGTCCAATTCGACATGGAGAGATTGCTATTCGTACAAACCGCTTTCCTGATGACATTCCGCTGAGATGGCACCAAATGTAAGAAATGGAATGTCAATAAAAGAATAAAAACGACAATAGAGACAATAAGGACAACGCTGTCGGATGTTGTCTCTATTGCCTCTATTGTCGTTAATTCAGTTAATGTCGTCAACGGCGTTATGGCGTAACGCCGTTGAATGTCGTGGCGAGGATGTCCCTACCCCCCGTTAGTGCTTATTTCACGACCTTAACACCGTTTATCACGTAGACGCCGCGCTTGAGCATCTGGAGAGATGTGGCATTCTTCATTACGAGTTTGCCGTCAACGGTGTAGACGTCAACCGGGTGCTGGGCGTCAACGGTGATGCCGTTGATGGCTGTCTGACACTCGTCGCTGCTGGCGGCAGGCGACTCTCCGCCCGTGTACACTGCCGACACGCTGTAGCGTGTTGGAGGCGCTGTCGGGTCATACTGGAGCGTGTAGCTCGTAGCGTTGGCGTCGAGATTCTCTACGAGTTCACCATTGCGGTAGACATTGTAGCCCTGCAGCTTGCCGAAGCCTGAATAGTAAGAGATGTCGTCGAGGAGCAAGCAGTAGGCATTGTCGCTCTTCGTGGTGCAGCGGATGGCGAAGTAGTTGGCTCCGTCAGGCAACTGAGCAGAGAACGACGACCATGCACCGCCCGACTGCGTGAACTCCTCCAGCTTCTGGAAGTCGGCAGGAGCGTTTGTCTTGTCGGAGTAGAGAAGTTCGATGGTCTGCGGATAGCGTATGTTGCTCATGTCTGGCTGGGCGTTGTTAGCCCAGAAGATAACCTTCTGCGTCAAGCCTGAGAGCATCGGCGAGATAAGCCAGTCGTCGTTGTCGTAGTAGACGCCCTTCTTGTTGACGATGTCGTAGCTGTACATACACATGAGACTCTTGCTGCCACTGTGCGCCTTGATAGAGGCGTTCTCCGAAGTGATGCCATTCTGGATGGCGTCGGGGTTGAAGACAATGTAGGTGTAGCCCTCGTTCTCATGCGGGAAAGCCATTCCGTAAGAGCCCCACCATCCGCCGGTCTTCGATCCTTTCTTTGACGTGTACGTCGTCCAGTCGCCAAACTGGTCGATAGTCCAATTGTCGTACTTCTCGAAAGTCTCGCGCATGCGGTTGCTTGCAGGCTCTGGAGTGTCCCATCTCATGCTGAGCGTAGATGTTGACTCGTCCTTCGTTGCGCTGAAGTTGGCAGGCATAGGAATGCCCGACTCCGTGAGGTCAGCAGCAAACGTAGCTGTGTTATTAGCCGTGTACTCGTCGGCTGCGTACTCCACGCTTGCCACGAAGTTGAGTTTCGACGACTTGGAGTTGACGTCGCTCGTCACGTCGACATTGAACGTCTTGCTTGCGAGCGGCTCAAGAGCGTCGCTGACGGTCTCGTCGAGGAAGGTGGTGGAACCAGCCTTGAGCGTTACGTGATAGCCGGAAGCCGTTTTCTCGCCGTTGTTCGTAACGGTGACAGTGGCGCTAACCGTAGCGCCCTTCTTGACTGTAGCCGGAGCCTTTACGTCCACGGCGAGGTCATTGGCGTAGGCGTTGCGCACCTTTACGTCGTCGAGCTGTATGATGCCGTAGATGTCAGCTGTGCCCTTGAAGGTCAGCACGACATAAGAAGCCTTTGCCATCTCTGCCGGAATCTTGAACGAAGAGCGGTGCCATTCATCGCTCTTGCCCGACACTGTTGCGTAGTCGATGGTGCCGATGAGCTGCTGCTTGCCGCCGGCAGGCTGCGCGTAGACCTCAAGTTTAGCATTCTTGCCCGGTGTGGCGTTGTGGCTAAAGACAACGGAAGGATTGCTGGCACCTGCGAGAGCTATCTTGCCCGAGTTGATGTCGGCAGAGCTGCCGTTGCTATAGGACGTGAACGAGAGGCAGTTGTTGTCGCCGTCGCTTGATGTCTGTTCGTTCTGAAGGAATCCTCTGCCGTTGTCGGCATCGCCAGTCAGCGACCACCACAGCGGAGCGTCGTCCGTCTTCACGAAGTTGGAGCTGAACGGCAGCTGGTAGGCAGCGCCACTGAGCACTACGGGCGACTGCTGCGGAAGGCTCTCACCCTTGGAGTTCTTTGCCGACACGGTGTACATGCCGACGGTCTGTGCGCCCGTTGTCGTATTTATATTATCAGTGTACTTCGGTTCTGTCGTGGAGCCGATGAGCTGTTGGCTCACGTTGCCCTCGACGTTGCGCACACGATAGACATTGAACGTAACGTCCTTCTGAATGACTGCTCCGCCATTGGTGCCGAGAGCCGGCGTAGCGTCCCATGTAAGAGCCACGTTGCTAAGATTGTCCTTGGCTTCGATGTTCTGCGGAACGGCAGGCACGTCGAGTCCGACGTAAGCGGCAACAGTAGTAGACGTGCCGGCTCCTGCTGCAGTGTAGGCAGTGATAGTGTAGTTGTTGAAGCCCTCAACCGGGGAATTGTCAGTGCATGTAAGCGTTGAGCCGGCAGCCGACTGTCCGAACTCCTTCACTGTCGTGCCGTCGCGTGTCACGACAACCTTCGTGATTTGTGCCACGGCATTGCCCGCAACGTTCTTCGACGGCAGGCGGAAGCTGATAGTGGACTTCAGCGCTGTTGTCGGGTCGGGCGTGATAGTGAGATTCTCCACGGCAGCCGGTCCCTCAAGACATCCGTAGTCCTCGATGGAGAAGTCCTTCACGAGGATGCGGCCCGTCTGGGCAGAGCTCAAGGCATGTATGCCAAAGTAGAGGAGCTGATCCTTTGTCGACTTTATCTCTCCAGAGTAGGTGTTGCCGCCAGAAGGGATGGACGTCTGCGAGAGGAAGTTGTTGGAAAGTGCGCTCTCCGTGGCAGCGTTGCCCCAGCGTGCCTCTATTTTCTCGTCGTAGAAGGCGAGCGATTTGCTTGCCGTGAACGCCACGCGGTAGGCGTGGTTAGCCTGGAGATGTATAGGCGGAGTTACGAGCCAGTCGTTGGCAGTTTTGTTAGCCGTGGCATAGTAGGCACACTTGTCCACGTCGTCCCAGTCCCATGTAGAGCCGTCGCCGTTGGCGTCGATGGTCTTGTAGAGGTCGAAGGCGCTCTGTGTGGCGAATGTCTCCTTGTAGGGAGGCTCGATGTTGTCACCGTAGTTGACGGCAGCCGTCAGGCGTTCCTCGCCGCGTTTGGAGCCGTTGATAGGCGTCACGCCATAGTAGTAGTTGCGCAACTGTCGGTCGGTGATGGTCTCCGTAAACTGCGTGCCGCTGATTGCGGTCGCCACCTTCTTGCCTTCCGGATAGCGCACGATGTCGTAGGTGAGCGAGCCGAGGTAACCTCCGTTGACAGTCGCCGTAGGCGCGCCCCACTTGATGGTAGCCTTGCCCGTAGAGGCTTCAATCTTCAATGTAGCGAAGGATGCCTGCTTCGGCGTGTCGTAGCCGACGAAAGCCGTCGTAGCGGTAGGCTTGCTGGTGCCGGCAGCATTGGAGAGAGTGGTTGAGAAATAGTTCATGCCCTCAGGCGCCGTAATCTTCACGGTCGTGGAGGAGTTGGCATTGACCTTGCCCGTTGCCACCAGCGTCTTGCCGGAGCGCATCGTGTAGGTAAGTTCGCCGCTGAGCGTCTGTCCGCCATAGGTCTTGCCAGGAGTGCTGATGGAGAGCCATCCCTCCGTAGAGGCGCCGTCGAACTTGACGCTTACCGTTGGAGAAGCGGGTGCTCCGTCGGCAGGCGCCGTTTCGGGAATGGCAAGACCATAGAACTGCTCGTCGTGAGGGAAGTCGGCAATCTTCGTTGCAAGACCCGTCGAGAGGTCAACCGTGTAGAGAGCGCCGTGGCGGTCGGCATCGAGAGCCGCCCAATAGAACGTGTCGTCCTCGGGGTCGATCTCGCCGCTTTGTCCGAAGCTCTTCTCCGACGACGGAGCTACAAAGACGCCCGTTGGTCCAATTTTCTTCTCCTCACCGGTGAGCACGTCAATCTCGTAGAGGTTGCCGTCGGTGGCAACGCCGTAGACGCGCTCGTCGGAGCTGCATCCCATTGCCACATATTTGTGGGTGGAGGCAGCGATAGTGGAGCGCTTCATCGTGTTGTAGTCGATCACTCCAAAATCGAAAGCAGACATGTCAGCCGTGTAGAACTGTCCGTACACCTTTCCCGTAAGACGGCTTGTGGCTGTCTCTGTGGCGAGGAGCGACATGTCCGTAACACTTTCCGGAGCATAGGAAGAAGCCCATTTATTGTTGGTGTTGAGCTGGTAGTAAGTGATGATGATGGAGTTACCGCTCGTCTTGTAGTTGATGAGGTCGTACTTGCCGTCGCGATAGGACGAGCCGCCGTTTGGCTGGAGAGTGCGTTCCGACTCGGTGCGCAGGTCGGTGAAGCCCGACGCTGTGGCGGCGTCGAACGCCATAAAGCCATACTGGTGGCTTGCCGTAGGCCATGCTGTGGCGTACGACATATAGCCCCACAACTGCCGCGAGGCGGCACGTGCCGCAGCCTTTAGCGGACTAAGGAAGTTTGCCCCCGTCTTTGTCTCCTTGCGGAGGTCGGACGGCTGGCCGTTGTTCTGCGCCAATGCCGGCGTGGCTGCCATTGCAATGGCAACAGCAGTCATGGCAGAGGCAACAGAGCGTCTGTTTCTTCTGTTCATATTATAGGTTTTAGAGTGAGAATTAACGCATTACTTAATAACTTATGCAAATTTATACATAATTATGTTAGCAAGCAAGTTAACTCCCACCAAATAAAAGACTTGCCAAATTATTTAACATCATTTGGCAAGCTAAAACCTACTTTGTCAGAAGTTTTGTTATTTTATTCCCCACGCCTTGAGGCAGTCGAAATCAATTGCGTCGAGTCCTGCCTGATGGAGCGTAACGGAGCGGTTGTGGTCGTTGAGATAGTGGCGCGTGCCGCACTTGTAGGACGGATTGGCAAGCGAGAGGTGCATGACGTCGGCGACGGGCTGCGCCTTTATGCCGGCAAGGGAGAGCATCGTCGGAAAGACGGAGGCGTTCGACTGTACGTCCTTTCCCTTGTTGGCTTGGAGTGCCTTCATGATGTCGGCGTTGGCTGTGCGGTACTGGCGCGAGGTCCATACGAGGAAGGGCACGTGTATGCCGTGGCACGACGGTACGGGCGAGGCATGGAGGAAGCGTTCGCGCGAGTCGTCGAAGATGTTCTCGCCGTGGTCAGACGTGTAGAGCATGGCAGCCTGCACGCCTTGGCGTGAGAGCATCTGTATGATGCTATGCAAGAGGCGGTCGGTCTGCACGATGGTGTTGTCGTAGGCGTTGAGGAGCTGTGGACGGTTCTTCGCCTCAGCCTCCGTCGGAGTGTCGGGAAGGAAGACGGCATTGGCCTGCGCATAGCGGTCGCGATAGTTGAAGTGTGAGCCGTAGGTGTGGAGCACTATCAGCTCCTTACGGCGGTGCTTGGCAAGGATGTGCTCCAAGTACGGCAGAAGGCGTTCGTCGCTGGTCAGCGCCGCAACGTCGTCTGTTGGCTTTGCCTTGTTGTCGGCATTGTCGCGGATGAACACGAAGTCGTCGGCTTCCTCGCCGAAGAAGTCTATAAAGGAGTGGTTGGGCTGCTGATTGGAGACAAACGACGTGTGGAAGCCTGCCTCACGGAAGGCGCTGACGAGGCTCTTCTCTCGATAGAGTCTGCCGTGGTCTTCGGCAGAAGCGGCAGAGAGGAGCATCGGCACGCTCTTGTGAGTGGTGTTCGACTGCGACAGCACGTGCTGGAAGACGCAGAGACCCTCGGTCTTGGAGAGCAGCGGATTGGTGTGGCGCTGATAGCCATAGAGTTGAAAGTTGTCGGCGCGTGCCGTCTCGCCGATGACAAGCACGTACACCTCCGTCGTGTCGCTCGGATGAGTGGAGCGTGCGCCGAAGCGGAACTGTGCCACGTTGTCCTTGTAGTGTGCCGTGCGATAGCTCTCACGGCAGGCGAGATAGAGATTGTAGAAGATGTTTGCAGGATAAACATGATCCTCTGCGCGATAGTCGAAGTCGCCGTCCTTGGGGTAAGCGACATAAGACGCCACAATGAGCGCCACTCCAGCCACGCCTCCCCACAACGCCTTGCGGCGCGTGCGCTTGAGGAATGTCTCGTCCTGCTCCTTGCGGTGGCGAGCCCACGACACGGAGGCGAGCACGAGCAACGGCACGTAGACGATGATGACGGTGCCTACGGCGGGGATGAGATTGCCGAGCAGCTCCATAGCCTCTCCTGGATTGGTCGTGACAAGATTGAGGAACATGTCGACGGCTATCACGCCGCGTCCGTAGAGATAGAGTAGCACTATCTGGAAGGCGGCAAAGAATATCAGCAGGAAGACGCGCCACACCTGCTTACCCGTGTCGCGCGAGAGCGCCATGAGCCATGCGTAGACTGCCACGGGCAACACTACGTTGGCTACACATGCCAGTAGCGGCATGTGCTCCGTAAAGCATAGTGCCACGTTGGGGATGGCGAGTGATAACACGCAATAGAAATATAGGAAATGTGGGGCCGTGAGACGGCGCAATAGAGATTTGAACATTGTTTGTTTTTTTGATTTATTTAGGAGGGAAGGAGTTAAGGAGTTAAGGAGTTAAGGAGTTAAGAAGTTAAGGAGTTAAGAAGTTAAGGAGTTAAGCCATTACCATTTGCTACTACATAACATATGGCTTTAAATTTTTATTACGTTTAACCTCTTGATTCCTCTAACTTCTTGTTCCCTTTGAGGGTGTGTCAAAAGGCAAACAATACGGGCCACACTCAGCTTTGCCGCTTGACTTAGCAAGGAAGGACAAAAGCCTCTCATAGCCAATGCTTTTGCCCTTTCAGGGCGTGCTGCTCATACTCTGCATTTTCCCAGGGCGATGCCCTGGGCTATGGGCTTATTGGGCTTTCAGCCCGCATTGTTTGCCTTTTGACACACCGCCCTGTGAAATATTTGCCTATTCTTGCGAAGGCAAGCGGCAAAGCCGAACGCGGGGCACATTACTTATTGTTTTGACACGCCCTCAAAGCCATTACCCCTTTGCTTACGCAAAACATATGGCTTAACTTCTTAACTCCTTAACTTCTTAACTCCTTCTACTTCTTAACTCCTTCAACTTCTTAACTCCTTCAACTTCTTAACTCCTTCAACCATTAGAACGCTTCATTGATGTTGAAGATAAATCCACTCTGTCCCGACTTGCCTAATCCGTAGTCGAGGCGAACGTTGACATTCTTCTTAAACTCCCAGCGGTATCCCAAACCGTAATTGGGCAGAATGTGTGACATCTTGAAGTCCTTGAAATTGGGGAACACCGTTCCGGCGCCCACCCATACGACGATGCCGTTGCGTCGCCACACGTGCTGGCGCAGTTCTATCTGCGCCTCCACCTTGTGTTTGTCGCGATAGCGTCCTTGATAGTAGCCTCGCATGGAATAGCTGTCGCCGAGCTGTGCGAGCATCGACCATTCGGTGGTGCCGAAGTTGAGCTGCGTGCGGAAGTCGCCGGCGAGCGTTGCGCCGCGCCAAACGGGCACATAGCCGTCGATGCGGAAGTCGGTGGTGGCAGTGAGATGCTTGTTGGCGAGGAACTCCGGACGAACAAGTTGCTGGAATGAGACGTACATTCCTCGCTTTGGAGCCGTGAGATTGTCGCGCGAGTCGTAGATGGCGGTAAGGCCTACGCCGAGGTTGAACGTCGAGTGGCGTTCGCCCTGAAGCAGTTCCGGATTGTGAAACTTGCTGCCATACACATAGTCGAGCGCCACGGTGGGACCGATGAAGAAGTCGTTGGCTGCACGGAAGAGCCAACTTGCTTTCGCCTGCGCCTGCCAGCGGTTCATCTTGCTCTTGTTGTCGTTGTTGTCGCCCATCTCGTAGCCCAGTCCCCAGATGTAGCAGGGGAAGGAGTAGAAATAGAGCGTGTAGTCGATGCGGTGGCTGTCGTGCGGGAATTTGTGGGTGCCACGCACGCCGAGCATATAGAAGCCGACGGTGGAGACGTCGCCGAAGAGCGACACGTTGCTGGGTGCCGAGAGCGAGTCGGAGGGGTCGGAGCGGTAGAGTCCGGCAGCCACGAGTCCTATGCCGAGCTTGGTGTCGGTGCTATAGTGTGGGCCGCCGATGATGCTGAAGTCGAAGCGCTTGTTTTTCTTCTCCTTGTTGGCATCGTTGAAGTAGTCGAGGAAGCGCTTGAAGAATCCGCGCTTCTTCGCTGTGGGCTGCGCCATGCTCGCCGTTGTGCTGTCAGTAAGGCTGGAAGTTTTGCCGTCTGCCACGCTGTCGGCAACAGTTAAAGTTTTGCCGTCAACGATGCTGTCGGCGCGCTCTCCCGCCAAGGTCGACATGGACATGAGCAGGAAAGCGGCGAGTATAATAAGGGTGCGAGGTCTCATTATTTATATATATATCTGTTTTAGCTTCTTCACTCCTCTTTAGTAAACGAGTCCTACGTTGTCCACCCAGAACGTGTTGCCTACGGTGCCCACGTAGGCTCCGCCATGGCTTGAGGAGAACTGCAGTACGATGTGCGTCGGCGTGGCGTCGGCAGGAGCCCATCCGGTTTCCTTCACGAGTACGCTCTTGCCCTTGGAGTTGCGGGCATAATCAGTGGAGCGGAGTCCCATGAGGGAGGCGTTGTAGAAGGATTTGCCGGTGATGTTGCCGTAGTGAATCTCGTAGGTGGCGCCGTTCACCCATCCGTTCGTTGACTTGCCGTACTTCACGACGACGGTGCCGACACGCTGTGCCGTGATGTTGCCCTTGGCGTCCTCATGACGCTTCTGGAGCAGGAGCAGCGCCACGCAGTAGTCGGGGCCTGCCACGGTGGTCACCTTGGAGAAGCCTGTTTGGCGTATGCGGTTGGGTGTGCCTGGCACCTGCACGCGATAGTCATAGCGCAGAGCCTTCGGACGCTGCGTGAAGGGGATGCCGAAGTTGAGTGCCTTGGGGCCGTCCTTAGTGCCGGTGATGGGTTCGCGCATGTCACCGAGGAAGATGCTGCCGGCGGCGAGCACCTTGATGTTGATGAGGCCCAGCACCTTGCAGGTTTCGATGTGTGTCACCAACTTCGCGCAATGGCCAGAGCCGTGGTTGTCGCGGTAGACTGAGTTGTTGGTCTTCGTGATGCCCGACACCTTCGCCATGACGTTGCTTGTGCCCCAGGGGGAGCCGCCGAGATTGGTGTAGGCTTTGTTGCCGGTGAGTGCGCGTGAGGGACCTATCTCGTAGAGGGTTTTATTGTGGCCGCCGATGATGGCCGATTCATGGATTTCGCGTGTCACCCATGTGTCGAAATTGCCATACTTGAACGGGACAAACTTGCCGTCGGCAAACGTGGATACGCTGCCACATACACTAAGCATTGCTGTGAACAGAACTTTTAAAACTGACTTTTTCATCGTTTTTTCTACTTACTATTCTGAATTGTTGTTATGTCATTTTCAATAAGATACGATGACATTTCATACCTTTTTACCTTCAAGGCGGCAAAGTTAAATAAAAAAGGCAAATGCGAAAACTTTTTTTTGCTAAAAGTTTTCCATTTGCCTTAATATTTAATGTCCGTCAATGGCTTTTTGGATTAAACGGACAATTTCTGTGTACAAAAGACTATTCCCGTGTTTCCGATTGTCACTTGCAGATGATTTCCACTGCCTTGCACACGATGTGGTTAGACTCGTTGATAAGCCTGAAGTACTCGTTCATGTCCCAGATGTCGCGTGCCACGAGCGCCTTCAGTTGCAGGCGCAGTTGGGGCAATGTGCGCTTCATTTCCTCATCGTCGCGCGGCTTCACCTTGGCGCGTGCCGCCTCGGCGAAGATGCTGTCGATGGCTTCCTGCGGGAAAGAGAAGTTCTTGCAGAAATCGTCGAAGGAGGGGTAGCGGTTTTTCAGTTCCGTGCGATGCTTGTCGACGTAATGGAGCGTGGCATTGATGAGAAGGGAGCGTGCGGCAAGCTGTCGATGGAAGGCCGTGTACTGCGTCGTGTCGAGCGGCACGAAGACGTCGGGCATGATGCCTCCGCCGCCGTAGACGGTGCGGTGACGGCGCAGCGTGGTGTACTTGAGGGAGTCGGCGAAGTGGATGGAGTCGGCGGAGTAGAGCTCGCCGTGCTTGAAGCGCTTCTCGATGTCCTGCGCGTAGTCTTCCTTGTCGCCTTTCTCGTAGGGTTTCTGTATGCAGCGGCCGGAGGGCGTGTAGTAGTGGGCGACGGTGAGCCTCATCATGGAGCCGTCCTCAAACTCTATCGGGCGCTGCACGAGGCCCTTGCCGAAGGAGCGTCTGCCGACGACCGTGCCGCGGTCCTGGTCTTGTATGGCGCCGGTGACAATCTCCGCAGCCGAAGCGGAGAACTCATTGACGAGCACGCACACCTTGCCCTTGACGAGCTTGCCGCCGCCCGTGGCGCGAAACTCCTGGCGGTTTTGCGAGCGTCCCTCGGTGTAGACGATGAGGTCGTTCTTCTGAAGAAACTCGCCAGCTATCCTCACGGCAGCCTGCAAGTAGCCTCCGCCGTTGTCCTGTAGGTCGAGAATGAGGTCGCGCATACCTGCCTTGGAGAGGGAGTCGACGGCTGTCATAAACTCGTCATAGGTGGTGGCGCCGAAGGATCCGATGCGTATGTAGCCCACACGCGGGCGTATCATATAGTAGGCGTCGAGGGTGTGGACGGGAATCTTGGCGCGAGTGACGGTGAAAGAGAGCATATCGCTGACGCCACGGCGCTTGACGCCGAGGCGCACCTTCGTGCCGCGCAGTCCGCGCAGTCGGCGCATGATGTCGGCGCGTGCCATCTTGACGCCGGCGATGGTGGTGTCGTTGACGGTGATAATGCGGTCGCCGGCGAGTATGCCTACCTTCTCTGAGGGTCCGTTGGAGACGGGCTGTATGACGAGGAGCGTGTCGTCAGAGATGTTAAACTGCACTCCGATGCCGTCGAAGGAGCCTTGCAGCGGCTCGTTCATTGCCTTTGTTTCCTTGGCGGTGGTGTAGGAGGAATGGGGGTCGAGTTTCTCGAGCATTCCGCGTATGCCGTCCTCGACGAGTTTCTGGTCGTCGACGCTGTCAACGTAGAGGTTGCTGATGGCAAGCTCGGCTATCTGGAGCTTGCGCAGGGGATTGGTTTTCTGAGCTGTTATTCCTATCACTGCAAGAAGCACGAGTGAGAGGATTATTGTTCTTTGATTTCTCATTTTTTCTTTTGTTTAACTGGGAGAGGGGGCGCCTCGCCCCCGACCTCGCCATAAATTTAACTGGGAGAGGGGGCGCCCTCGCCCCCGATCTCGCCATAAATTAACTGGGAGAGGGGGCGCCTCGCCCCCGACCTCGCCATAAATTAACTGGGAGAGGGGGCGCCCTCGCCCCCGATAGATATTGCCTCTTTAGAGATTACGTATGTCATTGCAAACGTGTCGGGGGCGAGGGCGCCCCCTCTCCCAGTTATTTTGAGGCGAGGGCGCCCCCCTCTCCCAGTTATACTTCTTCCTCGGGCAGGTCTTCCTCTACGACGAGGTTTTCGATGATGAAGTTCTGGCGTTCCATGGTGTTCTTGCCCATGTAGTACTCGAGAAGTTTCTGCACTTGGTCGGTCTTGTGGAGCGTCACTTGCTCAAGGCGCATGTCGGGACCGATGAAGTGGGCGAACTCCTCGGGGGATATCTCGCCGAGACCTTTGAAGCGCGTTATCTCCGGGTCGGGTCCGAGGTCTTTTATCGCCTGCTGACGCTCCTCGTCGCTGTAGCAATAGCGCGTGATGAAGTCGCTCTTCTTCTCCTTACCCGTCAGGCGGGCGTCGGCGTCGGCGATTACTTGCTTGTCGCGTATCTTCGTGCGGCGGTTGCGCACGCGGAAGAGCGGTGTCTGGAGAACGTAGACGTGACCTTTCTTGATAAGGTCGGGGAAGAACTGTAGGAAGAAGGTTATGATGAGCAGGCGTATGTGCATACCGTCGACATCGGCATCCGTCGCCACAATCACCTTGTTATATCTAAGCGTGTCGAGTCCGTCCTCTATGTCGAGGGCAGCCTGGAGCAGATTGAACTCCTCGTTCTCGTACACCACCTTCTTGGTCAGTCCGTATGAGTTTAGCGGTTTGCCTCGCAAAGAGAACACCGCCTGCGTGTTGACATCGCGGCTTTTCGTGATGGAGCCGCTGGCGGAGTCGCCCTCTGTGATGAAGATGGAGGAGTCCTCCTTGCGTTCGTTCTTGGCGTCGGAGTAGTGGATGCGGCAGTCGCGCAGCTTTCTATTATGCAAATTTGCCTTCTTGGCACGCTCGCGTGCGAGCTTCGTGACGCCAGCCATTGCCTTGCGCTCGCGCTCGCTCTCGGAGATTTTCTGCTGCATCACCTCCGCCACGTCGGCGTGGATGTGCAGGTAGTTGTCGACTTCCTGCTTCACGAAGTCGCCGACATACTTGTTGATGCTCTCTCCGCCCGGCGCCATCTGCAGCGAGCCGAGCTTTATCTTCGTCTGGCTCTCGAACATAGGCTCCTCGACGTTGATGGCAATGGCGGCAACGAGTCCGTTGCGTATGTCGGTGTACTCGTAGTTCTTCGAGAAGAATTCCTTTATTGTGCGGGCGATGTGCTCCTTGAAGGCACTCTGATGGGTGCCTCCCTGCGTGGTGTGCTGTCCGTTGACGAAGGAATGGTACTCCTCGCCATACTGGTTGGTGTGGGTGAAGGCTATCTCTATGTCGTCACCCTTCATGTGGATGATGGGATAGAGCGGGTCGGTGGTCATCGTGTCGGTGAGCAGGTCGGCGAGTCCGTTGCGCGAGATGATGCGCCTTCCGTTGTACATGATGGTGAGTCCGGAATTGAGATAGGTGTAGTTGCGGAGCATTGTCTCCACGATGTCGTCGTGGAAGGAGTAGCCGATGAAGAGCGTGGGGTCGGGCTCGAAGAATATGTAGGTGCCGTTCTCGTCTTCGGTGTCCTCGGTGACGTCGCTCTTCAGTGTGCCGCGCTCGAAGGTGAGTGCCCTCACCTTGCCGTCGCGGAACGATTTCACCTCGAAGTGTGCCGAGAGGGCGTTGACAGCCTTCACGCCGACGCCGTTGAGGCCCACGCTCTTCTTGAACGCCTTCGAGTCGTACTTGCCGCCAGTGTTGAGCACGCTGACTGCCTCGACGAGCTTGCCTTGCGGAATGCCGCGTCCGTAGTCGCGCACGCTGACGCGCAGCCGGTCGTCGACGTCCACCTCAATGCGCTTGCCGGCGTTCATCTTGAACTCGTCGATGGAGTTGTCCACGACTTCCTTCAAGAGCACGTAGATGCCGTCCTCGGGCAGGTTGCCGTCGCCGAGGCGTCCGATGTACATGCCGGGACGCGTGCGCACGTGCTCCATGTCGGAGAGGTGGCGTATGTTGTCGTCGGTGTATTGTACGGTGGGTTGTTCTGTCTGTTCTTCCATATCTTTTGCTTTGCCTATCTTTTGCCGATCTAAGCTTATATACTAAGGAAATTCAAAACTCAAAATTCAAAACTCAAAATTCCTATATGCTCTTCTTGTAGCAGCGTCTTCTCTTGTGGCACTCGCGCTCAAGATACTGCCACTGTCCCTGCACCTTCTCGTTGGTCTCCATCTCGACGTGGGTCTCGCCCCACTCGAAGCCGTACTTCTGGTAGCGCGGTATGAGGTCGTAGAAGAGCAATGCGTTGGCTCCCTTTGGACGGTACTCGGGCAATACGCCGACGAGCAGCAGGTCGACGACTTTTGTCTTGTGCTGCTTGAGGGCTCGCAGGATGTGTACCCAGCCGAAGGGGAAGAGTCTGCCCTTGCGACACTTCTGCAGGGCGCGAGTGAGCGACGGCAGCGTGATGCCCACGCCTACGAGTTTATGGTCGGGCGTGTTCCAGTCCTCAATGAGCGACACGAGGCTGAGGTCGATCATCGGGAGGTACATCTTTACGTACTGGTCGATCTGGCGCTGCGTGAGCGTGGAGTAGCCATAGAGATCCTTGAACGTTGCGTTGATGACGTCGAAGATTTTCTGTCCGTAGCCGTTCTCGCCGAATATCTCGTCCTTGTGGAGCTTCTTGATGTGGAGGTTGTAGCGCTTCTGTATCATCTGCGCCACCTTGGCGTACTTCTCCGGCATCTTCTCCGGCACATAGAGTTTGTATTCCACGTAGTCGTTGTCTTTCACCCATCCGCCCATGCGCTCCATGTGCTCCGGATAGTAGGCGTAGTTGTAGGCAGTGGCCTGTGTGCCGAGCTGGTCGAAGCCCTTGATGAGCATGCCCTCGGGATCCATGTCGGTGAAGCCGAGCGGACCCACAATCTCGGTCATGCCCTTCGAGCGGCCGTAGTCCTCTACTGCCTTCAGGAGAGCCTTCGACACCTCAATGTCGTCGACAAAGTCAATCCATCCGAAGCGCACCGACTTGCGTTGCCACTTCTCGTTGGCGCTGTTGTTGATGATGGCTGCCACACGGCCTACCACCTTGCCGTCCTTGTAGGCGAGGAAGTACTCTGCCTCGCAGAAGTCGAAGGCGGCGTTCTTGTCCTTGCGGAGGGTGTTCACCTCGTCGGTGTAGAGGTTTGGGGCATCATATTCGTTGCCCTCGTAAAGATCGTAATGAAAGTCTATGAAAGTGCGGAGGTCGCTGCGCGACTCTACCTTGCGTATTTCTACTGCTGACATTGTTGTTTGTTCTTTTTGAGGTTGAACTTCTTGCGCCACACTCATTTATCGTAATAATTCTCATCTATGGGCGCGTTTTTTAATTTTATGTGTCTTAAATTGCAAAAGTACAGAAAAAAGAAGAAACAAAAGAAAATCAGCGAAATATTTATAATTAATTGATGTTTTGGATTTAAGAAGAGCCGAGCGCAGCCAATTAACTCAAGTTTTAACTTAATTCAAGTTTCAGATTTAAGAAAAACGCCCTGCGCTCGGCTCTGCCGCTTGCCTTAGCAAGAAAGGGCAAAAGCGCATAGGAGGGTGTGTCAAAAGGCAAATTTGCAACTTTATCCGTGGCGGAGGTCTCCGGCCTCCGCCACGGATAATATGTTTTTTCACGCCATCACTCCAAATTCAGGATGACACAAATATAGTATATGGAGTAAAAAAGTGTTACAAAAGTTTTTTGCGTTTTAGAGTGTCTGGCAGTAGAAGAAGCGGCATTTTTTGCCATGCACGCCATTTCTTTTACGGGCAAATGGGGCAAAAACTGACCCTTTTCAACGTTTTTCCTCTTCTAAAACGCTTCTTTTCTCCACATATCGCGTCACTTTACCATTGCTGAAGTGGCGCTTTGGTATTCCTAAAGTGCCACTTCTGTAATGTCCGTCATTGCACAACATAAGGATTTGCTCAGTCAAATGGCTGGCTCACAGCTTGTTTGCTTCTGCACATCCAAAATCGCAAAAAATACGCCGAAGAGTTCTACGCTCCGTTCAGAAGGCAGTTTTGAGCAACAAGAGAGACAAATATATTGATAAAAATCGTTGTTTGCAAGGCATAAACCGGAGGGTGTGTCAAATGGCAAATTTGCAACTTTACCCGTGGCGGAGGTCTCCTGCCTCCGCAGCAACCATCATACGCAATCAATTAAATATCAATACATTAGTAGCATCCGCTTGCTGCGGAGGCCGGAGACCTCCGCTACGGATAATCACTATTGCGAGTTTTGACACACTCTCGAAACTTGAGTATTGGCTCAAGCCTTGTGGCATACGAACAGCACATGCTCACCGCTGCCGGTGGTTGTGGCGAAGATATAGGTGGCGCTGCCGTCCTTCAACTTCAGTCGCTTGCGCAAATCGGCAACAGACATGGGGAAGTTGCGCACGGCAATGTTGGCTTGCTTCAGTCCGCTGAGCGCCTGTCGCAGTTCGCGCTTGTTCAGCGTCGTCACCGCATCAACGGCAAACGCCCTGCCTGGAAAACCCTCTACCCTATCATCCGACAGAAACAGATGGCTGTTGCGACCCACTGCCCCGACGCCGTAAGCACGAGAAAGCTCGGCAAAGCATCCTGCCTTCATCACCGACGCATTGGGCTCGTAGAGGTAGGACGACATGGCTTCCTTGCCACATCCACTCTGCAATGAGGCATATATCGGCGTAGTGGGTGAATCAGGGATGCCCTGCCCTTCTATATAGGCAAACTCGCTGCGGCTGTATCTACCGTCGGCATCTGCCTTCGCGCTAATGTCCACGCACACCACGCGCATAGCCTCGCTCTCAAAATAGCCCGACATCACGAGCAGCAATTCCTTGCACTCGCCGCCTACCGACACGATGTGTACCTCGCGCACGTTGCCCCTCAGATCTGCCACTGCCTTGTGCCAGTCGAGCATGGGCGAGAGTTTCAGCATCACAAACCGCGACTTTGCAATGAGCTGCGGCAGCAATGCTGTTACGTCGGGCGTGCAGTCGGCTATGAACACTGTCTTCGCGCCATTCACGTCGCGACGCGCAGGGTCGAGAAAGAGCATGGTCTGCGGCTCCATGTCTGCCAGGTATTCCTCTGCCTCGCCACACACCACACGGGCGTTGCCTATGCCAAGACGAGGCAGATTGCCGCGGACGACAGCGCACAGCTCGGCATTGCGCTCCACGTAAGTGGCCTCGTCGAAACAGCGCGACGTGAACGATAAGTCGACGCCGAAGCCGCCCGTGAGGTCGGTGAGGAGGGTCTTGCGTAGGGGATTTTGAGTAGGGGATTTAGGGTCGGAAACTTCTATTCGGGCGAGCTTCCCTATCCACCTCTTCGCCACTTCCTGCTTGTAGCACGCCGTCGGCTCCGATGAGCACTGCTCCATGTTGAGATGGGGCGGATAGACGACGCCATCGGCTGCCGCCCATGTGGGGAGCTTCTGACGCGCCGTCTGCCAACCTTGTATCTGATTGAGGGCGTAAGGCATGTCCACGTCGGGATAGCGGCGTGAAAGGAAAGCGAGGTCGCGGGGATTGGACGTGAGATGGAGGGAGATAAATTCGCTTGTGGTCATTGTCGTGATGTTTTTGGGGGAGGATAGTGGATGGGGGTGATGAACAAGAGCAAGGGGCTTTGCGCAATGCAAAGTTAGTCTTTTCCATCCACTTACTTTGTCTTTATGCCCTTTTTTATGTTCTATATGTAAACTTCACTTTCCAAATTGCACACTTCGAGCAAAAATGTGAAGAAAAACAACGCGAAATCCTTTGCCGTTAACCGAACTTCTGCTACCTTTGTGAACAAATTGCACAAAGAATGGCAATTTGAGCAATCATAACAAAATTCTCACACATTCTTAAACAAACGACATACATGAATCCTATTGTCAACCTGAAGTCCTTGCCTGAAAGGCTGCGCTCCTTAGGGCAGCAAGTGACGGTTGCCGTGGCGTCTCCTGCCGACTCCCACACGGAGGAAGTGATAGAGAGAAGCCTCAACGCCGGCTTTGCCAAGTTTATCCTCGTCGCTGTCGACGGCAAGCGCGCCACTGCCGAGCGCCTCGCTGCCGCCTTCCCCGACTCCACCTCCATCGTAGACGCCACTGACGACGACGACGCTGCACGCAAGGCTGTCGACGCCGTGCGCGAAGAACGCGCCGACGTGCTCATGAAGGGCTCGCTCAACACCGACAATCTCCTGCGCGCCGTGCTCAACAAGGAGCGGGGCATACTCGTCAAGGGTAGTGTGCTGACACATATCGCCGTGGCGGAGATTCCCGGCATCAACCGCCTGATGTTCTTCTCCGACGCTGCCGTCATTCCCTTCCCCACTACCGCCCAGCTCGACGCCATACTGCAATACATCACCGACACATGGCGCAGCGTAACGGGCTTGCAGAAGCCTAACATCGCCCTTACCCACTGCACGGAAAAGACAAGCGAGAAATTCCCCATAACGCTCTCCTACCAAGACGTGAAGGCTTACGCCGACGAAGGACGCTACGGCGACGTCAACATCGACGGACCGATGGACGTGAAGACGGCGTGCGACGCTGAGAGCGGAGCCATCAAGGGCATAGCATCGCCCGTTGTCGGCAATGCCGACATCATCATCTTCCCCGACATCGAGGCTGGCAACACGTTCTACAAGACCATCACTTTCTTCGCCTCTGCCACTGTGGCGGGAATGCTCGCCGGAACAACAGTGCCCGTCGTGGTGACGTCGCGTGCCGACTCTGCCGACTCGAAGTTCTACTCGCTCGCCACGGCTTGCCTGAAAGCTATTAACAAGTAACCCACGTTTTGCAACGTTCAGAAGTTAAAGAAGTTAAGAAGTTAGAGAAGTTTAAGCCATATGCTTTATGGCTAAATATTCAACAAAAAGACTATTGGCTATCGCCCGGTTCTGCCGCTTGACTAAGCAATAACTCCTAACGACCGAAGGGAGTGATAACTTCCTTAAAATCTATAGCTCTGAACTTGCGAAAGTTGAATAAAAAAATATATCTCAACAGAACTATAATAATGAAACGTATATTCGTCATTAACCCAGGCTGCACTTCTACTAAGGTGGCCGTATATGAAGACGAGAAGGCCGTGTGGACTTCCGACGGACTGCACAAGCCGGAGGAGATAGAGAGATTCTCGGGCGTCAACGACCAGTATGAATACCGCAAGGACTTCGTGCTCAACCTTCTGAAGGAGGCAGGGATTCCTCTCCAGTTCGACGCTGTGATTGGCAGAGGCGGACTGCTGAAGCCACTGCACGGAGGTGTGTATGCGGTCAATGAGCTCATGAAGCACGACCTCTGGCACGCCAAGCACCAGCACGTGTGCAACCTCGGCTCGCTGATTGCCGACGAGATTGCGCACGAGTGCCACTGCCCGGCGTTCATGGCTGACCCGGTGGTGGTCGACGAGATGATGACACGAGCCAGATACACCGGTCTGCCGTTCATGAAGCGTGAGTCGATATTCCATGCCCTCAACGCCAAGGCTGCCTCAAGACGCTACGCCCGCGACATCGGAAAGAAATACGAGGAACTTAACATTGTCGTGGCTCACCTCGGCGGCGGCATATGCGTGTCGGCACACCACCACGGCAAGGTGATCGACGTGAACAACGCGCTCAATGGTGATGGCCCTATCGCTCCTGAGCGCTCGGGCACGCTGCCTGCCGACCAGCTCGTGCGTCTCTGCTTCTCGGGCAAGTACACCGAGGCACAAATCATGAAGATGCTCGCAGGCTACGGCGGTTGCCAGGCTCTGCTGGGCATGAAGGACATGAGGGAGATTTCGCGCCGCGCCGAGGCTGGCGAGGAGCCGTTCCACGAGGTGCTCGAGGCTATGCTCTACACCGTGTCAAAGCAAATCGGCGCCATGGCTGTGGCTCTGGCTCCATTCGGCGGCACCGACGCCATCATCCTCACGGGCGGCATTGCCTACAGCAACTACTGCGTGGACGACATCAAGCGCCAAGTGGCTTTCCTCGCTCCCGTCGTGGTGCTGCCTGGAGAGGGCGAAATGGAGTCGCTCGCCTTCAACGCTCTCGGTGCACTCAACGGCGAACTCCCCATCCACGAATACAAATAACTGGGAGCCCCCGCCCAAAATAACTGGGAGAGGGGGCGCCCCCGCCCCCGACCAACGCCAAAAATAACTGGGAGAGGGGGCGCCCTCGCCCCCGACCAACGCCAAGAATAACTGGGAGAGGGGGCGCCCCCGCCCCCGACCAGTGCAAAAAATATTATAATTATTAACCTTGGGAGAATGTCTTCATCCTCATGTCGGGGGCGAGGGCGCCCCCTCTCCCAGTTATAGCTACGCCTATGAACCAATTCCTCGACCGCAACGAACCTGTCTATGAAACCAAAGGCAACCTTCCCCATTGGACTCAATACAGCAAGATAACCTTCGTAACATTCCGTCTTGCCGACTCCCTGCCCAAGCACGCCATAGACTTCATACTAACCGAATACGAATCTTTGAGACACCGATTGGAGAAAGACGCCAATCCAGCAAATCTTGCAAGACTGAAAGCCATAAGGCACAACCAACTGGAGAAATATCTCGACAAAGGTTACGGCTCATGCCTTCTGCGCAACAACATTTTTAGAGACATCGTCGTTGACGCACTACATTACGACAACGGTCTTAGCTATATTCTTCATAGTTATGTCATCATGCCCAACCACATACACATACTGATAGAACCAATTGGTTCTGCCACAATTCAAAACATAACACAAACCATCAAAAGCGTTTCTTCACACAACATCAACAAGATTACGCTCCAAAAGGGTAGTATATGGCAAAAGGATTATTTCGACAGAATAATCAGAAACGAAGACCACTACATGCGAGTGCTTGAATATATAAGAAATAATCCCAAGCATTGTTCCCCCACCGAATACACTCTATATTAATAACTGGGAGAGCGCGCCCCCGCCCCCGACCTACGCCAAGAATAACTGGGAGAGGGGACACCCCCGCCCCCGACCTACGCCAAGAATAACTGGGAGAGGGGGCGCCCTCGCCCCCGACCTACGCCAAGAATAACTGGGAGAGGGGGCGCCCCCGCCCCCGACCACGCCAAGAATAACTGGGAGAGGGGGCGCCCTCGCCCCCGACAACGCCAAGAATAACTGGGAGAGGGGGCGCCCCCGCCCCCGACCTACGCAAAAAAAAATAACTGGGAGAGGGGGCGCCCTCGCCCCCGACCTACGCCAAAAATAACTGGGAGAGGGGGCGCCCTCGCCCCCGACCTACGCCAAGAATAACTGGGAGAGGGGGCGCCCCCGCCCCCGACCAACGCCAAGAATAACTGGGAGAGGGGACACCCTCGCCCCCGACCTACGCAAAAAAATAACTGGAAGAGGGGACACCCTCGCCCCCGACCTACGCCTCGTAACGAGACTTTTTGGCTTGTCGGGGGCGAGGGCGCCCCCTCTCCCAGTTATTCTTACACATGGGCGCCCAATCTCCCAGTTATTCTTACACATGGGCGCCCAGTCCACTTATTTCACAACTTTCTGTGTGCTCTTACCATTTTTCACAATATACACACCATGCGAGGGAGCAGCAGACATTTGGCTCCCACCAAGGTCGTAGTATTGCACCGTAGCATTAGCGTCATTGCCGCCATTAGCAGCCGTCACGTCATTGATAGCTGTAGTGTTGCCGTCGATGCCGTCGAAGCAGAATACACTGCTACCCGGCAGAGTGACAGTCAGACGAGTGTCGATGTTGATGGGGGTGTCCTCATCAAGACCAGCAAGCGTGTTCTGCACCTTGAACGACTTGTTGAGAACTATCATGCCATTCACATTGGCAGGAATGTTGAGAGCCTCGCGCAGAGTGAAACTGTAAGTAGCTGAACTATTTCCACCATTACGCAGCGTAAGAGTAGCCTTCTTTCCATTCCATGAAGCCCATCCATAAACAGACGTCTTCGAACCGTTCCATGGATCACCGCCTACCCAGTGGGCATCGGGCAGCACGTCGGCATTCTTCTTCTGCCACTCGATACACTCGGCGAGGTCTTCCCACAACTTGCCATTGTTGATAGAGTTGAGCAGAGCATAATCGGTGTAGAGTTCCACCATGCCTGAGCCGCAGGCGAAAGCACAGCGCATCTCACGCAGACAAGCGTCATAAGACATGTCCTTGCTCACCTGACCGTGCGTCGAAAGGATGAAGCCGTGGGTCATGAGCGTATTGATAGGACATACGGGCGATGCCGTGATGTAGATGTCGTACACCTGCTTGTCGCGATAGTTTATCCAACGCTCGCGGTCGCTTGTGTTGCTGCCGGCAATTTCCTTATAGTCGGCATCCTGACGCCATGTGGCGTCGGAATAGTGATACCAGAAGGGGCTTGCCCATGTGCCTACGGTAGTGTTGAAGAAGATGTCGCGTCTGAGATTCTCGCGGATGTAGCGCTCGAGGCGGATGATGCCCTCGGCGTTCTCGTTGCCGGTGTCGCCTGGGTCGGGACCTACGGCTGTGCCTTGTGCAGAAATGCCGTCGAACTTGAAGAAGCGGAAGTCACCGTTGTTCTTTGTGAGGTTGGTGGCAGCATCGAGGAACACCTTATAGTAGTCGGGGTTGGAGAGCACCATGCCGCCCTTGTTCTTCCAGTAGTTGCGGCGATAGTCGCCCGACGTGCCGTAACCGCCCACCGGACCGAGCCATGCTCCTACACCGGCGTTCATCTCAGCAGCCAAAGAGGCGATGTCGCGCATCTCGCGTGGGAAGCCAGAGTGGAATGTCCATGTGCCGTAGTTGTCCCATCCGTCGTCGATGACGAAGCTGTTGGGAGCCACGTTGTACTTGTCCCAAAGGGCGCTCTTCCAATGGTTGACCACATCGACCACCTGGTCGGCATTCATGTTCTTCGTCGGGTCGGCAGCGTTGTTGCGGTCGATGTTAAGCTCATACCAAGAGATGTACACGGGGTTGGCACGCCAAGGCACTGCACGCTCGCGCTCAGAGTAAGCGAGGAACGAGCGACGCTTCTGTGTGCTGCGGATGTCGGATTCTGACTGTGAGCCGTCCTGAGCAATGAGTCCGACAACGGCAGAAATCTTCCAGTCGTCGCCCTGCTTGAGAGTTGTGTTGCGGCTCCAGCGTCCCTGCAGTGAAACAATGTCAGGATTTACCTTCGCACCTCCATTGGCAGAGAAGATCTCTGCAGTGATGGTGCTCGACGCAGTGATGGTCTCTGTCTTGTCCTCTACGAAAGCACGGAGAGTGAAATTGTTGTCGGAGGGAGCGTAGAAAGTGAAGGTGTTGTTGTTGTCGGTGTCGCCGGTAGTAGCGCTGTGGTAGTCGCTTGCCTGCACCTCGCCATCAGCTGTGACGAGGTCGACGCCTCCGAGGTTGAGCTTGTGGTTTCCGCTTGTGTACTTCACCGTAACCACTACCTTCTGTCCCTTCTTCAGCTCTACGTTCTGTATCGTGTAGGCATAGACATTAGGATAAGAAGCTCCGGTCACTGTCGTCACCTGTGCGGGCACCTCTGAAGAAGACACCGGTCTCCAAGACTCAGGAGTGAGGTTGGCGGACTTTGTGGCAGTAGATGTCCATGTGTTCTCGTCGTCGGCAGCAACGCTTACGGTGTTGTAGCCTACGGGGTTCTCAAGTCCGGCAAAGATCTTGTCGCTGAGGAGAATTGAGCCGCGCGTGTTGCCCACCACCTGCGGAGCAGAGCCGGCAGCCTTTGTGTCGACATTGTAGATGAGCGGGATGACGTTGTACATCTTCACATCCTTGTCGCCCGTGAGCTTCATCTCGGTGCGGAGATAGTGGCTGCCGTCGCGGAGCACTGCCTTCCAGGCGATGTGGAGCGTGGCGTCGCCATACGTGTAGTCATAGTCGGCTACGAGGGTCTTGCCGTCGTAGTGCTCGGCTCCGCCCACTGCGTTCTCGTCGCCAGTAAGATCTTCCAGCTTCACGCTCTTCAGCGTCATTGCCGATGCCGGAACGTTAAGACCGTTGCCAACAGCCACGGTGAAGGGCTCGGTGCCTGCCTCGAGATTCATGGCTTTCGAGCCTGCGAAATAGAGAGCACCGTCAACCTTCACGAACGAGGCTGCAAGCACGTTGTTGGAGAGAGTGTAGGTGCCGTCGGATTCTGTAGCTGATGCCGAGCCGACAGCGGTCTGCTGCTCTGGATAGACTACAGCGTTGGTGTAAGCATCCGACTCTGCTTGCTGAGGGATGTCGGCGTAGCTGACCTTAATTGTCTGCTCAACGTCGTTGATAGACACCACGGCAAACTTGCCGTCGATTGCCGGAACGATGACGTCATTCTTTGTGAGGGATTCTGTGGCGTGATAAACGTCGCCGTTGGAATATTCCTTGCCGCCAATGGTCACTTTGTCAGCTCCAGTAATGGTTAGCGTATAATCGTAGCTGCGCTGCACGAGCTCGTTGAATGTCCAGCGGCTGCCGCCGTCCTGCGCGCCACCCTGCTCCCAAAGGCCGAGCGTGATGCTGCCGTCGAGGGGATTGTCGTTGCCGATGCCCTTGTACCAGTTGAGATACTTGCTGGCGGCAGTGCCCGACGTGGTGTAGGGCTGTATCTCGTAGAAGTCGCCGGAATAGTTGTTGAGACGGAAGTAGCAGTTGTTGTCGCGCGTGGAGTTGAGCCCGATGAATTTGGTCTTGTTGGAGTAGGAAGAAGAGCGGGCGTAGGTGAGCCACTTGCCTTCTGTGATGCTGTACACGTAGTAAGCACCCGACTTGCCGTCGACGGCATAGAACGCGAACTTACCATAGTTGGCTTCGGTCTGCGTTGGAGCCGTGATGCCATTGGCGTAGTAGTTGTTGCCGCTCACCATGGTGTAGACGTGCTCAGGCGTGCCCTCACTGGGCTGCTTGGTTGACGATTGCACCGTGTCGGCATACATCTGCTGCATAGCCATTGCCATAAGCATGGTTGTGAAAAGAGTAGATTTCTGCATTTGGTTTGTTTTAAGATTTATGTAATAAATTTATTGTTTATCGTAATAAATATGACGATTTAAGTTTTTGAAAAACAACTTGGCGTTACAAGTCTTATACATTTTGCAAAAATACACAAAATTAATTGGGGGGGGCAAGAGATTTTACTGTTTTTTTTTGCTCATCCGACATTTCGAGGGCACTAACTGGGAGAGGGGGCGCCCTCGCCCCCGACCAGCGACAAGAATAACTGGGAGAGGGGGCGCCCTCGCCCCCGACCACGCCAAGAATAACTGGGAGAGGGGGCGCCCTCGCCCCCGACCACGCCAAAAATAACTGGGAGAGGGGGCGCCCTCGCCCCCGACAATGCCAAGAATAACTGGGAGAGGGGGCGCCCCCGCCCCCGACCAACGCCAAGAATAACTGGGAGAGGGGGCGCCCTCGCCCCCGACCTACGCAAAAAAATAACTGGAAGAGGGGACACCCCCGCCCCCGACCACGCCAAGAATAACTGGGAGAGGGGGCGCCCTCGCCCCCGACCACGCCAAGAATAACTGGGAGAGGGGGCGCCCCCGCCCCCGACCAACGCCCAAAAATAACTGGGAGAGGGGGCGCCCTCGCCCCCGACCAGCGCAAAAAATATTATAATTATTAACCTTGGGAGAATGTCTTCATCCCCATGTCGGGGGCGAGGGCGCCCCCTCTCCCAGTTATTTGTGCACATGGTTCCCAGTTATTTGTGCACATGGAAGGCTCTCCCAGTTAACGCAAAAAGCCCTGCTTTCGCTGTCTCCAGCGAAGCAGGGCTTCGTATACGGCTTGCAACTTACGAAAGGTGTGCCAACCGAACTGAAAAGTACGAAATATAGTCGGTGGACGACGTCCCGGAGCTGCGGGCTTTATTCGTTATTTAACCTCAATCTGGCGTGTGCTCTTCTTCTCTTCCTTCACAATCTTAGGAAGGTCGACAGTCAAGACACCGTCGCTGACGTTGGCTGCAATCTTCTCTTTGTCGACATCGTCAGGAAGGAGAAGTGTCTGCTCGAACTTTGAGTAAGAGAACTCGCGGCGCAGATAGTGCTCCTTCTTGTTCTCGTCCTTATGCTCGTTCTTCTGCTCCATCTTGATGTGCAGATTGCCGTCGTTGTCTATATTGATGTTGAAGTCTTCCTTTTTCATTCCAGGAGCTGCAAGCTCTACTGTATAGTCGTGCTCGGTCTCCTTTACGTTGATTGCCGGTGCCGTAGCGTTGGTGCGTGGCATAAAGTCAGTGTCGAAAAAGTCGTTGAAAACTTCAGGCATCCAAGAATTTCTCATTACTGGTAACATATCAAAAACCTCCAATTATATTTTTGTTCTTTGTTTATCTCTTTGGCTCTCTCCCCCACTCCTCATCGGAGCGGCTTCGAAGAACCTTGCTTGCCTTCTGAGCTTCTCGCTCTCGGCTTGCACTATCCTTTATGCAACAGACGTGCCAATGGAGGTCTTACGTTATCCAGTGTTAAATAGTAAGCAAATATGGCATATAGATTGACAAACAGACACAAATGCGTGACTATTTGTCAATCGCGACAGTCAAAATTATGGTTTATACGGAATTTGGAGTGATACCCCCTAAATATTAAGAAGCGAGAATGAAGCAATAACTGGGAGAGGGGGCGCCCCCGCCCCCGACCTACGCACAAGAATAACTGGGAGAGGGGGCGCCCCCTCTCCCAGTTATTTGCCATATACATTGTAGGAGATGTTCTCCTCCTTCCACTTGTCCTTAGGCTGCGGATGCTCTGCCGGATAGCCTATGACAACCATGTTGAGCGGAACGAGATTGTCGGGCAGCGACAGTGCCTTGCTGATGGCCTGGCTGCGTTCCTCCGACGGATAGGCTCCCGTCCACACGGCTCCCAAGCCCATGGCGTGAGCAGCGAGCAAGAGGTTCTCGGTGGCTGCCGACGCATCCTGGATCCAGAAGTCGCGTCCGCCGCCCTCTATCGTCTTGTTCATATCGCCGCAGACAACGATGACGAGCGGTGCCTTCTTTATCATCTTTGCATGGGGATTGGCCTCGGAAAGCATATCAAGCGTAGCACGCTGGTCGACAACGACGAAGTGCCACGGCTGCTTGTTCATTGCCGTCGGGGCAGCCATCGCGGCACGCAGCATCTTCTCTATCTTCTCTTTCTCCACGGGGCGACCGTCGTAGTCGCGTATGCTTGTGCGCGTGGCGATGTTGTCGAGCACTGCCTGCTCCACACTTGCCGACTCTGCGACTGACTTATTGGCATGGGCAACGCCCGACACCAGACGCACGCCAAGCACCACTACGGCTATGGCGAGCACAATGTTTAGAATTACTGACTTGTTCTGCATAATTTTCTAATTTCTTATTATCATTCCCGTAGGACACACGAAGCGGCAATAGGGCCGCGGCACCCACACCGAGAGCACGAGAAACGCCACGGCAAGGAGTATCACCCAGATGGATGCCGACGAGTAGAGAAACGCCGTGAACAGCTCGTAGTCCATCCATACAGTCCACGTGCCGGTGAGCATTAGCGCCATGAGCACGCCCCAAAGCAGGCTACGGAATGTGGTGAGCACCCGGTTAAGGCACGGCGAGATGCGTGGCTTGCGACGTGTGAGTTTGCCGGCAAGCTCCTGCGCCGAGCCGAACGGGCACACATGGGCGCAATAATGTCCCGGCTTGCCAGCCAACGGATACAGCAACGCCACAGCGGTCATGAGCAGCGGAGCGGCAAGCGTGCCTATAGTGGCAAGGCTCACGCCTCCGGCAAAGAGCCGCATGAACATGGCATACGACACGAACGTACCTGTCCATAATCCGAGCACCACGACGTTGAGCGCAAGCTGCACGTAATGCCAGCGGCGACTCTTGATGAGGAGCGGCACAACAGCTCCGAGAAGTACAACTACGATTGCGGCTATGCCGCCAACTGTCCACCCCGTGTTCTGCGCGGAGCCTTGCGCAGTGGCTGCCGATGCGTCGTCACTGCCGTTGGCGTCGCTGGAATATTGCTTGGCATAGGCGAGTCCGCGCTTCATGTTGCCGATGATGGCCTTCGAGGAGAACGTGGCTCCCGACACACCATCAACCTTGTCGATGTCTGCCAAGGCAGCGTCGACGGTCTTGCCCTGCCATTGCGTGAGGAGCGTCTTGGCATGGTTGAAGAAGTCGGGACTCTCGCTGTTTGGCTCAGCCTCGACAGCTGTCACTACCCCACTCTTGTCTATATGTAGCTTCAGCGGCACCGGTCCGCCGTAGCCCTGGATGTCCTTGGCTATCGCCTTTGTGCTCACGATGATGCTGCCGTCGGGCTGCACGGCGAGCGTGTCGCTATTGGCTGGAGCGGCAGACGGTGTGGCGTGCGACGCGCTGAGGTCGTGTCCGAAAAGCTTGCCGTCGCGCAGTATGGCTCCTGCAGCAAGCACAAGCACGGCAACAGCGAGCGACAATAGCCGGACAACTAATTTTGATTTCTCTTTATTATGCATCTTATTTTGTTTGATTATCTGTGCTATGCAAAGATAAAAAAAAAGAAAGAATGAGGCAAATGCCGCTCTCATTCTTCCAAAAAATTATAAGGTTTAAACAAAATTTTGTCAGCTACGACACTATCCACTCCATATAGAATGCTTATATTACAAGATACCTACAACACCGCAGCAGCAGCTCGTATCTTGCTCAATATTGACGAGAAATGGTTGTCTTTTCTCGCCGTCTGGATATTATACTCGCTCTGCATATTCACAAGCATATAAGCCTTTATGCCAAGAGCCGCCTCAATGCGCAATGCATAATCAGTAGTCATTGGACGCTTGCAGTTAAGAATCTCATTGAAAACACTGTATGAACAGTCTATTACAGAGGCAAACTTGCGTTGTGATATTCCACGTGCTTCAAGTTCTTCTTTCACAAGCTCGCCCGGATGAACAGGTGTTGAAGGTACCAAGTCACTTAAAGTATATGTCTTTGTTGCTTCCATTCTATATATTATTTATAATGATTACTAATGTCTAATAGACGGCACACCTTTATTGTAATGCCATCCAAATCATCCCTCACGATAAATTCCAAACGGTATTGCCTGCTGCACCTTACAGAAGATATTCCCTTCTTGTCACCAACAAGAACCTCGTAATTCAAGGACTTAAATACAAACAGATCCTCAATACAATTTGCATTGGCAAGTGCAACAACCGCTTTCTGATAGCCTCGTATAACTTCTGGCTGAAAGCGGTGTTTCTTGTCACTCGTCTTGCCTTTGAAAAACAAGTCATGCAGATAATCCTTGTCAAATTCGATATTCATGTGGCAAAGTTAATTTAAAAAGCATGAATTCGCAAATTATCGAACAGTTAAAAATGCAAAAGCTCAATAAAACAACACTTTTTCGATGATTTATCATTGCCTATTGTCTGTGCAAGCTCGTTGTACGGCACCTCGATATATAAAAAACGTGCTAATCCCAAATTTATATGTAACTTTTGGGATTAGCACTTATCTTTATAGAAATTACTGCTTATCGCAAGGCAGAATCTTCTTGGCTGTTCCGTCGGAGTATCGCAGTATGTTCACTTCGCCTGGGCGTGGAGCCGCAAGGCGTGTGCCATTGGCAGAATAGATGCCGACGAGGCGTTTCTGGACTTCTTGAGAGCTTGTCGTGATGCCGGTGGACGTCTTTCCGAAACACTTGTAGTTGTTCTCCACAAGGGCGTTTATGAGCTCCTGACCGCGTGTGGCCTTGCCGTTCGATTCGTCCACGCAGAAATCCATGAAGACTACGCCCGTTGGCCCTGCTTCGTGGGAGCTGAGATAGTCGAGGATGGCGGCATTGGAATGGGTGGCGTTCTCGCGGTAGCCGTCGGCGGTGCTTACGAATCCGGGATAGGCAGACGTGTAGTTCATCACCCACACCACATCCTGCGGACTCTCCGTCTTATGTGTGGTGCTCCATTCAAGGAGCTGGGTCACGGCATCGGCCTTTTTCTGGAATCCGTCAGAGGTCCAGTCGACGTTGTAGTAGTCTTGCATATAGAGCGGTGCAGAGCTGTCGATATCATCGTCCATGCCGGTTATGGAGCCCGAGGTCTGGGCAGTCCAGTCGATATCGCTCGACCAGTTGCGGATGAATCCTCCTGTATAGGGATAGTCAGCGTAGCTCTGCCGACTTATGAGAAGCATCTTGCCACGCACATCGCCCAAGGTGAGGTCGCGGCGGAAGGGCACGAGGTAGTCCTTCAAATCGTCGCGCGAGAGCAGCTCCTGGAGAAGGGGCAAATACTTGTCACGGTCTTTGTTGAAGTCGTTGTCGTAATGATAATGCACGAAAGCGAACTCCGAGGGGTGAGCCTTGAGCGAGTCGCGCAGCAGGAAGAGTGCATCGTCGAAACGCAGATTGGTGGCTGTTATGCCATGATTGATGTTGATATAGTCGTCCTTCACGCATGGGCGCAGGTCGAATGCACGTATGCCTGCCGACCACTGCTCATTGAGAGGTATGTCCTGGCATTGTGCAAACGCCGCCAAGAAACTGGGGTTGATGCCGTTGCCTGTGCCCGAATCGTGCGTGCCCGGCAGGGATAGTTGCGAGAGATAGACATTGTCGGGGATGCTCTTCATCCAGTCGGAGGCTGAAACGCTGGTGGCAAGGAAGAGAAAAATGGAGATAAGGAAGTGTAGTCGTTTCATAATAATTGGCATTGGGGTTTGTTATCGGTTGCAAAGTTACTGCTTTTGCATTACAATAAAGAAGCAATTCTTCTGACCTTCTCTAATTTCTCCATAAACACGCTGTCCTTGCGAACCTTCTGCAGGTTATACCGCATCTGTATTCTCAGCAATGGTTCGGCATTAACTCCAAGCGCAGCCTCAAACAGCATAGCTGTCTTCTCGGTGAGCGGACGTCGCTCATTGAGAATCTCATTCAAGGCTGAATAGGCTATACCCATATCCTTTGCCAACTGGCACTGTGAAATGCCACGATACTCAATCTCATCCTTCAGTATAGCACCAGGATGAGTAGGGAACGCTGGTGTCAAATTGTTGGCAACCATATCTTTTGAAATATTTGCTTCTTTCATGATTATTCCATTCATTTATAGTGATTCGACAATTCTGTTATATTACATATTGTGGCAACGGTTTTGCCATCCTCCACTTCCTCCTCAAACTCTATTCTATATTGATCATTAACCCTTACTGACGATACTCCATCTTTATTGCCAGACAAATGCTCATAGTTCAAAGAGTTATACTTGCAAAGTCCAATAACATTGTCCTCTTCTATCATCAAATCAATGACCCTTATATACCTTTTTATAATATGAGGTTGAAAACGATGCTTTTTATCTGCCTTGCCAGTTTTGTAAAGGTCATGCAGGTAAATCTCTTTGAATTTTATTTCCATTGGATAAGTATTAATTCTTTGCAAAGATATACAATATTATCATCCTTCACAAATTATGTGAAGATATTTTGTACAAATAAAAGCGGATGCAAGGCATAATTATATACCATTGCATCCGCTTATATGTTTTATCGTTTAGTTGACGAGTTTTCAGTTGGCAAGTTAACGAAAAATTTGCATCGCTCCTTGTCTTATAAACGTAGAAAGCAAACAGCTTGTCAACTCGTCTACTTGTTTACTTGTCAACTTTTCTACTCCTTAGTCAGCGAGCTTTGCCTTGATGAACTCGCGGTTGAGGCGAGCGATGTTGGCGATTGACTCGTTCTTCGGGCACTCAGCCTCGCAGGCGCGGGTGTTGGTGCAGTTGCCGAAGCCGAGCTCCTCCATCTTGGCAATCATAGCCTTGGCACGCTTTGCAGCCTCAGGACGACCCTGCGGCAGGAGAGCGAGCTGGCTTACCTTAGAGCTTACGAAGAGCATTGCCGAACCGTTCTTGCAGGCTGCCACGCAGCAACCGCAACCGATACATGTGGCGCAGTCCATAGCCTCGTCGGCGTCTTCCTTCGGGATGAGGATTGCGTTGGCGTCCTGCGGCTGGCCGGTGCGAACGCTCACGTAGCCACCTGCCTGCATGATCTTGTCGAATGCAGAGCGGTCTACCATGCAGTCCTTGATAACGGGGAATGCAGCCGAGCGCCACGGCTCAACGGTGATAACGTCGCCGTCGTTGAACTTACGCATGTAGAGCTGGCAGGTTGTGGCACCCTGGTTAGGTCCGTGGGGATGACCGTTGATGTAGAGTGAGCACATACCGCAGATACCCTCGCGGCAGTCGTGGTCGAATACGAAAGGCTCGTTGCCTTCCTCGATGAGCTGCTCGTTAAGGATGTCGAGCATCTCAAGGAATGAAGTATCCGTAGGGATGTCCTTCATCTCGCGTGTGTCGAAGTGGCCCTTGTCCTGCGGACCATTCTGACGCCAATATTTCAGTGTGAATGATATATTTGCCATTGTTGTTTATTTTTTTTAGTTGACAAGGTAGAAGTTGACGAGTTGACAAGGAGATTTGCATTGTTCACTCAGTTTCTGTCGCCAATCTTATTTGACAAAGATGCAAGCATACGCAGTATCTCGGTGTTCAACATGAGCAATTCGTCGAGCTCAGGATTCTTCAAGAAAGCAAGTTGTTCGCAAATGAGCAACTGCGTCTCCAACTCTGATGCAGAACCTAAAGCTATACTCAGAAACCTGACGGTCTCCTTGTCGGATAAGCGACCATAACCCTCAGCAATATTCGATGGTATGGAAACTGCGGCACGGCGCATTTGGGAAGTAATGCCAAACAATTCTTCCTTAGGAAAAGCCTGGGTCACTTCATAGAGGCGCTTCACAAGCGTCATGCTCTTCTGCCACACTATCAGATCCTTATGGTTCTTCATTATTGCCCATCTCCGTCTTGTCAACGGATTAAATAATTGTTATTGGTAAATGTGCCGAGCAGAAAAGAGACTTGTCTACTAATAAACTCATATACTAATCTCCTTGTCTACTTGTCTACTCGTCACTCGTCAACTATAAAAATTAGTTCTTATAATTACGTGTCTGTACCTTGATTGCCTCATACTCGAGCGGCTCCTTGATGAGCTCAGGAGCAGCCTCGTCGTTGCCCTGATACTCCCAGCAGCCTACGTAGAAGAAGTTCTCGTCGTCGCGCTGTGCCTCGCCCTCGGGAGTCTGGTGCTCCTCGCGGAAGTGACCACCGCATGACTCCTCGCGTGAGAGGGCGTCGTGTGCGATAAGCTCACCCATGAGGATGAAGTCGCGGAGGTGGATAGCCTTGTCGAGCTCTACGTTCAAGCCTTCCTTCTTGCCAGGGATGAAGAGGTTGGTGTTGAACTCCTTGCGGATCTTCTTGATAAGCTCGATGCCTTCCTCAAGACCCTTCTTTGTGCGGCCCATGCCCACGTGCTCCCACATGATGTGGCCGAGCTCCTTGTGGATAGAGTCTACAGAACGCTTGCCGTGGATGTTCATCAGGCGGTCGATCTCAGCCTGAACACCCTTCTCAGCCTCTGCGAACTCTGGCAGGTCGGTAGAGAGGTGCGGCCAGATAGCCTGGTCGGCGAGGTAGTTCTGGATGGTGTAAGGAAGCACGAAGTAGCCGTCGGCCAAGCCCTGCATAAGAGCAGATGCACCAAGACGGTTGGCACCATGGTCGGAGAAGTTGCACTCGCCGATAGCGAACAGACCGGTGATAGAGGTCATGAGCTCGTAGTCTACCCAGATACCGCCCATTGTGTAGTGGATGGCAGGATAGATCATCATCGGGTTGTAGTAGTCAACGCCGTTGATTGTGTTGGCCTTCTCGCCCGGATTAACGTCGGTGATCTCCTCGTACATGTCGAAGAGGTTGCCATAGCGCTGGCGGATAACGTCGATGCCGAGACGGTTGATTGACTCAGAGAAGTCGAGGAACACTGCCAAGCCGGTGTTGTTCACGCCGAAGCCCTTGTCGCAACGCTCCTTGGCTGCACGCGATGCAACGTCACGCGGAACGAGGTTGCCGAATGCCGGATAGCGACGCTCGAGGTAGTAGTCGCGGTCTTCCTCAGGAATGTCAGAACCCTTCTTTGTGCCTGCCTGCAGAGCCTTGGCGTCCTCAATCTTCTTCGGTACCCAGATGCGGCCGTCGTTACGCAGAGACTCCGACATAAGGGTCAGCTTCGACTGCTTGTCGCCGTGTACCGGAATACATGTCGGGTGGATCTGCACGTAGCAAGGATTTGCGAAGTAAGCGCCCTTGCGGTAGCACTGAACGGCTGCTGTACAGTTGCAACCCATAGCGTTGGTAGAGAGGAAGTAGGTGTTGCCGTAGCCGCCAGTTGCGATTACAACGGCGTTGGCTGAGAAGCGCTCGAGCTTGCCAGTAACGAGGTTCTTGGCGATGATACCGCGTGCGCGGCCGTCAACGATTACGACGTCCTCCATCTCGTAGCGAGTATAGAGAAGTACGCGGCCGGTGCTCACCTGCTTTGAGAGTGCTGAGTAGGCACCGAGGAGGAGCTGCTGACCGGTCTGACCCTTTGCGTAGAATGTACGTGACACCTGAGCACCACCGAATGAACGGTTGGCGAGCATGCCGCCGTACTCACGTGCGAAAGGCACACCCTGGGCTACACACTGGTCGATGATGTCGTTTGACACCTCAGCAAGACGGTAAACGTTGGCCTCACGGGCACGGTAGTCGCCACCCTTCACTGTGTCGTAGAACAAGCGGTAAACGGAGTCGCCGTCGTTCTGATAGTTCTTGGCAGCGTTGATACCGCCCTGAGCTGCGATAGAGTGAGCACGACGCGGAGAGTCCTGGATGCAGAAGTTGAGCACGCGGAATCCCATCTCGCCGAGGCTGGCTGCTGCCGAAGCACCTGCAAGACCGGTACCTACAACGATGATGTCGAGCTTGAGTTTGTTCTTGGGGTTCACCAGACGCTGGTGAGCTTTATAATTGGTCCACTTCTCGGCCACTGGGCCTTCAGGGATTCTTGAATTTATTGTCTTAGCCATAATTAAAATTACGAATTACAATTGAAGAATTAGGAATTAGCAGCAGAGGCTCGGTGCGCAGCCAAATGCGAATGCGAGAACTACGAGGAGGAATCCGAGCACGAGGAGTGTTGAGTAAACCTGGCCGATGACCTTCCAACGGTTGAACCATACCTTGCCGTTCCAGCCGAATGTCTGCATTGCGCTCCAGAATCCATGGGTGAGGTGCAGCCAAAGGGCTACGAGCCAGATGATGTAGAGAACAACGTAAACCGGGTTCTTGAATGTCTCCTGGATCCAGCCGAAGCCGTCAGCAGGTGCACATACGCCCTCGAAACCGAGAAGCTCGGCGAACATCATGTTGTACCAGAAGTTGAAAAGGTGGAGCAACAGGCCGAGGATGACGATGATGCCAAGAACGAGCATGTTCTGCGATGCCCACTCTACCTTTGCTGGCTTTGCCACTACCTCGTAGCGGTTGTTGCCGCGGGCTGCACGGTTCTGCATCGTAAGCCAGAAGGCGTAGACGATGTGGATCACTGCGAGTGCAGCAAGACCGAGTGTTGCAACTACGGCATACCAGTTGGCGCCGAGGAATTCACAGATCATGTTGTAGGCGTCTCCCGAGAAGAGAGCGGCAACATTCATTGACATGTGGAATGTCAGGAATAGAACAAGCGCGATACCAGTTACGGCCATCACAACCTTTCTACCGATAGATGAATTGATTAACCACATAAATGATTTGAATTTAAATTATTAAAATGTTAGAATTATTGATTTCAATCTTTCAACATTGCTATGCCTCACGGCGTTGCGCTGGAAAAGGACAGCACGACTTATATTCTTCATGGATATGTGACAGACGGCTTGACGTCTGCCGGTATGCGCATATAATAAAGGCCACAAATCATAGCCTCTAATATATAATAGGTATAAGTCTTGTCCTTACAGACTGCAAAAATACTGAAATTTGGTGATAAATCAAACTATTTCCGTCCAAAAATCAATTTTTATTCTTAATTTTGCGAACATAAAATATAGCGGAGGTCTCCGGCCTCCACATCAAGAGGACTATTGCAGAATAACAAGGAAATGACTTCTGAATTTTCTAACTGCCGCGGAGGCCGGAGACCTCCGACACGGATGAAGTTGTAGTCTTACATTTTTGCGCGCCTTTACTAAAGCAACATAGTATATGAATTTCAACTACGACGTTATCGTCATCGGCGGCGGACACGCCGGATGCGAGGCTGCCTCGGCGGCTGCCCGCATGGGCGCAAAGACGTGCCTCGTGACGATGGACATGAACAAGATAGGACAGATGAGCTGCAACCCTGCCGTTGGCGGCATTGCCAAGGGACAGATTGTGCGCGAAATCGACGCGTTGGGTGGCGAGATGGGACTCGTGACGGACGCCACGTCCATACAGTTCCGGATGCTCAACCGAGGCAAGGGACCTGCCGTATGGAGTCCAAGGGCGCAGTGCGACCGTGGCAAATTCATTTGGGAGTGGCGCACGCGCCTCGACCGCGTGGACGGACTCGATATTTGGCAAGACGAGGCAACAGAGCTACTCGTCGAGAATGGTGAAGTAACTGGCGTGAAGACAATATGGGGCGTGACTTTCCATGCCAAAGCCGTGGTCATCACAGCCGGCACTTTTCTTAACGGCCTCATGCATATTGGAAGGAATAAAGTGCCAGGTGGCAGATGTGCTGAACCTGCCGTGCTGCATTTCACAGAGAGCATCACACGCCACGGCATCACGGCAGCACGCATGAAGACAGGCACACCGGTGCGCATCGACCGCCGTAGCGTTCACTTCGAAGACATGGAGGAACAGCCGGGCGAAAGCGACTTCCACGGCTTTTCATATATGACAGCTCCACGACATCTGAAACAACTTCCATGCTGGACTACTTATACTAACAAGGAGGTGCACGACACATTGCGCGCCGCCATTGCCGATTCCCCACTCTACAACGGACAAATCCAATCAACGGGTCCACGCTACTGCCCTTCCATTGAGACAAAACTCGTAACATTCCCCGACAAGGAGCAGCATCCGCTCTTTCTTGAACCGGAGGGCGAGGACACAAATGAGATGTACCTTAACGGATTTTCTTCGTCAATGCCAATGGACGTGCAACTCGCAGCGTTGAAGAAGATTCCTGCCTTCAGAGATATAAAAGTGTATCGCCCCGGCTATGCCATCGAGTACGACTACTTTGACCCGACGCAACTAAAGCCGTCATTGGAGTCAAAGATTGTAAAAGGACTGTTCTTCGCAGGACAAGTGAACGGCACTACAGGATATGAGGAGGCTGGCGGACAGGGAACAATGGCAGGCATCAACGCAGCCTTGCTGTGCGGTGGCAGTGAGCCATTCATCATGAAACGCGACGAAGGTTATATTGGTGTGCTTATCGACGACCTTACGACGAAGGGAGTGGACGAACCTTACCGCATGTTCACTTCACGCGCTGAATACCGCATACTGCTCCGCCAAGACAATGCAGACGCTCGCCTGACGGAAAAGGCATACAAACTCGGACTCGCCTCACGTGAGCGTTACGACCATTGGCTGAGAAAGAAAGCGGAAGCGGAGCGCATCATTGACTATTGCAACACGACAAAGGTGAAGCCAAGCGACATCAACACCGCTCTCGAATCTTTCGGTACGACACCATTACAGTTTGGCTCAACAATAGCGAATCTTGTAGCGCGTCCACAACTCAACCTCACACAACTCGCAACAGTCATCCCCACCCTTCACGAAGCCCTTGACACAAATGACCCACGCAAAGAGGAAATCGTCGAAGCTGCAGAAGTACTGATTAAATACGACGGATACATAAAACGTGAGCGACTCGTTGCCGACAAGATGCATCGACTTGAAGACATACGCATCAAAGGCCACTTCGACTACAGTTCTCTACATGAGATATCGACAGAAGGTCGTCAGAAACTAACGCGCATCAATCCGGAGACTCTCGGACAGGCATCGCGCATCCCGGGAGTGTCGCCAAGCGACATCAACGTGCTGTTGGTTTTAATGCACAGGTAGAGCGTCGTTTCACGTGAAACAAAAACAATAATACAAATACAATAAACAACTGAAAATGAACAACAAATTATTGCTTGACAATCTGCGTTGCATACCAGATTGGCCAAAGAAGGGAGTAAACTTCCGCGATGTTACAACACTCTTCAAGAACAACGCTTGTTTAAAGGAGATTTGCGATGAGATGTACGAGCTCTATAAGGACAAGGGCATCACAAAAATCGTAGGCATCGAGTCACGCGGTTTCGTAATGTCATCTGCTCTTGCATTGCGCTTAGGTGCTGGTGTTGTACTTTGCCGCAAGCCCGGCAAACTTCCATGCGACACAGTACAGGAGAGCTACGCAAAGGAATATGGCAAGGACACTATCGAGATCCATAAGGATGCAATCGATGAGAATGACGTAATTCTCCTCCACGACGATTTGCTTGCCACAGGCGGAACAATGAAGGCAGCCTGCAATCTTGTAAAGAAGTTCCATCCAAAGAAGGTTTACGCGAACTTCATCATCGAGCTTGTAAACGAAGGTCTCAACGGACGAAATGGTTTCGACGATGACATCGAGATTACGTCGCTTATAAAGATTTAAGTTCAGCGGGAAATTCTGGTAATAAAAAGACCAGTAATTAGTAAGAGAAGATATACAAAGAGACAGGCTCTTCTTTGACAGGAAGGCAGGTTTCTTTTGACAGGAAGAAAGGAAGACATGGTCTTCTGACAGGAATACTTATTCTTTCTGACAGGAAGACAGGTTTTTTATATAGGAAGCAAATAAAGACGGGGTCTTCAAATAGGAATATAAAACTTGTCAATAATAACTGGGAGAGGAGGCTTCTTGCCTCCGATACTAAAAGCAAGTCGAATGACAAAAGTATCGGAGGCAAGAAGCCTCCTCTCCCAGTTATAAAGGAAACGTATCTAATAATAAACGCAAGCCTCCATCAATACGAATAAGTAAGGAAAGCATAACAGGTTGTAGTTCCACGTGAAACAAGACAGGGCAAAACACTTAGTTTCAAAGCACTTACAGGTAGTACAGGCATACATATCCATAAGCAAAAGACATGACAAAAGAAGAAAACGCCAAGCGCATTGAGCGATTAAAGAACATCGTACTAAACATGCCAGACAAGCCAGGCAGCTATCAATTTTATGACGCCTCACACACTATTATATATGTTGGCAAGGCGAAGCGTCTAAAGCAACGCGTGTCGAGCTATTTTCATAAGGAGGTTGACAGGTTCAAGACAAAAGTGCTTGTGTCGAAGATTGAAGACATAAGCTATACGGTAGTGAACACGGAGGAGGACGCGCTGCTCCTGGAGAATAGTCTTATTAAAAAGTACAACCCTCGTTACAACGTACTACTCAAGGACGGCAAGACATACCCGAGCATCTGCATCACCAACGAATATCTGCCGCGCGTATTCAAGACAAGGCAAATCAACAAGCGTTTTGGCACGTTCTTCGGTCCCTATTCCCATACAGGCAGTATGTTTGCCGTGCTCGAACTTATCCACAAACTCTACAAACCGCGCACCTGCCGGCAGCCAATAACAAAGGAAGGCATTGAGCAAGGAAAGTACAAGCCTTGCCTCGAATACCACATACACAACTGCAAGGCTCCATGTTGCGGCAAGCAATCGTTGGAAGATTACCAAGCTTCCATCGCACAGGCTCGTGAAATTCTGAGGGGAAACACGCGTGAACTCTCGCAACATGTCTACGAGGAAATGCAGAAGAAAGCTGCCGAATTGAAGTTTGAAGAAGCGGAAGAATTGAAACAAAAGTATCTGCTCATCGAGAATTTCTGCGCTAAGAGCGAGGTTGTGAGCCACACCATTACAGACGTTGACGTCTTCACTATCGCCGATGACGACCTCAACCGCACGGCGTTCATCAACTACATCCATGTGAAGAACGGCTCCGTGAACCAAAGTTTTACGTTTGAGTACAAGCGTAAGCTCGATGAATCCGACCGCGAACTTTTGCTTACAGCCATTCCGGATATACGCGAGAGATTTCAAAGCAAGGCGAAAGAAATAATCGTGCCGTTTGAGATGGACTGGGAATTAAGCGAGGCAAAGTTCTTCGTACCACAACGTGGCGACAAGAAGCATCTCATAGAACTTGGCGAGATGAACTGCAAGCAGTATAAGTTCGACCGGTTGAAGCAAGCTGAAAAGCTCAATCCAGAGCAGAAACAGACGCGTCTTATGAAAGAACTTCAGCAGAAATTGCAGCTTGAGAAGCTACCTTATCAGATAGAATGTTTCGACAACTCCAACATCTCGGGCACTGACGCTGTAGCAGGCTGCATCGTTTTCAAGGGTATGAAACCATCGAAAAAGGATTACCGCAAGTACAACATCAAGACCGTCGTTGGCCCCGACGACTACGCATCAATGCAAGAGGTGGTGCGCCGACGCTACTCGCGCATGATGGAGGAGCATACTGCCCTACCCGACCTAATCATCACCGACGGTGGATTGGGCCAGATGAGTGTCGTGCGAGAGGTCATTGAAGGAGAACTTGGACTGCACATTCCTATCGCCGGACTTGCCAAGGACGACCGCCACCGTACAAACGAATTGCTTTTCGGCAACCCGCCAAAGACCATCGCTCTGAAGACCGACTCCGAACTTTTCCATGTTCTGACGCAGATACAGGACGAGGTACACCGCTACGCCATACAATTCCATCGCGACAAACGCTCCAAACACGCACTCCATAGCGAACTCGACGACATTCCAGGCATAGGCCCAAAAACACGCGACGCACTTCTCAAGACATTCAAGAGCGTTAAGCGCATACGAGAGGCTTCGCTCAAGGATTTAACCGATGCCATCGGAGCAGCCAAGGCTAAGCTCATAACAGAGCACTTCGCATAACATGGAAAGCAAAGGCTTCCACATAACGGGAAAAGAAGACGCCCGCATAACTGGGAGAGGGGGCGCCCTCGCCCCCGACATAAAGAATATGTATAGCTAATATGGAGAAAAAAAACGAAAAACCTCATTCTACAAATTACCGCTCATATATAAAGATAATTCTGGACACATACTTACAGTAATCGGGGGCGAGGGAGTCAACTGTCTCTGTTAAATCGTGGGGCGAGGGAGTCAACTATCTCGCTAAATCGGGGGCGAGGGAGTCAACTATCTCGCTAAATCGGGGGCGAGGAAGTCAACTATCTCGCTAAATCGGGGGCGAGGGCGCCCCCTCTCCCAGTTATTGTTGCGCATCTCGTTTTTTTATAATATCTTTGTAGATTGAATAATCAACAAAACTATATGAGAACAGTAATACAGCGTGTACAGCACGCATCCGTCACCATAGACGGCACAGTAAAGTCTGCCATCGGCAAGGGCTTCCTACTACTCCTTGGCGTTGAAGAATCCGACACGTCCGAGGACGTAGACTGGCTCGTGAAGAAGGTGGCTGCCTTACGCGTGTTCGACGATGAGAACGGCGTTATGAATCGCTCAATCCTCGATGTCCAGGGCGAAGCGCTGGTCGTTAGTCAATTCACTCTCTATGCGTCCTACAAGAAGGGCAATCGTCCGTCGTGGTTTCGTGCCGCCAAGCACGAAATTTCCATTCCACTCTACGAGGAGTTCTGCCGCAAGCTGTCCGATGCGCTCGGCCGACCGGTGGGCACGGGCGAATTCGGTGCCGACATGAAGGTGGAATTGCTCAACGACGGTCCTGTGACAATATGCATGGACACGAAGAACAAGGAGTAAACGGCAGCAAAAAGTCTATAACCTCTGTCCAAAGGAAAATCAAAATTCACGATATGAGCAAACGATTTCTGAGGAATCTCATGACCACCTCACTATTCATCGGTGTAATTGGAATTATGGCTAAAAACCACCTTGACATTCACAATTCAGTTGTCGACAACCTAAGCTACACATTGGTTATAATTGGTCTTCTAGGCAGCAGCCTTTTCAATTGGAGTGAACAACGAGCCAAATACAAAGGCAGCGGAAAACGCGCGGCATACATCGCCAGCACAGCATATTTCATTTTCATCGTGGCAATATGCATATGGGCAGCACTCGAAAAACTCGGAATATTATGACTATAAAGGAAGCACAAGAGGCGGTTGACCGCTGGATAAAGGAGTATGGCGTGCGTTACTTCTCCGAACTGACCAACATGGCTTGCCTCACCGAAGAAGTGGGCGAGCTCGCACGCATTATGGCGCGCCGCTACGGCGACCAGAGTTTCAAAGAGGGCGAAAACCAAGACCCCTCGGAAGAGATGGCAGACATCCTTTGGGTGCTCATCGCTCTCGCCAACCAGACCGGCGTCGACCTTACCAAAGCTCTCGAAAAAAGCATAGAGAAGAAGACACGCCGCGACAAGGATCGCCATCGCAACAACCCGAAACTAACAAATAAATAATCATAACTTACAAAAGCCTCAAGAAGGCTTAAGGCTTAGAGGGCTAAGAAGCCTCAGTAAGGCTTATCCAAAAAACCAAATAAAGAATTATGGGAATCATCAAAGACATCATCCTGAACGACCAGGAGAAGCAAAAAGCTCAGCAGAAGCCGAGCAAGTATGAAGAGGCACTCGCCAAGTACAACACCAACATCGACGACCAGACAGTGCGCGACGCCGTGCACAAGATCATCGCCGAGAAGGTGCCCGAGAACGACAATATGGACGTGAAGCGTTTCCTCTTCGGTAGCATTGAGTTGACAACACTGAAGACCACCGACTCTGAAACAAGCGTGCTCGCCTTCACAGAGCGTGTCAACGACTTCGACAACGAGTATCCCGACCTGCCCCACGTGGCTACAATCTGCGTCTATCCGTGTTTTGCCAAGACCGTGGCTGAATCGCTCGAGGTAGACGGCGTGGAGATTGCTTGCGTGAGCGGTTCGTTCCCCTCTTCTCAGGCTCGTATTGAGGTAAAGATTGCCGAAACATCGCTTGCCGTTGCCGACGGTGCTACCGAGATCGACATCGTCATGCCGGTTGGCAAGTTCCTCTCCGGCGACTACGAGGGAGTGTGCGACGACATCGCCGAGCTGAAGGCTGCCTGCGGAGAAGAGGTACCTATGAAGGTCATCCTTGAGACTGGCGCCATTAAGACAGCGTCCAACATCAAGAAGGCTTCCATCCTCTCAATGTACGCAGGTGCAGATTATATAAAGACGTCCACCGGAAAGCTCGAGCCTGCAGCAACGCCCGAAGCTGCCTACGTGATGTGCCAGGCCATCAAGGAATACTACGATGAAACGGGCATACAGATAGGTTTTAAGCCCGCTGGCGGCATCAACAGCGTGATGGATGCAATTATCTACTACACCATCGTAAAAGAGGTTCTGGGCGAGAAATGGCTCACCAACAAGTGGTTCCGTCTCGGCACCTCACGTCTTGCAAATATGCTGCTCAGCGAACTGAAAGGCGAGCAGATAAAGTTCTTCTAAAGAATTATAATAAAGAATAAGACGTATAGGACTTATAAGACCTATAAGACTTATAAGACCTATAAGACCTATAAGACTTATAAGACCTATAAGACCTATAAGACCTATAAGACTTATAAGACCTATAAGACCTATAAGACCTATAAGAC